>Ga0209800_10000318_pt1 | contig 85421 bp, 78 predicted proteins | sample Higcelweek8metaG_FD_187174 | JGI IMG/M metagenome (GOLD analysis project Ga0209800, IMG submission 187174) | Freshwater pond sediment microbial communities from the University of Edinburgh, under environmental carbon perturbations - High... | ecosystem: Environmental > Aquatic > Freshwater >... | reverse complement strand
ATGCGGTGATGGAAAGCTTCTTCAGCTCGCTCAAGCAGGAACTCACGCACCACGAACGTTTTGCGGACCTCGATGAAGCCAGAGGCAAGCTCTTCGATTACATCGAGGTCTTCTACAACCGCCAACGACTGCACAGCAGTCTCGGCTATCGGACGCCAGTTGAACAGGAAAGGCTGGCGAGTGCTTAATTAACCTGTCCGAGAAACCGGGGGTAGCTCAGGGGGGATTTGCTCTTTTCCCGGCAGCGTCGAATCAAAAGAGAACAACGCAGTGAACCCGACTCCGCCGCCCCTTGGCCCGGCCTACACGTCCCGCGCGACCACCCGGTTGCAGCCCTGCTGTTTGGCGGCCTGCAGCCGGCGGTCTGCGTTGCGCAGCATCGACGACACGTCGCTGCCGTCGCTGGGATAGGCGGACAGTCCGCCGCTGAAGGTGATGTGCAGCGGGTTGCTGCCGCGCTCGGCCACGAACGGCCGCTCGGCCATCAGGTGGCGCAGCCGGTCCAGCCGCTCCCAGGCGTTGCCGATCGGACAGCGCAGCAACATCACGAACTCTTGGCCGCCGATCCGCACCAGTCGCTCCTTCGGATGCAGGATCTCGCGCATCGAGCCGGCGATGTGGCGGATCGCGCGGTCGCCGGCCAGATGGCCGTAATCGACGTTGATGCGCTTGAAATCGTCCAGATCCAGCAGCGCCAGGGTCAGCGATTCGCCTTCGTCGCGCACGTTCTCGAGAATGAGCGGCATCCGCTGCACCAGCCATGCGCGGTTGGGCAATCCGGTCAGGCCGTCGCTGCCGGAGGATTCGATCAACCGCTGCATGCGGTAGACCATGGTGGCGGTGAGCAGGGTCATGAGCAGGATCAGCACCAGCCGCTCCACCTGGGCGCCGATCGTCACCGTGCCGTAGTCGATCGAGACCAGTTGGTCCGGCGACTCGGCGTGCGCGTACAGGACGACGATCATCAGGCTGTACTGCGCGATCGCCATCGCGCCGGAATACAGCGTCAGCCGACCGTCGTTGCGCAATGCGGTCATGCCGATCGAGAACAGATAGAAACACCAGACCACCATGCTGTTGAACGGCGCCACCGGGTCGCTGAGGTGCAGCAGCGCCAGCACCAGCGTGGTGGTGGTGACGTCGTAGGTCGTGGTGGCGTAGGGCAGCCAGTTGTGGCGGCGGCGCTGTCCGGCCAGCGCCAGCCAGATCTGCGCGAAGACATTGATGAAGATCGATGCGCCCAGCCCGATCATCAACTCGGTCGTGCTGCCCGCGCCGAGATTGCCGATCAGCGCCAGCGGCGGCAACAGCAGGGTCAGCGCCGACAACAGCGCACGGACGCGGGCGACCAGCAGTTCGCCGCCGGCGCCGAGATCGAGCATGACCTCGTCCGGCCGCGCGAACAGGGTGCGCAACAGGTCCCGCTTCCAGTCGCTGGTGATGCTCATGCCGTTCCGAAGCCCCGTTGCAGATCGGCGGACAGGATAACGTTGCGGGCAGCGCTTGAGGATGTGGCGTCGATACCGGAGTGCGTCGCTGCCTATCCCGCTTCTGTCGCGACGCAATATGCTCCTATCATGACGACGTACTTCAGTACGCTTATGGAAAAGACCTGATGAATGTGCATAGGAACCGAAAACGCCCCGTTGGCGCTATTGTCGCCTTCGCCTGTCTGATCGGCATGATGCCGGCATGCTTGCCGGCCCCCGGCCCATTTTCGGGTCTGCGAATGGATCAGGTCTACATGCTCCAGCCGCACAACAGTTACGAGCACAGCGCACAGCTTGCGAGCTGGCTTGCGGCCGGTTATCGCACGCTGGAACTGGATGTGCATGATCAGGCCTCCTGGTGGACGCATCCGCGCGGGCCGTACGTGGCGCACGACGGTGGGCCGCAGAACAACAACTGTCGCGGCGGCGCGGACCGTCTGGCCGATTGCCTCGACGACATCGTCGCCTGGCAGGACGCGAATCCCCGCCAGTTGCCGATCGTGATTTTCATCGACATGAAGACGCGCGTCGGCAACATCTTCGACGGCAACATCTTCAATGCCTGGGACGCGGGCAAGATCAGCACGCTCGACGCCTTCGTCGGTCGTCACCTGGGTAGCCGGCTGTATCGGTACAGCGATCTACGCAACCATATCGCGAAGGCTCCCGGCGCGACGCCGCGCGAGCAGTTGAAGGCGGCCGGTTGGCCCATGGTCGATTCGCTGCGCGGCAGGATCATCGTCGGCTTCACCGGCGGCCGCATCGCCGCGGTGAACCAGGGCATGGACGGGCTGATCAAAATCCGCGGCGCCAGCGCCAATGCGTTCATGTGCCCCGATGTCGATGCTTCCGATGCCGGCGAAATCTCGGGCACGGTCGACGGCATGTCCGCAGCGACCTCCGCCCAGGTGCTGTGCGCCAACGTGAAGGCGGGGGATCACTACCAGATCGTCGCCAACCGCAGTGCGGAATATCGCCAGATGATGCATCTGTGGAGCGCCGCCGGCGACTTCAAAAGCACGAGTTTTGAAGCCAACTACATCGCGACGGCGCACGGTGTCTCGGCTGTGGGTATAGACGTATCCAACTCGCTCGCGGACAGCAATGTTTTCAGGCCGACATGGACCACCACCATTCCTCTGGTGGGTGTGCGGCGCGGCAAGCCCGGCTACTTCACCTTGCGGCCGAAAAGCGCCGGTGGCACGCGCTGCATCGGTATCCGCAACAACGGCTATTCGGACGGTTCCAGGATCGATCAGGAAGCGTGTACAGGCGGCATTGATCAGCAGTTCGTCTACACCGCCGAGGGTCAGCTCCGGCCGCGCGGCAACAACATGTACTGCATGGATATTTCCGGCGGCGGCGCGGGCAGCGGCAAGGCGATGCATCTGTGGGACTGCGACGGCGGCAGCTCGGAAAAGTGGAGATTGACGCCGAACGGTCAGTTGCGCAGCGTGTCCAACGGCATCTACTGCGCGAACGTGCCCGGCGGCACGCTGTCGACAGGCGTCCAACTGCGGACGGAAATCTGCAGCACGGCGTCATCGCAACAGTTTGAGCTGTTGACCGTGGCCAATTGGCCGCAAACGTCGTTTTGAGGCAATACAGATCAAGCGTTGCTCAATGCGCGGATAAAATCCCGATCAACGACTGCTTGCTTGGATCCTCTCCACCGGCTGTGTCAGTTGAGCGTCGACGGACACCCCGCGCACCGCGACCCACGCCGCCAGCGCCAGGAACAAGGCCGCCGCCGCCATCCGCGCGGCCTTCAGCGGCAGTTTCGCCGCGAACCGGCTGCCCAGCAGTACGACGGGTACGTTCGCAAGCAGCATCCCGATGGTGGTGCCCAACACCACGGGCCAGAGCATCGACGACTTCGCCGCCAGCACGACGGTCGCGATCTGGGTCTTGTCGCCGATCTCGGCGATGAAGAACGCGATGGTGGTGGCGATGAATGCGCCGCGCGCGGGCAGGCGCTCGTCTTCATCGAGCTTGTCGGGCTTCAATGTCCACAGGCCGATGGCGGCGAAACTGGCCACCACGATCCAGCGCAGCACGTCCGGGGTGAGATGGCTGGCCACCATCGCACCGAGCCAGCCGGCCAGCGCATGGTTGAGCACGGTCGCGACGAAGATGCCGGCGATGATTGGCCACGGCCGGCGGAAGCGCGCGGCCAGCAGCAGGGCGAGCAACTGGGTCTTGTCGCCGATCTCGGCGATGGCGACCACCAGCGTGGAGACGCCCAGCGTCGAAAGCGCGTCGGGTGGCGTAAGCGAGGAAATATCCATGGAAACTCCGGCCGGGCGTTGCGATGGACACGAAGACAGAGATCGCGCAGCCCGGCATGGCACGCGATCTCCGCCTTCGGTCTTGCCCGATGCCGATCCAGACCCTGTATCGAGACTGTCGTCATCCCCTGCGCCATGGCCTGCGGGCCAAGTGTGTTGACGCAGATACCGGTACGGCCTTGGGGCCGTGCGGCGGGCTACTCCCCGGAGGAAGGGGCGGCCATTGTATGCGGTCGGCGGACGCAGCGCGCGCGGGTACACTGATCCGATCCCCCCATCACATCATCGGAATCGCCATGCACTACCGTCGTCTGGGCGCCACCGGCCTGCAGGTTTCCGCGCTGTCGTTCGGCGCCTGGCTCACCTTCGGCCAACAGATCGGCCGCGGCGCGGCGCGCGATCTGGTCGCGGCGGCCTGGGACCACGGCATCAATTTCTTCGACAACGCCGAGGGCTACGCCAACGGCGAGGCCGAGCGGGTGATGGGCGACGTGATCGCCGATCTGCGCCTGCCGCGCGATGGGTTTGCGGTGTCGAGCAAGGTGATGTTCGGTTCGGCGAAGGATCCGCTGCCGATGCAGAAAGGCCTGTCGCGCAAGCACGTGCGCGACGCCTGCGACGCCGCGCTCAAGCGGCTGCGCGTGGATTACCTCGATCTGTATTTCTGCCATCGCCCCGACCCGGATACGCCGATCGAGGAAACCGTGTGGGCGATGGACGGCCTGATCCGTCAGGGCAAGGTGCTGTACTGGGGCACGTCGGAATGGTCGGCCGCGCAGATCCGCGAGGCCGCGAAGATCGCGAAACATCACGGTCTGCAGGGGCCGTCGATGGAGCAGCCGCAGTACAACCTGCTGCACCGGCAGCGGGTCGAGCTGGAATACGCGCCGCTCTACGCCGAACTGGGCCTGGGCACCACGATCTGGTCGCCGCTGTCGTCCGGCCTGCTGACCGGCAAATACAACGCCGGCGTGGCCGACGACACCCGCCTGGGCCAGGAAGGCCAGACCTGGCTGCAGGGCATGGTGCTGGGCGACAGCCAGAGCCGCCGACTGGAGCGCGCGCGCAAGTTCACTGAATTGGCCGCCGAACTGGGCCTCGCGCCGGCGCCGCTGGCGATCGCCTGGTGCCTGCGCAACCCGCATGTGTCGACGGTGATCCTCGGCGCCAGCCGGGTCGAGCAACTGCTGCAGAACCTGGAGGCGTTGGCTCTGGCCGACAGCGTCGAACACTCGGTCTGGGCGCGGGTGGAAGCGTTGACGGCGTGAGGGCCTGCGCGAGGGCGCACACAGCCGCTTGACGCGCGAATGATAATCGTTATCATTTGATCGCCTTCCCCGTGGATTGCCATCGATGACCGCGCCACAGCACACGCCCGACGAAGATCTGCAGGCGATACCGCCCGCGGCGGAATCGCGATCCGGCGAGTCCGTGATGCCCGTGTTCGACAGCGCCGGTCTGCTGCAGGGCGGGCGCGAAATCATGATCCGCCACGGCAGCGAGTGTTACCGCCTGCGCCACACCCGCAACGACAAGCTGATCCTGACCAAGTAAATCCTGTCGGCGAATCGCGCCCACGGCATCGTTGCCGTACCGCGACGCCTCCTTCTCCCTCCCAGGCACGCAAGCCCACCGGTCCGCCGGATGCCAGCCGCCTTGTGTTCTACGACACGAGCCCGCCATGCGTCCGAATGCGTTGTCCCTGTCCCTCGCGCTTTGCCTTGCCCTGCCCGCCGCAGAGTCGTTCGCGCAGACCTCCGCTGCGGAACCCGTCGCGCCCGACGGCGCCACGCCCGCCGACAGCGGCGGCGACATCGTCGATGAACTCGACCGCGAAGTCGTCATCGCCACGCGCGCGGCGCGCGCGCTGGCCGATGTGCCGAATACCGTCGATGTGATCGACCGCAAGACGATGGACGAACGTCTGGTGCACGACCTCAAGGATCTGTTCCGCTACGAGCCGGGCATCTCGGTGCCGTCGGGGTTCGGGCGTTTCGGCGTCGGCGATATCCGCATCCGCGGGCTCGGCGGCAACCGCGTGCTGATCCAGACCGACGGCATTCCGGTGCCGGACGCGTTCTCGATCGGCAGCTTCTCCAACGCCAACCGCAATTTCGTCGATCTCGACACCCTGAAGCAGGTCGAAGTGCTGCGCGGGCCGGGCAGCTCGCTGTACGGCTCCGACGCGCTGGGCGGCGTGGTGTCGTTCCGGACGAAGGATCCCGAGGACTATCTGACAGGCGGCAAGCGCAGCCATGTCGGCCTCAAGTTCGGCTACGAATCCGACTGGAACGGCCTGTTCGGCGGCGCTACCGTCGCCGCCGGCGGCGATCGATGGTCGGGCATGGTCGCGGTCGGCCATCGTCAGGGCGTGGAACAGGACAACCAGGGTAATCGCGACGTGGACGGCGCCCAGCGCACCGCGCCCAATCCGCAGGACCGCGATGGCCGCAGCCTGCTGGCGAAGCTGGTGTACGCGTCCAGCGACACGCAGCGCTGGCGGCTGACCGTGGAAGGCAACGAGGACGCCAGCCGGACCGACGTGCGCAGCAGCCTGGGATTTTCCGCGCTGACCAACGCCACCGTCACCGCGCAGTACGGCGACGACCACCAGACCCGCGCACGCGTCGCGCTGGCGCACGAAATGGACGCGCTGAACGCCGGTTTCGCCGACAGCCTGCACTGGACCGTCTATCGCCAGGACAGCGGAACCACCCAGCGCACCGACGAATTCCGCACCCTCGCCAGCGGCGCGCGCCAGCGCCGCCAGCGCGCGTTCGATTTCGATCAGCGCCTGATGGGCGCGGAAGCGATATTGACCAGGGATCTGCAGTTCGGCGGCGCCACCCACGTCCTGACCTACGGTGCCGAGTTCGCCCGCACCGAAACCCGGCAGAAGCGCGACGGCCTGGCGACCAATCTGGAGACGGGCGTCAGCACGCCGGTGATCTCGCCGGACAACTTCCCGGTGCGCGATTTCCCGAACAGCCGCACCACCACCACGGCGCTGTTCGTGCAGGACGAAATCGGTTTCGCCGATGGCGCTGTCCAGTTGGTGCCGGCGCTGCGCGTCGATCGCTACGCGCTGCGCCCGACGATTGACAGCATCTTCGCCGGCGACAACCCCGGCGTGGCCGCGGTGGATCTGGACGAAACCAGCATCGCGCCGAAACTGGGCGCGGTGTGGAAGTTCGCGCCGGACTGGTCGCTGTTCGCCGGCTACGCCCGCGGCTTCCGCGCGCCGCCGTACGCCGACGTCAACATCGGTTTCACCAATCTCGCATTCGGCTATACCGCGATCGCCAACCCTGATCTGAAGCCGGAGACCAGTGACGGCTTCGAGGCCGGCGTGCGCTACGGCGGCCAGGCGTTCTGGTTCGGTGTGTCGATCTACGACAACCGTTACCGCGATTTCATCGAATCGCTGAGTTTCGTCGGCATCGACGACCAGGGGCTGCAGGTGTTCCAGTCGCGCAACGTGTCCGACGCGCGCATCCGCGGCGCCGAACTCAAGGGCGGCGTGGACTTCGGCGGCTTCAGCGACGCGCTGGCGGGCTGGTCGCTGCGCGGCGCGGCGGCCTACGCCCGCGGCGAGGACAGCAACGACGATGTGCCGCTGGATTCAGTGGATCCACTGCGTGGCAGCCTGGGCCTGGCCTACGACCGCGACCGCTGGGGCGCGGAGCTGGCCGGCACCTTCGCAGACCGCAAGGACAGGGTGTCCAGCGCCACGCTGTACCGGCCCGAGGGTTATGCGGTGTTCGATCTGCTTGCGCACTGGCGTTTCCCGGACACCGGCGTGCGTCTGAACGTGGGCGTGTTCAATCTCGGCGACAAGACCTACACCGACTGGGCGGACGTGCCGGGCGTGTCGTCGTCCAGCCGGACGCTGGATCGCTATACCCACCCCGGCCGATCGTTCGCGGCCAGCGTTGCCGTCGACTGGTGAGCCATGGCGTCCGAGCGGCCCATCGCGGGATATGGCTGGCCTGAAGCCGGCAGGCACGGGCGGGCGACCCTGCCGTCCGTCGCCGGGCTGGCGTCGCTGGGCACGGTGCTGTGCGTCTATCGCAACTGCTATGGCGGCGAACTCGGCGGTTGGGCAGCGGCGGTCAGCGCCGAGTCGTGGTGCGGGATCGACAGCGACGGCTGGCACGAATGCCTGCAGTTCCGCGATCGCAGCGGCCAGTGCTGCTGGCGGCTGTATCTGCTGCCGGACAGCGATTTCCTCGCCTGGGAACAGTTGTCCGCGCGGCTGCCGCGCGGCGAGACGCAGCCGTCGCCCGGCGACGGCATCGCTACGCGTCTGTGGCGGCGGATGGCGTCGCGGGTCGGCGGCGAGCGCTGGCTGGCCAGCGTGCTGCGGCTGCACACGATGCCGCAACCATCGCCGCCGGCATCGATGCCGGTCCTCGCCGCGAGTCTGGCGCCAGTGTCGGTGTTCGGCGCCGATGTGGTGCGCCGCATCGCCAGGATCGAAGGCATCGACAGCGGCGGGCCGCTCGACGACTGCTGCTGCCGTAAGTTCGCGGTGACCGCGCCGCCGCAGGTCGCGGGCGGATGCGATGCGATGCGCCGCGAAGCCGCAAACACCATCCACGCAGGCGGGATCCACCACGACGCCGCGTTCCCACTGATCCGTTTCCACACGAGGACTTCCGAATGAACACCAGCACCCCGCGACGCTGGCCAGGTCTGCTGCTGGCATTGCTGCCCGTCGTCGTTTTCGCCCGGACGGCGACGGCCGACCTAGCCCGCGACCGCGCTTCGATCCTGGCGATGCAGGGCGAATACGCCGTCGATTTCGCCTTCGACGAAACCGTGCTGCTGCAGCCCGGTTACGAGCGCGCATCTGCCCAGCGCAGCGGCGCGGACGAAGTGGTGATCGTGGTCGAGGACACGCCCACGCGCGTGGTGCTGCAGCACCTTCTGGTGGACACGAAAAGCGGCCACGTCACCAAGCACTGGCGTCAGGACTGGGTGTACGAAGCCGCGCAGCGCTTCGAGTTCAGTGCCGACCAGACCTGGACGGTGCGCGCGATCCCGGCCGACGACACCCGCGGCGCGTGGACGCAGTGCGTGTACGAAGTCAGCGACGCGCCGCGTTACTGCGGCACCGGGCGCTGGACCCATGCCGGCGGCATCGCCACCTGGACCAGCGGCGACAGCTGGCGCCCCCTGCCGCGCCGCGAGTACATGAAGCGCAGCGATTACAACGCGGTCGATGCCATCAACCGCCACACCATCACGCCCGCCGGCTGGACCCACGAACAGTTCAACACCAAGGTGCGGCGCGGACCCGGCGGTGCGCGCGTCGAACTGGCGCGCGAATTCGGCTTCAACGATTACAGCAGAACCACCGGCACCGATTTCGGCCCGGCCTACCGCTACTGGAAGGCGACCGCCGGTTACTGGGCGAAGGTGCGCGCGCGCTGGGACGGCTATCTCGGCCGTCCCCCAGGCCTCCATCTGAAGACGAAGATCGACGGCATGGCGATGATCATTCCATTGTTCACCCAGGCCGGCGAGATCGAGGCCGGCAAGACCGTCGCCGATGCCGACATCGACAAGGTGTTCGCGGAGTGGACGCAGCCGGCGGCAGCGACGAAGGACGCGACTGAGGGACGTTGAGCTGGCTGTCCGTCATAGCGGAGGCGATTTCGCTGGCGTCGACTGTTGTTGCCGATGCGCTCGCAAGTTGATGAATTCCCGCAGGCGAAAAGCAAATCCCCCGTGGCCCCCTTTTTCAAAGGGGGCGAAGCGTGCGATCTCCCCTATCCCCTTTTTCAAAAAGGGCGAAGCGTGCAATCCCCCCTTTGAAAAAGGGGGGCAGGGGGGATTTGCTCTTGCCGTTGATCTTTCACACCGACCTGTCGGCAGACTTCAATCCACGCGCGGCGGAGGAGGCGGAACCGGTGGAGCGGGCGGCGCAGGCGGCATCGGCACAGCGCCGTTGCCGTCGTCTTCCCAGGTCTGCACCTGTCCGGCCTTGTCGACCATCACGACCCTGCGATGCGTCAGCGTCGCGGCCCCGGGCGCATGCGGCGCGCCGTCGGCCTTGGGCGGATGGGGCGGCGCCGGCGGCATGGGCGGCATCGCCGGGAACGACATCGCTTTCGGCACCTTGAGCTGGATGCTGGCGGAGACGCGATCGCGCAGATATTCGACCGTAACCGTACTGTCCGCCGGTTTGTCGCGCAGCGCGTCCATCGCCGCGCGCGGGGTGGCCACCGCCTTGCCGTCGATGCGGCGGATCACGTCGCCGGCCTGCAACTGCCCCAGCGCCGGGCCGGCGCTGAGCACCAGCACGCCCGTGTCGGCGCCGAAATAGCGGCCCAACTGTGCGTCGACCGACGCCAGATTCAATCCGTTCCAGCGGAAGGCGTCAGCCAGCCGGTGCTGGCCCATTTCGCAGGTCTCGCCGGGTTTGCAGTCGAAGCGGAATACGCTCGCGCTGCGGATCGCGTCCGCGTCGCCGAATGCCGACAGCGGCCCTCCGATCCGCGCTTCTGCCTGTTTCCGGCATCCCGCATCGTCGCCCTTGCATTCGATCCGGATCACCCGCCGTTCGCCGTGCGGCTGGCCGCTGGCGTCGCCGGAGAACACATGGATGCGCGGCGCGTCGTCCATCGCGCGAGGGTGCCCATCGACCAGCCTTTCGACATCGACGCCGTCGGCCTGTATTTCGGTGCGGCCGTCGATGCGACGCACGATCACATCCCCGCCCGGACGCATCATCGTGCCGTCGCCGACGAAGACCATGATCCGCTCGTCCAGCTTCGGGGTGACGCTGACCGTGCTTTCGCGGCCGTCGCGGGCGTAGGTGAGTTTCACCGCGGTCCTGTCGTCCAGCGCCTGCAACTGCAGACGCGCGTTGTTGACCCGCGCCTCCGGCGTGTCGCCGGCGATGGGCTTGCCGGCGATGCGCAACAGGCGGTCGCCGCTCCTGATGCCCGCGCCGGCCGCCGCGCCATCGGGCGTGACCCCGGCGATGCGCACGCCGCCGCTGGGATCCGGCGCGAACAACACGCCGACCACCGGCTTGCGGCCAAGCCGCTCGAGGATCACTTCACAGCCGCCGCGCTCGGGATTGTCGGCGCAGAAGCGCATCCAGCCCGGGACGTATTTCGGGTCGACGGGACGCTTGTCGCGCGGAACCAGCCCCATGTGCCGGTCGACCGACTGCTGGACGGCGGGGGCCGATTCGTCGGGGGCCGCCGCATGCGCGCTGGATGCAATCAGCGCGAGAAACACTGCGCCAGGGAGAAGCGATCGGTACGGGATTCGCATGGCGAGCCTCATCGTGATGGTGTGGAATCGAAACGGCGGAATGAAATGAAGGAACCGAAAAAACGAAGGTGGAAGGCCGCCGCGCCGATCGCCGTTGCCCGGAAGACGCCGATTCATCGACGTCGCTCAATCGACGCGGACCAGCGCGCCTTCGTAGCTGCGGCCCTGCGCCGACAGCACGCGCTGCTGGGTTTCGAAATCGGTGGCGTGGCGCAGGGTGTCGACGCGCGCCTGCCACAGCGCCCTCTGCTGCATGGCTTCCAGGCCCGGCTGCGCAAGCTGGGCGTCGATGGTCGCCAGTTCCGCATCGAGCGCACCGGCCAGCGCGGCGGCAGGCCCGCTTTCGACACGGGTGTCGCGGGTCAGCGCCAGCAGGGTTTCCAGTTGCGTTGACGCGGCGTACAGCGACTCGAGCGTGGGGCTGGGCGCATCTTCCGAAGCGACCGCAGCGGTTTCCGGATCGGATGACGCGCTCGCGGTTTCGGCACCGGTCGTGGTGGTGGCGATCCTGCGCTCGCGACGGGCATCGCGCCGGCCAGCAGGCTCCACGTCCGCAGCTGATGCCGTCGGCGCTTGCGCGACGGCGATCGACGACGGCGATGCGGCATGTTCGGCAGGCGCTTCAACGACGGGTCCGACGCGTGCAGCCCTCGGCGGATCGATGCGCGGCGTGGCGATGACGGTGTTGTCGCCGTACGCACTGCTGTCGTTCTGGCCCTGCTTGCCTGCATCGCGCAGCGTCCAGGCCAGAGGCAGCGCAGCCAGCGCGCACAGGCCGGCAGCCAGCGCCAGCCAGTGGCGATGCTTGCGTTCGCGATGCGGGGCGTCGAGCCGCGCGGCGATCTGCGGCCATCGCGATGCGGGTGGAGATTCCAGCGGCAGGACGGCGAATGCATCGCTCCAGCCGGAGGGCGTCGGGTCGCGGGATGCGTCAGCCATGAGCGGCCTCGCGTAAAGAAGGAAGAGAGGGAGCGGTGACGGTGGGTTCGAGCAGTTCGCGCAGCCGGCGGCTGCCGCGCGCGAGTTGCGATTTCGAGAAACTCGCGGTGCGTTGCATCAGCGCGCCGATTTCGTCGTGGGTATAGCCCTCGGCGTGATACAGCCACAGCGCGGTGCGGGTGTTGGCGGGCAGCGTCTCCAGCGCGCGCTGCAGTCGCGCGGCATCGGCGGCGGCCGGCGGGGGCGGGGTGCGTTCGTCGATCGCATCGATATCGTCGAGATGGTCGCCGTCCTCGCCGGGGCGGCGCCGACGGCGTAGCGCCATCAGCGCCTCGTTCACCGCGATCTGCCGCAGCCAGCCCCAGAACGGACTGTTTGCGCCTTCCGTGCCGCCGCGGCCGCGGAACTCGCCGATCCGGTCGATGACCTTGAGCATGGTGTCCTGCAGCACGTCCGCCGCCTGTTCGCGTTCGCCGCAGATCCGCAGCGCCAGCGTGAACACCGGACGCTCGAACCACCGGTAGATCTGCTCGAACGCTGAACGTTCGCCCTGGCGCATGCGCGCGAGCAGCGCGTCCGGGACGTCGATGGCGAAACTGGAAGGTCGGCGGGTCATCTCATCGTCTGGATGCGCGGGCGGGCGAAACCGTCGCAGCCGGGTTGCCTGGAGTCTGTCGGCGGGGGCGCGGCATGCCTATGCCCGGCGGCCGGGCCTATACTGATCCCATTCCAGCAGGGGAGGGTTGCAGATGGGTCCGATCATCGGTTTTGTGCTCGTCGTCGTCGGCGTCATCGTCTTCTTCAAGGCCGTGCGGATGGTGCCGCAGGGCTACGAATGGACGGTCGAACGCTTCGGCAAATACGTCCGCACGCTCTCGCCGGGCCTGCACTTCCTGATCCCGATCTTTTACGGCGTGGGCCGCAAGATCAACATGATGGAACAGGTGATGGACGTGCCCAGCCAGGACGTGATCACCAAGGACAACGCCGTGGTCAAGGTGGACGGCGTGGTCTATTTCCAGGTGCTGGACGCCGCCAAGGCCGCCTACGAGGTCGCCCAGCTCGAACTGGCCATCCTCAATCTGGTGATGACCAATATCCGTACCGCGATCGGCTCGATGGATCTCGACGAATCGCTGTCCAAGCGCGACGAAATCAACGCCAAGGTGCTGACCGCGGTGGATCACGCCACCCATCCGTGGGGGCTGAAGGTCAACCGCATCGAACTGAAGGACATCCAGCCGCCGCGCGACCTCATCGCATCGATGCAGCAGCAGAAGATGGCCGAACAGAACAAGCGCGCCGCGGTACTGGAAGCCGAAGGCGTGCGCCAGTCCGCGATCCTGCGCGCGGAAGGCGAGAAGCAGGCCGCGGTGCTGGAAGCCGAAGGCAAGCGCGAGGCTTCGTTCCGCGAAGCCGAAGCCCGCGAGCGTCTGGCCGAAGCCGAAGCCAAGGCGACGCAGATGGTGTCCGACGCCATCGCCGCCGGCAACGTCAACGCCATCAACTACTTCATCGCCCAGAAATACATCGAAGCGTTCAAGGCCTTGGCCGAGGCGCCGAACCAGAAGTTCATCATGCTGCCGATGGAGTCCTCGGGCATCCTCGGTTCGCTCGCCGGCATCACCGAGCTGGCCAAGGAAGCGTTGGGCCACCAGCAGGCCGGCAAACCGCCGGCGATCACCCGCAGCGGAGGCTGAGCCATGCCGCTCGATATGCGCTGGGATGTGTTCGCATGGGCGGTGTTCGCGCTGGTGCTGTTCGCGCTGGAAGTGATGGCGCCGGGCGCGTTCATGCTGTGGCTGGCGTTCGCCGCCAGCGCGGTGCTGGTGGTGGTGTGGGCGGTGCCGGGGCTGTCGTTCCTGCTCCAGGCGGTGCTGTTCGTCGTGCTCGGTTTCGTGTCGATCCTGATCTACCGCAAGTGGTTCCGCGGCAACGACGACGCCCCTACCGATCAGCCGGCGCTGAACCGCCGCACCGACCAGTTGCTGGGGCGGGTAGTGGTGCTGCAGTCGGCGATCGAACGCGGCAGCGGCCGGGTGCAGATCGCCGACGCCTACTGGACGGTGAGCGGTGCCGATCTGCCTGCCGGCGCCAGCGTACGCATCGTCGGCGCCGACGGCATGACGCTGAGGGTGGAAGCGGTCGACTGAGCGCCCTGCGCATGCAGGTCGCGCACCATGCGCCGGCGTGCGGTGAGAAAACGTCATGAGCGCGGCCGCGCACCCGTCGCCGCGCTCTGGGATAATGCCGGCCTTTCCGAACCGGCCGGGCACATGACGCAAAAGACCATCCTCAACGACGCCCATCGCGCGCTCGGCGCCAAGATGGTCGATTTCGGCGGCTGGGACATGCCGATCAGCTACGGCTCGCAGATCGACGAACATCACCAGGTCCGTCGCGACGCCGGGATGTTCGACGTCTCGCACATGACCGTGGTCGACCTGCGCGGCGCCAACATCCGTCCGTTCCTGCGCCATCTCGTCGCCAACTCGGTCGACAAGCTGCAGAAGCCCGGCAAGGCGCTCTACACCTGCATGCTCAACCCGCAGGGCGGCGTGATCGACGACCTCATCGTCTATTTCCTCGCCGAGGATTTTTTTCGCCTCGTGGTCAATGCCGCCACCCGGGAAAAGGATCTCGCGTGGATCGGCCAGCAGGCCGCCGCGTTCGACGTCAGCGTCGCAGAGCGTCCGGAGCTGGCGATGATCGCGGTGCAGGGTCCGAACGCCCGTGAACGTGTCATCGGCCTGCTTTCCGCCGACACCGCGCCGGCCGCCGGAAAGATCGGCAAGTTCGTCGCCACCGAAGCGGTGACCAGGGACGGCACGCCGCTGTTCGTCGCCCGCACCGGCTACACCGGCGAGGACGGTTTCGAGATCGTCGTTCCGCAGGACCGCGCGGTCGCGTTGTGGGAGGCGCTGCTCGCCGCCGGCGTGAAGCCGGCCGGACTCGGCGCGCGCGACACGCTGCGCCTGGAAGCCGGCATGAATCTCTACGGCCAGGACATGGACGACACCGTCAGCCCTTACGAAGCGGCATTGGCGTGGACCGTCGCGCTCGATGCGGACGCCGATGGCCGGCCACGCGACTTCATCGGTCGCGCCGCGCTGGAAGCGCAAAAGGCCGTCGGCGCGCCGCGGCAGATGATCGGACTGGTGATGGACGAAAAAGGCGTGCTGCGTCACGGCCAGACCGTGCTGACCGCCGCAGGCGACGGCGAAATCCTCTCCGGTACGTTCTCGCCGACGCTGGGCAAGGCGATCGCTTTCGCGCGCGTCCCGGCCGGCGAGCTGGGCGAGGTGCGCGTCGATATCCGCGGCAAGCGTCTGCCCGTACGCGTCGTCAGGTTTCCGTTCGTGCGCGACGGCGCGAGTCTGGTGCCGGACAACCCGACGTCCGGGACATGATCGTGGAGGCGGCTCCGGGGTTCGGCTTGAATGCGGAAGTCCGTCGGTCGCCGGACAGCGTCGGCCGCGCGCCCGACCTCGAGGACGTTTTCAAATCAAGTTTTATCGCGGGCGGGTATTTGATCCACGCCGTCCCGCTTCTACACTAGCCGCACATCCCCCCTTCCACCGCCACCAATACCCCTGCGGAGCCCAAGATGAGCGAGATTCCCGGCGACCTGAAATTCATGAAGTCCCACGAGTGGGCCCGCGTCGAAGGCGACGGCAAGGTCACCGTCGGCATTTCCGATCACGCCCAGGGCCTGCTCGGCGATCTGGTCTACGTCGACCTGCCGGACGTCGGCGATCGCGTCGAAGCCGGCAACGCCTGCGCCGTCGTCGAGTCTGTGAAGGCCGCTTCCGACGTGTATGCGCCCATCAGCGGCGCCATCGTCGCGGTCAACACCGCGTTGGCCGACAAGCCGGAGACCATCAACGAGGACGCTTACGGCGAAGGTTGGCTGTTCGTGGTCGAGGTCGACGATGCCGATCAGCTCAACGATCTGCTCGCTCCGGACGATTACGCCGAGCTGCTGGAAGACGACGACCACTGATCATCGCCGCCGCGTGCCCGCGTCATGGGGCACGCCAACAGCGACTGCCGAAGCCGTCCCCGGAACGTGGACGGCTTTTTCTTTGTTCGCGGTGCGAGGGTCGTCATGCGCGGCTCTTCGGAATTGCGGTTCGGACTGACGGTTCGACGCATCGCCGGGCGCGCAGCGTGTGCGGATCGATAACGGTTTCGATGCGTGGGGACGTGTCCGCGCGCATGGTCATCGACACCATCCCGGTGCGCACGCGTCGCGTCGCGGACGGCGCGTAACGCGTTTTGGAGTTCGCGCAAATCCGCGCAATCCGGCTTGTGCGGCGCGAAAAAAAGCCTGTCCGAAAAAATCTCCGAATCGATCCGTTTATCCTTCGGTCGCTGCCGCCGGCGCGTCGATTCAGCGCCGCTCGCGATAGGGCACAACCCTTTCGAGCTTGATGGCTCCAAGATAAAACCACTTTAAAAACGATGTTTCTTTTCCGGCATGCACATGCGGACCGTGATCGTGCATGTCGACGACGCAAACGATTGCGGCGCATTTCCCTTCGACTGCAAGGCGCGTTCGAGGGGCTGCGCTCGCTCTTTTTTCGCGAGGGGTGTTGACAGTTGAAAAAAGCGTGATTAGGTTTCGCCCCAAGTGTCGTCATAGCAGAAGCGAGTGAGTCCGTCCAAGACGAAAATGCGAAGCACAAACCGATCTTCCGCCCGGACTCGCGTTCCGGTGGAAACAGGCTTCGTCTCCTCTGCTGAAAATCGAGTCGTCATCGAGCAGACAGATTCGCACCGTTCAACCCGCGGCCGTGCCGGCCCCGGGTTTTCTATTGTCCAGCGCTGGAGCGCCGCGGCAGTGGGTCGGGCGATGGCGCTCGCGGACGTTTCCACAATCCGGGCATCGCGGATGCGATCCCGGTATGAATCCGTACCGGCTTGCCTAGTGCGCCGGCGGTGGATGGCGGGTCCGACTCCCGTGATCCTGTTGTTGTATGGGCGTAATACCAATAGCTAGTCCACTGACGAGGAGGCCATCCCATGGCTGTTAAGAAAGCTGCGAAGAAAACCGCCAAAAAGGCGACCAAGAAAACCGTGAAGAAGGCCGCCAAGAAGGCCGTCCGCAAGACCGCGAAGAAAGCCGCCAAGAAGGTCGCCGCCAAGAAGACCGTGAAGAAGGCAGCGAAGAAGACTGCGAAGAAGGCCGTCAAGAAGACTGCGAAGAAGGCAGCGAAGAAGACTGCGAAGAAGGCCGTCAAGAAGACTGCGAAGAAGGCAGCGAAGAAGACTGCGAAGAAGGCAGCGAAGAAGACTGCGAAGAAGGCCGTCAAGAAGACTGCGAAGAAGGCAGCGAAGAAGACTGCGAAGAAGGCCGTCAAGAAGACTGCGAAGAAGGCAGCGAAGAAAACTGCCAAGAAGCCGGCCAAGAAGGTCGCAAAAAAAAAGGCTAAAAAATCTGTAGCGCGCGCTAAAAAGGCTGCGCCGGCCGCCGTGCCTGCAGCACCTGCGCCGATGATGTAAGCAACGTCCCGATTAGCCGGTATCCGAAACTCCTTCTCCGCGAGCCCAGGCGGTGAGGGAGTTTTTTTATACGCTGAAGTCGTGTGCGACAGGCAGCCCGGGCGTTGTTGCCGCACTGTTCGCGTCAGGTCGATCTCCTTAAAGGTAATTCCTGACCTTTCCGGACCAGTGTAGGTCCCAGTTCTTTGATCGAAATCTGCCTCATGAGCTTGAAAAAGCAAGGGTTTCAGATCTTCGCGCCTGTGGTCGTAACGGTAGAAAACTTCAGCCAAGTACACGTGGAGGTATTGGCGGGGCACGCCACGATAGGGATAGAGCCAATTCTTCGCATAGCCCAGAACTCCTCGATACCGTGATGTGGTCACGCCGATCGGCCGCCCCTTCTCCTTGCGGATCATCACGTGCTCGCCACGGAGTTTCAGCCAGGCATGCGCCGCCAAAGGTCGTCTGGTCGCATTCGATCGCGCCCTCGAACAGCTCCCGCAACTGCTCGACCTGTACACAATGCTTTGGATGCGGCACTGGGCGCATTACCAAAACGAATAGGAGAGACACCGAGCACGAACAGGTTCAGCAGGCGCTGTCTCGTTCCGCCCGATCAGCGCGAATCCCATGCGCAGGCTCAGCTTAAACGCTGGCCGCATGCGCGGCCCTTCAGCCTCGCATCGGATAGTAGTGCCGGCTTCCTTCACATGAAGGGCATCGTTTCACGATCGGATCCTCTCGGATCTGGCCCGGTTTGCTGGGGAATTGCCAATAGACGATAGGGTGCCGAAGCAACGGTTCGCTGCTCTGATGCCTCAAGTCAACTGCCGACTACCATCGCAGTTCGGTTCATTCGTCCAGAGAAGATTCCAGAACCACATTGCAACTTCCCTACAGGGATGTCGGCCGAATCTTGCGCAATCCCCTCGACGGAAGGTGCGTGAGGCTTTGCTTCGAATGGTCCAGACGAAAGCGACGAGCGTCATGTCCGCTTCGCCGCATCAGGGGTCAATGCGGTTTTGCGTCCGATACAGAGGCTTCGACGCCGCTGTTCTTGGCTGCGGCATCCGGCAGTTTGGGCAGGCCATGAGCGTACAGCCCTTCGTCCAGCGCCCCGGCTTCGCCTTCGAGCCAGCGTTGTGGGGTTGCGCCGATGGCGCGATCCAGAATCGTCGGCAGCAGCCCCGAAGGCGCGCTGCTGTTGGCGTTCCAGAGGATGGCGACGCCAAGATCGCGTTCCGGCATCAGCGCGATCACGCCGCGATAGCCCTGCACTACGCCGCCGTGGAAGACCACGCGGTGGCCGGCGTAATCGTAGACGCGCCAGCCCAGGCCATAGCCTGCGGAGTTCAGCCGATCGCGCCGCCATTGCGAGCCGCGCGTTTCGCCGGGGGTGTCGATCAGGGGCGCGTGCAGGGTCGCGAGCAGTGAGCCCGACAACACATCGGGCCGGTATCCGTTCTGCGCGAGCAACCACTGCGCCATGTCGCTGATGCTGGCGTTGACGCCAGCGGCGGGAGCGACACGGTAGTAGGCGGGTCTGGGTGTGATCGCGGACCAGCCGCGGCCGGCGCGGACATGGGGTTTGGCCCAGCGCGGGCTGGCGAGGATGCCTTCCAGACCGTAGCTGGCATCCTGCATGCCCAGCGGTTTGAACAGACGACGCGCGACCCAATGGTCGAAAGCTTCGCCGCTGGCGCCCTGTACTACGTCGCCGATCAGGCTGTAAGCGATGTTCTGATAGGCATAGCAATCGCCTGGCGCGCACTTCATCGGTGTGTAGGCGAGTTTCTGCACCAGAGCGGGATATTCGGCGTTGCGTTCGAGATCGCGGTCGAAGGCATTGCGGGTGACGCCGACGCGATGGCTCAGTACCTCGGCCACGGTCAGTTGCAGCGCTGCGCGCGGGTCGGAGAGCTGCAGCGTCGGGTAGTAATCGACCACGCGGCTGTCCCAACGCAACTTGCCGTCGGCGACGAGCATGCCGGCGGCGGTCGCTGCGAAGGATTTCGACAAGGAGGCCAGCCGGAATACGGTGTGGGCATCGACGGTCTCGGGCTGATGGACATCGGTGATGCCATAGCCGCGCGCGCTGAGCACGCGTCCGCCCTGCACGATCGCCATCGCGAGGCCGGGTACCTTCTGGCCGGCGACGAGATTGCCCGCTAGCGTTTCGAATTCGGTCACATTGAAGCCGGCCGCCAGCGGCGCAACGCGCAGGCCGGCACCGGGATAGACCCGTGTCATCGTCGCCTTGGACGAATAGACGCCGAATGCCGACGCGCGAGCTTCAGGACTGCTGCTGTCCCAGCGCGGGGTGCTTTGTGCCGATAGCCCGGTCGCGAGCGGCAGCAGCATCGCGACGACACCGGTGCGCCAGGCCAGTGCGACGGGACGCGCGCGCCCCTGGTGCGATTGTGTGCGGCGCGTGTTCTTGTTCTTGGCTTTCATCGCGAGCCCCCCCTGCGTATGCTTCGCGTGCAGGTCAGTGTCGGAAGTATGAAATTTCACGTCCGGAATCGCGCTGTCCGCCCGTTCTTGCCGTTCTTGGGCGATCACTGCTTCCCGGCCTTTCGGACCGATCATAGCGCCTGTTCCGCCATTTGCATGAACAAGGGGAGATTCGATGGTTATTTTGTTGATCCTGCTCGCAATTCTCGTGGTCGCCGCGTTATGGGGCGTGGGCGTCTACAACGGCTTGATCACCTCCCGCAATGGCTACAAGAATGCGTTCGCCCAGATCGATGTCCAGTTGCAGCGGCGTTTCGACCTCATCCCCAACCTCGTCGAGACCGCCAAGGGCTACCTCAAACATGAGCGCGAGACCCTCGGCGCGGTGATCTCGGCGCGCAGCGCGGCGCAGTCGGGCCTGGCCGCAGCCAAGGCCAATCCCGGCGACCCCGAGGCCATGGCGACCCTGGCCGCAGCGCAGGGCCAACTGAACGCGGGTCTGGGCCGTCTGCTCGCGATCGCGGAGGCGTATCCGGACCTGAAGGCCAACCAGAACATGATGCAGCTCACCGAAGAGCTGACCAGCACCGAGAACAAGGTCGCGTTCGCGCGACAGGCGTTCAACGATGCGGTGATGGCGTTCAACAACAAGCGCGAAGTGTTCCCGTCCAGCGTGATCGCCGGCATGTTCGACTTCCCGGCCGCCACCCAGCTCGCGATTCCCGCCGACAGGCCGGAGATGCGCGACGCGCCGAAGGTGCAGTTCTGACCGGCGCGATGTTGGCTGGCGCGACGCTGATGCGTGCGGCGCGGTTGCTTGCATCGCGCGGGATGGCGACCGCACGCTTCCACCTTCGAGAACCGCAATTCCAGGCTCGAGCATGAATTTCTTCGAACACCAGGCCGCCGCGCGCAAGGCTTCCACCCGACTCGTGCTGCTGTTCATCCTGGCGGTGATCGGGATCGTGTGCGCGGTCGATCTTGCGGTGCTGATCGCTCTCGGCGTGAACGATGAAGCCACGTCCGGGCAGACTGTCGCGCTGCTGATCGTCGCTTCTCTGGTCACGGTCGCGATCATCGGTCTGGGCTCGCTGTATCGCATCGCCAGCCTGCGCGGGGGCGGCGAGACGGTGGCGCTGCAGATGGGCGGTGTGCCGGTGCCCGAGCAGACCCGCGACCCGCAACTGCGCCGGCTGCGCAACGTCGTGGAAGAGATCGCCATCGCCTCGGGCGTGCCGATGCCCAAGCTGTACGTCCTCGAACACGAGGCCGCCATCAATGCCTTCGCCGCCGGCTACGCGCCGTCCGATGCCGTGATCGCAGTCACCCGCGGCGCGCTGGAACGGCTCAATCGCGACGAGCTGCAGGGCGTGATCGCGCACGAGTTCAGCCATATCCTCAACGGCGACATGCGCCTGAACATCCGTCTGATCGGTGTGCTGTTCGGCATCCTGATGCTGGGGCTGATCGGCCGCAAGATCCTGGAGCACGGCCGTTTCGGCGGCCGCGACAAGGGCGCCGGCGCGGTGTTGGTGGCCGCGCTGGCGGCGATGGCCATCGGTTACATCGGCCTGTTCTTCGGGCGAATGATCAAGGCCGGCGTCAGTCGTTCCCGGGAAGTGCTCGCCGACGCTTCGGCGGTGCAGTTCACCCGTCAGACCGCTGGACTGGCGGGTGCGCTGAAGAAGATCGGCGGCGTGGGCGAAGGCGCGAAACTCGAACGCGCCAGCGACGCCGAGGAAGTCAGCCACATGCTGTTCGGCGATGGCGTCGGCCTCGGCGGACTGTTCGCGACCCATCCACCGCTGTTGCAGCGAATCCAGGCGCTGGACCCCAGCTTCCGCAAGGACCAGCTCGCAAGCCTGCAACAACGTTGGCTCAGCCAGCCGCCCAACGGCCTGGAGGAGGACGCGCGACTGGGTCTGAACGATGGCGATGCATCGCGACTGCCGGGCGCCGATGCCGAATTCATCGTCAGTCCGCCGATGGTGGTGGCGCGGGTCGCGCACCCGGCCGCCGACGACTATCGCCGCGCCGATGTCATCGTTTCCACCATCCCCGAGCCGCTGCGCGCGCTGGTCGCGAACCGCGAGGACGTGGTGCCGCTGATGCTGGCGCTGCTGCTCGACGAAAACACCAAGGTGCAGGGCAAGCAGCACGCCGAAATCGCCGCGCGGCTGGGCCGCGAGACCGCGGTCTTCGCTCAGGCCATGCGCAGCGAACAGCTGGGCGCGCTGCATCCGATGCAGCGCCTGCCGCTGGCCGCGCTGGCCTTCCCGGTGCTGCGCCTGCGCCCGCGTCCGGAGCTCAACGTCGTGCTCGATACCATCCACGCGGTGGTCAATACCGATGGCCATGTGTCGGTGTTCGAATACTGTCTGGGTACGCTGCTGCAGCATCAGCTGCGCGAATCGCTGGATCCCTCGCGGCATGCGCCGTTCGGCCGCGGCAAGGTCGCCGACGCCAAGCGCGAGGCCGCGATCCTGCTGGCGCTGGTCGCCCAGGCCGGTCACGACGCCCCGCATGATGCCCTGCGCGCCTACCTCGCCGGCCTGCAGCGCGTGCTGCCGCGCGAACACATCGATTACGCGCCGCCGCCGGAAGGCGTACTCGCGCTGGAAGCGGTGTGGCCGGTGCTCAACCGTTTGAATCCTGCTGCGAGGCAGTTGATGGTGGAAGCCGTCACCGCCGCGGTCAGCCATGACGGCAGGGTCAGCGTGAACGAAGCCGAGCTGCTGCGCACCGTCTGCGGCGTGCTGCAGTGCCCGCTGCCGCCGATGCTGGAGCGCGGTCAGGTCGGATCTTCTCGAACGGAACGCCAATGATGTCCGGGTTGCTCTAGAAGCCGTCCGCGAACGTATCGTTGGCCTTGGAGCCCGATATGTTCCGACCCCATCGCGACATATTGGTGTGCTGGGCGAATCCAGTAGGCATCTGCGGGAGCGGTGGAACCCGCGATGCTGTTCTACCGAATTCCGTCAGCCGCGATGCCCGCGAAGCAGCGATGCTCTTCTCCCTTCCCTTCGCCATGCGAAAGGGAGGGAGGCGATCTGCACCGTAGCTTTGAACGTACGGATTCCGCCTTCCCAGAAATGACGCTCAACAGCGTCGCGACTGGCGTCGCTCCCACAGAGTCCCTGCAGCATCGGCACTTGGGCGCCGGACTTCGCTGGGGCAGACTGCTCCAAACATCATGCGCTCCCATCCCACATTCATCGCTTGCCTCATCGCACTGCTGTCCTTCGCGGGCGTGTCCGCGCACGAAACTGCGGGCCATGCATTCGCGAACCCGCGCACGATCCGTGCGGGCGAGACGGTATTGAGCGTCGAGGTGTTCGGTATCGACGATCGCTCACGCGTCGCGATGCTCCAGCGTTGGGCGGAAGAAGCCGCGCGCGCGACGGTGTTGCCATCCGGGCGGTTCCCGCTGCGTTCGGCGCGGGTCGAGGTGCGCGAGAGGCCGGGCCGCGGCGGCAGCCCGGTGCCGTGGGGGCAGACGTCGCGGGATGGCGATGTGGCGGTGCTGCTCTACGTGCGGCGCGACGCGAGCTACGAACAACTGCGCGCGGACTGGACGGCGGTGCACGAGTTCTCGCATCTGGCGCATCCGTATCTGGGCGAGCGCGGGCGCTGGTTGGCCGAGGGGCTGGCCAGCTATCACCAGAATGTCCTGCGCGCGCGCGCCGGGCTCCTTGCGCCGGAAGAGGCCTGGCAGCGGCTCGATGCCGGTTTCCGGCGAGGTGACGCGGTCGAGGGCGGACCGGCGCTGGATGCGATGGGTCGCCAGCGTGGCGGCACCATGCGCGTGTACTGGGCCGGCGCGGCGTACTGGCTGGAGATGGACCTGGCGCTGCGCCGCGATCACGACACGACGCTGGAGGCGGTACTGGATAGCTACGCCCGTTGTTGCCTCGACGGCATCGCGCACGTGGCGCCGGAGGATTTCGTCGCCGCGCTCGATCGCGCAGCGGGCATCGCGCTGTTCGCGAAGCGATATCGCGAGTACGCGGGATCGACGGTGTTTCCGTCGCTGACCGACAGCTACCGCGCGCTGGGGATCGAGCGCTCCGGCGTTGGGCTGAAGTTTTCGGATGACGGCGCCGTGCGGCGATTGCGGGAAGCCATGACCTCGCCCACACCGCGGGACTGAACACGGCCGCGGCGCTTCGACATCCCGCTGCGGGAGGAACGACGTGAAAGCTGGGCTGCGATCAGTCCGCCAGCTTCGCCGATACGGATTTGATCAGCCTGTCGATCGCGGAGTCGTATTCCTCGTCGTTCACGAAATCGCGGAATTCCCCGGCGTCGTAGAAACGGCCGTAGCAGAATTTACAGCTCTCGAAGCGGATGTGCGGCTGGTGCGGATCGACCATGTGGATCAGCGGGTAGTGGTCGCAGGCCGGGCAGAGCAGGGCGACGGCAGCCGGCGCAGTCGGGTCGAAGAATACGTTTTCAGCGGGCGGCGCAGGCTCGGCCAGATCGATCGTTTGCGCCTGATCGCGCAGTTGCTCGTGCGCCATCAGTTCGAACCACATCCCTTTGCAGCCTTCGCAGCGGTGAACGGGCTCCTCCAGATCGGGGAGCAGGTGCATCGGAGATCGGCATTTGGGGCATTGCATGGGCGATGGCCGGGTCGAGGACAAGCCGAGCATTCTGCACGAGCGCGGCGACGCCGTCTCCCGCAGCCGTTCCCTGCGCAGCTCAGTCGCCCAGCAGCTTCACGAAGCGCACCGCGCCGTCGGAAAAGCCGCAGGCGCGATAGAAGGCGTGGGCTTCGGTGCGATGGCCGGCGCTGGTGACTTCCAGGCGCGCGGCGCCGCCGGTACGGGCGCGACGCTCGGCATCGCGCAGGAGCAGGCGACCGACGCCGCGGCCCTGGGCGTCCGGCGAGACCACCAGTGCCGTGACCCGGCAGGTGGTGGTGTCCAGCGGCAGGTAATACATATAGTCCAGCGCCATCAGGCCGCAGACCGCGCCGTCGAGGCGGGCCAGCATCAGCGCCTGACGGTCGTTGTGGAGGACGGTGGCGATGCGTTCGGCGGCGTCGGCCGGCTCGCAGGGATAGCCCAATTGGGTCAGCAGCGCGGCGACATCGTCGGCATCGGCCGGTACCGCGCCGCGGAGATCGATACGGAGATCGAAGTCCGCGGCATCGGACGGGTGCTGCGTGCCCGTCGTCACCGGTCAGCGCGTGCCGTACACGACCACGGTCTTGCCGCGGGCGTGCAGCTTGTTGTCGGCCTGGAGCTTCTTGAGCACGCGGCCGGCCATTTCGCGCGAACAGCCGACCAGACGGGCCAGCTCCTGGCGCGACACCCGGAGCTGGGTGCCCTGCGGGTGGCTCATGGCCTCAGGCTCGCGGGTCAGGTCGTGCAGGGCGCGGATGATGCGGTCAGTCACGTCCAGGAAGGCCAAGCGACCGGCCTTGCGGCTGGTGTCGAGCAGGCGCCGGGACAACTGGGCGCCGATGGCGTAGATCAGCTGCGCGGCATCCCCGCCCAGCGGGCCTTCCAGCAACTGATACAGGCGCTCGTAGCCGATTTCGGCCAGCTCGCACTGGGTGCGGGTGCGCAGGATCACTTCACGGCGGTCGCTTTCGATGAACAGGCCCATCTCGCCGACGAATTCGCCGGGACCGAAATAGCCCAGCACCAGTTCGCGGCCGTCCTCTTCCTCGGTGATGATGCTGACCGAGCCGGAGATCACGTAATAGAGCGTTCCCGCCGGATCGCCTGGACGGAACACTTCGGTCCGCGGCGGATAGCGGCGCCGATGGCAATGCGAAAGGAATCGCTCGATGGTGGCGACAGTGGGGGCGAGAGGATTCGCGTTGCGTCGGAGAGGGGTCAGCGTGGCCACGGGCGGTGTGTTCATGCGAGCCGGAACGGAGGAATAGACAAGATTAGGCCTTTGTCACGTTCCCGGCAAACGGCGGTCGTAGACTGGGCGCGATCGCGACCCGTGTTGCACCGCAGCGCCAGCTCCCCCCCGGGGGCTGCAATGCCGCATAATCGCGCCCCCAACCTCCCGTCCCAAGGAATCGATGCCGTGGTCAAGCCACTGCCGCGCCTGAAGCTGCAAGGCTTCAACAACCTGACCAAAGCGCTGTCGTTCAACGTCTACGACGTGTGCTATGCGGTGTCCGAAGAAGAGCGCCAGCGCTATATCGCGTACATCGATGAGGAATACAACGCCGATCGGCTGACCCAGATCCTCACCGATGTGGCCGAGATCATCGGCGCGAACATCCTCAACATCGCCCGCCAGGACTACGACCCGCAGGGCGCTTCGGTGACCATCCTCATTTCCGAGGAACCGGTGATCGACAAGAAGGACGCCGGCAAGGAACTCATCTCCGACGCGGTGGTCGCGCACATGGACAAGTCGCACATCACGGTCCATACCTACCCGGAAACCCATCCGGACAACGGCATCGCCACGTTCCGCGCCGACATCGACGTGGCGACCTGCGGCGTGATCTCGCCGCTGAAGGCGTTGAATTATCTGATCGAGAGCCTCGAATCGGACATCGTGGTGATGGACTACCGGGTTCGCGGCTTCACCCGCGACATCAAGGGCCGCAAGCACTACATCGATCACAAGATGAATTCGATCCAGGATTACCTGGCGAAGAACATCAAGTCGCGCTACGAAATGCTCGACGTGAACGTGTATCAGGAGAATCTGTTCCACACCAAGATGCACCTGAAGGATTTCGACCTCGACAACTATCTTTTCGAAGAGAAGGCCAAGAACCTCTCGTTCAAGGAGCGGATGAAGATCGAGGCGCGCCTGCGTCGCGAGATCGAGGAGCTGTATCAGGGCCGCAATCTGGCGGAGTGATCCGTCCAGGAGCGACAACGCGGAAGGCCGGCGAAAGCCGGCCTTCTCTTTTTGATCTATGGCGTCGGTGCAGCGGTGACGTTCGGGCAGACTGCCGGCGAGCGCCGATGGATGGCCTCGAAGTACCGGTAGTAGCGCATCGCGTGTCGGTTGCCGCGCGGCACGCCCGCATCGAGTCTCGGCCAGAGTTCGCGAAAACCGATCCTGCGCAGCAATTTTGCGTATTCGCGATATTCGCGGGGGGTGTTGCCGGCGATCAGCATGTCGACGACGCGCCGCCGTATGCGTATCGACAACCCGTCCGCGAGCGCGTTCTGCCGCAGGGCACGCGCCGTGCGCGCCTTGAGGTCGGCGCCGAACGGAAACTTCCGGTCCTCCTCGATGAACTCGACCCCGATCGCGGCGCAGGCGGGGTCGCCGGCGAGGATGCCCTCGATCACTGCGTCCATGACCGGATAGACCCAGCGCGTGTCTCCGCGCTCGTATGTTTTCGGCGCCAATGGGCGCGGTTCGATGGCGTGGCGCCCGGCAAGGTCGGCGTAGCGCGCCTGCACGGCCGCCGCGCTCCAGTGTCCACTGCCGTTGTAATCGCGGATCTGCATGCGCTTCGGGTGGCTAGAGGCGATACGCCACCGTCTTCATCACTTTCGACGCTGCCGCCATCAAGGTCGGCAAGGGTTGCGGCAGGATCCGCGCACCCGCGGCTTCGGCATCTTCGGCGTGGCGCGCTTCGTCCGCCTTCATCACCGTCAGGATCGCGCGGCTGCGCGCGTCGGCCGGGGGCAGGGTTTCGAGGTGTTCGTCCAGATGCGCTTCGACCTGGCGTTCGGTCTCGACCACGAAGCCCAGGTTCCAGCCGTCGCCGCGCAGCCCGGCGAGCAGGCCGATGGCGTAGCTGCCGGCGTACCAGACCGGGTTGAGCAGGCTGGGGTGGCTGTCGAGTTCGCGCAGACGGTCCGCGCACCAGGCGAGGTGGTCGGTTTCCTCCTGCGCGGCGGCCTGCAGCTGCGCCCGCGTCTGCGGGTCGCGTGCGACCGCCGCCTGGCCGACGTACAGCGCTTGCGCGCAGACCTCGCCGACATGGTTGATGCGCATCAGTCCGGCCGCGTGGCGGCGTTCGGCATCGTCCAGCACCACGTCGGCCTGCTCCGCGCCGGGGTTCGGGCGAGCGGCGAGCGGCGAGCCGGCGATGGTCTCCAGCGCGTTCTGGGCGTCGGCGAGCAGGCGGTCGAAAGGAGAGAGTGCGCGGGTCGTGCGGGTACGGATCGTATTCATGGGAGGCATTCTGATAGGAATTCGAGCGGGTGTTGCACCGGCAGGGCGGTGCCGTTGGCCAGATGCAGCCGACAGCCGATGTTGGCACTGAGCAGCCGGGTTGCGCCGCTGGCGGCGAGCTGGTCCAGCAGCGGCTGGCGGAAACGCGCGGCGCGCGGCGGGTCGGTCAGCATCTGCGTCCCCGCGGCCCCGCAACAGCCGAAGCCGGCATCGACGACCACGACTTCAAGCCCGGGTACCTCCGCAAGCAGATCGTGCAGGGCGCTATCGCTGCGCACCACGTTGCGCTGGGTGCAGGGCAGATGCAGGGCGATCCGTTCGCGACGCGGCGCGAAACGCAGGGCATCGGCACGCTGCGCCAGCCATGCGATCGCATCGACCGCCCGCGTGCCGACGGCACTTGCCACGCCCTCGTGACAGCCGCTGGCCAGCGTCAGCACCACCTCTGCGTGGGCAAAGGCGTACAGGTTTTCTGCTTGCAGACGTTGCGCCGTTTCCGCGTCTCCGGCGTGGGCATGCAGGGCGCCGCAGCAGGTCTGGGCGGTCGGAACGTCAGCCCGCAGCCCGACCGCATCCAGCAGCGCCGTCAATGCGGTGCGCACCGGCCCTTCATATTGTTGTGCGATGCAGCCGATGAAGACGGCGGCTCCGGGGCTGTCGGCGGTCCCGGGCGGTTTCGCGGGCTGGGGTCGGGTCCGGGGTCGAGTCCGGGGCGGTCGCGGCAAGGGCCTGAAGGCCGCAGGAAGCAGCGGCCAGAGCGTTCGATACAGGCCCAGAACGGCGCCGCGCAGATCGGAGCGTTCGGCCAGCAGTTCCGCGCCGCGCTGGCGCCAGCCTGGCGCACGCCGCTCGCGCTGATGTGTCCGCGCCTGCGTCAGGATCGAGCCGTAATTCACCCCGGCCGGGCAGATCGTCTCGCAGCGTCGGCATCCGAGGCAGTGGTCCAGATGCCGGTCGCCGGCCCCGGTCGGAGCCGTCAGCCCGGTTTCCCAGGCTTTGATCAGCGCGATCCGGCCCCGGGGCGATTCGGTTTCGATCGCTTCCAGCGCGTAGGTCGGGCATGCCGGCAGGCACAGCCCGCACTGCACGCACTGGTCGGTCAGGGCGTGCAGGGTCCGGGTGGAGGGCTGGGCGCAGGGAGCGGCGGTCACCCGGCAATCTTCGGGCAAGACGGCGGGTTGCGCGAGGCCGGGACGGTCATCCATGTCTCCACGGCGGCTCTGTTCTGTCCCGACGACTTGCGACGGCGCGTCCGGCCGGCTATGATTCCGCTTCTTTGTGGCCCCGCTCACGCGGCGACACGACGACAACGCGAGGCGAAGTTCCGCCGGTTTCCGAAAGAAACCCCGTGGAATCAGTCCGACCAGGCACCAATCAAAAGAGCTCCTTCATGAAGACTTTCACTGCCAAGTCCGAGACCGTCCAGCGCGACTGGTATCTCGTCGACGCTTCCGGCAAGACGCTCGGCCGCTTGGCCGCCGAGCTTGCCAGCCGCCTCCGCGGCAAGCACAAGCCCGTCTACACCCCTCACGTCGATACCGGTGACTACTTGATCGTGGTCAACGCCGAGAAGATCGCGGTGACCGGCAACAAATTGAACGACAAGCTCTATCATCGCTTCACCGGCTACATCGGCAACCTGAAGACCGAAAACCTCGCCCAAGCGCTGGAACGTCATCCGGAGCGCGTGATCGAGATCGCCGTGAAGGGCATGCTGCCGAAGAATCCCCTCGGCCGCGCCATGTACAAGAAGCTCAAAGTGTACAAGGGTGCCGAGCACCCGCACGCCGCCCAGCAGCCGCAAGTCCTGGATATCTAAACGATGGCTACTCAGCAGAATTACGGCACCGGCCGTCGCAAATCCTCCGTCGCCCGCGTGTTCCTGCGCAAGGGCACCGGCACCATCACCGTGAACGAGCGTCCGCTGGACGAGTTCTTCGGCCGCGAAACTTCGCGCATGATCGTGCGTCAGCCGCTCGAGCTCACCAAGACCGGCGAACAGTTCGACATCATCGCGACCACCTCCGGCGGCGGCACCACAGGCCAGGCCGGCGCCATCCGCCTGGGCATCGCCCGCGCGCTGGTGGAATACGACGAAACCCTGAAGTCCGAGCTGCGCAAGGCCGGCTTCATGACGCGCGATGCCCGCGAAGTCGAACGCAAGAAAGTCGGTCTGCACAAGGCGCGTCGCGCCAGCCAGTTCTCGAAGCGTTGATTCATTCCGCCGGGCCGGGCGCGTCCTCCCGGTTCTGGCGGAACGCTTTTGGCGCTACAATCGCAGCCGAACAGTTCTACAGCCCCGTCGCCAAGCGGTAAGGCACCTGACTCTGACTCAGGCATTCGGTGGTTCGAATCCATCCGGGGCTGCCAATCTTCAAGAAACCCTGCCGCAAGGCGGGGTTTTTTTGTGGCGTCGCGGTGGCCTTCGGCACGCCCGGGCCCTATGATCCGCACAGACGCCAATCGCGGGATGGTCGGCGAAGCGGATTTTCGCGCGGATGTTTCGCGGCGCGGCGCGCGTTGGATCACGCCAGCCTTCAGCGTCCGCGATTTCATCGGCCCGCAATCATGAAAGAGTCGGTCAGAACTCTGTAAAAAAATGGCTCTTTGACCGTTTTAGCGATCCCGAACGGGCATCCATCACTCCTGTCAGAACTGACAGGTACACGGCCCCCGTAGCTGAGGCTAAGGTCGTCACGGTCGGCGCTCGCCGACAGTTCATACGACAGGGGATGTTGTGTTCGATTTTCTGAAAAAGTGGTTGGGGGGCGGGCAAGGGCCGAGGTCGCAGGCACTGCCGCAAGGTATGCCCACTGTTGAACAGCGTCGCTCCGGTTTCGGCATCGCATACGATGCCGATCTTGTGCCTTCGCTCAAACGCGACCACGCCGATCTGGTCAAGCTTTATACAGCGATCGGAGAAATGGCTCGACAAGGGGAGTTCCAGCAGGTGCCGCAGATGCTCAATGCATTCAAGGTCCATCTTGAAGGGCATCTGATCGCCGAAAACGTCCGTTTCTACAACTATGTGGAAAACACGATGCAGGGCGATTCGGAAAGCACGGCGCTGGTTCGCAGTTTCCGCAAGGAGATGAATGCGATTGCGCGTGGCGTTGTCGACTTCGTGAAGAAGTACCAGATCAGTACCTTCGACCATCAGGCCCGTCAGGAATTCATGACGGACTATCAGGCCGTGCTTGCGCTGCTGGCGCAACGCATCGAGCGCGAAGAGTCCAGCCTTTATCCGCTGTATTTGCCGCATTGATCTGATCGGCCTGGTTGATCGGCCCGGTCGAGCGGCATGGTTGCGTCCATGACGTTCGGGGACTGACTTCCGCATTCGATTTCAACGTGACACGCACAGGTTTGGCGACACATGGATGTATCGCCCGCGGGACGAACGCTCCGGCGTTCGCTCTGCAGGGACTCGGATCCGGCAACGCCGGTTCGTGAGGTCTGAACGGCCCAAGGATGGTTTCGTTCGGATGTTCCCGGTTTTCCCCTAACCAGAGTGCTCGACCAAGGAGATCGTAATGAAGAAGGAAGCGACCGCAAAACAGCACGATGTGGTTCTGACCCAAGCCATGCGCCGGCTGCGTCATGAGCTGGAAATCCACCCTGTCTTCGCCGAAATCGCGCATACCGAAGCCCTGCGTTCCTTCATGCAGGTGCATGTGTTCGCCGTCTGGGATTTCATGTCGCTGGCCAAACGATTGCAACGCGATCTCACCTGCGTCGAACTGCCGTGGATGCCGCCGATCGATCCGGCCGCTGCCCGTTTGATCAACGACATCGTGCTCGCCGAAGAAAGCGACATCGATGCCGACGGTCATCCTGCCAGCCATCTGGATCTTTATCTGAAGGCGATGCGCGATGTCGGCGCACCGACCGGACAGTTCGAGGCCTTCATGCGCGAGCTGCGTGGCGGAGCCGGCTTGTCCGCGGCGCTGGCTACGGCGGAAGTGCCGCAGTTCGTGCGGGATTTCGTCGAGCACACCATCGATACGTGCCTGCATGGCAGCACTCTGGAAGTGATGGCCAGTTTCTTCTATGGCCGCGAAAACGTCATTCCCGACATGTTCCAGAGTCTGCTGGAGCACTGGGGGCTGGATGTCGAGCAGGCGCCGGGCTTCGTCTATTACCTGCAGCGGCACATCGAGCTGGATGGGGATACCCACGGTCCGGCCGCCCAGCTGTTGATCGAAAAAGCGCTGGCTCGCGCCCCTGACGGGCTGCAGGACACGCGCGAAGCGGCGCGTCTGGCCCTGCAGGCACGCCGCGCGCTGTGGGATGGAACTGCCGCGCTGCTGCGCGAGCGCCATGGTGTCCAGGTTGCGCCTGCGCGCAAACTGACGCCGGTCGCGGCTTGACGTCCGGAGTTTGCGCACGCCCGCGCGGCGTGCGATCACCGCTGCGCAACCCCGACCGGGATTGCGCAGCGGCTACGCTTCAATCGTATCGGGACAACGTCATTCGCCGATGCGATATCGATCCCGTGCGCTAACGTCGCCGAATGCCTTGTGCCCGGTCTTCCGCGGACACCACTGCCGGGCGTTCGTTTCGGGAATCTGCTTCCATCCGGACGACATGCTGTCTCTCAGGCCGCGTGCGCAACCTGCACGGCCATCGACGGACCGACGACACGGAGATTCTCCGCAACCGGCATGCTGAACGCGAGACTCTTCACGTTGCCGATCCTGCGCGCCGCGCCCAGCCGTTCGACCTGCAGGCCCATGTGCCGCATCATTCTTTCGAATGGTGCGCTGGTCACTCCGACCAGACTCTCGGCGCCCTGCGTCGCGATGAACCGGAACACCTCGGCGATGATCGACGACGATATTTGGCTGAAGCCGAAGCCTCCCTGAGTCCCCTCATCGCACAGCGCGAATCGGCTGACCTCCCAGGTCGAGGCCGATGCCGGCGCAGGCGCCCCGTCGAGAAGTCCCGGGAAGATATCCCGCAGCATGTTCGGCCCCAATGTCGGCAACAGCCGGCAGCAGCCGAGGGCGCGCGAGTCGCCGTCGTGGGCCACGACGTAATGCGGACCGATCAGATCGAACCAGTCGTGCTCGCGTCCGTCCTCGACGCGCACGTCCCAGCCCAGCCTGTTGTGGAATACGTCCGAACGCAGCCGATACATGCTGTCCAGAAGCGGGGCGCCCAGTCCGTGTTCTCCGGCACGCGCAATGGTGATGGCAGCCATGATGTCTCCTTGTCTCGTTGGAAGGAGACATAAGAGAGAGCGACCACTGTCAGCACTTGCAGCTGAGCTACCTTACAGGTTGACGCAGTTCCGTTCGCGCTGCACAGGCCGCCACGGATCGACGTTTCCGGCAGCGGCGAAAGTAAGCGATGTTTACCGGATTGCTAATATCGGACCCGAAAAAAACGATATTGATAACAATCAATTCGTGGTTGTTTTCCGAGGCTGCGCGAAACTGCGACGGCCCCGCCGCATCCGGTCATCGCCGCGGTCAGTTGCGCAGGGAGACGATCAAGCCGAGCGATACCGCGCGCGCGATCGCGGCCTGGCGACCGCTGACGCCCAGTTTGTGGGTCGCGTTCTGAAGGTGGAAGATCGATGTCCGCTCGCTGATGTTCAGCAGCAGGCCGATTTCCCAGCTGGTCTTGCCCTCGGCTGCCCACGAGAGACATTCGCGTTCGCGCTTGGTCAGCGCCGGCAAACGGACCGGGGTCCGGGACGGCCCGAAGCGCCGCGCGGCCTCATGCACGTAATGCGCGAGCATGTGCAGCTCGGGCATGATCCTTTCGTAATCGGCGGCCGGCATGTTGCTGGACGCGTAGGACATCAGGCCCCACGACACGCCGGGGCCATGCAACGGCACGCTGACGCCGCTGCCCAGCCCGTGCTCGCGGGCGTCCCCGAACAGATGGCGGATCTTCTGCAGATGCGGATCGACGATCCGCCGATGGTGGAACTGCGCTTCGTCCCAGGCCAGCGGCGTCGCGTGGTCGTGGCAATGGCTGACGATCGGATCGATGCTGATGTAATCCATTTCGAGATAGCGCGCGATCCAGCTTTCCGGATACGTTCCCATGCGCAATTGATTCGGATGGTCGTTCATCAGCGGCAGATCCACCGCGTAGAGCCAGAAGTCGACGCCGAGTGGCTTGACCACGCGATCGATGTCTTCGGTCAATGATTCGGTGGTGGGCGCATCCTCGAACGCGCGCAACTGGTCGATGTCGATCAGCGTCCTGCCTGCCATTGCTGTCCCTGCCGTGCTTGCTCATTGCCGATACAAAAAACACGACCGAGGATAAGGATGATGATGGGCAGACTCTGCTGCCGATCTGGAGCGTGTCGCCATCGATGCCCGGTCGAGCGGCTAAAGTAGCAGGCTTGTCGCATCGCGTGGGGTTCGATATCCGGGACAGCGCGGCCCATAATCGTGAAAGCTACAATTGCGGCCCCGCTGCGGGCGTCGCGTCCGCGATCTTTTTTTCGAGAACTTTTCATGGTCGCTACGTTCCGTGCGCCGTACACGCCCCACGACGGAGTGATCGCGGCTCTGCGCAGCCGCGGTTTCGTGGTGCTGGCGCCGGAAGATGTGGCGGCGATGGCCGGGGTGTCCCTCGATGCCCTGCATGCGCTGGCTGCGGGCTGGAACGATCTTCCTCCGGATGAATACCTGCGCGATGGCGGGCGCTACCGGCAGCGCCGGCATGCCTGCTTCGTGATCGGATCTGACGGCTTCGAGCAGGCCCCGCACCGAGCGCACTACCAGCCTCTGGATTACAACGCCCTGCACGGCGGTCTCCAGCGCTGGTTCGCGCCGATCGCGCCGGAAACCGTTGCCGCACCGGCCTGGGGGCGATTGCTGCGTGCCCTGGGCGACCGCCTGCGCGAGGTCCGTCCTGTCGATGCCTGGTACGTCGAAGCGCACCAGTTCCGGATCGACACGGCCGACGGTATCGGTCGACCCACGCCGGAAGGCGCGCATCGCGACGGTGTGGATTTCGTGGCCGTCTTCATCGTCGCCCGGCATGCGATCCGTGGCGGCGAGACCCGGATTTTCGAGGCCGACGGCCCGGACGGCCAGCGTTTCACCCTGACCGAACCGTGGAGCCTGTTGTTGCTCGACGACCGCAGGATGATCCACGAGACCACGCCCATCCAGCCCGACCAGCCGCCGGAGGCGGGCGCGGGCGATGGCCCGGGGTATCGCGACACGCTGGTGGTGACGTATCGGGCCGATGGCTTCCAGGCCGAGGGCTGAGTGGCTTCGCGGGCATGTCAGTTACAATTGAAACCAATTCCACTGAGCGTCAGAGGTTGCGATGAAGCTGGGTTCTCTCAAGGCAGGCGGGCGTGACGGTACGCTGATCGTCGTTTCCCGCGACCTGGGCCGCGCGGTGCGCGCCGACGGGATCGCCCCGACGCTGCAGCGTGCGCTGGAGGACTGGTCGAATCTCGCGCCGCGCCTCAATGCGCTGTCGGAAGCCTTGAACGCGGGCGAAGCCGAAGGCGCGTTCGATCTCGACTTTTCCCTGCTGGCCTCGCCGCTGCCGCGCGCCTACGAATTCGTCGACGGCAGCGCCTATCTGCCCCACGTCGAGCGCGTGCGCCGCGCCCGCGGCGCCGAAGTGCCGGAAAGTTTCTACGTCGACCCGCTGATGTATCAGGCGGTCAGCGCCGGGTTCTACGGTCCGCGCGACCCGGTGCGGGTGCCGAGCGAGGATTACGGCATCGATCTGGAAGCCGAAGTCGTGATCGTCACCGATGACGTGCCGATGGCGCCGACGCCCGGGCAGGCCGCCGGCCATATCCAACTGATCGGGCTGGTCAACGATGTATCGCTGCGCAACCTGATTCCGAACGAGCTGGCCAAGGGCTTCGGTTTCCTGCAGTCCAAGCCGCGTTCGGCGCTGTCGCCGGTGTTCGTGACCCCGGACGAGCTGGGCGACGCCTGGCAGGGCAACAAGGTGCACCTGCCGCTGCTCACCCACATCAACGGCGCCTGGTTCGGCGCACCTGAAGCCGGCATCGACATGCAGTTCGATTTCGCGCAACTGGTCGCGCACGCGGCCAGGACCCGACCGCTGTCGGCCGGCACCATCGTCGGTTCCGGCACCGTGGCCAACGAGGACACCTCGCGCGGCGCCTCCTGTTTCGCCGAGAAGCGCACCGTCGAGACGCTGGAGACCGGCAAGCCGATCACGCCCTTCATGAAGTACGGCGACGTGGTGAGGATCGAGATGCGCAGCCGCGACGGTCACGACATCTTCGGCGCGATCGAGCAGCGGATCGAGCCTGCGGCAGGTTGATGTCGGCCGGTCCGGCAGACGTTCCGCTCACTCGGGAGACCCTGCGCGAGCGGGCTGTCTCCGGCGAGCGTTTCAGCGATCTGTACTCCGGAGTCACCGTGCGCGCGCCGATGGGCGCCGGCGCCGCCACGTCCAACCAGCAGTACGACGCATCGTTTGTCGTATGCGGGCGGCGTTAGCCGCCATGGACGACCTTGAAATGGCGGCCGCTGTTCCTGAAATGCGCCGCCTCGCCAGCGAGCTGGTTCCCATGCTCCTCGAGGGAGAGGATGCGCGGCTGAAGACTCTGCTGCTGCAGTGGCAAACGGCGAACGCGACGATCAGCGCGGCGTCGTGCTGGGGTTTTTACGCCGATATCGCAGTCCTGCCCGAGGCACCGCGAGTGCAAGCGGCAAGCCTGTGCGGCGGAAATGCCGTGATCCCTGTGCTGGATTGCCAGGAACCTGCCGGATGCGTGCTGTATGTCGTCGATGGAGCACTGTATTTTCTTGAGGTGTACAGCGTTGTCGCCTGGGAGAAGCCCCCGGTCTTTGGTCCTCCGCAGGATGTCCAACCGTTCGCGTTTCGGGCGACGGTTGTCGGCAAGGGGCAGGGCGCCTGACGATCGATTCAAGTCGAACCGTCATCAATGCGGCATGCGGCGCAAGACCAGGAGCGAGGCCGTGGCCTGCCGCCGCGCTATGCTCGGACTGGGCGACGCGGAGGCCGGACCATGCAGGCGATGCAGAACATGCGTATCAGCGCGGCGTTGCTGTCGGTATTGGCTTGGGCCGCGGTGTCGCTGCAACTGGGGCTGAGTCTGCAACTGGTCCGCGCACAGGGCGGCGGCATCGCCGATGCGCTGGTCATCGTGCTCGGCTATTTCACGATCCTGAGCAATCTGTTCGTCGCATTGACCGCCGGCGCTGTGGCGCTGTCGCCGGGGTCGCGGCTGGCATCGCCGATGTTCCGCGGCTGCGCCACCACCGCGATCGTCGTCGTTGGCCTGGGCTACCACCTGCTGCTGCGCGAGATCTGGGATCCGCAGGGCTGGCAGTGGGTCGCCGACAACCTGCTGCATTACGCGATGCCGATCGCCGCACTCGCGCATTGGCTGTGGTACCCGCCGCACACGCGGCTGCCGATGCATGCGCCGCTGCTGTGGGCACTGTATCCAGTCGCCTACCTCGCGTATGCGCTGGTCCGCGGCGAGTGGATCGGTACGTATCCCTATCCCTTCATCGACGTGCCGACGCTGGGTTATCCGCGGGTGTTCGCGAATGCCGCCGGCCTGTTGCTGCTCTTCCTGGCGGCGGGGGCGCTGCTGCGTCTGGCCGCGCGTCGGCGCTGAGCGCCGTACGGCGGCGGTCGCTTCCCCGGGGCGCCGTCGCGGGGCTATGGTGACCGGGCCGCGCGTCGCGGTGTATCCATCGTCCGGTCGCGCGCTGCGGCCAGGCCATCTTACGGAGCGGTCATGAGCGATTCCCTGCGGCTGTACGGCTATTGGCGCTCCAGCGCCGCCTACCGGGTGCGGATCGGCCTGAATCTGAAAGGGTTGGCCTACGAATCGGTGCCGGTGCATCTGATCCGCAACGGCGGCGAACAGCATTCGCCCGCGTTCGCGGACGCCAATCCGCAGAAGCTCATCCCGGTGCTGAAGCATGGCGAACGGATGATCCGGCAGTCGCTGGCGATCCTGGAATATCTGGACGAAACCTGGGACGGCTCGGCCGCGCTGCTGCCCGCGACCGCGCGCGAACGGGCGCGGGTGCGCGCGCTGGCGCTGATCGTGGCCTGCGACATCCATCCGCTGAACAATCTGCGCGTCCTGCAGTATCTGGAGCGCGAGTGGAACGCGCCGCAGGCCGAACGCGACGAATGGGTGCGGCACTGGATCCGCGAAGGTCTGCATGCCTTCGAAGCGCTGCTGGCCGACGACCCCGCCACCGGCACGTTCTGCGAAGGCGACACGCCGACGATCGCCGATTGCTGCCTGATTCCGCAGGTCTACAACGCCCGCCGCTTCGCCGTGGATCTTGCGCCGTATCCCACCATCCGCCGGATCGAGGCCGAATGCCTGGCGCTGCCGGCGTTCGACGACGCCCGGCCCGAGAAACAGGCGGACGCGCCGCATCAGGCGGACTGATCCCTCGCGGCGCGGCCGCGCTTCCGACGGTATCGGTCACCGGCGTTTCCATGGCCCCGAAAGAAAAACGCCCCGGTTTCCCGAGGCGTTTTTCTGGCGTGGTCGGCAGCTCGACGCAACATCTCAGTGCGAGAACGAAGAGCTCCCATCGCCGCCTTCGAACGCCACCGCGTAGGGGTCGTGCTCGCTGCCGCCGCCTTCCGAGAGACGGAACTTCAGCGCCAGACCGTCGCGGGAATCGGCCGCGCGCAGCGCCTGCTCCATGTCGATCTTGCCTTCCTTGCACAGCCGGAACAGGCACTGGTCGAAGGATTCCATGCCGTCCTCCAGCGTCTCTTCCATCGCGGCCTTGATTTCGTGCACCTGGCCGCGACGCAGCAGGTCGCGGATCATCGGTGTGTTGATCAGCACTTCCACCGCCGGGATCCGGCGGCCGTCGGTGCCCACCACCAGCCTCTGGCTGATCACCGCCTTGAGGTTCAGGGCGAGGTTCATCAGCACGTTCTTGTGCGCGGTTTCCGGGAAGAAGTTGAGGATGCGCTCGATGGTCTGATCGGCGTTGTTGGAATGCAGCGTCGCCAGACACAGATGGCCGGTTTCGGCGAAGGCGATGGCGGCCTCCATCGTGGTGGCGTCGAGGATTTCGCCGATCAGGATCACGTCCGGCGCTTCGCGCATCGCATTCTTCAGCGCGTTGTGGAAGGCGTGGGTGTCCAGGCCGACCTCGCGCTGGTTGACGATCGACTTCTTGTGCTTGTGCAGGTATTCGATCGGATCCTCGATGGTGAGGATGTGACCGGCCGCGGTGGAGTTGCGGTAGTCGATCATCGACGCCAGCGAGGTCGATTTGCCCGAGCCGGTGGAACCGACGATCAGCACCAGGCCGCGCGGCGCCATGATCACGTTCTTCAGCACCTGCGGGAGTTGCAACTCCTCGATGCTGGGGATAACGCTGCGGATCGCGCGGATCACCATGCCCACTTCGCCGCGCTGCTTGAACACGTTGACGCGGAAGCGCCCGGCGTCGGCCAGCGACAGCGCCATGTTCAGCTCCAGGTCGCGCTCGAACTCGGGCACCTGGCCCTCGTCCATCAGCGAATAGGCGATCTTCTTGACCATGCCCGGGGGCAGGCCGGTGTTGCCGAGCGGATAAAGTTTGCCTTCGACCTTGATATGCACCGGCGCACCGGTGGTCAGGAACATGTCGGAAGCATTCTTGTCCGCCATCAGCTTCAGGAAATAGCCGATGTCCATCGATGAACCTCCCGGGTTCTGGTATCTGTGCAATGATTTTCGGATGCGGCGGCCGGATTGCCGCATTGCATCGGCCGGACAGGCTGAAGACAATGAGCCGGCGTCGTGATCGAACGGCGAACGACGATTCGACCACGACCGGTTCGACTGCCAACACGATCCACTACCGACACGCACCCCATGCCCGCAAGCTTCGCACAAATGCCGCGCGTCTCGCAGTACCCGCGCCGGGTACGACGCCACATGCGTTCCACACTGCTTGTGATAGCGCTCACGTTTTCCGTTCTGGTCGCGCCGATCGTGGCCGCGCAGCGGACGCCGCTGCCGACCCACGAACTCGCCGCGGCCCAGTCCGCCGTGGCGCGGGCCGAGGGCGCGGATGCGGCGCAGTACGCAGCCGAAGCCCTGCTGCGCGCCAAGACCGCGCTGGGTCAGGCCCAGGCCGCATTGGCCGCCCGCAAGGCCGCCGACGCTACCGGGCTCGCGCAGCTCGCGGCGGCCGAGGCGGACTACGCCTACGTCCGCAGCCGCGATGCCATCCAGCGCAGCGAGCTGGCCCGCCGCCGCGCCGAAATCGTCGAACTGCGCCAGCGTCTGGGCGTGGAGGGCTCGCGATGAACGCTTTCCGCGGCCTGGCCGTGATTGCGCTCGCGCTGTCGCTGGCCCTGCAATTCGCGACGGCCCGGGCGGCCGAGCCCGATCCGGATGTCGTCCGTCTCGGCCAGCGGCTGCAGACGATCGACGCCGATCCGCAGCAGAATGTTTTCGCAGCCTACGAGCGCCTGCAGGCGCGGCAGGCGCTGCAGACCCTGCAGACCGCCAAGCGCAAGCAGAAGCCGCTGGCCCTGCAGATCGCCAGGATCCGGGTCGAAACCGCCGAAATCGCGGCGCGCACCGAATCGGGGACCGCCGAACTGCAGCGGCTGGAGATCGAGCGCGGCGAGTTGCTGGTGCAAGCCAGCCGCCGCGATGCCGAACGCGCCCGCGCCGAGTCCGAGCGGCTGCGGATCGAGGCCCGGATCCAGGCGGAGGAAACCGCCCGTCTGCGCGAAGCGGTGGAAGCCGAGTCGCGCAATCGCGAGGAAGCGGAGGGGCTGCTCGATACCGTTGCCGGCAACGAAGCCGAAAAGCTGCGTCTGGCGCGCGAGCGCGAGGCCGAGCTGGCCCGTCGCGAGGCCGAATTGACCGCCGACGACTCGCTTTCCGGGGATCAGGCGCCCAAGCCAGCCGCAAAGCCGAAGCCGAAGCCCAAACCCAAGCCCGTCCAGCGCTGAGCGGGGACTGCGTTTGCCAAAACGCGTGAATTAACAATTATTTACATCATCCGCCTGCGCTTTGCCGCGGCGCAGGCCGGGCAGGCCGGGCGACTCGCTGAATCGCGCGGACCGTGCTTGCCGAGCGCCGAGGAGAGGAGTAGGGTCGGTCTGCCGGAGGTCCATTCGTCCTCCGGGAGGACGAGCGGAGCCGATGACGCCGATGCACGATTCGATCCACGCAGCCTCCCTCGGGGAGGATGCTGCCGCAAGCAAGGCCGCCGCAAGCGAAGTGCTTGCGGATGCTCCGGACCGGAGCATCCGCGTTGTTGTTTCCAGGCTCGTCCCCGCAGCGCCCCGTGCCGTTCCAGGCCGGGGCGTTTTCGTTTCCGGGACCGACCGTGATCCCGACCGTTCCAACACCCCCACGTTTCCCACCCTGCGATCCGGCCCGTCGGCCGGGTCTTACAACGTCCTGTGAGGAGGAATCCATGTTCGAAGGGCAGCCCCAGACCGAACTCGAAGCCTTGATGAAGGCCAATGCCGAATTCCGCCAGCTGTATCACCGCCACAAGGAGCTCGACAAACAGGTGCTCGACGCCGAACTCGGCGTCCTGCCGATCGACGACACCCGGCTGGTGCAGATGAAACGCGAGAAGCTGGCCGCGAAGGATCGCCTGACCCGGATGTACGACGCGCTGCACCACTGACGCGGGAGCCGCAGCGTCCACGACGACGGGGCTTGCGGCCCCGTCGTCGTCTGTGGCCGGACCGCTGCTGCCGGTCGCCCGGGCATTGCCGCGCCTCCGCGGCCGACGATGCGATAATCCGGCCTTTCCCATCCGAACCGGGCCGGCATGTCGAACTCCCCGTCGAACGATTCCACGCTGCGCGAGCAAGCGTTCCGCAAGTCCGCCATCAGCGACTCCGTGCTGGACCTGATCGCCGATACCCCGATCGTCCGCGCCCAGCGCCTCGACACCGGCCTGTGCACGCTGTACCTCAAGCTGGAATGCCAGAACCCCGGCGGTTCGATCAAGGACCGCATCGGTCTGCGCATGATCGAGGCCGCCGAGCAGCGCGGCGATATCCAGCCTGGCGCCACCCTGGTCGAGGGTACGGCCGGCAATACCGGCATCGGCCTGGCCCTGGTGGCCCAGCAGAAGGGTTACCGCCTGCTGCTGGTGGTGCCCGACAAGATGAGCCGCGAGAAGATCTTCAACCTCAAGGCCATGGGCGCCGAAGTGGTGCTGACCCGCTCGGACGTGGCCAAGGGCCATCCCGACTATTACCAGGACATGGCCGCGCGGATCGCCCGCGAGACCCCGGGCGCCTACTTCATCAACCAGTTCGGCAATCCCGACAACCCGGCCGCGCACGAACACGGCACCGGCCCCGAGATCCTGCAGCAGATGAGCGAGGTCGGCGGCCTGGACGCCATCGTCTTCGGCTGCGGCAGCTCCGGCACCATGACCGGCCTGTCGCGCTGCTTCGCCGAGCATTCGCCGCACACCGAACTGGTGCTGGCCGATCCGGTCGGCTCGATCCTGGCCGAATACATCAACGACGGCCGGCTCAACGAAAAATCCGGCAGCTGGATGGTGGAGGGCATCGGCGAAGACTTCCTGCCCGATATCTCCGACTTCAGCCGGGTCAAGAAGGCCTATGCGGTGACCGACAAGGAAAGCTTCCTCGCCGCGCGCGAACTGCTGCGCTGCGAGGGTGTGCTGGGCGGCTCGTCCACCGGCACCCTGCTGACCGCCGCGCTGAAGTACTGCCGCGAGCAGACCGTGGCCAAGAATGTGCTGGTCTTCGTCTGCGACACCGGCAACAAGTACCTGTCGAAGCAGTACAACGACTACTGGATGCTCGACAACGGTTTCCTGGAGCGCGAGCAGCACGGAGACCTGCGCGACCTGATCCTGCGCCCCTACACCCGCCGCGATACGGTGGTGGTCGGCCCGAACGATCTGCTGGTCACCGCCTACCAGCGGATGAAGCTCTACGAGATCTCGCAGCTGCCGGTGATGGACGGCGAGACCATCGTCGGCATCCTCGACGAGAGCGACGTGCTGCTGCACGTCTACGGCGACGAGTCGCGGTTCCGCGACCCGGTCTCCACGGCGATGGTCAGCAAGCTCGACAAGCTGGACGTGCGCTCCCCGGTGGAGGCACTGCTGCCGGTGTTCGACCGCGGCCACGTCGCGATCGTGATGGACGACGACCGTTTCCTGGGCCTGATTACCCGGATCGACTTGCTGAACTGGCTGCGCCGCCGCGTTCAGTAACCCGGAAGGCGCCCGGAAGGCCGATGGTACAATCGCCGCGTTTTCACGGCGTTCGCCGAAGGACGATGCGAATGCCGCCGTGGGGGCGTCGGCAGGGTGGCCGACCGGGTGTCTGGCGGTTGCCCGGCGTCGGGTCCGCTGGCGCTTTCGTGCCCCGCGACGCTCCAACCCTGATTCGGACCCGATCGACATGAGTCATTACCTCGAATCCAGTACCGCAATGCCATTGAGCGATGTGCTGGAGATCATGCAGAAGCGCATCATCGACGGTCGGACCACCTATTTCGGCGTCCCCACCCAGAAGAATCCGCTGGATTTCTGGGTCTATCAGGAACTGCTGACCGCGCGTCCACCGGACGTGATCATCGAGATCGGCAACAAATACGGCGGCAGCGCGCTGGCGCTGGCCCATCTGCTGGACCTGATCGGCAAGGGCCGGATCATCGCGATCGACATCGACCATGCCCACGTGCGTCCCATGGCGAAGGCGCATCCGCGGATCCAGTTCATCGAAGGCGATGCCTGCGCGCTGGCCGACGAGATCAAACGCCAGATTCCGGAAGGCGCCGACGTGCTGGTGATCGAAGACAGCTCGCACACCTACCAGAACACCCTCGACGTGCTGCGCGCCTATTCGCCGCTGACCCTGCCGGGCGCATATTTCATCGTTGAAGACTCGATCTGCCACCATGGCCTCGATGTCGGCCCGGATCCGGGCCCATTCGAGGCGGCCGAGGCGTTCGTCGCCGAGAACCCGGATTTCGAGATCGACCGCTCGAAGGAATCGTTCCTCATCACCTGGAATCCCAAGGGGTTCCTGCGCAGGAAGTGACCCGGGCGGGCCGCCGCTACCGATTCGACAGACCGCACCGACAGACCGCCGTTCCGGGCATGACCGGGCCGCGCGGAACCGCATCGATAACACATCGATGACACATCTCGATAACCAGACCAGACACAACGACGAGGCCGCCATGGGTGAGGATCGCAAGCAGCAGGAAACATCGTGGGGCCTCGGCACCAAGGCCATCCACGCCGGCCAGTCTCCGGATCCCACGACCGGGGCGGTGATGCAGCCCATCTACGCCACCTCGACCTACGCCCAGAGCAGTCCAGGCGTGCATCAGGGCTTCGAGTATTCGCGCACCCACAACCCGACCCGCTTCGCCTACGAGCGCTGCGTCGCCGGCCTCGAAGGCGGCAGCCGCGGGTTCGCTTTCGCCTCCGGTCTCGCTGCGTCGTCCACGATCCTGGAACTGCTGGATACCGGCAGCCACGTGATCTGCATGGACGATGTCTACGGCGGTACCTTCCGCCTGTTCGAGCGCGTGCGCCGGCGTACCGCCGACCTGGACTTCAGCTTCGTCGACCTGATCGATGCGGCCGCGCTGGAAGCGGCGATCCGCCCGGACACGCGCATGATCTGGGTGGAAACCCCGACCAATCCGATGCTGAAGATCGTCGATCTGCAGGCGGTCGGCGCGGTCGCGAGGAAACACGGCCTGCTGATGGTGGTCGACAACACCTTCGCCTCGCCGATCCTGCAGCGGCCGCTGGAATACGGCGCCGACATCGTCATGCACTCGGCCACCAAATATCTCAACGGCCACTCCGATATGGTCGGCGGCATGGCGGTGGTAGGCGACAACGCCGAGCTTGCCGAGCAGATGGGGTTCCTGCAGAACTCGGTCGGCGCGGTGCAGGGACCGTTCGACAGCTTCCTCGCCCTGCGCGGCCTGAAGACCCTGCACCTGCGCATGAAAGCCCACTGCGCCAACGCGCAGGCGCTGGCCGAATGGCTGCAGACCCATCCGGCGATCGAACAGGCGATCTATCCCGGCCTGAAAGACCATCCGCAGCACGCGCTGGCGGCACGGCAGATGGACGGCTTCGGCGGCATCGTGTCGATCCGGATCAAGGGCGGCTTCGAAGGCGCCAAGCGCTTCTGCGAACGCACCCATCTGTTCACCCTGGCCGAATCGCTCGGCGGCGTGGAGAGCCTGGTCAATCATCCGGCGGTGATGACCCACGCCTCGGTGCCGGTGGAACGTCGCGCGGTACTGGGCATCCACGACGATCTGGTGCGCCTGAGCGTGGGCGTGGAATCGCTGGACGACCTGCGTTACGACCTGGAGCGGGCGCTCGCGCAATGAGTCGCGGCAGCCTGATCGATGCCCATCGACCGTTCCCCGCCGGGCCATCGAGCCTGTTCGCGGGGTTCTGGCGCGAGCGGCGCCTGATCGGCCAGCTGATCAGGCGTGAAGTGCTGGGCCGTTACCGCGGCTCGGTGATGGGAATGGCGTGGTCGTTCCTGCATCCGATCCTGATGCTGGCGGTCTATACGTTCGTATTCTCGGTGGTGTTCGAGGCGAAATGGCCGGGCATGCTCGAAGGCCAGAGCAAGTCGCGTTTCGCGCTGCTGCTGTTCATCGGGGTGATTTCCCACGGCCTGCTGGCCGAAGCCATCACCAAGGCGCCCGCGCTGGTCATCGGTAACGCCAATTACGTCAAGAAAGTGGTGTTCCCGCTGGAAACGCTGGTCTGGAGCCTGGTCGGCTCGGCAGCGTTCCACGCCGTCGTCAGCATGTTGATCCTGCTCGCCGTCCAATGGCTGACCGAAGGCCGGGTGCCGCTTACCGCGTGGTGGCTGCCGGTGATCCTGCTGCCGCTCGGCTTCTTCGCGCTGGGCGTGGCGTGGCTGCTCGCGTCGCTGGGCGTGTTCATCCGCGATATCGCCCAGCTCAGCGGCGTGGTCGCCACCGTGCTGATGTTCCTGGCGCCGGTGTTCTATCCGGTCGCCGCGTTGCCCGAGCAATACCGCGCCTGGGTCTACGCGAATCCGCTGACGGTGGTGATCGAACAAAGCCGCGCGGTATTGTTCGCGGGCAATGCGCCGGACCCGACGACGATGCTGCGTTATTACGCGATCGCCCTGCTCTTCATGTTTTTCGGCTACTGGTGGTTCCAGAAATCGCGCCGGGGGTTCGCCGATGTCCTCTGAGCACCCGGACGTCCCTGATGCCGCCGAGGCCATCGTCGAGCATGCCGCGATCGAGGATGCGATCGTCGTGGCCGGGATCGGCAAGTGCTACCAGCTCTACGAACGTCCCGAAAATCGCCTGAAACAGGCGCTGATTCCGCGCCTGCAGCGTGCGATCGGGCGCGAGCCGACGCGATTCTTCCGCGAATCCTGGGCGCTGCGCGACGTGTCGTTCTCGGTGGCGCGCGGCGAGACGGTCGGCATCATCGGCCGCAACGGTTCGGGCAAATCCACGCTGCTGCAGACCATCTGCGGCACCCTGTCGCCCACCCTCGGCCACGTCGCGGTGTCCGGCCGGATCGGCGCGCTGCTGGAACTGGGCAGCGGTTTCAACCCGGAATTCACTGGCCGGGAGAACGTGTTCATGAACGGCGCGATCCTGGGCATGGACGCGAACGAGATCGCCGCGAAGTACGACGCCATCGTCGCCTTCGCCGACATCGGCGATTTCATCCATCAGCCGGTCAAGACCTACTCCAGCGGCATGTACGTGCGGCTCGCGTTCGCGGTGATCGCCCACGCCGATGCCGACATCCTGGTGGTCGACGAGGCGCTGTCGGTGGGCGACGTGTTCTTCGCCCAGAAATGCATGCGCTTCCTGCGCGATTTCCAGGCTCGCGGCACGGTGCTGTTCGTCAGCCACGATGCCAGCGCCGTCGTCAATCTGTGCGATCGCGCGATCTGGCTGGACGGTGGGCGCATCGGCATGGACGGCCCGGCCAAGGCGGTCTGCGAGGCCTATCTCGCCAGCACCTACGGCCATGCGCCGCTGCCGGCGCGCGCCGCGACGGTTCCCACGCCGGTGTCGATGCCCGGCCGCGACGACGATGGCGACGACCTGTCGCTGGACGCCAGCCGGCTGCGGGTGTTCGCCTTCGATCCCGACCAGGCCGGCTTCGGCGACGGTGGGGCGCGGATCGATGCGGTCGGCTTTTTCGACCTGAACGGCCAGCCGCTGCGCCGGTTCAGCGGCGGCGAGCTGGTGCGCCTGCGGATATCGGCGCTGGCCGAGCGTCCGCTGCCCAGCCCGATCATCGGTTTCTTCATCAAGGACCGCCTGGGCCAGCAGATCATCGGCAAGCACACCTGGCGCGACGACGCGCCTGCGGCGCCCGCCGCGGCCGGCGACCGGGTCGAAGCGACGTTCGAGTTCCGGATGCCGCATTTTCCGCGCGGACGCTACACCCTCGATGTCGCGGTCGCCGACGGCTCGCATCTCGAGCACGTGCAGGCCGCCTGGGTCTACGATGTCCTGGCCTTCGAATCGACGCCCACCACAGTGACCGCCGGTCTGGTCGGCATTCCGTTCCGCTCGGTGTCGCTGAACGTCGGGACGGGCGGGGGCTGACGGCCCGCCGCCATCGTCCTCATCCGCATCCGTCGTTTCGATACCGCTCATTCCGCACCCAATCGATTTCCGAGGTTTCCCTTGCACGTCAGCTCCTACGAACACATGCAGCGGCTGGTGTCGAAATACCTCGATCGCGAGCGCGCGATCCAGGCGATCGACATCGGTTCCTACGACGTCAACGGCTCGTATCGCACCCTGTTCGACAGTCCGAACTGGCGCTACACCGGCGTGGATCTGGAAAAGGGCCCGGGCGTGGACGTGGTGCTGACCTCGCCGTACCGGTTTCCCTTCGCCAGCCGCAGCGTGGATGTCATCGTCTCGGGCCAGGCGTTCGAGCACGTCGAATACTTCTGGATGACGTGGCTGGAGATGATCCGGGTGCTGAAGCCGGGCGGGCTGATCTTCCTGATCGCGCCGTCGCGCGGCCCCGAACACCGCTATCCACAGGACTGTTGGCGGTTCTATCCCGACGGCTACCGTGCGCTGGCGAAATTCGGCCGCTGCGAGCTGGTCGAGGTCACCACCGACTGGGAACCGCATCCGGACCCCGGCAGCGGCCCCTGGGGCGATACCGTGGGCGTGTTCCGCGGCGCGGACCTCGGTCTGCGCCAGCGGTTCGCGCTGGCGTTCGCGCGTCGCGCGTTGGGCGCGCAGGTGCGTGCATGAGTCGGGTCGCACCCAATATCGCGCTCAATGCCGGCATGTCGATGGCGCCGCGGCAATTGTTGCCCAGCGCATGGACCGGCCATCTGCCGTTCGCGTTCTGGGCGGTCGAGGAAGGGCGCCCGCGGATCCTGGTCGAACTCGGCACTCACAACGGTACGTCCTATCTCGGCTTCTGCCAGGCGGTGGAGCGCTGCGGGTTGGACACGAAATGCTACGCGGTGGACACCTGGCAGGGCGACGAGCATTCCGGTTTCTACGGCGATGAAGTCTTCGAAGCGCTGAACGCACACAACGCGCCGTACAGCGGTTTTTCGCAGCTGATGCGGATGACCTTCGACGAAGCGTTGACCTATTTCGCCGACGGCTCGGTCGATCTGCTGCACATCGATGGTTTGCACACCTACGATGCGGTCAAGCACGATTTCGAATCGTGGCTGCCGAAACTGTCCGGGCGCGCGGTGGTGCTGTTCCACGACACCATGGTCCGCGAGCGCAATTTCGGGGTGTGGAAACTGTGGGATGAACTGCGCGCGCAGTATCCCGGCTTCGAGTTCCAGCATACCCACGGCCTGGGCGTGCTGCTGGTCGGCGCGCAGGCGCCCGAAGGTTTCCGCGAACTCGCCGCGCTGTCCGGCACCGATGCCGAAGTGCCGGTGCTGCGCCTGTTCGACGCGCTCGGCGAGCGGATCTACGCCAGCGAGCGCGCCGATGCCGCCGAAGCGGGTCTCGCCCAGGCGTTGCGCAACGAACAGCAGTCGATGGCGGCCGCGCAGTCGGCGCACGAATATCTCGCCGGCCGCGCCGCCGAGCTGGAAATGGATCTGCGAACGCGCGAAGCCGAGCTGCAGGCGCAGTTGCAGGCCGGGCGCGACGCGCTGCAGGCGGAGGCTTCGAACGCGGCGGTGAAGGGCGAAGCCCTGCGTCGGCTCGAAATGGACCTCGTTGCGATGGCGACCCGCAATGGCGCGCTGGAAACCGAACGCGCGGCCTTGGCCGGGCGCGTCGATGCCGTCGAAACCGAGCGTGCGGCCCTGGCGGCGCGCGCCGATGCCCTCGAAGCCGAGCGTGCGGCGTTGGCCGGCCATGCGGACGCCCTCGAAACCGCACGTGCGGCGTTGGCCGACCATGCGAATGCCCTCGAAACCGCACGCGCGGCGTTGGCCGACCATGCGAATGCCCTCGAAACCGCACGCGCGGCGCTGGTGGAACGCGTGCGGACCCTGGAAACGACGTTATTGCAGGCGCAGACTGCGCTCGCCGCCGAGCAGGCAGGACATGCGGCAGAAGCCGCATTGGCTTCGGCGCTCCGGCGGCAGTCCGACGCGCTCGCGCAGGCGCAGGCCGACCTGCACGCGCAGCTCGCCGCGCGCGACGCCGAACTGGCGGCGCGGCACGCGCAACTGGACGAACTGCTGCGTTCGACCAGTTGGAAGATCACCGGTCCGGCGCGCTGGCTGTCGTCGCTGCTGCGCGGAAAATCGGCATGAGCTCGGTTCGCGCCATGGCTGGCCGTGCGCTGCAGAGCGTCTACCGGCGCATGCCGGTCTCGTGGGAGACGCGGCTCGCGATCAAGAATGCGGTGTTCACCACATTTGCGCCGGTGTTGAAGCATACGAACGTCTACCGGCGCTGGTATGCCTTCGGCGCGCAGCGCGGATTCGTCGCGGTCGACGTGCCGCCGGCGCCGCTGCCGCGATTGCCCGATCCCGAAGTCTCTGCGGACGGCGAACCCAACGCCAGCGCGCGCTGGATCCGCGACGTGCTGGACCGCGCGCGCGTGCCGCGCAGCGCGCATTACGTCGCCCGCCCGGCCGATGCGCCGCCCGCCGCCGTGCGCGCGAAAGCGATCGCGTTCTATCTGCCGCAGTTCCATCCCATCGCCGAAAACGATGCGTGGTGGGGCCGGGGTTTCACTGAATGGACCAACGTCAGCAAGGCGGCTCCGCAGTTCGTCGGCCATGAGCAGCCGAAACTGCCCGGCGAACTCGGTTTCTACGATCTGCGCCTGGTCGATGTGATGCGCCGCCAAGCCGAACTGGCGCGCCTGCACGGCGTGCATGGCTTCTGTTTCCATCATTACTGGTTCTCGGGCCGGCGCCTGCTGGAGCGCCCGGTCGACCAGTTCATCGCCCATCCCGATATCGATATCCCGTTCTGCCTGTGCTGGGCGAACGAGAACTGGACCCGGCGCTGGGACGGCCACGACAGCGATGTGCTGCTGGGCCAGAACTACAACGACGACAACGATCTGTCGTTCATCCGCGATCTGCAGCCGTATCTGCGCGACCCGCGCTACATCCGCATCGATGGCCGCCCGCTGGTGATCGTGTACCGGCCGTCGCTGCTGCCCGATTGTCGCCACACCCTCGACCTCTGGCGCGAGGACTGCCGCGCGCAGGGGCTGGGCGAGATCTTCCTGACGATGGTGCAGTTCGACGTGGACGATCCGGGTACCTACGGTTTCGACGCCGCGCTGGAATTCCCGCCGCACAAGGTGGCGCGCGGCCTGCAGCCGATCAATGCGCGGCTCGACATCGTCAATCCCGATTACTGCGGCAACGTGGTCGATTACCGCGAGATGGTCGACAGCGCGCTGCAGTGGCCGCGACCGGACTATCCGCTGTTCCGCGGTGTGTCGCCGAGCTGGGACAACGAAGCGCGCAAGCCCGGCAAGGGCTACACCTTCGCCCATGCGGATCCGGCGGAGTACGCGCGCTGGCTGGAAGGTGCGGTCGATTACGCCGAGCGCCATCCGGTGGCGGGCGAGCGCGTGGTCTTCGTCAACGCATGGAACGAATGGGCCGAAGGCGCGATGCTGGAGCCGGATTCGCGGCACGGCTACGCCAACCTGGACGCGACCCGTCGCGTGCTGGAAGCGAGGCCGCAGGGATCGGTCCTTGGACGCGGCAGGATCGCGCTGATCTCGCACGACGCGCATCCGCACGGCGCGCAATACCTCGCGCTGAACCTGCTGCGCGAACTGAAGAAGATCGGTCTGGACGTGGTCGTGCTGTTGCAGGGCGACGGCCGGCTGGAGCCGGAGTTCGAAGCGTTGGCGACGGTGCATCGTCTGTACGCGATGGCGCCCGAAGCGATTCCCGCGCTGGCCCGCAGCCTGCGCGCCGACGGCTGCACGGCGGTGATCGCGAATACCGCGGTGTCGGGGCGGGTGACGCCTGCGTTCGCCGCCGCCGGCATGCGCATCGTCGCGCTGGTGCATGAACTGCCGGGCGTGATCGCCGAGTACGGTCTGGCGTCCGCGGTCGAAGCGCTGGCGCGCGACAGCGCGGCCGTGGTCGTGGCCGCGGAAGACGTGAGCGACGGTCTGCTCGGCCACTGGCCGGCGGACGCGAGCCGCGACAAGTTGATGGTGCGGCCGCAGGGGCTGTTCACCCGCAGCCGTTATCGTGGCCTGGCCGACATGGCCGAACCGCGCCGTCGGCTGCGCGAAAAACTCGGCCTGCCGGCGCAGGCGCGCATCGTGCTCGCGGTGGGTTATGCGGATCGCCGCAAGGGCGTCGACCTGCTGGTGGAGGCCGCGGCGCGCTGTTGCGCGCGCAGTGCCGATACGCATGTCGTATGGGTGGGCCATCGCGAGGTCGGCCTGCAGGCGGAGATCGACGCGGCGCTGGCGAAGGCGGGCCTCCAGGATCGTTTCCACTTCGTCGGCATGGATTTCGAGACCGACGACTACTACGCGGGCGCCGATGTCTATGCGCTGAGTTCGCGCGAAGATCCGTTCCCGTCGGTGGTGCTGGAAAGTCTGGCGGTGGGCACGCCGGTGGTGGCGTTCGCGGGCACCGGCGGCGGCGCGCGGCTGGTCGAAACCCACGGTGCGGGACTGGTCGTGCCGGCGTTGAATGCGGCCGCCTATGCCGACGCCATCGACGCGCTGCTGGGCGACGATGCGCTGCGCATGCGCTGCGGCGACGCCGGCCGCACGCTGATCGACCGCGATTTCTCGTTCCGCGGCTATGCCCTGGCATTGGCCGATCTGGCCGGGCTGGATATGCCGCGGGTGTCGGTGGTGGTGCCGAACTACAACTACGCGCGCTATCTGGAATCGCGCCTCGCCAGCATCGCCGGCCAGAGCTGGCCGGTGGCCGAGATCATCGTGCTGGACGATGCGTCCAGCGACGACAGTCTCGCGGTGCTGCAGAGCCTGCGCGCGCGCCTCGATCCGGAGCCGCGCATCGTCGTCAACGCCGAAAACTCCGGCTCGGTGTTCCGCCAGTGGCGCAAGGGCGTGGAACTGGCGACCGGCGAGTACGTCTGGATCGCCGAGGCCGACGATCTGGCCCAGCCCGCGTTCCTCGAAACCCTGCTCGCCGCGATCCATGGCCGCCCGGCCGTGGCGATGGCCTACAGCGAATCCGAAGCCATCGATCTCGACGGCCGCACCGCGATGCCCGATTACCGCGCCTATACCGGTGAACTGTCGGCGCAGAAGTGGAGCGCGGCCTACACCGCGACCGGCGCCGAGGAAGTCGCGCAGGCGCTCGCGGTGAAGAACACCATCCCCAACGTCAGCGCTGTGCTGTTCCGCCGCGAGCCGCTGCTGGCGGTGCTGCGCGAGCACGAGGACGAGATCTGCGCCTATCGCATCGCCGGCGATTGGGTGGCGTACCTGCATCTGCTCGCGCGCGGCGGCATCCACTACCACCCGGCCTCGCTCAATCGCCACCGCCGCCATCAGAACAGCGTGACGTCGGCCTCCGACCTGCAGCGGCACTACGATGAAGTCGTACGCGCGCAGGGCGTGGCCGCGCAGACCTTCGCGCTGGATCCGCGCGCGTGCGCCGCCGCTGCCGCCTACGCCGGCACGCTGCGTCGGCAGTTCGGCCTGCCCGAACCGCAGACGGAGCCCGGCTGATGCATGCGTTGATCGTCGGCGGCAACGGGTTCATCGGCTCGCATCTGGCCGAGGGGCTGCGCGCGGGCGGGCATGCCGTGCGCGTGCTCGATCCCGGACCTGCGCGCGCCGACACCGACTGGTCGGGTATCGACTACGTGCGCGGCGCGTACACCGACGCCGCGCTGCTGCACGCGGCGCTCGACGGCATCGACACGGTCTTCCATCTCGCCAGCACCACGGTGCCGGCCAGCTCCAATCTCGACCCGGCGTTCGACGTGTCCAGCAATCTGCTAGGGGCGCTGGGCCTGTTTGCGGCGATCGAGGCCAAGGGCATCCGTCGGGTGGTGTTCTTCTCCTCCGGCGGCACCGTCTACGGCAATCCCGAAACCCTGCCGATGCGCGAGGACCACCCGCTGCGGCCGATCTCGTCGTACGGCATCGTCAAGGTTGCGGTGGAGCACTATCTGCGGATGTACGGCCATCTCGGCCGGCTCGATCCGCTGATCCTGCGCCCGTCCAACCCGTACGGCCCGCGCCAGTCGGCGGCGGGCGGGCAGGGCTTCATCGCCGCGGCCATCGCCCGCGCGCGCGCCGACGAGACCCTGCAGATCTGGGGCGACGGCGAAATCGTCCGCGATTATCTCTACATCGACGATCTGGTCGACCTCGCGATCCGCGCCGCCGCCAGCGGCGAATGCGGCACCTTCAACGCCGGCAGCGGCGATGGCCACAGCCTCAATACGATCCGCGCCGCGATCGAGCGCGTCGCCGGCCGCGCGATGCGCGTCGAACATCTCCCGGGCCGCGGTTTCGACGTGCGCGAGGTCCGGCTGGATATCGCCGCCGCACGCGAACGCTTCGGCTGGGCGCCGACCGTCGATCTCGACGACGGCATCGCCCGCACATGGCGCGCGCTTCCCCTCGATACCCGTTCATTCCCCCCAGGATCTCCACGATGACCGACACCACCACGACGCCCTGGCTGCAGACCCTCATCGACAGCCTCGATTCCCCGCAGGTCAGCCCGCTCGGCGAAGCCCTGCCGAAATTCCCTTCGGTGGAAATGCAGCAGAACACCACCGGCCTGTCCGCGGAGGCCGCGCTGCGCGCCGCGCATTCGTTCTATACGGATGTCGATCGCGAAACCCTGGCGCTGGGCCGCGAAGTCGGCCCGGATACGCGGATCCTCGACTTCGGCTTCGGCTGGGGCCGCATTTCGCGCACGTTCATGGAAAAAGCGTCGGTGCGGAATCTCCATGGCATCGATGTCGACCCCTCGTTCGCCGAGTTGACCCGGAGCTTGTTCGATTCCGAGCAGTTCGATGTCTGTGCGCCGTTTCCGCCGACGCGCTTCGAGGACGGCAGCTTCGATCTGGTCATCGCTTATTCGGTGTTCTCGCACCTTTCCGAGCGCGCCTGCGCCGAATGGATGCGCGAATTCGCGCGCATCGTGAAACCCGGCGGCATCGTCGCCTGGACCACGCGCCACGACAGTTTCTTCGAGTTCTGCGAGTGGGCGCGCGACCAGGGCGATGCCGTATCCGCCTACGTGCAGGGCCTGGGCAGGCTTTTCCCGGATATCGACGACGCCCGTCGTCGCTACGGCGCCGGCGAAATCGTCCACGGCTCGTCGTACGACGTCAGCGGCGGCGGCCCGCGCGACGCGAGTTTCTACGGCGAGACCTGGATTCCGGAGCAATACGCCCGCGGCGCGTACGCCGAACATTTCGATCTGGCCGCGACCTGCTTCGATGGCACCAAGTACGATCAGGCGTGCTTCGTTTTCCAGCGCAAGTGAGCCATGATCGCCATGGACAGCAGCCTGTCGCGCGCCCTCGAGGCCGATGTCCTTCCTCCGGAACGCGGCCTGCGCGACAGCCGACCATGGATCGATTCGTCGATCCCGACATCGATCGCCAAAACCATTTGCCGAGCCATGCGCTCGCTCACGCCCCAGGAGTCCTCTTCATGAAATCCATCGCTACCCCGCTGCTGGTTCTCGCACTCGCGTCCACGCTCGCCGCCTGTACGCCGTCCGACGAAGCACAACCACCCGCCGATCAGGCTGCGCCGACCGCGGAAGCCCCGGCTACCGAAACGCCGGCAGAACCCGTTCCGCCCGCTGCGCCGGCTGTCCCCGCGCTGCGCCCGCTTGGCGAGGCGGAGCGCGCGGAGGCGCTGGTCACCACCGCCAACTGCAATCTGGAATCCGCCGATGGCGTTGCCTTCGCGGGTACCGACATCACCCTCGCGACACCCTCGGCCATCAAGGTGTCGGGATGGTTCAAGGCCGATCGCGCCGGCGCGCCCGTCGAGCAGCTGGCGCTGCGCTTCGAATCCGCGGACAAGACGCAGCTTTGGGACATCCCGCTTCAAGCGACGATCGTCCGCAAGGACCTGCCGGTTCCGGATACGGACGCGTCCGCGTCCGGCTTCGAGGCTGTCGTCGATGCCGGTGCGCTTCCGGCGGGTCGTTATCACCTCTATCTCGCTTACCGGATCGATGGTGGGCTGGCAGCCTGCGACAACGGCCGCCATGTCGCGATTCTATGAACGGATAGGCGAGAGATGAGTACGTTTTCCGCCGTTTGCCCGATCTGCGACAAGGAGCGGGAGTTCTCCTGCGCCGATGATTTCTGGCATTGCCGCGACGGCATGTCTTCCGCCGGCTGCGAGTTGTGGGGGTGCGTGACGCGCGAGCGCGCGCTCGCGGCGGCGCTGTTCTCGCTTGTCGAACGCAAGGCCATCGGATCGCTCGCCATCCACGAGCCCGCGCCGGTGATGCGCGGGCTGTCGCTGTGGCTGAGCCAGCACTGCCCGGGGTATCAACGTTCCGGCTATTTTCCGGATGCCCCGTTCGGCGACATCATCGAAGGCATCCGCAACGAAGATCTCGAACGCCAGACCTTCGCGGACGGGAGTTTCGACATCGTGATGCATCTGGATGTGATGGAGCACCTGTTCCAGCCATTCCAGGCGCTGTCGGAAATCCATCGCACGCTGAAGCCCGGCGGCCTGTGCCTGTTCACGGCGCCGACCGAGCCCCAGCGTTTCGAGAGCGAGCAGGTCGCGTTCATGGAAAACGGCCAATTGCGCGTGGTCGGCGAACCCGAATATCACGGCAATCCGCAGCGCCCCGAAGATGGCGCCATCGTCACCTGGCGTTATGGTTTCGACCTGCCGCTGCTGATCCAGCGCAATACCGGATTCGATGTGGAAACCCGGCGCTATCAGTCGCGCGCCACCGCGGTGATGGGTTATATGAACGAGGTGTACGTGCTGCGGAAAAAGCCTAGATCGGCGTAGCCGGTGCCTGTCCTGGTTTCCGGTGCCCGACACGGCCGCTGCCCCGGAGATCCTGTGTTCCAGCGGTCGCGCCTCTGTATGGCGTCGTACCGTTGGGGCTGGCAGCCGTTCCAGCACTGGAGTTGTCGGAAACCGCCGGGCTAAAATCGTCCGCCATATCGCGGATATGGCGAAATGTGATCCCGGTGCGGTTCCGGGTGAGCGCCCCCTCTCAGGCTCCGACGACCAAACACCGGCCGTGGGATGCGACGCCCCTGCACTTGGGCGTATGCTTTGCCTTCACGCTCCGGTCGTCGGGGCACGTTGTCGAGAACCCTAATGCGCAAACTTGCCCTCACCCTTGCCGCGGCGCTCGTCGTCGGCGGTTGCACGTCTGAAACGCAGATCGCGCAGGAAGCCTCACTCTCCGGCGGGAAGCCGCGTACAGCGGCTGCCCGGCTGCCGCAGAACCCACGGGTGCATACCGGACGCACGGTTGCGTTCGCGTCGATGCCCGACCGCGGCACGCTGCTCGCATTCGATCGCAGCAGCAAACCGGTCCAGCGCGGTGCCTTTACCTATCATGCGGTGCAGCTGAGCGAGGCGCATGCCCTCAACGCCGCCGCCGCGGGCAAATCGATCGATCTGCCGCTGCCGTCCGGCGAGACCATGCGCATCGCCTACCAGCGCCATGAAGAAGCGCTCGACGGCAACTGGTCGTGGATCGGCAAGACCAAGGACGGCCTCGACGCCGTCATCACCTTCGGCGAAGGCGCGGTGTTCGGCCGGATCTACCAGAAGGACACCGAGGCCTACAGCCTGACCATGTCCGGCGGCCGGTCCTGGCTGGTACAGACCGATCCCAGCAAGCTGCTCGACGGCAACCTCGGCCGAAATCCCGATGAATCCGATGCCCTGATCCCGCCGAGCGTCGCCGCCGCCGTCGGAGCCAGGAAGCTCAGCGCTGCGGCATCGGTCGAAGGCGGTGGCAAGGCCAGCGCCGCGAACACCGTCGACGTGGTCTTGGGTTACACCAATGGCATGGTCACCAAATACGGCAGCGCCGCGAACGCGACGACCCGTCTGTCCAACCTGATGGCCATCACCAATCAGGGTTATGTGAACAGTCTGATCACCCCGCGCGTCCGTCTGGTCCGTGCCGTGCTGGTCAACTACACCGACAGCAACAGCAACGAGCTGGCGCTGGAAGCCCTGACCGGCTACGACTGCACCACCACCAGCTGCACGCAGCAGCCCGTGCCTGCCGAGCTGGTCCCGCTCCGCACCGCCCGGGACGAATACGGCGCCGATCTCGTGTCGCTGGTTCGCCCCTTCCAGGCGCCCCAGCACCAGGGTTGCGGTATCGCCTGGCTGCTCGGCGGCGGCGGCTTCGCCATCGACAACACCGATGCGCCCTTCGGCTATTCGATCGTCAGCGACGGCAACGACACCGACGAAGGCGACGGCCGCAATTATTTCTGTCGCGAAGAAACGCTCGCCCATGAGCTCGGCCACAACATGGGCCAGCAGCACAACACCGAGGACAGCGGTGGCGATTCCGGTACCCACCCGTATTCCTACGGTTACCGCGAAACGCTGACCACCGGTTTCTATACCGTCATGGCCTACCGCCTGGCGAACAGCAGCCAGTTCTCGATCAACTATTTCGGCAACCCGAGCGTCAACTACACCGATACCGGTCGCCCGACCGGCACGGCCACCGCCGACAACGCGCGCAGCCTGAACATCTCGATGCCGCTGGTCGCGCAGTTCCGCGCCTCCGTGGTGCCGTTCGGCGGCCGCGCGCGCAACGATTTCAACGGCGACGGCAAGAGCGACATCGCGATGTGGAATCCTTCGATCTCGTACTTCGCGTACTGGATCATGAATGGTTCCATCTACACCGGTTCGGGCGGTTTCGGCGTGGCCTCGGGCTTCTCGCCGGCCGCAACGGGTTTCCTGACGGCGATCCCGCAGAGTTCGCTGCTGGCGCGCAATACCACCACGCAGACGCTTTACAGCTATATCTGGAACGGCACCACGCATGCGCAGGGCACCGTCGGCGGTACGCCGGCCGGCTGGAACCTGATCGGCACGGGCGACATCGACGGCGATGGCAAGGGTGATCTGCTGTGGCGTAATCCTGCGACCGGCCAGTTCGCATTCTGGCTGATGAATGGCGCCGTCTATCTCGGCGGCCAGACCTACGGTACGCCGGTCAATTACGTAATCGCCGGTATCGCGGACTTCAACGGTGATGGCCGCGTCGACCTGTTGTGGAACGACCCTGGCAGCCGCAACGCCAGCGTCTGGACCAGCACCGGCACCGGCTTCTCGGTGGCCCAGATCGGTCAGTACGGTACCAACTGGAATATGGTCGGCACTGCCGACGTGACCGGCGACGGCAAGGCCGACATCGTGCTGCGCGACAACGCCAAGGTCTATCTCGCCTACTGGCGGATGGATGGCGCGGTCTATCAGGGCTCTTCGGCCTTCGGTCTGGCATCGGACCGCGAACTGTTCACCACCGGCGATTTCGACGGCGACGGCGTCGAGGATCTTGTGATCCAGCGTGCCAGCGACCGCCGGCTGTACCTGTGGCGCAGCAATGGCTCGGTCTTCACCGAGAGCAACATCGGCCAGTACGGCGCCGACTGGACCATCATCAAGTAAGCCCGCCCATCGGGCAGACAGCAAGGCCGGCGACGCAAGTCGCCGGCCTTCTTTTTGCACGACTCCCGGTCCGGAGTCGGGGAGTCCGCGATGCAATTGCTGCAATGCAAACTCGGCTATATTAGTCGTCGGGCAGCAATTGCTCTTACTGGGGATATACAGATGTCAATCGCACTTCGTTGTACGGCGACGGTCCTGTCGCTCGCGCTCGGCGCAATAGTCATGGATGCTTCGGCGCAGCAGGTCAGTGGTGCTTCCGGCAACCGCGGTGGCGCGAAAGCGGCCGCCAGCGTTTCGGTCTCGCCGAAACAGCGCGGAGAAATGGCGCGCCAGTTCGTCACCAAATGGGGTGGTTACGTGCAGCGCGTGTACAACGTGCCGGTACGCGCGTGGTCGCAGCGGATGGTGTCGAACTTCGCCAGCGCCGACTCCGAAAATTTCCGCGATGCGCTCAAACGCGATACCTTCGAAGGCGCGATGGCTGCGCTGTCGGGTAGCGGTCACCGCCTCAGCGACGAACGCGTCATCAACAAGTTCGCGACCATGAAGACCGGCAGCGGAAAGGTTCTCGGCAGCCTCAGCGAAGACCTCGTCTACACCCCGATCCAGCCGTGCCGCATCCTCGATACCCGCAACACCGCTGCCGGTCCGATCGCCGGCAACAGCGCCCGCAGTTTCGTCTCGATCAATCAGGCGAACTTCACCGCGCAGGGCGGCAGCGCAACCGATTGCGGCACGCTCGGCCTCAATGCCACTGCGGTCGCGATCAACCTGACCGCCGTATTCCCGACCGGTGCCGGCTTCGCCACGGTCTATCCGTTCGGCACCACCCAGCCGCTGGCAGCGAGCGTCAACTACACCGCCGGTTCGATCGTGAACAACGCGATCATCGCGCAGATCCCCAATCCGCTGACCACCTCGGATTTCACCGTCTTTACGTTCGCCGAGTCGCACTACGTCGCCGACATCGTCGGTTACTTCGCGCCGCCGCAGGCGACGCCGCTGGGTTGCGTCACCACCTTCGCGACGCAGAATGCCGCCGCCAACTCGCCGTTCAATTTCGCGATCCCGGCATGTCCGAGCGGCTACACCGTCACCGGCGCGGGCTGCCGCACGCCGGGTCTGAACGAAGCCAACTGGGCCATCAACGGTCTGTACCGCAATGGCGCCAACATCGATGCCTACTGCGCCGGTTTGAACACCACTGCTGGCACCATCACGGTCGAAGGTACGGCACAGTGCTGCCGAGTCCCGGGGCGCTGATCCGAAGCACCATGTTTTGAACGAAGAGCCGGGGAAACCCGGCTCTTTTTTTTCACGATGCACGCGCTCGCGCAGCCGAAGGCGGTGAGGGACGATGGCGTCGAGGTTGCCAGTCGGACCGGTACGCGCCGCACCGATGCCGGACTGGTTGGCCCATTCCGGTGACCTTTCGCGTAACTAATCACACCGGCAACATTTGCTTGCCAAGACACCCGGAGATCAAAAGATGGCGACACACACACGTTATTCCAGTGGCATGCTCGCGTTTGCGCTTGTTGCGTTCGCGGCATCCGCATCCGCGCAGTCCCCCGGTGGCCAGGCTCCTGGTGAGCGACAGGGTCGCGCGGTGGCTTCTGCTGCCAAAGTGTCGCCCGCAGAGCGCGGGCAGCTGACCCGTCAGTTCGTGAACAAGTGGGGCAATTATGTCCAACGCGTCTACAACGTGCCGGTGGGGACCTGGTCGCAGCGCATGGTGTCGAACTTCGTGAGCGCGGATGCCAGCAACTTCCGCAATGCGCTCAAGCGCGACACGTTCGAAGGCGCGATGGCCGAGCTGACCGGCACCGGCCACCGTTTGAGCGATGAAGCCGTCATCACCAAGTTCGCCTCAGTGAATGCAAGCTCGTCCAAATCGCAGTCCACCGTCAAATTGGGCGAGTTGAACAGGGATCTCGTCTATACGCCGGTCGCGCCTTGCCGCATTCTCGATACGCGCAACGTAGCGGCCGGCGCCATCGCGGCCAACAGTACCCGGAACTTCGTTGCGTTCGGCGTATCCAGCTTCGCCAGCCAGGGCGGCAGCGCGACCAACTGCGGCGTGAACCCCTTGGCCGCCACCGCGGTCGCGGTCAATCTGACTGCGGTCACCCCGGCCACCGCCGGCTTCGCCACCGCGTATCCGTTCGGCAGTACCCGGCCTGTCGCCGCCAGCATCAACTATGCCGCTGGCGCCATCGTCAATAATGCGCTGATCGTGCAGACCCCGAATCCGATCGCTGCATTCGACTTCACCGTCTATACCTTCGCCCAGTCGCATTACGTGGCGGACATCGTCGGCTACTTCGCGCCGCCGGTGGCCACTGCGCTGCAGTGCGTGCAGACCGATAAAGCCATCGTCGAGGATGTTGTTGCGGGCGGTACCGCGAATGCGAACGCTCCGCTCTGCGCTGACGGCTACACCCAGACGGCGACCAACTGCGAGACGTCGAGCTGGCTGATGCCGATCGTGTTTTCCAATGCCGGCACCTGTTCGGCACGCAACAACGATGCCGTGCCGCAGGACCTCCGCGCTTCGCGGACCTGTTGCCGCGTGCCGGGTCGCTGATCGATCGAGCGACCGTCGCAAACGAGAGAGCCGGGGAAACCCGGCTCTTTTTTTGTTGTTGTCGGTACCGGCGCAGAGTCGCCGATCGCGTCATCGCCATCATGCGCCCGCCATGTGCGGATCGGGGCGGAGGCTTCCGGTCGCAGCGATGGCCGCGGCTTGCGACGATCCGCGTTTTCCTTGCGACAGAATTTTCTGCCTGACAGCCTCCGGGTGGCATATGAAACGCGCATTCAACCTCACCGCAATGGCCGCCATTGTCGTCGCATGCATCGCGCCGCCACTGTTTGCCGCCCCGCAGCGTCAACCCGCGATGCAGGCAGCCGTCGGCCCCCTGACGCCGACAGAACGTGCCGCGATGGCGCGCGCCTATGTGCTGAAGTGGGGCGGCTACGTGCAGCAGGTCTATCGCGTACCGGTCAAGGTCTGGGCCAGCCGCATGGTGCCGACATTCGTCCACGCGGACGCCGGCAATTTCCGCAACGCGCTCGAACGGACGACTTACGAGGGCGCCTCTGCGGCGCTGAGCGGCGCAGGGATGAAGCTTTCGGACGAACAGGTCATCGATACGATGGCGCGGGCGAGCCTGGTGTCGCCGGTGTCGCGCTCTCAGATCGTGGCGGCATCGCTCGGGGCGGCCACGAGCGATCTGGTGTACACGCCGATCACCCCTTGCCGGATCCTGGATACCCGCGTTGCGGGCGGCCCGCTGGGCGGCGGTTTCAGCCGCGACTTCAATGCCGTGGTGGGCGCGGGCGGCAACTTCGGCAGCCAGGGCGGCAGCGCGACGGATTGCGGCGCGGTGGGGGCGGGGCAGGCGGCGGTGGTGATCAACGTCACCGCGGTGACACCCTCAGGTGCGGGCTTCGCGACGGTGTATCCGTTCGGCTCGACCCGTCCGCTGGCGTCGAGCGTGAATTACACCGCAGGCGCGATCGTCAACAACACGGTGGTGACCAGACTGCCGAATCCGCTGACGACGAAAGATTTCTCGATCTACACGTTTGCGACCTCCGATTTCGTGGCCGACATCGTCGGCTACTACGCGCCGCCGCAGGCGACCGCGCTGGAATGCATCACGGTGAGCGGGACGGCGGCCAGCGTGCCGGCCAACACCTATGGCTACGGATTCGGCGCGAGCTGCCCCGTGGGCTACGGATCCACCAATTCGGGCTTCCAGGCGGCGCAGAAGGTGGTGATGGCAGACGGATACATGGGCCCCACTTCAGGTAACTTCTTCGTCTACAACCTCGACAGCAGCGCGCAGGTGGTGACGCCCTGGGTTCACTGCTGTCGTGTCCCCGGGCGCTGACCGACCGCTGTCGCATGCCGCGTCCGCGGCAGGATCTGCGCAGAGGCCTTTCTGGACTGCACGACCTTCGCCGGCGCTCCGACCAACGTGGTGGCTGGGGCATATGGATCGCTTCCCACGCTGTTCTGTCCGGCGACGTATACGCCCACAAGCCACGTCATCAGTGCGGGCGAGAATGTCGTGGTCGCGGATACGTACATGGCCGGCAATGCCGGGCAGATTTTCGTGAGAAGCCTGAGCGTCAACGCGCAGAACGTGACCGCGAAGTTGACCTGCTGCCGCGTGCCGGGTCGCTGATCGATCGGGCGCCGGTCGCGAACAAAAAAGAGCCGGGTTTCCCCGGCTCTTTTCCGTTACGCGTGGATGCAGGTCAAAGCGCCGCCTGCAGTTCCGGCAACAGCTTGAACAGATCGCCGACCAGGCCGATATCGGCGATCTCGAAGATCGGCGCTTCGCCGTCCTTGTTGATCGCCACGATCGTGCCGGCGTCCTTGATGCCGGTGAGGTGCTGGATCGCGCCGCTGATGCCGATCGCGATGTACAACTCGGGGGCGATGATCTTGCCGGTCTGGCCGACCTGCATCTCGTTGGGCACGTAGCCGGCATCCACCGCGGCGCGCGAGGCGCCGACGCCGGCACCCAGCTTGTCGGCAAGGTCGTAGATGATGCTGAAATTCTCGGCCGAACCCACGCCGCGGCCGCCGGAGACCACGCGACTGGCGCTCTGCAGATCCGGGCGATCGGATTTGCCGGCCGCCAAGCCGACGTAGCGGGTATGCGCGGGCAGCGCGGCATCGACGGTCGCCGCTTCGACGCTGGCGCTGCCGTCGCGGGCGGCTTCGGGCCACGACGCGGTGCGCACCGTGGCGACCACGGTCTTATCTGCGGCGGCTTCGACCGTGATGATGGCGTTGCCGGCGTAGATCGGGCGCTTGAAGGTATGGCTGCCGTCGACGGCCATGATATCGGAGACCTGCGACACGCCCAGCAGTGCGGCGATGCAGGGCATCAGGTCCTTGCCGAAAGTGGTGCTGGGTCCGAACACATGGCTGTAGCCGGCAGCGAGCTGCGCGACCTGCGGCGCCAGCACCTGGGCGATGGCATTGGCGTTGGCGGCGTTGGTCACCGTCAGCACCCTGGCGACGCCGGAGATCTTCGCGGCTTCGGCGGCGATGCCGGCCTGGTCCGAGGCCAGCACGACGATGTCGATGACTTCGGGATTCAGCGCCTTGGCGGCCGACACGCACTTCGCGGTGGACGCATTGAGTTTGCCGTCGAGATGTTCACAAACAATCAGAACCTTGCTCATGGGAATGTCCATGTAGGGTGGGCCCTGGCCCACCATTGCGGAATGTCGGTTTGCGGCGGATGTGGGTCGGAGCGGCTTCGCTCATTGCGACCTCATCGAGGAAATCGCAATGGTGGGCCAGGGGCCCACCCTACAGCAGGCCTTTGGCTTTCAACGCGGCGACCAGTTCGGCCGCGTCCTTCACCATCACGCCCTTGCTGCGTTTGGCCGGCGGCGCGTAGTGGGTGGTTTTCAGCGTGTCGCCCGATTCGACGCCCAGATCGGCGAATGGAATCGTCTCCAGCGGTTTGCTCTTGGCCTTCATGATGTCCGGCAGCTTGATGAAGCGCGGTTCGTTCAGGCGCAGGTCGGTGGTGATCACCGCCGGCAGATCGACTTCCAGCGTTTCCAGCCCGGCGTCGACTTCGCGCACCACCGTGGCCTTGCCGTCGGCGATGTCCAGTTTGCCGGCGAAGGTCGCCTGCGGGCGGCCCCACAGCGTGGCCAGCATCTGGCCGGTCTGGTTGGCGTCGTCGTCGATCGCCTGCTTGCCCAGGATCACCAGGTCGGGCTGTTCGCGTTCGATCAGCTTGAGCAGGGCGCGGGCGGCGGTGAGCGGCTGCATGCCGGCATCGCTGACGATGTGCACGGCGCGGTTCGCGCCCATCGCCAGACCGTTGCGCAGATGCGGCTGGGCATCGGCCGGGGCGATGGTCACCACCACCACTTCGGTGGCGATGCCCTTGTCGCGCAGGCGCAGGGCTTCTTCCAGCGCGATCTCGTCGAAGGGATTGGGCGACAGCTTGACGCCGTCGGTGATCACGCCGGATCCGTCCGGTTTGACCTGGATGCGGACGTTGTAGTCCACCACGCGCTTGTAGCCGACGAGAATCTTCATCGTTCGGAGTGTCCTGGGAGCGGAAGAGGGACCGGACGATGTTCGGTGTCCGGCCAAGACGTGAATTTTAGCGGTTCGGCGGGGTTGCTGCGACCCGACGCGGGATGTGCGAGTGTCCGGTGGCCTCGATCAGTCCGCTTTCAGGCCGCTTTGATCAGATCGGCCGCGCGCTCCGCGATCATGATCGTCGGCGCGTTGGTGTTGCCGCCGATCAGGCAGGGCATGACCGAGGCGTCGATCACGCGCAGGCCTTCGACGCCGTTGACCCGCAGCTGCGGGTCGACCACGGCGTCGGTGTCGCTGCCCATCCGGCAGGTGCCGACCGGGTGATAGACGCTTTCGGCCTTGGCGCGGACGAATTCGGCCAGCCCGGCGTCGTCCAGATCGTTGCGCGCAGGAAAGATCGGGGTGCCGCGATACCGGTCGAAAGCCTTCTGCGCCAGGATCTCGCGCGACAGCTTCGCGCATTCGACCATCATCCTGAGGTCGAAGCCTTCCGCGTCGCCGAGGTAGTTGGCTTCGATCCGCGGCTTGTCGCCGGCGCGGTTGCTGACCAGCGACAGGCGGCCCCGGCTGCGCGGGCGCAGGAAACAGGCGTGCAGGGTGTAGCCGTCGCCCGGCAGGCGATTGCGGCCGTGGTCGTCCAGCATCGCCGGCACGAAGTGGAACTGGATGTCGGCGCGATCGTCCGGCGCCAGCGGCGAGCGCGCGAAACCGCCGGCTTCGGCGACGTTGCTGGTGCCCGGGCCGCGGCGGCCGCGCAGGTAATAGTCGAACGCTGTCCTGATGTCGCTGATGCGGTCGTAGGTCACCCGTTCGGTCGAATGGAACAGGGTGCAGATGTCGAGGTGGTCCTGCAGATTGCCGCCGACGCCGGCGCGGTCGGCGACGACCGGAATCCCGTGCCGGCGCAGCTCGTCGGCCGGGCCGATGCCCGACAGCATCAGCAACTGCGGCGAGTTGATCGCGCCGCCGCTGATGAGAATCTCGCGCGCCGCCGGCTGGTGGAAGGCCTGGCCGCGCATCACGTACGTGACCCCGCTGGCGCGCTGGCCGTCGAAGGTGATGCGGCTGACGACGGCGCCGGTATGCACGGTGAGATTCGGCCGCTGGCGGACCGGATTCAGGTAGGCCAGCGCCGCCGAGCAGCGTGCGCCTTCGCGCTGTGTCACCTGATAGAACCCGACCCCATCCTGCACCGCGCCGTTGAAGTCGGGGTTGTGGGCGAGGCCGATCTGGCGGCTGGCATCGATGAAGGCCTGCGACAGGGGATTGGTGTAGCGCAGGTCGGACACGCTGAGTGGACCGTCGCCGCCGTGGAAGGCATCGGCGCCGCGGACGTTGCCTTCGGATTTTTTGAAGTACGGCAGGACGTTGTCCCAATGCCAGCCGGTCGCGCCCTGGGCGGCCCAGTCTTCGTAATCGCCGGCAACGCCGCGGATGTAGCACATCGCGTTGATCGAACTGGAACCGCCCAGCACCTTGCCGCGCGGCCACCACAGCGCGCGCTGGTGAAGATGGGGTTCGGCGGCGGTGTTGTAATCCCAGTTCACGCCTTTCTGGTTGACCAGCTTGGCCACGCCGGCGGGCATGTGGATGAAGGGGTGCCAATCGCGCGGGCCCGCTTCCAGCAGCAGCACTTTGACCGTCGGGTCCTCGCTCAGGCGGTTGGCGAGCACGCAGCCTGCCGAACCGGCGCCGATGATGATGTAGTCGAACACGCGCGGACCTTATGAAATCGTGTGCAGGCGACACTATGCCCGCTGCCTAGAGCAATTGCTCGGCGTGTGGACCGGGCGTCCGCGGAGCGGGAAATCCCGGCTCGAAGCTGCGTTGGCTTGCACTGTCGGCCTGCTAGAGTGGCGCCTCCGCATTGCACAGGTGGATGGCGGATGCCGCCGCAGCCCGAAATGGACTCCGCGAAAGATTCCGCACGGCCTGCCGGCGCGCTGCGGGGGCTCCGACAGGAACTGGTCGAATCGCCGCCGCTGTGGTGGGCGCTGCTGTATTTCTTCAGCCTGTTGTGCGGCTACTACGTGCTGCGCCCGGTGCGCGACGCGATGGCCGCGTCCGGCGATATCGCCGCCGTATTCCCCGACGCCTGGACCGCCTGGGCGCTCAGCCATGGTTTCCAGCTGAAGGACTTCGTCCTGCAGGCGCTGTTCACCGGCACTTTCGTGTCGATGCTGTTGCTGCAGCCGCTGTACGGCGCGCTGGTGTCGCGCTACCCGCGCCGTGTGTTCCTGCCGGCGCTGTATCTGATCTTCATCCTCTGCCTGATCGGTTTCTGGTGGATCTTCGATCGGAACGTCTCCGGCCGCGGTGCGCTGTTCTTCGTATGGACGGCGGTCTTCAACCTGTTCGCGGTTTCGGTGTTCTGGAGCTTCATGGCCGACGTGTTCGACAACGAGCACGCCAAGCGCGTCTACGGCTACATCGGCGCCGGCGGCACGCTCGGCGCGCTGCTGGGGCCGTCGATCACCAGCCTGCTGGTGAACCGCATCGGCGTGGGCTCGCTGCTGCTGGTGTCGGCCGGTTTCCTGGTGGTGTGCCTGCTGTGCATCGTGCGCCTGCGGCCATGGGCGCAACAGCGCGAACAGCGCAGCGGCCAGATGGCCGATGGCGCGATGGGCGGATCGATATGGGCCGGATTCAAGCTGGTGGCGAACGATCCTCTACTGCGTGGCCTCGCGTTGCTGATGTTCTTCGGTGTGGGCGTCGGCACGCTGCTCTACAACGAGCAGGCCGCGATCGTGAAGCAGTTCTATCCCACGTCGGAGGCGGCGACCAGGTACTACGCGCGGATCGATTTCCTGATCAACCTGTCCACGATCCTGATCCAGGTGTTCCTGACGCGCTGGCTGCTGCGGCGTTTCGGCGTGGGGCCGGTGCTGTTGATCCCGGCCTTCGCCATCACCTTCGGCTACTGCCTGCTGGCGATGTCGCCGCTGCCGCTGCTGGTGGCGGCGGTACAGATCGCGACGCGTTCGGGCGAATTCTCGCTGGGCAAACCCGGTCGCGAGACCCTGTACACCCGGGTCGATCGCGAGGCGCGCTACAAGGCCAAGGCCTTCATCGACACCGCGGTGTACCGCGGCGGCGACCTGACCTATGTGTGGCTGCATAAATGGCTGGCGACGTTCGGTAGCCGTATGGTCTTCGCCGCAGGTATCGGCATCGCCATCGCCATGACACTCAGCGCCTGGCAGGTGATCCGCGCGCAGCGCAAACTGCCGCAGTGATGCTTGCGGCCAACGCGTCCGCTGCGCAGTCCTTCTTCGTTTACTGACAGGAGTCTTCTCGATGTCGTCGATTGCCGTTGTACTGATCGTGCTGGTCGCGCTGCTGCACGTCTATTTCCTCGTCCTCGAAATGTTCCTGTGGACGAAGCCGCAGGGCATGAAGGTGTTCCGCAACACGCCGGAGAAAGCCGAGATCACGAAAGTGCTCGCCGCGAATCAGGGGTTGTACAACGGGTTCCTTGCCGTCGGCCTGCTGTGGGCCGCGTTCGCCGGCAAGGTCGATGTCGCGCTGTTCTTCCTCGGCTGCGTCGTCGTCGCGGCGTTGTACGGCGCCTACAGCGTCAGCAAGCGCATCTTCTATGTGCAGGGTGTGCCGGCGTTGGCGGCGATCGCGGTGGTGCTGCTGGGCTGATCGCCCCTGTCGGCATATTTCAATCCAAGAAGATGAAGCTAGCCAATCAGCGCCATCCAGATCGAAATCGTAATTTGGAACGGTCAGGTCGTGGGTTGTTCGTAGGCTGGGCTGAGCGCAGCGAAGCCCAGCATCGCACCGAGCCAGCCGCATGCTTCGCCATAGGCTGGGCTGGGCTTCGCTGCGCTCAGCCCAGCCTACGATCGATCTTGCGTTCGATTCAGCGCGCGGGGCGCGGCGACATCCACATCGAGATCGTCGCTCGGAACACCACGTCGTCGGCGTCGTCGGTCAACACCACGTCCACCGGCAGCTCATAACCGTCGCTGGCCGCGACGATCGGGATCGCCGGCGTCGCCACGCCGCGGATCGTGCCCATCGCTTTCTTCACGTATTCGACGGTCATGCCCTTGGGAATCCAGCGCATCGAGTCGGGCAGACTGACCTCGGTCATCATCCCGCCGACCAGTTCCGCGAGGTTGCACATCGCGATCGCATGCACGCTGCCGATGTGGTTGGTGATGCCGCGATGGCGGCGCAGACGCGCGACGCAGCGGCCGGGCTCCAATACTTCGATCAGCGGCGAAATGCTGCCGAAGTAGGGCGCCTTGAAGCAGATCGCGCGGGTGAACAGCCAGTGCCCGGCGGGCCAGCGGCGCATGCGTTCGTACAGGGCGAGGGTCTTGTTGGCCATCGTGCGGTCCCTTGGTTTTCGATCAATCTACAAAGAGAACGCCGGGGCTGGCCCGGCGTTCGTGTGGTCGATGCGGTATGGCGGTCGTGCGGGCAGCGTTACGCCGCAGCGCGATGCGCGTTCGGCTTCGCATCGTCGATGTAGCCGGCCGAACGCAGTTCCCACGACTCGAAGTCGTCGACCATGATCGTATCCAGCGTCATCTCGCGCAGTTCTTCCAACTGCTTGCGCTCTTCCGCGGTGATCCAGCCTTCGCGCACGCCCTCGTCGAGCTGGGTGTTGAAGTCCAGTGCTTCGATGTCGCTGTTCTTGAGCGCCTTGAGGAACTTCCGCTCCACCGGTTCGGCCAGGATCATCTTCGGCAGATAGCTGTTGACGCGGCCGGCCGGGTTGTTTTCGCAGGGTTCCAGGAACATGTCGCCGGCGAGGCGGTCGCGGGCTTCGCAAGGCGTCATCAGCAGGCTGGCGGCGCGGTGGCCCAGACGATCGCTCGGCGCTTCCGCGCGGCGTCCCCAGGGGAAGATCACCAGCCACAGCAGCCAGCCGACCGGACGGATCGGGAAGTTGCGCAGCGCCCCGGACAGCGCCAGCTCGATGCGGTGGATCGCGTCGTGGAAGGCCCAGGCCAGCAGCGGGTGGTCGGCGACCGGGCGGCCCTGATCTTCGTAACGCTTGAGCATGGCGCTGGCGATGTACAGGTGGCTGAGCACGTCGCCGAGGCGGCCGGACAGCGATTCCTTGAACTTCAGTTTGCCGCCGAGCAGCAGCATCGAGGTATCGGCCATCACCGCCAGCGCCGCCGAATAGCGGTTGAGCTTGCGGTAACAGCGGCGGGTGTATTCGCCGCCCGGCGTGGTGCCGACGCGCGAGCCGGTCAAACCGAACCACCACGCACGCACCGCATTGGAGATCGCGTAACTGATGTGGCCGAAGAGGGCGCTGTCGAACTGGTCGATGCGCTGCTTGGGATCTTCCAGCTGCGCAGATTTCATTTCCTTCATCACCCACGGGTGACAGAGGATCGCGCCCTGGCCGAAGATCATCAGGCTGCGGGTCATGATGTTCGCGCCTTCGACCGTGATCGCGATCGGCGCCGCCTGCCATGCGCGGCCGGCGTAGTTGCGCGGGCCGAGGATGATGCCCTTGCCGCCGTGGATGTCCATCACGTCGCGCGCGACTTCGCGGCCCATCTCGGTGCAGTGATACTTGGCGATGGTGGACGGCACGGCCGGGTTCTCGCCGCGCGCGACCGCGGCCGCGGTGGCTTCGGCCAGCGCGCTGCACGCATAGGCGCGGCCAGCGATGCGGGCCAGCGCTTCCTCGACGCCTTCGAAGCGGCCGATCGATAGACCGAACTGCTTGCGGATGCGGGCGTAGGCGCCGGTGACGATGGCCCCCATCTTCGAGCCGCCGCTGGCGGTGGAGGGCAGGGTGATGGAACGTCCGATCGACAGGCATTCCATCAGCATGCGCCAGCCTTGGCCGGCATAATCTTCGCCGCCGATCAGCTGGCTCAGCGGCACGAACACGTCCTTGCCGATGATCGGGCCGTTCTGGAACGGCGCGTTCAGCGGGAAGTGGCGACGGCCGATCTCCAGGCCGGCGGTGTCGCGCGGCACCAGCGCCAGCGAAATGCCGATGTCCTTCTTGTCACCGAGCAGGCCGTCCGGGTCGTACATGCGGAACGCGACGCCGATGAGCGTGGCGACCGGCGCCAGCGTGATGTAGCGCTTGTTGAGCGTAAGGCGGATGCCGAGCACGCTCGCGCCGTTCCATTCGCCCATGCCGACGATGCCGTAATCGGGAATCGAGGTGGCGTCGGAGCCGGCGAACGGGCCGGTCAGCGCGAAGCACGGGATTTCGCGGCCGTCGGCGAGGCGCGGCAGGTAGTGGCGCTTCTGTTCCTCGGTGCCGTAGTGCATCAGCAGCTCGGCCGGGCCAAGCGAGTTGGGCACGCCGACGGTGGAGCTGAGCACCGAAGAGATCGGCGCCAGCTTCTGGATGACCTTGTGGTTCATCAGCGCCGAGAACCCGAGGCCGCCGTATTCCTTGGGAATGTTAAGACCGAAGAATTTGTGCTGTTTCACGTAGTCCCACAGCTGCGGCGGGAGGTCGGCGCGGACGTGGGTGATTTCCCAGTCGTTGGTGATCCGGCACAGATCCTCGACCGGGCCGTCGAGGAAGGCCTGTTCCTCGGCGCTCAACATCGGCCGGGGCAGCGACAACAGCTTGTCCCAGTCGGGCTTGCCCGAGAACAGTTCGCCCTCGAAGCCCACGGTGCCGGACTCCAGCGCGGTGCGCTCGGTGTCGGACAGCGGCGGCAACAGTTTGGTGTAGAACTTCAGCAGCGTGGAGGTGATCAGCGCCTTGCGCAGCGGCGCGATCAGCATCGGCACGGCCACCAGCAGCATCAGGCCGGCGGCGACCAGGGTGGCGGTCCGATGCGCCCCCAGCAGCCAACAGCCGACCAGCAGGGTGGCGGTGATCGCCGCCCAGATCGCCAGCCGCAAGCGGTGGTAGGCGCAGAAGCCGGTGGCGATCAAGAGTGCGAGGAAGGGAGCGAGATATTGGATGGCGGTGCTCATGAGGCGCTCCGGCGAGCCTGTGCTCGGCGTATGAACTTTTATTGGGAGGCGGGACTGACAGTGCGTGCTGACTAGAGCGTGTTAATCAGGTCGTGTTGACCAGGGCGTGCTGACAGGTGTGGCCCGCAGGCCGTTCCATACGCATCAGTATGGGTTTGCTTCTTCGCGATTGTCAATGTGCCGGAGCGATTCGGAACGCGCTTGGATATCCGGATTGAAATCGTAGTCACACGATACTTTTCCAAGCCGTTCCGTATGGTTACACTGTTGTCATGAATAACGCCGCGATCAAGACCGAACGCAACGGCCGCCTCAGCGCGGAAGACTGGGCGCAGGCCGCCCTCGACATGATCGCCGAGCAGGGTGTGGCCGCGGTGGCGGTCGAGCCGCTCGCACGGCGGCTGGGTGTGACCAAGGGCAGCTTCTACTGGCACTTTCCGTCTCGCGACGCGCTGCTCGCCGCCGCGCTGGAGCGCTGGGAAGCGGTGGAGCAGGAGACCGTGTTCGGCCAGCTCGAAGCGGTCAGCGATCCGCGCCAGCGTCTGCGCAAGCTGTTCCACGTCGTCGCGCATGAAGTGAAGCCGCACAAGATCTACAGCGAACTGCTCAAGGCGCTGGATCATGCCGCAGTGGGCCCGGTGATCGAGCGGGTCTCGCAGCGTCGCCTCGAATACCTCGCCGCGTCCTTCCGCCAGTCCGGCCTCGTGCGCACCGATGCGCAACACCGCGCGCGTCTGGCCTATGCCGCGTATGTCGGCTTCCTGCAGTTGCGGCTGCAGTTGCATAACCCGCGCCTCGCCCAGGACGAGTTCGAAGCCTACGTCGAACACGTCATGGACACGCTCATTCCGCCAGTTCCCGCCCCACGAGCCTGAGTACCGCCCTGCATGAACGCGAGCGCCATCAAAGATACCGCCGCCGCCACCGACACCGCACCTACGCAACTGCAGAGCCTCAGCGACTGGGTGGCCGAGGTGGTCGCGCTGACCCGCCCGGATGCGGTCCACTGGTGCGACGGTTCCGATGCCGAGTACGACGCGCTGGTCGCGAAGATGCAGGCCGACGGCACCCTCATCAAGCTCAATGAAGCCACCCATCCCGATAGTTGGCTGCACCGTTCGCATCCGGACGATGTCGCGCGCGTCGAGCATCTCACCTTCGTCTGCACCGCCCAGGCCGACGATGCCGGCCCGAACAATCACTGGATGTCGCCCGCCGACGGCCATGCGCAGATGGACGCGCTGTTCGACGGCTGCATGCGCGGCCGCACGCTTTACGTGATTCCGTACTGCATGGGTCCGATCGATTCGCCGCTGTCGCGCTGCGGCGTCGAGATCACCGATTCGCCGTACGTGGTCGCGAACATGCGCATCATGACCCGCATGGGCGCACCGGCGCTGGCGCGGATCGAGCGCGAGGGCCTGGCCGGCGGCTCGTTCGTGAAGGGGCTGCATTCGATCGGGGAACTCGACCCGAATCGCCGCTTCATCATGCATTTTCCGGAAGAACTCACGATCAAATCGTTCGGCTCCGGCTACGGCGGCAACGCGCTGCTGGGCAAGAAGTGCCACGCGCTGCGCATCGCCTCGTACCAGGCGCGCAGCGAAGGCTGGCTTGCCGAACACATGCTGATCCTCGGCGTGGAAAACCCCCAGGGCGAAACCCATTACATCGCCGCCGCGTTTCCCAGCGCATGCGGCAAGACCAACCTCGCCATGCTGATCCCGCCGGAGGGCTACCGCCGGGATGGCTGGAAGGTCACCACCATCGGCGACGATATCTGCTGGATGCGCCCCGGCGCCGATGGCCGTCTGTACGCGATCAACCCGGAAGCCGGTTTTTTCGGCGTCGCGCCCGGCACTTCCAGCAAGTCCAACGCCAACGCGCTGGCCACGATCCAGCACGACACCATCTTCACCAACGTCGGCCTGACCGCCGACGGCCAGCCGTGGTGGGAAGGTCTGGATGGCGCGCCCGCCCATGATTGGCGCGGTCGTGAATACGATTCCACACATGGGCCTGCGGCCCACCCCAACGCCCGCTTCACCGTCAGCGCCAGGCAGTGCCCGTCGTATTCGCCGAAAGCCGAGGACGCGCAGGGCGTGCCCATCAGCGCCATTGTTTTCGGCGGTCGCCGCGCCTCGCTGGTGCCGCTGGTGTTCGAAGCCCGCGACTGGACCCACGGCGTGCTGGTCGGCGCTGCGATGGGCTCGGAAACCACCGCAGCCGCCACCGGTGCGGTGGGCGTGATGCGTCGCGACCCGATGGCGATGAAGCCGTTCTGCGGCTACAACTTCGCCGACTACTTCGCGCACTGGCTGTCGTTCGATCGGCCCGAAGCGAAGCTTCCCAAAGTCTTCCACGTCAACTGGTTCCGCAAGGGCGACGACGGCAAGTTCCTGTGGCCCGGCTTCGGCGACAATCTGCGCGTGATCGAATGGATGATCGGGCGCGTGAAGGGCAGCGCCTCCGCAGCGGAAACCCCGATCGGCGCGCTGCCGCGACCGGCGGATCTGAATCTCGACGGCGTAGCCCTCAGCGACGAAGCCCGTGCGAAGCTGTTCGGCTTCGATCGCGACGGTTGGCGAGCCGAATTCGCCAGCATCGGCGAATATCTCGACGATTATGGCCCGCGGATGCCCGCGGCGCTGAAGACCGAGCAGGCGAAGATCCTGGCCGAACTGTCGCGCGCGGACGCCTGAACCCGCAGCCCGGGCGGTTCGCTTAAAATCCCGCGATGCAGACTCGCGCGACATCCAGCAAACAGCAGGCGCTCTGGCAGCAGGGTCAGCGCTACACCCAGCAGCGTCAATGGCGTCAGGCGGCTGCGGTCTATGAGGCCATCGTCGACCACGACCGCGGCTTCCTGCCGGCCTGGCTGGAGCTGTCGACCGCGAAGGAAATGCTCGGCGCCTATCGCGAGTCGTTCCATGCGGTGCTTGCATCCACTGCTGTGGACGGCGTGCCGCCGATGGCCGGGTTGGCGGTGGCGCGACGGCTGCGCCGCTTCGAGGCCTTGCCCGAACTCCAGGCCTATATCGAACGTACCGGCCTGGCCGCGACGCTGCCGCCCGAGAAGCTGATCGATCTGGCGACTTTCTTCGCCAGCGCCGGCGACCACAGCAAAACGATGACGTGGATCGAGCACGCGCTCAAGCTGCGCCCGCAGCTTGCGGAGGCGCACAACATGCATGGACTGGCATTGATGTTCGCCGGGCGGTCCGAGGCGTCCGCAGAAGCCTTCGAGCGTGCGCTGGCCCTGCGTCCGGATTTCGCAGCGGTGTACTCGGTGCTGTCCCGGGTGGCGAAGATCACGCCGGAGCGCAACCACGTCGACGCCCTGCGCAAGCTGCTGGCGCAGCCGAATCTCAGCGCCAAGGACGAAGGCCACCTCGGCTATGCGCTGCACAACGAGCTGCACGATCTGGGCGATTACGATGCCGCGTGGGAGGCGTTGGCGCGGGCGTGCCGCGCCCGCCGGATCGAGCAGCCCTACGATCACGCGCAGACCGTGGCGGTCTTCGATGCGCTGCGGCGGACCTTCGATGCCGGATTCTCCCGCCAGGCATCATCCGCTGATGTCCCCGAAGATCCGCTCACCCCGATCTTCATCGTTGGCATGCACCGCAGCGGCACTACGCTGCTGGAGCGCATCCTGTCGGGCCACCCGGATGTCGCCGACGCTGGCGAAACCTATACCTTCTCCGCCCAGTTGCGTTATGCCGCCGATCATTTTTGCCGCGGCATCGTCGACGGGACCATCGCCGAGCGCGCCCCTGGATTCGATTACCGCGTGATCGGCCGCGGTTTCCTCGATGCCATGCGGACCCGCGGCCGAAGATTCGTGACCGAAAAGCAGAATCCGAATTTCATTCTGCTTGGCCCCATCGCCAAGGCGCTGCCGCATGCGCGGCTGCTGCACATGCGGCGGGATCCGGCGGACACGTGCTTCTCGAACCTGCGCACGCTGTTCACGGCGGAAGCCGCGTATTCCTACGATCAGGTTGAAATGGCCGATTACTACAAGGCCTATCGCGATCTGATGGAGCACTGGCGCGAGGCGCTGCCGGGACGCGTATTCGATATCGATTACGACGCGATGGTCACCGAACCCGAGACGCAGGCGCGCCGGATCGCCGCCCACTGCGGCTTCGACTTCCGTGCCGACATGCTGCAGGTCGAGCGCAATTCCGGCGTGGTCGCCACCGCCAGCTCCAACCAGGTCCGCCAAGGCATCGTGACCAACCGCGGCGGCCTGTGGCGCGCATACGAGCAGCATCTGGGACCGATGCTCGACCGGCTTGCCGGTCATGGTCTGCTGTGATCGTCGCGGCGTCAGACACCGCATATCTTCTGCCGCAGGTGAATCTGGGGATCCCGGTATGACCGTGAATGTGTTTTCCGCCTTCGCCGTCCCGTTCGGCGAGTCGTACCATCCGGAACCCGCGCCGCTCAACGCCGAGCTGCTGCAGCTGACCCGCCAGCTCGAGGCGCTGGGCGCTGGCTATCGCAATCCGCAACCGGTCGTCCATCAGCCCGAAGGCTTGTTCGAAAGCGAGTTCGACTTCTTCGCCCGGCCCGAGCCCTGCGTGCAGCGGCTGCGCGGCTGGGTCTGGGGCGAGCTGGCGGAATTCATCCGCAATATCAATCCGGGTATGGCTGAGAACCCGCGCGGCCTGCAGATCGCAAGCCAGACCTGGTTCCATTTCACCCGCGACGGTGGCTATTTCGGCTATCACAATCATCCGATGGCGAGCTGGTCGGGCGTGTACTGCGTCGCAGACGGCGACCCCTCGCCCGATTATTCGAACAACGGCAGCCTGGTCTTCCCGCATCCGCTGACCGTGGCCAATGCGTTCGTCGACCCGACCAACGCCGTGCTGCGCTGGCCCTACACGCAAGCCAATTATGTGCTCGATCTGAAGCCGGGGCAGCTGTTGCTGTTTCCGTCATGGCTGGGACATTACGTCACGCCTTTTCGAGGTCCCAGCGAACGGGTCACCATCGCATTCAATACCTGGTTCCAGAAAGTCGCCTGATGCCGGGGTAAGCGTTCGATCGCATCGTCGCGACAAGATCTTGCAAGTGCGCATTGAAGGGTCTTGATCGGTACCGGCCATCGGCTCCCACCCGCAGACATAAAAAAACGGCCCCTTTCGGGGCCGTTTTTCTGACGCTGAACCGGAAGCGATCAGAACTTCTGGTTGTACTGCAGGTAGAAGAAACCACCGCCCGGCAGATCGTAGGCGCCGTCGAACGAATGCGCGAACGAGTTGCGGGTGATCGGCGGTTCCTTGCCGAACAGGTTACGGGCGCCGAGGGCGACCTTGCCATTCCACGGCGTCTTGAAGCCGACCTGCACGTCGTGATAAACGCGCGAGCCGATGCGGTTTTCGACAGCGAAGAGGTTGCCGTTCGAGTCGAACACGTCCTGGTTGCAGAGTTCCTGCGGAGTGATGCCGTACTCGAAATAGCCACCGCCGTCGCAGGCTTCATCCATGCCCGAGTAATAACGGACCGCCCACGTGGCATCCCAGTCGCCCTTCTGCCACGACGTGGTGATGTTGGAGCGCAGACGCCACGCCGGTGTGCCGTTGTACTCGCCCACAGTGCCGAACAGGGTGTTCTCGGTGGTGTAGGTGTTATCCCACTGGAACGCGAACTTACCCCATGAAGTTTCCGGCATGGCGTAGGTGACCTGGAAGTCGTAACCCTCGACTTCGCCCTGATCGAGATTGAACTGCGACTGGCGCAGGTCGATGATGTTGCCCGCCGCATCGCGAGTCACGAACGAGCAGAACAGCGCACGCTGGGCCGGATCCTCTTCGCCGCCAATGGCAGTCGGCTGACGGTAACAGGCGTTGAGAATGGCCTGCGAACCGCGGAACGAGATCACGTCCTCGAGCGAGATGTTGTACCAGTCGAGCGTGAAGTTCAGGCCGGGCGCCCAGTTCGGGCTGTAGACGATACCGAAGCTCTTGGTCTCGCCGAATTCCGGCTGGAGATTCGGATTGCCGCCGACCAGCGAACGGATCTGCTGATTCTGTTGAGCCACGCCGCCCGCAGGCACGCCATCAGCCGCACAACGAGCGGCGTCGGTGGTCGTCGAACCAATATTGGCCGGATTGCAGGGATCGATCGCCTGCGGGAAGCTTTCGCCACCGCCTTGGTACAGATCGGTCACGCTCGGGGCGCGGAACGATTCGGAGAAGGTGCCGCGGAACATCAGGTCGTCGAACACCTGCCATTTCAGGCCGATCTTCTTGGAGGTGTCGCCACCCAGGTCCGGATTGACGTTCGCGCCGCCGAAGAAGCCGGAGGTTTCGTAGTCGGACTTGCGGGCCGCCAGATTCAGCTCGAGCAGTTTGAAGCCGGGGATGTCGGCCAGGATCGGCACGTTCAACTCGGCATAGATTTCATCGGAGTTGACCTGGCCGCTGGTGGGCTCGGAGAAGTTGTCCGAGGAACCGCCGCCGGCCACGAGCGCGTCGGGCTGGTTGATGAAGCTGGTGCGGCGATGTTCGAGACCAACGGCGAAGCCCAACGGGCCGGCCGGCAGGTCGACGATCGAACCCGACAGGTTCGCGAAGTAGTCTTTCGTGCTGTTTTCCTGCGACTCGTTCTTGGTGTAGCTGATGTAGCGGTTCATCGCATCGTATTCAGCCCGCGAGATGACGCCAGCCGCGAGGCCAAGGTCCGCACCGCCGAAGACGTTGTAGGGGACGCAGCCCGGGATGACCAGACCGCCGCCATCCAGACACTCCAGTGCACCCGTGACCGGATTGCGGCGCGAATCGCCGACCGCACGACGCAGGTTGAATAGATTGATGTAGTTCTCGCCGCGAACGCTGATGCGCGAGTTGAGATACGAGTAGCCGACGTCCCAATACATGTCGCGGCCGGCCAGATCGAACGAACCGTCCAGCGACAGGGTAACGGCGGTGTTGTCGTTGTTGTAGTAGGGCTTGCGCGGACCGACGGCAAGCGCACGGAATCCGTAGCTGCGGAAGTCTTCCGCGAACGGGTTGAACACGTTGCCGGCGGTGGGTGCGAACGCCCACTGCGGACCGCTGGTGCCGTTGGTGTTCATGCTCAGCGGCACTTCGGCCAACTGCTGGTTGGAGTCGCGCTTGACGTAGACCGCCTGCACGTTGGCATTGATGCGGTCGGTCAGGCGCAGGCTGCCCTGGCCGTAGACATTGAAGCGTTCGATCGGCTGCAGCAGGTAGTTGACCGGCGCGAAGTTGTAGCGGTCGGAACTGCCCGAGCCATCGAAGGTATAGCTGACGAACGGACGGAAATCGGTCGTCGTCGTACCCGGGCGCCCCGGAATGAGCGTCCGCGTGACCAGATCGGGGTTGGTGTTGACGTCGCCGCCGTCGAGACACTCGCGGAAACCCTGGGCGTTGGTGGGACCGAATCCGAGCGCACAGCGCGCGCCATTGCCGCCGGCATTGAAGCCCGAACCGTACAGGCCGCCCGAAGCGAGGTCGCCGCCGCCGAAGACCGGCACCGACGAAATGGTGCGATCACCGGCATAGACCGGATCCTGGCTCTGGAAACCGAGGCTGAGCACGGCGTTCCAACGGTCGCTGCTCGAGCCGACGGTGAAGTCGTAGCCCTGCTGGAAACCGTCGCCCTTGGTGTAACCGCCGAGGTAGACGTTCGCTTCTGCGCCGTCGAAATTCTTGCGGGTGATGACGTTGACCACGCCGGCGATGGCGTCGGAACCGTAGATCGCCGAGGCGCCGTCTTTCAGCACTTCGATGCGCTCGACGACCGAGATCGGAATGGTGTTCAGATCGACGTCGCCGGTGCCTTGGGTGACCCAGCGGCGGCCGTTGACCAGCAGCAGGGTGCGGGTCGAACCCAGACCGCGCAGCGAGATGTTCTGGGTGCCGTCGCTGCCGTTGGTGGACGTCGTGATGTTGCGCAGCGCGCCGCCGTCGCTGGCGGTGATGTTGAACAGCACATCGCCGACCGAGGTCAGACCCGTGGCTTCGAGGGCCGCCCGGTCGATGGTGAGTACCGGCGAGGTGCCTTCCACTTCGGCAGCGCGCGGAATGCGCGAACCGGTGACGACGACGGTGTCGAGCTCGTCATCTGAAGGGGTGTCTTGGGCAAACGCGACGCCCGTGCCCGCGAGGGCGGTGGTGCTTACGAGCGCGAAGGAAATCGCGTCGCGCAGCTTATTGGTCTTCAAAGTCATCTCTCTCTCTCCAAGCGAGTCTTGGGGTTTCCCATGGGAACCTGCCCACTGCCGTCAAGAAAGACGCCAAAGCAGGTCAGGCCGGGGCCGATAGTAGCCCCACTCGGAGAAAAATTAAAGTGTCGTTAACCCAGACGCGGATTACGGGTAAATCCGGAAGAAAACCGCGGACTTACAGATCCTGTTCGTAGCGGACGTAGGGCACGGCGCCCTCGTCGTCGCCCTGCGAGGTCCCCGGAGCGAACGGATTCTTGCCGCGGGTGACCAAGTTGTCGGCGCCGACCGTGAGCTGTCCGCTCCACGGCGTACGCCAGCTCAGGCCGAGGCCCAGACTGCCCCAGCGGTCGCGGCCGGGGGTGTCGACGACTTCGCCGACGACATTCACACCGAAGGCGCCGATACCGCCGCCGACGTTGAGTTGCCGTGAGGTCCAGCGGTCGGTGAAGCCGGGAATTTCGGCCGGCGTCTGCAGCCGGGCCTTGGCCACGGTGCCGGCGATCGAGACGTAACCTTCGCGCGGCAGCGACTTCTGGCTGAAGATGGTGAGATCGTTGACGTCGATGCGACCATTGCCGCCGGAACCCGGGGCCAGCCATGCCGGCATCGAAATGCGGCTGGCGCCCGCGCCGATACCCACCTGCGTGCCGTTGCGCTGGAACAGCGCGGCTGCACCGGTGCGGCTGTTGGTGGAGGGAATCGATGCGAGGACGCAGTTGTCGGCGAGATTGTTCAGGGCCGTGGTGAGGCCCTTTTTGCGGTCGCAGAGCAGACCCAGCGAGTCGCCGGCGCCAAGACCGAATGCCGTATCGAGATGCCGTACGCCGAAGCGCGCGAGGGTCCGCGAATGCGCGTTGTCCACGGGTTCGAGCACCACCGCACCCTCGAACTGGCCGCTGGATTTGTTCCAGATCGGCAGTTCGACGCGATCACGGCCCGACTTAGATTGCGCATGCACGGACGTTGCCGCGCCGAGGGCGAGCAACAGCAGTATCGGCAATGTACGGGGGGGCGTGCGCATGGTGCAGTCAGACCGCGTATCTGCGGCTCCAGTTCCTCGACGGATCCATCGGAGTTCAGGCTATCAGTTTTATGGTTCTTTAACAATCCGGCCGTCCCGGAAAAACCGTGACGGTCCACGCAGCATGGTCCTGTTTCATTGCAGTCGTTCAGGGGCGTCCAGGTGGGCCGGGCGAGGGGTGAACAGGCCGGCGATCTCCTCCGCGTTGTAGCGATAGGTCTCGCCGCAGAATTCGCAGCGGATCTCGGCGGTTCCGGCATTGCCCTCGGCGGCGGCCCGGGCTTCTTCCTCGCCGAGCGATTCCAGCATCGCCGACACCCGTTCCCGGGAGCACGAACAGGCGAACTGCAGCGGCTTGTCGCCCAACACGCGCATGCCGTCCTCGTGGAACAGCCGATGCAGGAGGGTTTCGGCCGGGGTCGCCAGCAGCTCCGGCGCGGCGAGGGTCTCGAACAGGGCGCTGGCGCGCTCCCAGCCGTCGAGATCGCCCTCGTCGCCGGGCAGCTTCTGCAGCATCAGTCCGGCCACCCGTTCGCCGCTCGCAGCCAGCAGCAATCGGGTCGGCAGCTGTTCGGACTGGCGGAAATAACCCTCGAAAGCGGCCGAAAGCCCGCCTTTTTCCAGCATGTCCGCGTCGAGCCCGACCAGGCCCTGATAACGCGCCGGCTCCTGGCCGCGCACGCCGGGATTCTCGATGGTGATCGCCAGCACCGCGTCGGAGCCGAGCGAGCCGAGGTTACGCGCGCCCGGCAACTCGCCCTCCGCCAGCGTGGCGATGCCGCGCAGGGTGCCGGCGCCGGTGCACTCCGCGAACAGGGTGCGCAACGCGCCGGTGCCGCGCAGATGCACCGACAGCCGGCCGTCCACTTTCACGTGCCCGGTGAACAGGGCCGAGGCGGCGACCGCTTCGCCCAGCAGCCCGGCCACGTCGTCCGGGTACTCGGCGCGGGCGCGGATCTGCGCCCAGGTGTCGTCCAGACGGACATGGACGCCGCGCACGCCGGCCTGCTCCAGCAGGAAGCGGGTGAGTCGGTCGGGGGTGGTGTCGGCGGTCATGTCGGCGGCTGGCTCTGAAAGTGACGATGTCATGGGTGGGCGCGGCTTCGCGGATAATGCCGCCACCACGGGGAGACGGCAGAACATGGGGCAGAACGGCGCAGATTCAAACCTCGACCCGTCGCAGGCGGCCGTCGCGGCCCCGAAACGTCGGCGCCGCTGGCTGCGTTGGGTGTTCTTATGGCTGCCGCTGCTGTTCGTGGTGGCGACGGTGCTGCAGGTGGCGGTGCTGCGCTTCGTCGATCCGCCGCTGACCGCGTTCATGATCGGTCGCTATGTCGAAGCCTGGGGCGAGGGCGACCGCGGCTTCTCGGTGAGCTACGACTGGCGCGATGCCGACGAGATCTCGAAACAGCTGCCGCTGGCGCTGGTCGCTGCGGAAGACCAGCACTTCCCGGTCCACAACGGCTTCGACTTCAAGGCGATCGAAAAGGCCCGCGCCAACAACGCCAAGGGCCGCAAGGTCCGCGGCGCCAGCACCATCAGCCAGCAACTGGCGAAGAACCTGTTCCTGTGGCGCGGCCGCAGTTGGGTGCGCAAGGGCCTGGAGGTCTGGTACACGGTGCTGATCGAGGCGATGTGGCCGAAGGAACGGATCATGGAGGTCTACGCCAACGTCATCGAATACGGCGATGGCGTCTACGGCGCCCAGGCCGCCGCCCGCCGGTTCTTCGGCAAGGACGCCGCGAAGCTCACCGCCGCCGAATCCGCCCGCCTGGCCGCGGTGCTGCCGTCGCCGCGCAAGTACAGCGCCGCCAAGCCCGGGCCCTACGTGCAGCGCCGCAGCCGGGCGATCGAGCGTCAGATGCGCGCGCTGGGCGGACCGGAATACCTCGCGTTCGACTGACCGGGTCGCCGGTTACTCTATCTATATGTCCATCGAACGCCTGACCGTCGTCGTCGCCGCCTTCAACGAGGCCGAAGCCCTGCCTGCGCTGCATCCGCGCATCGTCGCGGCGTTGGACGCGCTGGCGGGCGAGGACGTCGAAGGCCATGTCCTGTACGTGGACGACGGCAGCCGCGACCGCACCTGGGCGGTGTTGGACGACATCGCCGCCGCCGATGCGCGGGTGTCGCTGCTGCGGCTCAGCCGCAACTTCGGCAAGGAGGCCGCGCTCACCGCCGGACTGGACCTGGTCCGCGAGGGCGCCGCGATCATCCTCGATGCCGACGGCCAGGATCCGCCGGAGCTGATCCCGCAGTTCGTGGCGAAATGGCGCGAGGGCTACGACGACGTTCACGGCACCCGCACCCGGCGCGACGGCGAAGGCTGGCTCAAGCGCGGCACCGCCCACGGCTTCTACCGGGTCATGCAGCGGCTGTCGAAAACGCCCATCCCCACCGATACCGGCGACTTCCGCCTGCTGTCGCCGCGCGCCTTGGCCGCACTGCGCCAACTGCGCGAGCGTCACCGCTTCATGAAAGGCCTGTTCGGCTGGGTCGGTTTCGCGCAGGTCGCGATTCCCTATCACCGCGAGGCGCGGGTGGCGGGCCGCAGCAAATTCAATCTGTGGAGACTGTGGAATTTCGCGCTGGAAGGCGTGACCAGTTTTTCCACCGCACCGCTGCGGGTGGCGACCTATCTGGGCGTGCTCACCGCCGTGCTGGCCTTCGTCTACGCGCTGTGGGTGGTGATCAAGGCGATGCTCTGGGGCGATCCGGTGGCCGGCTGGCCGACGATGATGACCGTGATCCTGCTGCTGGGCGGCGTGCAGCTGATGGCGCTGGGCGTGATCGGCGAATACCTGGGCCGGCTGTACGAGGAATCCAAGCGGCGGCCGCTGTATCTGGTGGATCGCTGGCGGCCCGCGTCGGGCGTATCCTTGGGCTACGACCCTGAAGGAGAGCCGCCCCATGCGCACCGTCCGTCAGCTGTTGGAAGCCAAGAGCCCGACGATCCACGCGATCCGTCCTGAGGCCCCGGTCCTCGACGCCATCCGCCTGATGGCCGAGGCGCACATCGGCGCGGTGCTGGTGATGGACGGCCCGCGCCTGGTCGGCATTCTTTCCGAGCGCGATTACGCGCGAAAGGTCGTGCTGCAGGGGCGTTCGTCTTCGGACACGCCGGTGAGCGAGATCATGACGTCGAATGTGTTGACGACGTGGTCGCTGGATACGTCGGATCGTTGTATGCAGACGATGACCGAGCATCGCATCCGGCATCTGCCGGTGATCGATGGGGATGAGGTTGTCGGGATCGTGTCGATCGGGGATCTGGTGAAGGCGGTGATCGAGGATCAGCAGGCGGAGTTGGATTCTTTGCAGCGGTATATTGCGAGTTGATGTCTGGAGTTGATCGTGCGCTCACTGATGGCATTATTCCTTGTCCTCGCAACGGGAGGCTCTCTGGCGAGCGCTCGAATTGTCCATCCCTGGGAATCTGTCCATATCGAATCAGGTCGCCTTAAAATTGATGGGCGAATGGATTCCGACGGAAATTTCTTGGAGGAGTTCCGCATACAGGCCGGAACTCGCGTCATCTCGATCCCTAAGCAAGACCTACTGAAGTTTCCCGGTGTTCGACTGAATACTGTCGAGATCGAGTGGAACTGCAGGAATGCAACCGCTGCTCCGGATTCGCAGGCATCTGTAGATCAATGCGAGCAGCATGTTTCCCTGCGCTATGACGATAGCGAGGACGGCATACCTGGTCTCGAGTACGAAGCTGTCGTTACCTTCGTGTTTTCAGATGGAAAGTTCTTGAGGACGGAGCTGAGTAGGATTTCGCGATCATCCAAGCCCTGATAATTCGTAAACAGCAAGTTGGATGGGTTGAGCGAAGCGAGACCCATCAGCCGTCAACAGCAGAGCTTCCGCGCTTTGCGCGGGTAACTTTCTTTGTCGCAAAGAGGGTGTTGCCAAATCATTTCTCTGTGAGGCCACGTAAAAGTCTGCGAGCCTCGGAAAGCCATACCCAACTTTCGGAGACCTCCACCAATCGGTCGTGATGCATCACCAAGCGCCGTGCGCGTTCC
>Ga0209800_10000317_pt1 | contig 86037 bp, 73 predicted proteins | sample Higcelweek8metaG_FD_187174 | JGI IMG/M metagenome (GOLD analysis project Ga0209800, IMG submission 187174) | Freshwater pond sediment microbial communities from the University of Edinburgh, under environmental carbon perturbations - High... | ecosystem: Environmental > Aquatic > Freshwater >... | reverse complement strand
TATTCGGTACTTTTGTTCTGAGCCATCGTTTTTCTCCGTCATAGAATTTGGTTGTTTTATCTCGGGATTACGATGGCTCCCTTTACCAAATTGCGAACTATTTTTTACACGATCATTCTTTACTTTTCCCCCACATCTTATCCACCTAAGGGTAAATGAAAGGCCGCACTGAAGTGCGGCCTTTCATTATATTACATTAAACAGAAAAATCAATTAAGCTTTGATTCAAGCTTAGCAAGTTCTTCATTAAGCTCAGAAGGAAGCTTGTCCCCGAACTTTTTGTAGTGTTCCTTGATTGATTCAAGCTCGTTTTTCCACTCATTTTTATCAACCTTAAGGAGTTCCGCCATATCATCTTCACTTACATCAAGGCCGGTACGATCAATGGCGTCAACAGACGGCATAAATCCGATTGGAGTTTCAACAGCTTTAGCAGTTCCTGTGGTACGTTCAAACACCCACTTGAGTACACGACTATTGTCGCCGTATCCAGGCCACAGCCATTTGCCTTCAGGAGTCTTTCTGAACCAGTTTACATAGAATATTTTAGGAAGCTTGTCTTCCGTTGATTTTGATCCTATGTTGATCCAATGTTTGAAATATTCGCCCATGTTATATCCGCAGAAAGGAAGCATTGCGAAAGGATCACGACGAACCTGACCGATATTAGCTGAGATCGCTGCTGCGGTAATTTCAGAACCTACAATTGATCCGAGGAATACGCCATGATTCCAGCTGCGAGCCTGATGAACAAGCGGAATTGTACTAGGACGACGTCCGCCGAAAAGGATAGCCGAGATCGGAACACCTTTTGGATCTTCCCATGCACTATCAATAGCAGGACACTGCTTTGCAGGAGCGGTAAAACGTGCATTAGCATGAGCTGCAGGCTTTTGGCTCTTATCAGCCTTGTTCTGTACCCATTCGTTGCCGTTCCAATCAATAACTTTGCCGGGAGCATCATAACCGATTCCTTCCCACCAGATGTCTTTGTCTTCAGTAAGCGCAACATTTGTGTAAATGGTATTCTTTTCTATTGAATGCATTGCGTTCGGATTTGAATCAATTGAAGTACCGGGAGCAACACCGAAGAAACCCGCTTCAGGATTGATTGCATAGAGACGTCCATCTTCACCGAACTTCATCCATGCGATATCATCACCGACACATTCAACTTTCCATCCGGGAATAGTAGGAATAAGCATCGCGAGATTTGTTTTGCCGCATGCAGACGGGAAAGCCGCTGCGATATACTTTTTCTCGCCTTGAGGATTTGTAATTCCGAGGATGAGCATATGTTCAGCGAGCCATCCCTGCTCTTTCGCCATAACTGACGCGATACGAAGTGCAAAACATTTCTTTCCAAGAAGCGCGTTTCCGCCATAACCTGATCCATATGACCAGATCGTTTTTTCTTCAGGAAAGTGAGCAATATATTTTTTTTCGATGGGTGCGCAAGGCCATTTGTCTCCGTCTGTCTCGCCTGCAGCAAGCGGTTTACCGACTGAATGAAGGCATGGAATGAAGTATCCGTCTGATCCAAGAACATCAAGGACTTTCTGACCTACGCGAGTCATGATGTGCATATTAACCACAACATAAGGAGAATCAGTAAGCTCAATTCCGATCTGAGCGATCACTGATCCTACAGGTCCCATACTGAAAGGAATGACATACATTGTACGTCCTTTCATACATCCGTTATAGAGACCTTTCATCGTAGTTTTAAGTTCATTTGGATCGATCCAGTTATTGGTTGGACCAGCAGCTTCTTTCGTTTTTGAAGCAATATACGTTCTGTCTTCAACGCGGGCAACGTCTGATGGGTCTGAGCGGAAAAGATAACTGTTTGGACGTTTTGAGGGATTAAGCGGAGTTGCGAGACCGGAATCGACCATGATCTTAACCATGTTGTCATATTCCTTCTGCGATCCGTCGCACCAATAGATTGAATCAGGCTGACACATTTTAGCCATTTCATCAACCCACTGGATAAGCTTGTTGTTTTTCGTCATACTACTGTCGTTCATGCTTTACTCCAGAATGTCTTGTAAAATTGAGTCAAATTTGTTCATACATCCGAAGTATCTACTTGATGTCAATAAAAAAGTTTCATTAAATTATGTAAATTTAGTAAACTTACGGAGAGTTTCATTAATCAAGATCATGCTTTTCTTTATCAATTAAATCTTCTGCTCGTTGATTCGTATGTCGGTTATATACATACGCAAGATCGCTCAACTTATCTGAAATAGTCTTGTTGAATCTGTCTGGAGTAAGTTTCCATTTCCAATTCCCATCTGCTTTTCCGGGAATGTTCATTCTGAATTCACGGCCATAGCCGAGTATGTCCTGAGCAGGTATAATAACAAGTTTTGCTGAAGTCGCGTATGCATATGTTATCAGCTTCCAATGGAACTCGCTATTCTCTTCGAACCGTAGATATTTTTTTATAATTTGTCTATAATCATCGGATAGATCCGCGTTATAGTACCATCCATTTGTCGTATCATTATCATGCGTTCCGGTATATACTACACAGTGAGAATTTTCGATATTATGCGGAAGATATGTGTTTTTAGGGTTTCCGTCAAATGCGAATTGTAAAATCTTCATACCCGGGAAACCGGCATCATCACGCAGCTTCTCGACTGACGGAGTGATCATCCCAAGATCCTCGGCGATACATTGGATGTCTCCAACTTCTGATCTTATCCGGCTGAAAAATTCTATGCCGGGACCCTCCATCCACTTTCCTTTCACCGCCGTTTCTTCTTCAACGGGAATAGACCAGTAATTCGCAAACGCGCGAAAATGATCAATTCGTATCATGTCAACAAACGAATAATACTTCTTCATGCGCTTGATCCACCAACGCACAACTTCATCATTCAATTTTCCTGCTTTATCTTTCCATCGATAAAGCGGATTCCCCCATCTCTGTCCTGTCGGGCTGAAATAATCCGGAGGTACACCGGCAACATCTGTCAGCGACAGCGTCGTCTCATCAATCTGGAAAATCGCATGATCGACCCATCCGTCCGCGCTGTCAAAACCCACATAAATTGGAAGATCTCCGATTATCTGCACACCCTTGGTATTACAATATGCTTTCCATTCTTTCCACTGAGTATCAAATATGAATTGAACAAATTTATGGAAAGATATCTTTTGAGACATCGTTTCAGTTGCCTGTTGTATCGCAGAAGGATCCCTTCTCGCAATTTCAACAGGCCATTTTGTCCATTCCATTGTTCTGAATGATTCGGAAAATGCAGAGAACAACGCGTAGTCATTAAGCCACCACGCTTCGATGTCGCAAAACGATCTGAATTTATCCTGTTCATCCTGGTGTGCGCAATTAATAAATAGAGAATACAATTCTCTCATCGTATTATATATCAAATCTTCTTTTTTCTTAAAATCTGAAAAATCGGAACAATCCGTAAAAGTATCTTCCGGGATAATCCCTGCAGGAACCCACTTCTCTCTGGAAAGCTTTTCAAGACTTATCATAAGCGGATTTCCGGCAAATGTTGACGGGGAAAGATAGGGGGAATATCCCAGATGACCGCACACGGGATTATGGGGAAGTATCTGCCAGTACCGCTGACCTGAATCTGCGAGGAAATCAGCGAACTTATACGCCTCTTCTCCAAGGGATCCGCCTCCGTAAGGTCCCGGAAGAGACGTTATATGGAGCAATAATCCGCATGATCTATCCAATTTCATCCATATTCCTCTTGGTTTGATTTTCTTTAATTCCGTTAAACTGCAGTAAAATAATACCAATTAGTTATTGGAAATATTAATTGTTCCGTCTTTACTTATTGTTTTATAAAGCCGTTTCACCGCAGAGGAATAATCTCCTGCTCCATTATAATAACCCATCACGGTATTTACATAATCTATGGTGGTTTGAATAGGCGGAATGGATCTGTGTTTTTTAACTCGTCCTAGCCCCGCATGATATGCGGCAAGGGCAAGAGGAACATCCCCATTGCATTCCTTCAAAAGAAATGAAAAATGAGTCACCCCTGCCCTTATGTTACTCTCCGGATCATTTCGATTTGTTACACCGTAATCAAGCGCAGTATAATACATAAGCTGCATCAATCCAACTGCGCCCGCTATTGAAACCGCATTCGGATTGAAGTCAGATTCAACCTTGATGATGCATTTTATAATAAATGGATCGACATTCTGCTTCGCCGCATACTGTTCGATCATAATATCATATTTCGGATCAAATGTAAAAACTCTTTTCTTCTTTTTCGCAATAGATTTATTTGAGAGTTCTAGTGTATCGCTCTGATATCCGTACACTTGACTGCCGAAAAGGAAGAGAACAGTTAATATATAGAAAATGACAGGAACGTTTTTCATCTGTAATTCGAGAATTGAATCGGAATAGTATAATCTTTTTCCCTGACCGATTGAATTACTGTCTGGAGATCATCTTTTGATTTGCCGCTGACACGGATCTTTTCATCCTGAATAGATACCTGAACTTTCGCTCCCAGATCCTTGATGTCTTTGACAATTATTTTTGCGGTATCCTTATCGATACCGGTAATTATCGTATATGTTTCCCTTATTCCGCCGTTAGCGGCTTTCTCGCTTTTCTTCAAAGATAATGCTTTAAAGTTCACTTCTTTCTTTGTCATTTTTTGAAGCATTATATCCTTGATCTGTTGTATTTTCATTTCAGAAGGAGCATTCAGTTCAATTGTCTTGTCATTGCGATTGAATTCGATTTTTGCGGTTATTCCCTTGAAATCGAATCTATTTGTGATTTCTTTCATAGCAATATTAACCGCGTCATCTATTGTCTGAAGATTGACTTCAGATACTATATCAAAACTGGAATCCTGCGCCATGTCATTTCTCCATTATTATATTTATGGAAAATACCAATACAGTATTGTATGTCAATACATTTGTATCATCAAACAAAAGACTGATTATTCGTACGCTTTTTCAAGAATCATCATTGCGTCATCGAAATCAACTTCCTCAGGATTATGGACGATTGATCCGTCATTCAATGCGGCCGTTGCAATTTCGCGGAATGAATTCTTCGAAACAGACACGTCCTTCAGATTATAGGGAAGACCACTCAATGATTTAAGAGTTTTCTGCATTTGTCTGATTTCATGAATTGTTCGAGATGGTCTTTCCGCAGAAACGGTTGAAGCATATGTTTCACTACCAGAAATAAACAGGAGAAGTTCTCCAATCAGATCAGGCACCTTTTTCATATTATACTCAAGTGCGTGGGGTAAAAATATATTCATCGCCACACCATGTGGAACCCGGCATACGCCTCCAAGTGCATGGCCGAGAGAATGAACCATCCCCACCATTGAATTAGAGAACGCTGATCCGGCAAGACATGACGCATTGGCAAGCGCAAGTCGGCGCTTCGGAGTTGACTTGCGTATCGTTTCAACAAGATTTTCACATACAAGAGAAATTGCCGCGTTCGCGTATGTGTCACTGATAGGATTTTTCTGCAGACATATATATGCCTCAATCGCATGTGTTAGTGCATCCATTCCTGTTGAAGCGGTTATGTATGGAGGCAAATTCAATGTCATTCGATGATCCAGTACCGCCACATCGGGAAGAAGTCGTGATGATGTAAAAAGCATTTTCCTGTGTTTATCCATATCCGCGATAACCGCAGCAACCGTTACTTCAGATCCGGTTCCGGAGGTCGTAGGAACAGCGATAAAGGGCTTCATTCTTTTGACAAGCCTGTCTGCTCCGGCAAAGTCAGAAAGATCAGTTCCCCCTTCGGTCACAACTATATTTATACCTTTCGCAGTATCAATTACAGATCCACCGCCTATCGCGACAAGAGAGTCTGATCCTGTTTCATGAAATATTTTTGCGGCTGTATTAACTGTGTCTTTTGAAGAATCACTCGGAACATCATCGAAAACAGAACTGAATCGCACACCTGAATCACTGCACGCATCAATCATCACTTTCAACAGACCCGCTCCGACGATTCCCTTGTCGGTCACAATCATCGGACGAGATCCACCGAGAAACAAAAGTTCATGAGGAATATTTTCAAGCGCGTTGAATCCTGAAATAATCTTAACGGGATTGTGAAATTCATAGTATTCAGGAATCATGTAATACCTCAGTAATAATATTGGCTAAAATCCAAATTACCGTCCTAACAATACACCTGTCGTAAAGAGACGAATTCGCCCCAGTGTTTTTACAGAAAATGATATTTCCGGAACCCTTTTTATCACACGTCTCGCTATTATATACGGAAATAGATATGATTCAATAACGTTCATGCATCTGATAATCGAGGTAGCTATTGTAATGTCTCCGCTCACCGACATCCTTTTCTCACAGTAACCCCGGATCGTTGACATCTGTGCGGTTAACAACAGATACGCGGATTTCATATTTTTAAATGATATAATTAGGTCAGGATCTTTGGTATGTTTTCCCTTTTTATAATACACCAATACGCCTTTTCTTTTCTCCAATGTAATCGAAGGCCCATCCGGATTTACACGCATTTCAAATGAAAAGTCCTCCGGCCATGATGAAACTTCTTCCATTACTTTCTTCTGAAAGCGTGATGTGGAAGCGAATGATTTCCCGAGTATCGAAAGCACAATTCTGACGACAATCCTTCTCAACACGGTATGTCTTGTATTTAATTCCAGACTATGATCGATACCCTTTACATCTGGTGCCATAACGCCTCAATAGTTATACATAGGGACGGACATCTACATACATCATACCCGCACGTCTTGCAGCTTCCAGCCCGAGTTCGCCGTCCTCAAATACGAGACAATCCTCCGGTTTGACTCCCATCTTTTCCGCGCAAATCAGAAATGTATCAGGAGAAGGTTTATGATTTTCAACATCTTCCGAAGCAACAATTATCTCAAAAAAATTCTCCAGACCTACCGCTTTGAGAGCCAGCCTTGCAAGTTCAATTCTCCCTCCGGTTCCGCACGACATGGGAAGAGTTCCTTTGTACTTTTGAGCAATTTCAATCACAGGCTGAATCGGTTTTATTTCACCAGATCTCTTAAGAAATGCGGCTTCTTTATCATCAACAGTTTTTTCATCCATAGAGAGGCCGAATCTGTCATTCAGAATGTGAATGATTTTTGAAGTAGGAATTCCAGCCAGTTCATAAAATACGTCCTCCGGATAATCAAAACCAATCTTCGCGCAAATTTCACGCCATGCATGGTAGTGCACGGACATTGTATCCGCAAGAGTTCCGTCTATATCAAATATCAAAGCTTTCGCACGTGAATCAACTGGAATCATCATGTCAATGCCCCATCAATTATATTATCAGTACCGGGTTAATTATCATTCACTATTAGTCAAGCGTATTGGTATACATTTACATTGCGATTTGTTTTCTAAAACGGAACTGTCATTCCGGCAGTGTAAACTAAACGTCTTTTTTCATCAGGAAAAATATTAAAAGAAAGCGCAGGAGATGGAACAGGATTAGACTCATCTCTATAAAATGTATATGAATTGGAAATCAGAACCGCGGTCACAACTTCAATGACCTTAACGGCTCCCAGTGCAATCAGCGCTTGTTTTGATTTCCGTGATCCTAATTCTGCAACCGCATATCCACCCAACGCCAGTTCAGAACAATAAAAACTCCAGCCAGCCAGCCGGTATCCTTTATAAAAAAGCCCCCCTCCGGGAATCAACACAGAAAGAATTCCCGCAGAACAATCAGGATGATCGAACAATGGCGGTAGCACACGCCTCAATTCATATTGATATGACAGCTGATCACAATATGTTACCGCGAAAGTCGCAGGAAGAGTACTCCATAAATATTTCTGCAATCTGAGATCACGATTTGTTTTTTTTGAACTTTCAACAGGAAGATAGGATTTCCATTTCGATTTATCGGTTGAAAATGGAGTATACAGTAAAGCGCCGAATTCAAGCGATGCAGAAACAAGCATTCCTGAATAAGCAGGTTCAGGATTTTTAAAACCCATATAATATGTGGAAAGGAATGATCCATAGGATGACAGTACAACACTTCCGCCCATTGATACGATCAATGCTCCTTCAAAAAACCTTTTTTCCGGATCAGGTACTCCCTTCTGGATCGTATATTCAGCACCATAGGTACGGACAATTCCCTGATGTATTTCCCTTTCATTAATATCTTTGATTGTACGAGTATCAGCATTGCTTGATATCTCAAGCTTCTGCCCTTCAGCGAGACTCGCATCAGATGAACCTACAGATTCAAACCGACCTGCAGACAAAATCGTAATCGTACCTACTCCATCCGCCGAAAGAATATCACCGCTTACAATATGATTGAAATCACCCGCGTCAATTACGACAGTTCCATTCTTCTGAACTTTTTTTACCGTTACTTCAATTTTAGAATTTTCATGCATCCGGATGATTTCACGAACCACAAGATTCGGAATAATAGACTGAATCTTTGTTTTCACAAACATTTTCTGAACATATTCCTCATTCTTTTTTACAAGATGTATTGCCGCAGATGTTTTTATTCCTTCGCGGGACACTACTATTATCACAGTTCTATCATAATCAGAGATATCTTTTATCCGATTGGCGGAGATCTCTCCCGGATTATTCTTCATAAGTGATTCCCTGATAGTTCTTATCTGAGACGCACCGCAAGGTTCAAATACACCGAATTCTCTTACAACCGCTTCTGTTTTTTTTGCGCACTCATCCGCGATAACATCAAGACTGTCATTACCAGTATGCCACGGGATCACTGCAATACTTTGTCCCGCTGAAACGTATTCAACAGCGCATAACATAATGAGAAAAGTTGTGCACACACAACTGATTTGCTTAGCTGAAATCGATTTCAACACTCGATACATTATTATTGCCAGCTTACGGTAATTGGATTTATTGACACTGCCTGAACACACAGACTTCCGGTTTGAATACATATCACCACCTGACCAAAGCGGTCATTCCCGCCCGGAATGATCCATCAGCGTCACACTGAACTACGGGAAGAATATCCGCAGCACCTGCAATATCTCCGGACATTATAGGATCACCAGATAAACCGGCATGAATTGCTTCAATAATTTTTACCGATACAAGCGCGGTCATATAGGATGCGGATTTTCGATGTTTTTTTTCAGCAAAACTTTTAATAGTCAAATATGCGAGAAGATTGTCCATTTGATAATATATCGATCCACACAATCTGTTGCCGCGGTAGAACATACCCCCACCCGGCGCAACTATTGAAAGGGTTACTGCGGTATAGTCATTGCATATATACGGAACCCTCTCCTCATACCGCCGCGCCTTTGACAGCGATTCCCGAGCCATCATATCTATAACATAACCACTGCTTCCGAATGAAAGAGTATAAAGAGCAAAGAGATATTTCCCGTCATCATGTTTCTTCAGTTCCGAACGGGCGTGCCGTAAATTCCAAAAATTCCGGTTAAGTCCGTTAAATGAAGTATACCACCATGGGGCACTGTTTATAACCGCAATTGAAAGACCCGCATAATCCGCATTACTATAATATCCTACGGGTATTGTAATCGGTGAACTGATTGACAGAAACGGGACGAGTGGGATTGCAAATAATGAATGTTCAAGGGTTTTCGTTTCCGTTACAATTTCTTTTTTACGTCCATATATGTATGTTTTTACTTCTTCGCTCTCTTTTTTATATGTTTTTCCGATATAACAAGTTTCATTGATTTTTGCCGCTGAATTTAAGATTCCGTGTTCTATTTTTACAGACCCTGATTTTTGAGTGAGTTCTCCATCATCTCCCTTTGCGGTAACAATATAGAAATCAAAATTACCCGAAATATCCTCATTAACCGAGGATGTTCCATTATCAGATTTTTTAACTGGCAGAAGTTTTACATATTCAGAATACACGTCAGCCAGCAATAAAGCCGCTTCTTCCTGTGCGATATATCCGAGTTCCCTGACCGCTGCTTTGGATGAGACTTGAACAACACTGGTTCGGGTACATATCGGTTTCCCGTGAAATGGATTATTGTATGATCGGGCTATTATGTTAAAAACGATACTGTTGTCTTTTTCCTGTATTGATCCTGAAATCAAAATATCAATTTTAGCATCACGCATAAATGACAACAGGCATCTTTCATCAGTACAGCCGAACCGCCTGATTTGATCATCAAGGAGGTTACTGTTGACGAGATCCCCTCCACGGAATGTTTCACAGAAACGTCCGATTGAAGATATAAACATCTCCTTTAGCGCAGATGTTCGTCCTGAATTTGTTTCAATAAGCGTGCATCCGATGAGAGGCTCAGCGTACACATACACGGTTTTTATTGATACAACAGCAATGATAATTATAATAATCCGAACTATTCTCAATTTATAATACCTTAACTCCGATAACTGTTATATCATCATGAATTGCGTGTCTGGGAAACTTTTCTATTTGTCCCGCAAACGTACTGATTTTCTGATCGATATCCAGCGTACTGCTTTCTTTCAATGCATCAAGCAGAATTCTATCTCCGACATTATTTCCATAACGATCCCCCTGTATTTCGACAATTCCATCGGTATACAAAATGATTTCATCACCCTTCTTCATGATAACCCTGGTACTTTCATACTCGATAAGTCTTGACGCACCTAAAATAGGTGATTTTACTGAAAGAACATTTTCAACGCAAACCCCGTTTCTGTATATATACGGAGCGCAATGACCCGCATTTATATACGTTACTGAATGATCTGAATTATCAAATACAATCAGAAAGAGCGTCATAAGTTCTGATCCGCGGTATCTTACCGAAAAGAAATGATTAAGTTCATTCATTAATTCATTTTCGCTTTTACCTTCCCGAACCAACGCGTGCAGTATGTTTCCCACTACGGCAAGAATTGTAGCTGCCGACAAACCATGCCCGGCGACATCTCCTATTGCGACGAGAGTTCTACGGTCATCAATATCAATGAAATCATAATAATCTCCCGTAACCTTCAGAAACGGTCGGGAGTAATGTGCGATATGAATGCCTTTGCCGAGAGGAAGACGTTTGGGAAATAATCTCATCTGTATATATGAAGCTATATCAATTTCACGCTCATACTCCCGCTTCATGATATATTCTTTATACAGCATTTCATTTTCAATCATTTGATAAAATACGACAGATAACGAATGAAGAAATGTCACTTCATCATCGGCGAGAGGCTGCTTATTCTCCTTGTCTCCCGCCATTAAAATACCTATTGTAAACCCACTTGCCCGTATCGGCACAATTATTTCCACATTTGGTATGTTTATCTTCAAGATATCAAAAATGGAACCCGAGATAAAATCATTCTTGTTCAGCAGATTTGTATTTTTTACAAAATATTGTTCAATTACACTTCCTTTACTGTACGAGACTATCTCATCAAGACCCGCTATCTTGTTCGCAATCGACATCTCGAACAACTCGATTTTCGTATAAAGAACTCCTGTTACTTCTTTTATAACAGAATACGTTTTTAGAACTTTCTCACTGAACTCCATCGGTGAAGATGAAATTTCAGAGACACGCCTGACCGCATCCGCGAATATGTTCCGGTATATCGGGTTTTCATCCCGAATGATATCAAACATTTTCTTACGGATCCAAAGAAGAACAAGTACTCCGGGTATAAGCACAAGATGATAATGTTCACCTGTGTTATTAATTATCTCCTTGGTCATTATCACCTGAAACGTGATAATGATACAGAATGCTGCCAGAATATCGAGAACAAACCGGAGAAAGTATCGTTTTCTCACTGAAAACACGTAACGGATATTATCAGATCCGAAATTATTTGCCATGACAAGGGGCATAAGAAGGGAAAAAACCATATAATAGCTGAGCGGTATTTTCATGTCATACACAAGAGAATATGACATGAAAAAGAATGGAACTGTCATGCTCAGGATCATACCGGTGATCATCAGAATTCCGATCCGTTTGGATATATTTGGATTTCTGATCATCCGTATCAATGTCGATGCGATACAAAGATTGAAGGACACAACATTAATCTGAAATATAATCAATAGTATCTTGTCATGATCAATAAACAGTCCCGCTACCGCGAGACCGGCACATGTGATTACGGCTCCGAAAATAAATACGAATTTAAGGAATTTTTTTCCTAACAAAAACATGCTTGAAGCGATCATCACGCCGGCAGTCAGCATGGATGATATTACAACTAACATATACAACCGGGGATTCAGGAGATAAAAACAAAAAGAAAAAAAGACCATCGCCATAGCAAATGAATAATTCGAAAGCAACCGGCCGAGTATCTGAGAACCGAATTGTATTCGGATCACAATCGACCAGATAGAATGTATGAACCCGCATAAAATGATAAAAAGGAAAAATGCGAAAACATCTATATTCAATTTATTCACGGTATTCTTGATTACCGTCTTACCGTTTGCATAATAATAGATAAGGGTCGTTTTCCCTTCGCAGACCTTTTCGATGAATGATGCCGTTTCAATCGTATTGTTGCCATATTCAGTTATAATCGGCGCGTTATAGTCATCAGAACGATGACTCAGGGATACAGGGAAATGGAGTTTACCTTCCAGAATAACACGATCGAAAGGATATGCGGATGAAAATACAAATGCCCTTTTAACCAGATATCCTGATATCAATGAGACTGATATGATGATAATTGTAACGAGAATTCTTTTTTTCATCTTACAATCCTGAACACGCCAACAAGATGGCTCTTTCCGGTATGACATGTGATCGATGAGGCAATATTATCAGCAATGGATTGAAGGGACTCCAGTTTGTGAAGTTTGAGTTCTTTTACAATCGTTTCATAATGAGTATTAATTGAATTTGATATTTCTTCATCAAAAACGATAAACAAAAGTCCCCTGTGCATGGTAAATTCACCGGCGTATCCGTCGTCGTTCGCGAAGTATGCATCTTCCGTAGCGAGATTGAACAACATCGGAAGACCATACCCTGTCCGCGCCCATTGTATATCTTTTCCGCAAAAGCGGAAATTAGCAAGCCGCAGGGGTTCATCTGTTATCCCTCGCTCAACAACTGTCGACATAACTTTTACCACGGATTCCGACGGATCAAGGTTTCTTCGAAAATAGACGTGTATTAACGGAATTACAGACGGAAGGAATACAAATGAACCAGGGGTAGGATCCTCATTGACGAATAGTGACAATGAGAGGTATCCATATTCGGTGTATAAATCACAATACTGTCGGAACGTTCCATGAGCTTTATGGAACGAAAGCGCATATTCGTAACCGCCCATAATGCCGCGCATTGGCGGGTAAAAATTTTCCTGAACTTTCCTCCCAAGCTCATATTCCCGTTCAATATCCTTTTTCATGAGAGATTCCCGCCAGAAAAAACTGTTCATGAAAAGCATACCGATTTTTGAGGCAAATGAATGCACTATCTCGGTTTCCTGAACTGAATAGCGGGACGATCTTCCTCCGAGCATAAAAGCTCCCATGAATTGATCATGATAATATATCGGAGACGCTATTTCAGCTCCATAACGCACACATTCCTCATAGATGCGCGCATCATATCCCCGTTTTGGATTAAGTCTTCTCTTTACAATCACCTCATCATTTTCCGCAAGAGCCCGCATCAATGGGTCAGAAAAACTCACCGATACATTTTTTGTGACCTTTTTCCGCATTCTCGTCTGTTCATACATATCAAAGCTATTGCCGTTAATATTGTGGATTATAATCCGTCCCGAACGTGACGATAACAGGGAAAGCATTCTTTCAAATACTGTATTTATAAGAGCTTCAACAGATTGAGCCTGGAATACATCATCAATTTTTTCAGGTGAGATAAACATCTTCATCTCATCAATCAGATAACGATTGATGAGACCATACAGCAAATTCAGAATCGGGAGCGAAACAATAACAATCACACAGCCGAACAGCATAAAATAAGAATTGGTGAATCCCAGATAATACACGGGTATAAGCAGTAGAGTCACAATCCCAATAAAGGCGATATGCCCTGAAAACAAATATACTGACTGCAGAAACTTACGCATTCAGAAAAGTCCTCTCAAGATCAGAGGAAATATCACACATGATTTCTTCCGGTGTCTTTTTCGCATCCAGAATAACAAATAATTCATCCGCAATCAAATGATAAATACGTGAAACTTCCAATAAAAATGATTCCTTCTCAAACAGCTCCCTGCACCCGCCATCAACATCATTTCGCATGCGAATTCTTTTCAGTGCTTCAGCCGCATCAATATCAAGTAGATATACCCGGTCAGGGACAGGAAATCCTCTTTCTGTATTTGCGCGAAGAATACGCTGGGGAGATAAACCGGAAGCGCCCTGATACGCGGCGTTGGAATAATAGTACCTGTCAAGAACAACCGTCGTCCCTAATTCAAGAGCCGGATTAATCCTCTTTGCTATATCCTCTTCCCTATCCTCGAGAAACAATCCAAGCATGAAGTCAGGATCAGGAGCAATGGGAGATTGAAGTAGCTTTCTGATTTCCAAACCCTTAGTCCCTTTAGACGGTTCAGCATAATGGACAACCTGCACTCCTTTGTGCTCCAACAGTGACACAGTTAGATTACTGACAGTGGTTTTTCCCGATCCGTCTATTCCTTCAAATACAATAAACAGCGGTGTCTTCAATTTCATACTTCCCGGAATCATAACGCTTTTTCCGATTTACAGAATATCATTGTCGCTCCGACAGTAGAAGCTATCGTCGAAAGGAAACCCGCAATCGGAATATATGAAAGAACAAGAAAAGCCATCCCAATGCCTATACAGGGCCATTTATAACGCCACATGATATCAAATTTTTTGCTGAATGGTAATTGATGACGTTCAACACTTACATCATAAAACTGATAACCGAGGAAAAGCATTACTGATAAAAAACTGATAACTGAATAAAATATTGTTCCGATTACCGGGATGAAGTTGAAAAACAAAAGTATGACATTGAATACCAGAATAAACGCAAGAAGGCCCACCGTATTACGCAATGTCACCAGAATACTGCGGATTATCCTAGCCACGCTTGTTCTCGGATTATTGATTTTCCCTGTACAGATTAATTCAGTTTTCTCAGATACCATGTCAAGAAACGGCGCACATATAATAATACCTGTAAATGAATACATAAAAGCCGTAATGACTATCACGACGCAGATAAAAACAGGCTTTGCCGCAAACCTGAGAATATTAATGAAAATATTATCCATATCAGGTATCAGGGAAAACAATGATGGGTAAATATGGAAAATCGCGAGGTAGATTCCCGCTACCAGAATGATTATGTTTAATATAAATGGTACAATCAGATAACGGCGGAATCCTTTTGTTGAAACGACAAGTGATATGCCGCTGAAAACAGATTTAAAACCTTCAGGCAATGATGTAATTAAATGCAAAGATGAACTCATAATATCTCCATTCTTCTCAGAATAATTTTAAAAAATATAAATGTCAATATCATAGTGCGGCAGCTTTTCGCAAACGATTCATAATAGCAACACCGATTCCGTTTTCCGGTACAATTTCAGCGTAAATAACGGAGGCACCGAGACTATCAAGTCTGTGAAGAGCGGCAAACAGATTCGATGCCGCTTCTTTCAAGTCTCCGGAAACTGATAAAATCTCTATTCCCGCGAAATGTCCGCCATTGTTATTTTTTCTAAAGAGACACAATGCGGCTGTTTCATCTGCATCTATATGGTCGCCTTCATTTATAAGAATAACTTTAGCGTGAGGTGCATAGTGAGAAGGCAGAAGGCCCGGTGCTTCAGGAATATCTCCTTTATCGGACAATACAGCTTCACACCCTGCTGTTCCAGCGAGTTCATTCAGCGTTATCCCACCGGGACGAAGGCAATGTATTTTTCCATCATACAATTTAACAATAGTTGATTCCACCCCCACTTCGCAGGAACCCCCGTCCAGAATCATATCAATCCTGCTTCCGAGCTGCTCTTCTACATGAATGGCCGTGGTAGGGCTCAGATAACCGAACGGATTAGCGCTCGGAGCGGCCAGCGGTATCCCTGATTCTCTGATTACCGCAAGAGCAACGTCATGTCGCGGCATCCGTATCGCGACAGAATTCAGTCCTGACGTCACAATATCCGGAACAGTTGTATTCTTTTTAACCACGACGGTAAGCGGGCCGGGCCAGAAACGGGCAATAAGCCGTTCAATTTCGATAGGTATTGAATCAGAAATAGTATCAAGCATTGTCCTGTCCGATACATGAACAATCAATGGATCGAAATGGGGACGGTTTTTAGCTTCAAATATTTTAGCACACGCATAAGGATTCAGAGCATTCGCGGCAAGTCCATAGACGGTTTCAGTAGGAATGGCGACAAGTCCTCCATTTCGGAGGATTAACGCGGCTCGTGAAATTGATGTTTGATCCGAAACAGTTATCATTCTTCGCCTTCAATAGAGAGATACTGCCAGATATCAGTTGGATTCTGTCCTATACGCCAAAACCCGACCGAACGGATTCCCATTGACCTATACATCGATAGTTTTTGTATAATAGAAGATCTATTTTCAAAAAACACCGTTACTTTTACTTTTTCATCGTATGTAAAGCTTGGATAATCATTTTCAAGAACAGCAATGTCATTCTTCTTATTCGCTATAGTTTCTACCGTCCTGTATTTCAACGCACGGGCATGATTCGCCTCTTGCCATGCTCGGCCATAAAACGGTAAACCCATGACTATTTTTCTTTCTTCAATTTGTCCAGCCGCACACTCCGCGACTTTTTTACACCACTCAACCGATGCAATAGGTCCGGGAACACTGGTACTCCAATGCTCATCATAAGCCATGATAAGTACGCGATCTACAATCTTGCCGATTGCGTTATAATCATACACATCATCAGTTGAGCGCGTATTTGCTCGAAGCGCAACGGATAATTCTTTTTTCCCGATTGCGTTTTTACATTCAGATAGAAATGATATGAAATTGCTTCTGTCTTCAGGATGTATTCCCTCGAAATCAATCTGTATTCCATCATAGTTTTTTGAATAATCGGCAATTGATTCAATCAATTCTTTTCGAATTGGGTAGTCAGGCGAAATGGAAAAATGAAGCAATGCGGTATTATACATATTTGCGATCACAAGATGTACACGCGTTTTTGATCCTGTCTTGAGACTTTCAGGGATCTGTTTGGGGCCGATCAATTCTCCGCGATATGTCAGTTCAGCTCCAAAATAACATAGATCCGTAACAGGTTCATTTCCCTTATATTCGGACTCTTCTCCGCACATAAGATAAGCCCAGATTTCATTGAATCCTGTCTCCTGATGAACAGTATTTTTCTCAAGCAGACGGTTCTGAACCAGAGATGAATCAGCACTTGAACAGGATGCAAACGAAATCAGGAATAATAGAGCCAGGCATCTTATCAGAAATAATAAATGTGCACTGCTTGAACATTTTTCGAAATAAATAATGCATTTTGCTGAAGCGGCGTGTAAATATCTTGCTGTTATATTGGTAAATAAAAGACTTTTAGCGGAACAAATCCAACTAATCATATCATGAAATGATATACTCGCCAAATTATCATTAAGGACGAATCTTAATAGTTGTGATATTGTTATTTTGCCTGACTCCTTACTATTACCCACAATGAACATTGTCCACAACCTCAATTTAATTCTACTGAATAACTTACTCAAAATGCTGTTTACGTCAACAAATAGAAATCCTGGAATACAAAAAACATCGTCCATACGAGGAAAGAAGGATATTCAGGATTAAATCAATCTGCTCTAAAATGTTCTATTGCAAAAGGGAGCATATATAAAGAAAATGAGCCTATTGAGCTCATTTTCTTTATATCATTATCAATCATCCGTTCTTTTACAATTAATCGAAAGCGGCGAGACATTCCCTCTGTGAATCGTAAATTTCAAAAACCTTATCAAGCATTGTTGTCTGAAAAAGCTTCATAAGATTCTCATTGGCGATAACAAGTTTGATATCTCCATCTTTATCCTTGATCTTCCTTTTTACCGCAACAAGAACTCCCAGTGCGGAACTGCAAATGTGTTTAACATTGATCATATCAATGCATATATTTCCTTTGCCCTCAGAAATATACTCTTCCAAAACTGTTTCAAGCTCTTCCGAAGCTTCCTGATCAATTCGCCCATCAAGGACTATGATTTCAATATTATCTTCTGAAATTTTTTTCATATGTGACTCCCATTTATACTCATACAATGCATATCAATAACGTCAACAATAATTGGTTTATCCGATTTTTTCAAGCTTTTTTGACTCGACCGAGGCAATTGTAAGAATAATAACCTTTTGGGCGCCATTTTTCTTCAATATTCTGCTGCACTCATTCATTGTCGATCCGGTTGTCATCACGTCATCAACCAAAAGGATTGTTTTCCCGCATATATTCCTGTATCCAAACCTGAATCTTCCGATTGTGTTAAGAAACCTCATCTCTCTGGTCATCAGTTTCTGGTCTCGCCCGCTTCCGTGATTCTTCAGGAGAGGTAAAAAAGGAATCCCCGTTTTTCCGGAGATATGCTTCCCAATCAAACGGGAATGATTCTCCCCTTTCTTGATGCGTTTTCGCACCCCCATAGGAATACATGAGATATAATCAATGTGTTCATCCAATGTCGATATCCAACGAATGAAATACTCAGAAGATATCCTCAGAATCGTATCCTTTTTCCCGTATTTTCCGCTATAAATCAAATTCCTAACCACGTGAAACGGATACAGCTCGATCTGTTCGTCCCAAAACACAAATCGGTCAGAGTATTCCGGTTTTTTCATCCGGAACATAAAAGACGCGTCAACCGAGATAGTACAATCCGGACAAAGTATCGACGGAGATGACAATACCGTTTTCCCGCATGAAGGACATTCGTTATAACAAAAAAAATCAATTATATGGTGAAGAAAATCAGTAATGCACATATCGAGTAGGATCCGGAATACCGGCCTCAATAAAACCTTTTCTCCTCAATATACAACTATCACATCTGCCGCAAGCGAGCCCGTCCTCCGAAGGATCATAACAGCTATGTGTTATTGAATAATCCACCCCTAAAGACACGCCTTTTTGTATGATCTCACTTTTTGTCATTTGTATCAACGGTGCATGGATAACAATACCTCTGTTCCCCACTCCCGCTTTGGTTCCGATATCTGACATTTTCTGGAAGGCTTCGATGAATTCAGGTCTGCAATCCGGATATCCGCTGTAATCCAACGCGTTTACACCAATAAAAATATCCTCTGATTGAATAGTTTCAGCAAAGGAAAGAGCATACGAAAGAAAAAGGATGTTCCTTGCAGGTACATATGTCGACGGTATGGCTTTCTCCGATTCAACATTCCTGTCTTTTGGTATCACTCCTTCTGAAAGTGATGACAGCGAAGACGATCTGAACACGACAGGGGAAAGAGGAATGATAACATGCTCTGCAACGCCGAATTGAACGGCTACCCTTTTGGCGGCTTCCAATTCAACATGATGTCTTTGACCGTACTCAAAACTGAGAGCATATAATATGTATTTATCATTCGCCGCAATTGCTGCGACAGTCGCCGAGTCAAGACCGCCGCTCAGCAGGATAACCGCTTTTTTCATAGCATCCTCCACTTTACAATACGGGCATTTCCGCCATATCAGCGTATTTAATTACTGAATTTTCTCATATTGATATTAATTAGAATGCCTACCGCAATCATTGACATGAGCAGGTTTGAACCGCCATAGGACATGAAACACAATGGAATACCGGTCACAGGCATTATGCCGATAACCATACCGATATTGACGAGAATATGACAAAGAAAAATCGCCGTAATACCGGTCGCAAGAAGTGCGGAAAACTTATCACGCGCCTCAAAAGCTATCTGTATCCCTTTAAATATTATAACCGCATATAATGCAAGGATAACAACTCCTCCGATAAATCCCCATTCTTCCGCAGCTACGGAAAAAATGAAGTCGGTAGATTTTTCAGGAAGAAATCCCAGCTGAGTCTGAGATCCATGCATGAATCCTTTACCGATGAATCCGCCGGATCCGACCGCGATTTTTGATTGAATCACATTATATCCTGAACCGTGAGGATCGAGATCAGGATTCAAAAATACAAGAAGACGCTTTTTCTGATAATCTTTTAAGAAACGCTGTATTATGACGGAAACGAGCAATCCTATTGAAAAAACAAATGCGGGAATGTATATTCGTCTGAATATTTTGTTAACGAAGAACAGATGCAGTATATAGAACAAGAGACCTATGTTCATAATGATGAGAGATACAACAAACGGAGACTTGCCTGTTTTATAAAACGTAATCAGCGCATTGTCAGTTCCTGCCCCCATCCATTCCCTGTACGTGATAATCGTCGGCATCAGTATTGAGATCGCGGTAATCACTACAATTGAAATGAGGTGCGTGACATCGGCTCCTCCGACAAAAAGCATCGCAAAGAGAACCGGAATAAACACAAGAGCGGTACCGGTATCAGGCTGTTTAAGTATAAGCAATACAGGAATCAGCGTAATAACGGCGGGCAGAAGCAGCTCTCGGAAGTAATGCATCTCCCGTTCCCTCAGATCCATTACCTTTGCCAACAGTATGACAGTAAAAAGCTTCATGAATTCTGACGGTTGAATCGCGATGACTCCCAGATGTATCCATGCCCTTGAATGAACAGTACTTCCGATCAACAGCATCAACAGAATAACTAAAAGCGTTACTCCATACAAAACAAGCGAGAACTCACCCATCTGTTGATAACTTACAAAAGTAACGCCGACCATGAAAATAACACCGATTATGAAGAAAATCAGCTGTTTCTTGTATTGACCGGTATTTGTATTTTCTATCGGATCGATTCCCGCACTATATATTGAAATAATTCCGATTACAACGAGAAGAACCATAGCTCCCGTCAGCAGGATATCTATTCTCTGCAAATCATTTTTGCTTATCATCAAAGTACCCCTGGGAAAACATCTTCTGGAACGCCTGTTCCGCGACAGGGACTGCCGTCGCAGCGCCGGTGACACCATACTCAATCATCACAACTACAACCACCGCGTTTTTCGGATCTCCGTCAAACGGAGCAAATCCCGCAAACCAGGCATGCTGGCTGGAATTATCTTTTCTTGTTGAATGAGTCTGCGCTGTACCTGTTTTCCCTGCGACCGGGCATTTGAGTCCTTTCAATCTCTGACTTGTCCCTTCAAGAACAGAAAGCCTCATTCCGGTTCTAACCGTATTCAACGTTTCCGCGCTTATAGGTATTTCCCTCAGCTTTCTTCTTTTGACTTCAAGGAGTTTCTTTGTACAATCCGGGCTCCATACTTCTTTCACAACATGAGGACGATACACCGTACCATTATTCACAATGGCCTGAAGCAATCCCGCAATTTCAATAGGAGTGACCGTTATAAACCCCTGTCCGATTGAAAGATTAATTGTATCACCGTCAAACCATGGCTGTTCGAACTTTTTCTGTTTCCATTTTTTTGACGGTATGAATCCGGCAACCTCGCCGGGAAGATCAATTTCAGATTTTGCAGAGTAACCGAACAATTCAGCATATTTCAAAATACTCGTCGGACCTATTTTATATCCCATATTATAAAAATACGCACTGCATGATTTTGCAATTGCTCGATACAAGTCATTACCACCGTGAGATCCGTAACAATAAAAATCTTTATCCACATAACCTTTCAGAGTGTATCTCCCTGAACAATAATATGAGTTGGTGGCCTGCCATTTCTCCTCTTCAAGTCCTGCGATAGCGGTGACCAGCTTGAAAGTTGATGCGGGGGGGTTAAATGACTGTATAGGTCTTGTCATAAACGGTTTTTTGGGATCGTTGAATAATTCTTTGAATATCTCGTAATTACTCTTTGAAATCAGCAGATTCGGATCAAAGTCAGGCTTACTGACAAGCGCGATAACCTCACCTGTTGACGGTTTAATCACTATAGCTGAACCTGTCTGCTCTCCCATCGCGTCATATATAGCACGTTGAACCTCATAATCAATTGTGAGTACAAAGTTTTGACCGGGAACAGGCTCCAGTCCGATTTCTTCTCCCTCAGTACGGTTTTTAACGTCCACAATACGACGGACGTACCCATCTGCTCCGCGGAGCGCGTCATCATACTGCTTCTCCACTCCTGTTTTCCCGACTTTCTGATAATACTTATAACCTGAATCTTTCATGTTCTTATATTCATCAGGACTGATACTGCCAAGATATCCGAGAACATGAGCAAACATGGGTCCGAAATTATAGACTCGTACCGGAGCATCCTCATAATGAATATTCGGGAAGAGTTCCGAACGCGATGCGATCAGCACGATACTGTCAAAAGGAACATCTTCTCTGATGATATATCTCTGCCACGGATTTTTTCCGCGCAGATCTTTTTCTATATCTTCATATGGCATTTTGAGAACAGTACATATTCTTTTAAGAACCGTAACTTTCTGCTGTTCATTCTCAAATTTTGCCGGTATTGTCGACAGATTGAATGCGGGACGGTTCGACACAAGAATTTTGTTCGTTCCGCCCGGAGTGAACGTACGATCATACATTTCACCACGGGAAGCGGGAATGGGAATATAATCTTCCATATTCATCTTTGACTTCTGAATATAATCCGTTCGCTGAATTATCATCAGATTGAAAAGCTGAAGAAAAAGAACAGTAAAAATAAAACCGGAAGCGACAATATACGCAAAAACTCTTTTGCGGAACGCTTCAATCATCTTTGATCGGAAGGACGAAAGGCTCATTGATCAGTAACCGCTCCTGTCAATCACATGGTCATACAATTTGTCGAAAAGCATAAAAATAAACGGAGCAAGCACCGCATTGTAAAACGACTCGGGAATGATGATTGAAATAATGTCAGAAATATACGCATCATGAAACGCGAAACAAAGCATAAGAGTGATAAGGCCCTTTACCACTGACGCGCCGAAAACAAGAATGAATACTGTTAAAGGGTTCTGCCTCAGTAAAGAACGACTGATGAATCCTATCGCAAATCCGATAAGCACCTTCGGGAGGGTTAAAATGCCAAGTATGTAGGAGGAAATAGAATCATGGAAAATTCCTCCGATAAAACCTGTCACTTCTCCGTAAAATGAACCGAAAGTATAACCGAAATACACTATCGCGATAAAGAGAAGGTCGGGTTTGACCCCCGCGACTTTTATAACATCAAATGAATCATTCCCCTGAATTACCAGGGATAATGCGATAATCGCTCCGGTATAAATATATGCAAGTATCATTATTCGGTTTCCCCAAGAAGTTCTTTTATTGCGGGATCTGTCTCCGTCATGATGATAAAAACCTGTTCAAGCTGATCATAATCAATTATCGGTTTCACAATCACCTGCTGAAACGAGCTTGTTTTATGAGAAATCATTTTAACCACGTTACCGACAAGAAGGCCCTGAGGGAAAATCCCTCCCTGTCCGGATGTTATAACCATATCTCCTGGTTTTATCTGCGCGGATCGGCTGATATAATCAATTTTACAAAGCGCCGCGTTAGCTGAATATCCAGTCATCAGACCGGGATATCGGGAATCCTGCATCATAACTCCGGATTTCATATCGGAAGATACAATTGGAAGCACCCTGGAAACACTGCCCCTGACTCCTACGACTTTCCCGACTATCGCCTTAATATCACCGTTGTATGATATAACGGGCATGCCGACTTTCACACCATCATCCGATCCACGATTGACCAAAATATTTCTGAACCAGTTGTCAGGATCTTTTGAAATAATCGTGGCGGGAATCGACTCATATCCGACTTTCGGTTTCATTCCGATAAGATTCCGAAGCTGTGCATTCTCATTCTTGATCTGAGCCATCTCTTCGGCCGCGCCTTCAAGCTTCTGAAGCCTCATCTGAGCTTGCTCCAGTTCTTTACGAACTTCTCCAAGTTCAGTAAAACCTGCCCAGAAAAGATGTACCCCATGTTCAATTGAGTGATACCCTTTCTGGAATGGAGAGATTATCGCGCTGCCGACTCCCGTAAAAGAAAGGCTGAACGTTGAAGATTTAAGCGCTAGAGAAACAATACAGAATATCGTGAAGCAGAAAAGCGCTACCACAGTTTTAAAACGTACGATAAAATCCACGTTACCGAATCCTTTATATAAGGTAAAGCGGAACCGATTTCGGTTCCGCTTTTTTAAATACTCACATTAATATACAACCGGAATCATTTGTAAAAACGGGACATAAAAGTGAAATATAATCACTTCAGATTAGCTCTGCTCAGGTTCTTCAATTCCTCGAGGAACTTGCCCGCGCCCATTACCACACATGTCAGCGGATTCTCAGCACGGATAACAGGTACTCCGGTTTCCTTACTGATGTACTTATCGAGTCCGCGGAGTAGTGATCCGCCGCCGGCCATGACAATACCGCGTTCAACAATATCAGCCGCGAGTTCAGGCGGAGTTCTTTCAAGCGCATGCTTGATACCATCAAGAATCTGATCAACCGGCTCCTTGAGAGCCTTTCTGATTTCAGCCGAATCTATTTCAAGAGTGCGCGGAAGACCGGAAATGGCATCGCGTCCTTTCAACTCCATTGTTTCAACTTTTTTATCAGGAAACACATTACCGATACGGAACTTTACTTCCTCAGCCATACGTTCGCCGATAACAAGATTATACTGATTCCGCATATATTTCATGACAGCTTCATCGAACTCATCGCCCGCGATACGTATAGAATCGGAAATAACCATACCGCCGAGTGAAATCACCGCTATTTCTGTTGTACCGCCGCCGATATCGACTATCATGTGACCAGCAGGCTCATGAATTGGTATATTAGCTCCGATAGCGGCAGCAAGTGCTTCTTCTATAAGGAATATCTCACGGGCTCCGGCCTGTTCAGCGGATTCACGTACCGCACGTTTTTCAACTTCAGTAATTCCGGAAGGAACACCGATTACCACGCGGGGACGAACAAGTGTGTTACGTTTATGAACCTTTCTGATAAAGTAGCGTATCATTTTTTCGACAGTTTCGAAATCGGCGATCACTCCGTCTTTCATAGGGCGTATCGCAACGATATCTCCGGGAGTTCTACCCAGCATACGCTTTGCCTCATGACCAACGGCAAGAACCTTTCCCGTACTTGTCTGTACCGCTACTACCGATGGTTCGCTCAAAACGATACCATGTCCCTTTACATGAACAAGGGTATTCGCAGTACCAAGGTCAATTCCCATATCATTGGAAAACAGACCATAAAAAGAATCAAAAATCATTATATACTCCTCTGCCTCTGCAGATAAATCACTCTATGCATTGGCTACTTTCAAACTGGGTTTAAAAACATACCACGTGTCTAATGGACACTTTTTTTTTGTCAAGGCTTTTAAGCCAACAATCATAAACGCCTGTAAATATAAGGTTTTTTATGAAATAATTTTTTGACGCACCATCTACTGCAGATCTTTCTGCATGGAAAGAACGGCGGCATTTTCCCTGTCAATCGCCAGAATTTCTTCACAAATCTTTTTCGCAGTACCTTTGTCGCCAAGAGCTATCGAACATCGCGCAATCCAGGCTTTAGACTCGATTGACGACGGATTTCCTTTTAAAACTTCTGTAAACTGAGCGAGAGATTCTCTGAAAAGTGATTGAGTATAATAAACTCTTCCAAGTCCTATTTTAGCTTTCTCCAGGATGACAGGATCACTTATTGTTTCCAGAATGCTTTTATACTCGATAATCGCATTGGTATACTGTTTTGCAAGAGTATATGCGGACGCAAGGAACAGTTTCCCTGTATCATTCTGATGAATATCCCCTGCTTCAACCAGGAATTGAACACCTTCTTCACCATTCCCGCCGACGATTTTCATAAGTCCGAAAAATTTTCTGTCATCTGAGTTTTTGAGAACACGGGGATTTCTTACTGAGGATAAAAGCTCCTGAATTGCCTGCGAACCATAGTAATCGGTATAAAAATATGATTTTGCGAGAAGAATAAGAATTTCATCTTCTGGAACGCTGTGACTGTCAAAACATCGCCCTTTATTTATCGATTGTATTGCTTTCTCAAAATTCGCACGCACATTCTGCGGGAGAACATCACGCTTATTATCAATAATGAACGAGATAATGTCACCCGCACCCATAGCTGTTCCTTTCAGGAAGTACACTCGTGCCTGCAGATAATACGGCTCACATGATTTTGGATTATCATTGATATAGTCCACGGTAATGGACAGTACATTGTCCAGAGCGGTATTCCTTGAAGAGGGATCTTTTACATTTCCCGCTGATTCAATCTGTTCAGATATTCTATTATATGAATACCTCCAGAATTGAAGATATTCCCTGAAATGAAATACAGTAAAAACTACACTCGCGACCAGAATAACTATAACAATAATTTTGATTGAAACACCGGAACTTCTCTTTGACTTGTATCTGTAATACATCTACTGTTACTTTCCTTGAAATGAAGAATACGAATTTTGAAGACTTTTCGGGAACAACCCATCATCTGAAACGATAATATGAGCACCCGAAGCCCCGACAATTGAGAGAATCGCATGATTTTCACGCGAAACAACCTTTTCCAGACGGTAATAATCAAACCGATAAAGCGTTTTCTCTATCCGTACAGTGATTCCGTCTGAACCTACCTCCGCAATTCCCCTTCCTACTCTCACTACATTTTTAATCGATGACAAATCAGTCAAGATATTCCTGTTCTCATCCATTGATATCCCGTTTTCGTCATTGTACAACACAACTTCGAAAGAAGAACCATCCAGAATATTCTTTCTCTGCTGTATTTCGGTTCTGCCTGTGTCAACCTGCACATCCCTCTCAAATGACCGATTATCCATGTCCTCAAAACCGGGAAGATCCTTATCTTCAAAATCCGGCATGCTATATACCGTATTCTTAGATTTTGCAGATTTCCCGCCAGGACGCACGACCTCAACGGATGTGATAACAAAAATCACCCCTACAATTACAACCAGAATTGCAAGATAAAGAATAATCATAATAAACCATTATCCAATAATGTGCATTATGTCACTTTATAAAAGATGTCAAGATTTTTTCTCAAATCTTCCATAAACCGACCTTTAAATAGTAATTTTGCTCGGGAGTAAAATCATCAGATTCGTGCATCAGTTCAACAAGCCGCCATCCTGACGGATGATATGTTTTATATTCGTTATCACTGACGGAATAGGTATTAACAACACTGAGAACATATCCTCCGCAAACCTGTTCGATACGTTCACAATATTCAGGGTAATCCCGTGTTACTGAAAATGATTTATGCTTGTTTCGCGAAAAAGTCGGCGGATCAAAAACGACAAGATCAAATTTTCGTCCCTTGACGGCGGCTTTTTTCAGAAAAACACCGCTGTCTTCATTTATGAAATCACGATTATCAACCCTAATGCCATTCAACCTGAAATTTTCCTGAGCACGCCGCAGCACTGTACCTGAAATATCAACATTACAGCTTTGACTCACTCCATTTTTCAACGCATGCACGGAAAACATTCCCGTATAGCAGAACAGATTCAATATCGATGTAATTCCGGACGAATATATCGATTCAAGTTTATTCCGTACTTGCCTCATATCAAGGAACAGACCTGTATTCAAACCATCGCACAAATTAACTTCCGCAATAACTCCTGACTGAACCACCTGATATTTTTTATCAGGCATTTCTCCCCACAGAAGTTCACTCCTGTATTCCTGTTGCGATGCTGCGGTTTCATCCCTGCGCTTGAATAACACACCTTTAACCGAAAATGGAAGACTATCAATTAATGAAATCACCGCATCTGCCAATTTCTTAATTTCAGGAAGCACTTCCTCCTGAAACATCTGAATAAGGATATATTCTCCATACCGGTCGATGACCAATCCAGGAATCCCGTCTCCGCCTGAATTTAAAAGCCGATATGCCAATTTTGATCCGGCATTCAATTCCTTTCTCTTAGCGATCGAAGCTTCAATTACTGACTTGTAATCAATTTTCATGATAAAACCTCCGCGGAAAAAGATTACGTCCGGATACAAAACAGGCTGCCCTTACGGGACAGCCCTTCAATTTCAATTATAACCAGATAACTTATTTGTCAGAATGACAAAGAGCCACTTTGTTGCCGCTTATATCCTGGATGATTACCCGTTTACCGCCGCGATAGTCCTCAGGACCGCTGACAACCGGAATATTATTCTCTTCGATTTCATCCAGCGCATCTTCGAAGTCTTCTTCATCTACATAAAACGCTACATATCCGCTAGGTTTGCTTTTTCCGTCATCCGATTCAAGCTTAAGACGAATATCTCCCACCTGAAGAAGAGCATCAGGCGAACCGCTCATATGTTCAACAACATCAAATCCGAAAAAATCGCGGTAGAATTCTATCGATTTTTCAATATCACTCACTGCCAGACAGACATGGTCGATATTTTCAATGACAATCATGGATTTCCCTCATATACTTTTTTGTAAAAATTCATTACGGTACATATTCTGTCAATAACTATAAACCGGCTTTTTACGAGTAATTTTCCGTTTTTTACCGAGTGTTGAGATTTTTTAAATTTATGACATTTTCATATAAAATCATCGCTTCTTATCATTATTGCTGCCGGCGGTGAGCTGAAGATTATCTATATAAAGAATCAGCCTCTTCTCAGTAAAACTCCTGTCGATGCGATATTTCCTGATCGTGCCCTTGATTCCCGTGATCTTGATGAAACGCCACCAGCGGGTTCCGGCATACCGCACTTTGATATGCTCAAGCTCAACTTCTGAAATATTTCCCCGTACCTCAAGCCATTTCCTCGGATCGAAAGAACAGCGTAACGCGACATCACCCTTGTTATCAGGTTTTGAAAGAATGAAATCCGACGGTATATCTATGTTTTTCCTGCGAAGTTTATATAAAATAGAGTCAAGCTTCGACTCATAGTAAAGAGTACTGCCGAACCTCCCCTCATACCATTTAACCGCCGCTTCTTCAATGACCGGAAAAACATTCTCATCACGATCCGAGTCCTTCCCATACAGGGAAGAGACAATACAGATAGCGAATATCACCGCATACAGTATTTTCATTGCACAGATGATGAATCCGGACTTCCCGGCCCGACATTTCTAATCTCACCGAAACGTTCCTCATAACGCGCGATATTTTCCTGCATGGCGGTACACAGTCTTTTCATATGACCGGGTGTCATTATTATGCGGGACATCAATTTTCCGAAGCCGGCAGGCGGAACCGGATTTACAAAGAGAAAATCCACGATGAACTCTTCCGGAGAATGCGTGATATTTGCGAAATTCGCAAATACCCCTTCAGCAACTTTCTCATCAAACTTGATTTCAATATTCATTTCATTGTCTTTCATGTTTTATTCCTCAGATAAACGAAAATCCGTTTTCGGTAACCACTTCCCTGCACGCATCAACAACATCTTCATCGTAGAAGATCCCCCGCTTCTCGAGAACTTCTTCAATCGCCCGTTCAAGACCCAATGAAGCCCTGTACGGTCTATGTGATGCCATTGCCTCAACAACATCGGCAACCGCTATAATGCGCGCTTCCATGAGAATCTCATTCTTGATCAAATGATTGGGGTATCCTGAACCATCCATTCTTTCATGATGCTGATTGATAATATCCGCAACAGGCCACGGAAAATCAATATTTTTCAAAATATCATATCCTACCTGAGGATGAATTTTTATCAGACTGAACTCGAGATCCGAAAGCTTCCCCGGTTTTGACAGTATCTCCGCTGGTACTGATATTTTTCCCAAGTCATGAATAACTCCAGCCATACGAATACCATCGATTTGTTCCGCGTCTCCTCCCATCTTCTCAGCGATCGCACGGGCGAGATCGGTCACCCTCCGCTGATGTCCGGCGGTATAGGGGTCTCTCGTCTCGACAGTAAGAGCCATCGCCTCAATAGTCCCGGACATGGCTTTTCTGAGTTTCGTTACGGTATTCTGAATCGCATCCTGCGCCTGCTGTCTTTCCGTAATATCACGGAAAACAAGAACACCGCCCTTAATAATTTCCTGCCCATCGCTTATTGACGCGACAGTATATTCGATTATATGCCTTTTTCCGTTTCGCGAAATCAGAACGGTACTCGACAGCATCTGCTTGATTCCGAGGGGGGAAGTCTCATTACTATTTTTTTTCCCCGGAGTAAGAATATGGAAAATCGATTTCAGATCATTTCCCGCAGCTTCAGAGACAAAGAATCCGGTCATCTGTTCCGCGGCGGTATTCATATACAATATTTTGCCGTCATTGTCTGTCACAATGACTCCGTCACCTATACTTTTTAGAATTGTTGAAAACCACTTCTCTCTGTGTTCCGCGCGTTTTTCAGTCTGAAACTTATTCACCGCGATTTCAACGGTAAGATACAGATCTCTCTCACCGAACGGTTTAAGAATATACCCGTACGGCTCTGTTTTCTTGACACGTTCAATTGTTTCGTAATCGCTGTGAGCTGTAATATAAATGACCGGTATATGGAAACGTGTCTTGACCTCTGTTGCAGCGGCAATCCCGTCAATAGGTCCTCGCAGATGTATATCCATCAATACAAGATCAGGATTATGCGTCTCGCACCGCGAAATAGCTTCTTCACCCGTCATTGCAGGTTCGATAGTCGAATATCCGAATGAATTCAACATTTCGATAATACCGATCGCGGCAAGAGCCTCATCTTCAACAACAAGAATGAAGATACTGCTCTTATCAACAGGATGAGAATCTATAGGACTGTACATTCGTCCTCCATGTTCAGATAACTTTACTTTCAGCAGGTACGTCCGAGGTTATCCATAGATTTCCCCCGATGACCGCACCCTTACCAACAGTTATACGCCCTAAAATGGTAGCGCCTGAATAAATAACCACATCATCCTCAACAATCGGATGACGAGCTATCCCTTTGATCGGATTACCATGATCATCAAGTGGAAAACTTTTTGCACCAAGCGTCACTCCCTGATACACTCGCACATTCTTTCCTATAATACAAGTCTCACCGATAACTACACCTGTTCCGTGATCAATGAAAAACTTCTCACTTATATCGGCACCAGGATGAATATCAATACCTGTCTCGGAGTGCGCAATCTCTGATATCATACGGGGAATCATCGGTACATCCCGGATAAAAAGCTCATGAGCGAAGCGCTGACAGGTCATCGCGCGGATACTCGGATAACAGAAAATAACCTCACCGACACTGCGTGCTGCCGGGTCTCCTTCATAACCCGCTACCGCATCAAGGGCGAGAAGCTCACGCAGTCTCGGAAGTTCCGCAACAACAGACTCCGCGATTGCATGCGATTTCGATTCACATTCTGAACAATTATGCTCTGTTTCAATACATTCAAAACAGAATCCCCTTTTAATCTGCTTTGCCAGCGAAAAATAAATTTTTTCGACTAGAGAACCTGTATAGTATTCAAGTGATTTCTGCGTCATGTCCGAATGACCGAAATATCCGGGAAAGATCACCGCTCGTACATCTTCGATTATCTCATGAAGGAGATGGCTTGACGGCATCGGCGCATGAGAACTTTTTCGCAGTACCTTCTGCAAGACATCTGAATATATGAGTTTTCGCGTTATATCATCGGTAAAATTTTCTTTCGTATTGCATAAACTCATCTCTAACCAGCCTCGTATTAATCATTGTATTGTATCTGACCAGACCTCAAACGTCCACATTATTAATCATGCGTGAAATATCCAGCAACAACGATTTGATATCATCACTCGCACCGGTTTTTTCAATAGCAATAATCGCGTCCTTATACATTGTTTCAATACGCTCACGAACAATTTTTTTTGCGCCGGAGCTTTCAATGTATTCTCTCAATTTTACAATATCGCTTTCAGTCATTTTATCATTTGGAAGACTAATTCTATTTATAAAATCCTTTTGTTGGTTCTTATCCAGAAGTTCAACAGTCTTCTGAACAAGCATCGTGTATTTACCCTCCGCCAGATCCGAGTCAGCGGATTTCCCAATTGTCGCTTCAGCTCCGAACACACCGAGAAGATCATCTCTCAGCTGGAAAGCAATTCCAAGCGGAAGAGCGAACTTTTCAATCGCCTTTCTTTCCGCGCGGGAATCTTTACCGGCTATAACCATCCCCATAATATAGGGATTTGAAATTGTATAATACGCGGTTTTGAATTCACTGATTGACAAAGGAGCCCTGTCATCCTTTGTAATTTTTTTCGGTTTTGTATGATAAATATCAAGAGCCTGACCCCACGCCGTCATTTCATATGTGGAGATCATTACAGAGGTGAGTTCTTTTTTGAGCGCGCTGTCAATATCCGCGTTATTGACTATTTCAAACGCATGGAAACACATCACGTCCCCGAAAATTATCGCTTCATCAACTCCGATTGAAGGAAGCCCGGTCGCGGGATAGTAACGATCCTGAAGAGCACGGTGAAGTGATTTCCCTCCCCTGCGAGTGACTGCTTTATCAATGATATCATCATGTACAAGCAGATAGGAATGAAAAATTTCAATTGCCGCGGCGACATCTATGACAGAATCAGGTACGTCTTCAATTCCAGAGTAACCGGTATAACCTGCGACAACAAGCAATGGCCGTATTCTCTTCCCGGGACGAAGACAATACTCCTTCACATCAGTCAGCGCATCCGTTATGACATCGAACTGTGACTGATTTATTTTGCCATCATAGTAACTGGAAATTTTATTTTCGATTTTTCCAAGATACTTTTCCCCGAACGTTTTAAAATCACAGGCCATTTCATTTATTCTCCCTGAGTCGAGATAATTCATTCATAAGGGTTAACACTAATAAAATAACTCCTTTTTGACTGTCAGAATAAGGGAAAAAGCAGTTATTCAAAGTGCCCATAAAATTGAGTTTACAAATTAAACCTGAAAAATCATGACGGTGTCAAATACTTTACACCAGATGAGGTTCAGATGCTTGCGAAACGTATCATCCCCTGTCTTGACATTAAAGACGGAAGAGTCGTCAAAGGTGTCAACTTCGTGAATCTCATCGACGCGGGCGATCCTGTTGAAAACGGACTGTTTTATGATAGGGAGGGTGCTGACGAACTCGTTTTCCTCGACATCACCGCATCGTCCGACAATCGCAACATCATTCTTGATATGGTGAAAAAGGTGGCAGAGACCGTACATATTCCATTCTGCGTCGGCGGCGGCGTACGTACAGTAGATGATGTCCGCATGCTGCTCGAACATGGCGCGGACAAGGTTTCCATAAACAGTGCCGCGATTAAAAATCCTGAAATTATCCATGACGCGTCCCGGATATTCGGATCTCAATGCATTGTTGTCGCGATTGACGCGAAAGAACGAGATAACGGAGGATGGTCGGTATATATAAACGGCGGCCGCGTAGATACCGGTCTTGATGCGGTGGAATGGGCACGCAAAGTGGCATCCCTCGGTGCGGGCGAGATTCTCTTGACCAGCATGAATAGAGACGGAACAAAAAACGGATATGACCTTCCTCTGACTGCCGCAATCGCTGATGCGGTTCCCATCCCTGTTATCGCTTCCGGCGGCGTAGGTACAATAGCCGACATGTATGACGGGCTGACAAAAGGTAAAGCTGACGCGGTACTTGCCGCATCTATTTTTCACTTCAGAGAGATCACTATCAGCGAAGTCAAAAAGTATCTTGCGGAGAAAGGAATCCCGGTGCGCCAGATTCTGACGGTAAAATAAACGCCAGGTTAGCATGAACCTGCGTTTAAGATATATCCTGGAGTATTTCCTGATTACAACGCGATCACTATTATCACCGCGAGAAGTACAATTATTATAGCGAATAATCCGATAATCAGTGTCAGGCCGGAAATCCCTTTCGTTTCCTTGTCATCAGTAACTTCTACCGTGACAGCGGGATCAAGCGCAACTTTGATATTCTTTTCTTCCTCAATTATCTGCCCGATTATTCCTTTCGCAATGACAACATATATTTTGAATCCGACGCCATCGATATACCTTATTGACTTGATTCGGGAAGGAATCGGAAGAAGCCTGTTTTCCTCCGCATTATACGCATTAAAAGCTTTCGCAAGAGAACGTGTATGATCATTATTATCAATGAGACTGATCAGTACCCTGTCCCCTATTTTCAATTCAGATATATCCTTCCCTTTAATCGGAGAAAGAATCAAACTGGATCTCATGATCGCCTTAATACCATTGACTCCTGGTTTCAATTCATCTTTATCATCATCTGATTTTTCTTCAGCTTTGTTATCTTTCTGATCATCAGCGGGTTTGACCATTGATTCGATTTTTCTCGTTGAAATCGAATCGAGTTCCATTTCCAAAGATGATATTGTCTGATAATCAATATTGATATCAACCCTCTGAAGTCCGGTTTCATCCTGAAGGAACTTCTGAAGCACATGACTCAACTGGATTGAATCATTTTTTTCCGTAAGACGCAGAATTGAATTGCATATAGTCGTTGAGAATCCCCGTTCAAACTTATCCTTGATCTCCTGTATGAGACGGAAATCTTTTATGGAATCACGCGATGACGATATCTCTTTCTCGAAAACCTTCCAGTCATTAGTATTCGCAATGTTTTCAATAAGATAATCGTTTGAAGCGACAAGGAATGAATCCAATATTTTAATATGTACCATGCTTATGAAAATAAGAAACGCTCCGTACAGTGAAGACGAAGTGAATTTTATTTTGAGAACAAGGAGATCTTTATAGCTCCCCGCAACCATCTGTTTTGCTTTATCCATATCATTACTGGTATAGAAAAGCGCGATATTTATCTTCTTTGTCTGCTCCGACAAGGAATTGACAGCACTGTCAAGACTCTCTCCCATGATGCCACCTGTTTATGAATTCTCTTCCGACTAATTTTTCGACAATACAAGTTTAATTCTATCAAGAATTCTCACTCTCTGAACCGGCTTCAATATAAAATCAGAAGCACCCATCTGCAATATATCCTGAAGAACTCCCTTTGTTGTCTCATCGCTCACAAAGATTATTTTCGATTTGCAATTTCTGTTCTTTTTGAGTTCAAACAGAAGGGCGTACCCATCAAGTATAGGCATATCAAGATCGGTTATAATAAGATCAATTTTATCGCCCAGTTTCTCATACATCATCAGAGCTTCTTTACCATTCGACGCATCAGCGACAACATCATATTTTTCCGATTCAAGAATCTGACGAAGCTGTTTGCGCTGAAAATCCTGATCCTCAACAATCATGATTTTATATGGTATACCGGTTGGCTTTAATCCATCGGCACTTTTCTCATTCATTGACGGGAAGTCATGCTTGCTCTTCATGGAAAATCCTCCAAAACTGCTCGAATTTAGTTTTTCACAGCGGTTTTCGATTGTCAACTTAAAATGGTTAAATCCACTTACTGACATGAAAACAGGATGATTTCGCGTGAAAAACAACATATTGCAAATTTACTGATTGAAAATATTACAACAATGTGAAATCTTGTTTTAAAGGTAGCGGAGTCACACTATGGATCTTATCGACAATCCGGTTGAGACATACCCGTCAAACATCAGGGACGCAATCCTCTCTCAGAGTGATTTCTATATACAATTCGCGCTCTGTACCAGAGAAGTTGAATCCCAGCTCATGAAGATGCTCAGGGTATTTCTTTCCCGCTATGATATACTCTACCTCCGCGACGTAATAGTAGCGATAATCAAAGAACTGATCACCAATGCGGTCAAAGCAAATGCGAAGCGGCTGTATTTCAAAAACAAGAACCTTTCCATAGATAATCCTGATGAATACATATTGGGAATGAGAAGCTTCAAGCACGATGTACTTTTTGAAAACAGCGATACAGTGACTCAGATGGGCAAAACCAATCTTAGAGTAAGAGTCCTTTTTATCAGCGATAACGGCGCACTCCGAATCAAGATAATCAACAATACTCCTATCGCGCCGAATGAACTTGATAAGGTGAATGCCCGAATTCAAAATGCGTATAAATACAATGACATTACTGAAGCCCTTACCGATACGCTTGACGACACAGAGGGTGCGGGTCTTGGACTGATCATGGCAATTCTCGTTTTCAAAAGCGCTGGGTTTTCACCATCGGACTTCACCATAACCTCTGATGGATCCAAAACAGTCTCATCAATAACCATTTACCAGAGACCCAATCGCAATGAAGTCGAGCACAGGATAGCAGATGAGATTCTCCGCGAAATCGACGCTCTTCCTTCGTTTCCGGAGCAGATCAAAAAGATCGAGTTAATGTGTTCCGAACCCGATGTATCGATAATCAAAATCGCGAATAATATCAAACAGGATGTCGCATTGAGTTCTTCTCTGCTCAAACTCGTCAATTCCGCGGGATATGTCACGGCAAGACGGATCGATACAATTGAAGACGCAGTAAAAATTATCGGGATCAAGGGAATTAAAACACTTCTTATCGCAAGCGGCGTACAACAGATTATTGATTCAAAATTCAGCAAATACCGCCAGATATGGTCCGATTCCGGGAAAAAAGCTTTTTATGCGCAGAAAATCGCAATTCAGTTGAAAAACAATCAGATATCTGAAACAGCTTATCTTGGCGCTCTTCTCTCGGAGATCGGCCGTGTTGTACTTCTTTCCGTAAAGCAGGAAGTTATTGAGAGTATCGCCAAAATTGCCGGGCTCAGAGACCTCAGTACAATTGACATTCTGGAAGAGATGGCGCTGGGAGTAAGTACACCCACTCTCGGAGCACTTATCGCGAAAAAGTGGCAATTCAGCGAATCTCTTATCAACGCGATTGAGTTCTACCTCCGCCCTCACCTTGTTACACCAGAATCAAAGGATACCGTTTTTTCAATACATCTTGCTCATGTATTTCTCGAAATAGAGAGGAAAAAGCTGCGATTCGAGATGGTAGATGATGAAATACTTGAATATTTTCATCTTTCACATAAAGAAACGTTTGAAAAATTGCACGCAATCCTTAAAGAGGCATATGTGCAGAAAACAGCTTAATAAAAGTGAATATTGACGAGGAAGTATGAATTTTCAGGAAATTATTGCAAAACTTAATGAATACTGGGCAAAACAGGGATGCCTGATCATACAGGGTTATGACCTTGAAGTTGGTGCCGGTACATTCAATCCCGGTTCGTTCCTCCGTGTGCTCGGTCCGGAGCCTTGGAGTGTTGCGTATGTTGAACCGTCACGCCGTCCAACCGACGGTCGCTACGGCGACAATCCCAACCGTCTTCAGCATTATTATCAATATCAAGTTGTTCTTAAACCGTCTCCTCTCAATATCCAGGATCTTTATCTCGATTCCCTGCGATACCTCGGTCTTAAGCTTGAGGAACATGATGTGAGATTTGTCGAGGACGACTGGGAGTCACCAACGCTCGGTGCGTCAGGTCTTGGCTGGGAAGTATGGCTTGATGGAATGGAAATCACCCAGTTCACCTATTTTCAGCAATGCGGTTCGATCCAGCTGAACCCAATCGCTTCTGAAATTACATACGGGCTTGAACGGATATGTATGTTCATTCAGGGAAAAGACAATGTCTTCGACATCGCCTGGAACGATTCGGTATCGTACCGCGATGTACACCATAGGAGTGAATTCGAGTTCTCTCATTATAATTTCAATATTTCAGATTCATCAATGTATTTTTCACTTTTCGACATGTATGAAAAAGAATGTCTTTCAATTCTGGACAAAAGTGAAGATATAGTTCTCCCCGCATATGACTTTGTACTGAAATGCTCACATGCATTCAACATGCTCGATGCCCGCGGAGCGATATCAGTGACTGAACGAGTCGGATATATCACGCGTGTACGTAACATGGCGCGCAGATGCGCGGAACGTTATGTTCAGATTCGGGAGAAACTGGGGTATCCGCTCTGTGCGAAAGAGCAATCTGAGGTGAAATTATGAATCGAGGTCTGAAAAACCTTGATTCATTTCTCGCTAAACACGACAAAATCGTAATAACTACGCATGAAAGCCCCGACCCTGACGGAATCGGGGCTGAGATAGCGTTCTATGAAGTACTGCAGTTTCTCGGTAAATATGTCCTTGTAATCAATTCCGATAAAACACCCGAAAAGTATCACTTTATGGATCCATCCCGGATCATACACAAGTATTCAGACCAGTATAAAATTCCCGATGATATCCATGAATTCGGTCTTGTAATTCTGGATACAAATGACAAAGAAAATATTGGTGCTTTATACAGAGCCGTAAAAGATCACATACACGGTGTTTTCATCATTGATCACCATAGCAGAACCGACTCTGATAACGATGAGAATTTCATTAACTCAACATACTCATCAACCAGCGAAATGATATACGAGATTATTGAGAAATACAAAGTTCCGATAAATATCAGCGCCGCAATGCCTCTGTACGCGGGTATTCTTTTTGATACAGGTTCATTTCGTTATCCCAAAACTTCCCCTAAAACATTTCAAACGGTATCTCATCTCGTAGAAGCTGGAGTCAGCCCCACGTGGGTTTATGATACCATATATGAAAGCTATTCCCTTTCAAGCCTTGTATTGAAATCAAAAATGCTTTCATCAATGGAATTCTATCATGAAGGACAAATGGTCATCATGTATATGACCCCTGAAATGCTTATAGAAACAGGCGGAATGTTCTCGGAAGGAGAGCATAACATAAATATACCACTTACTGTAAAAAATGTACTGGTGAGTATACTCATCAAACAAGACATCAATGGTCCCATCAAAGTATCCATGCGGACTAAAGGTGATCTTGACGTTGCTGACATCGCATTTGAACACAAGGGAGGCGGACACAAGAACGCAGCCGGTTATAAATCATATGTCTCGTGGTTGGAAACCAAAAATAAAGTAATTGCGGATATGGATATTTTATTCTCAGCTCATTCTATAAATAATTGATGATTAATTTCGGATCTATTCCGTTTAAAAATTCCGTTGCTGATTTAAAACTTTTTCCGCCGTCTTTTCTTCTGCATTGAAATGAAACTGTCGCCTCACTTCCTTCCGAGTATCCAGGTATATTCAATGTCACACCATGATTTTTGAACGCGGATACAATCTCTGTTAATTTGCGGCTATATTCTTCTGAAGCAGGATACCGCACCATTCGGAATTTCGCACAAATTTCATCGTCGGACAACGACACATCCATTGATCTCATCTCATTAGACATCATGTCTTTCATCGAACTATTCCTTAAGATATCGCCGTACATATCAACAATTGAGCGGAAAATCGAGAATCTGAAATCTTTCAACACCAAACACGCATCAATGAAAGCGGCAAATTCATCTCCATAGCCTGACACGGAAGACACGATTTTAAATCCGGTGTCTTTGCGATCGATGAAAGATAATAATGCGGGATATTCCTCCATGATCGTAACTTTTTTTATTAAATCATGAGTAACGCCCAACCTTTCACCCATACATTTTATATGTTCTTCTGTCTTGAGATAATGTGAATTCATTAGTATTCTGAATGCATGGATGCGTCCGATAGGACCTATTGATCGTAAATAAATTTTCCGGAGTATTTCTCTCTCAAAGTCAGCAGGATAAAACTCCCTCCATACTATCGTCTCCACTTCCAGACATCCCGTTGTTCTCAATACACCAAGTCTGTTAAATCCGGACACAATTACATATCCGTTATTGTGTTCGATAACAACAGGAATATCGAGCAATCCTATCCGCGTGATTGACTGAATGAGATTCTCATCAATTTTTTTAAAGCCGATTTTATAAGTGTAATCTTCAAATAGAATATCTGACAGCGATACCTTACGTTTGTTCATGTCTGACACTAAATAAGCCCCTGCAAATATTTATTCAGATCTTCCGGCAGTATCACTTTAATTTTCGAAAGGTTGGCGATGGTTCCCTGGGCTTCCGTTGTTAATTCACTCGTAGTAACGAAAAGACCTATTGACGCCTTTTGATCATTAACCATTTGAGCGAAGTTTCTCATGGGTATTTCTCCGACTTTTGTCTTTTTCCATCGTCTCACCCAGACAAATGTCTTCTCTTTTGTATCTTTTTTAGTCGCGAGGAAATCTATTCCATCACTTTCTCTATATGTTGGCATTATCTGATCAACTTTATATCCGATCTTTCCAACTAACCTGTTCGCGATTATTCTGAAATTTTCAGGATCAGTATTTATGAATCTGTCGAGAAGATCCCTTGAATAACCCATTTCAGCATAATCAGCATCCCCTTCAGAAGATACTTTTGTCGTTACAACATAATCACGAAGAGGGAACTTCTCTTCACTCTTCAGAGTGCATACTCCCCATAGAAAATCAGCAGGAAACGGAGAATGTACCCAGTCATCAGCTTTATCCGATATAGAATCAGCACGGATATCAGTACCCGTTGATTCCATTTCACGACGCAATCCCATAACTAATTCCTGAATATCAAGATAGCCTCTTTTCATTGAAGAGAGTTCATTCCAATATTCATATGCGCGTTTTGTGGATTCCGCCTTTATACAAGCAAAGCCAAGATCATACAAAACAATCAGCGTCTCTTCCTGCATGTCATTTTTTTTGGTAAGCTCAAGCAAATCTTCAAATTTTTTAACACCGGAATCCGGTTTTTTCAAAAGAATATCCAGAATGGCCGCCGCACGTTGAGCAATAAATTTAATCTGAATATCATCTGATAGAGAAGATAATTTTACCGCATATCCGCTTGCATTTCGATAATCCCTTTTTTTTATAAGAGACAGGATCATAGCGAGATTTGCGATATCTGACTCGGGTTTTGCAGCTACCGCATATTTGAAATAATCTACGGCCTCATTCAGTTTCTGGTTCTGATATGAACAGATCCCGGCTCCGAACATAATTTCAAAATTGGATTCATTATTTTTAACGAGACGGTCAAAGTATCGCTGAGCTATATCAAATTCTTCCTGCCCCAGCGCTATAAAGGCAACATTGACAAGCGCGTCATGATCAGCAGGATACATTTTCAGTATATTATAATAATACTTGAATGTTTCCTCATGATCTCCGCGCATAACAGCAATTTGCGCGAGTTTCTTCTGTACATCAAGTTTATCAACTTCATAATTGTATTTATTGATTTCAATTATTTTTTCAAGATGGATTGCGGCCTGATCAATTTCATTTATTCTGAGAAAAAGATCAGCGAGTCGATATTGAGTAACGAAATCATATGGCTTCCCATCGAGTATCTTTTTATACTCGATGATAGCATCATGATAGCGTTTACCTTTGATAAACTCCTGTGCACGATTCAAAGGATCCATGCGAGGACCGAGGTAAAAAATATAATACGCTAGTGCGGCAAGGAAAAGAATTGCAATTGTAAGAATTGTAAAAATCATAATTGATGATTTTCTTATCCATTTTATCTTTCTGGCATCACATCTGCGATGGACTGATTCGTATTTACACGAACCACCCATTTATCAGATGCGATAATCGTCTCGGAGTATACAACGAAAGCCAAAAAAAACAAGAAACTCTCTCAATTAACGAAAAACGTCAATACCCGGCCATATTGGCGTAAACCGGACATGACTGATACCGATTACGCGTCTTGGAATGATTCCAGAGCGTCGTTCTCGGTCTCATGAATATCGAACATATCCATCAATTCTACTACTTCAAAAATCTTCTTCACTGCGCTATTAATGTTACAGAGCTTGAGCTTACGGTTATTTTCTTTGAGAATACGCATCGTTGAAACGAATATCCGAAGACCGGAACTGCTCATATACTCAACATCCTGAAGATTGAGCAGAAGATGCGCCTGTGGCTCTTCTTTGATTATCCTGTTGATTTCACGTTCAATATCCGCTGAAAGATGAACATCAAGCCGTCCATATAAATATACGGTAATAACATTCCCGTTTTTTTTCGTTTTCAGATCCATTCGAACCTCCGCTGTTTACTCAATACCTTTTCTTGCATCATCTTTTGTCAAGAACAATGCAATTGAATGCAGTATACATATAATAAGGAAAAAGAACCCGCCGACCCGGGCGGAAAGATGCCCCTCTGCAAAACCATTATAAAGATAAAAAATTGACGCGATTGCAGGGAAAATCGCCCCAAAGAGATATATCATGAGACGATACTTTAACGGATCAAAAAGAGGCATTATAAAAGAAAGACCTACCATCGAAAGCAGTATCGCAAGCATCCTGGAAAACATATGAATCATAACAAGGAAATCGTCAAGACGCACCTGGTTTTGCCACTCATCATTGACCTGCACAAGAAAAAATCTACCAAATCGTGATGGAGATATGGAAAATATCACACCTATCGCAATATACACAATTCCCGTAATAAGTACTATCGTCTGCAAAAAATTGGTTTTTTTCGTTCTCATATACTCACTTGTCATGACCCGGTTGAAAGAGCGAACTCCCACAGCCGACTCGAATCATTTACTAACCCTTTGATATTAAACCGCTTTATATTCACGTCAATAATAATATTTGTATCTGAAAGCCATTTTTCTTCATTCCGATCCTGTGATTTTAGAAATCCGAACTTGAGAGCTGACTTAATCCGTCTGTTTGCAGGCTCGCATTCAGATCCCCTGACAGAATATGATATGGTCTTCCCAACAGGGTGTCTTAACATATACGCTACCGACATCAATCTACCGGATCCCCGTAATCCGAGGGATGTTTTCACATAAGAACATGGCGGAACTTCACAAATAGAAGCCGCAATTAACTCCCGGATCAACCCGGCAGATGTAATTCTCATTACCCCGCGTTCATCAGCTAAGGATGTAATCAATGAGGAACCAATATCTTCAGCACGGATCATTCCCGAAATTTCTGATGCCCACACTAATAATGGATCACTTTTTACAAGAGATTCACCGGGATACATATACTTTATCAAGGACTCAATTTTTTCTTCACGAAATAGTTTTCGGACTTTCGTAAGATATGTTGATTCTTCGTTACACAGAAAAAGCGACAACAACGCATATGCGAATGATTGAGCGCAAATTATTTTCCCATTCTTAAGCTGATTACCAATCAAAGGGATCAGTCCGGTATAATAAAGTGAGTTCATCCCCCCGGTAGTGAATTGGTGGCAATCATGTCTTTCACTCAGAATTGAGACTGATACGTCGCATTTATCAGCAACACCGAAGATCGCGTCTGTAGAAACTTCATTATCAGTAAAAGATATTTCAGGAATTATGATTCTGGAACAGGTCAGTGCGTCGTTATTCATAAAGACGGATTCTCTCCCGGCAAGAACAAAAATCTGTCCTTCAGTAAGCTTTCGCGAGATCCGGTCTTTCTCCCTAGCTATCTCCCGACGATTCCGGCATACACCGACAACATAGTCCGATACAGACACCGCTTCCTTCTCAAGGAATTCATCACTGCCGTCTATATCAAATATAATATATTCATACATCGATGACAGATAACACAAAAGTGGGGATACTAGTGAGGCATCAGCGGTAACATTGGAACCAAAGCTCACATTGAGAAGTGAAATCCCTTTTTCAACTTCCGTGATACGCTCTCTGAAATAGGCATCACCCTTATCCCCTTCTTTTTTTTGTGCAAGAGGAGGAATCAGCTTCTTTCTGCAGTAATCAAATACAGACAGACCTGAGGATGACATATCACAGATTATTACATTCCCGGATGCAGACAATTGTTTCGCAAGAAATAGAGACGTGACCGTCTTTCCAGAGTTCTTCGCATGCCCACATACTGAAATAACTCTAGATGATTTCGCAATCAAATCATTGCCCCGATCAGATAACGGGATACCTGATCTCCCAACGACTCGCAGATACCCCCTTAACGCAGGGAAATTTGACATAAAGAATCTGTATAATGAGTCAATATCTGCGGCGTACAATGTTGAAGGACACACCGCCCTGACATCACCTCGTATTCTGTCTTTGGAGAAAGGAAGCGATCCAATGATGGAACCCTGAGACAAGTAGACTGTCTCACTTTTCTGAAGTACTCCTTCCGACTGGAAAAAGCCATCCTTCACAAAGTAAAGGACATCACCTTTTTTTGAGCCGACCTTTTCCCCCGGTTTAATCCGGACTTCATAGAATAATGTGCGGAGATCATCCATTTCAACATCGTTGAGGGGCGAGAAAAAGGGAAACCTGTCTATTATCAAACTGCCTTCCATCTGATTAAGAAATAGAACGGAGAATACTTAACAATCTGGTCTTGTCATACAATTCTATTGGACGAGTATTTGAAAAATCTATCGCAGCCTGAGCAAAGTCTCCCGTGGTAATGATTACCGCACGATTCGCGTTCTTCGCCTTTATCGCCTCATGCAAACGTCTGAGAGGGTTTTCATTCAGTGTTTCTGTTGTACGTATTATCCGAATAAGTTTGTGTACGCGCCGGGTGTTCCTTCGCTCTTCATTTTCAGCGGCGAACATTTCGATTTCGGTATCACTGATAATATTAACCTCAAGAACGGTTAAGCCAAGGGATTCAACTATCTTACGGCACATGAATTCAAAATTGGACAGACTTGCGATAAGGAAGTCCTTTATTCGATCATCCTGCCTGAAATCTTCGTAATTTTTGAGCTTTTGCTCAACATCACGAAATTTTTTATTAATTTCCTGAATTTTTTCCCAGTTGCCAATCGCGGAGTGAATATCTCTAACTTTCTCCTGCGCATCAGCGAGGAAATACCGGATATTAAGTTCAGTATCAGATCCTTTGGCGGTAAATTTCAGACCTTTTTCAAACTCAATGATAGCCTTTGAATACTGTTCTTTCTCAAGATAACAAGTACCTTTCGCAAGGTAACATTTTGTTTTTATCTCTTCGCTTTTCTGAGCTATTTCAAACTCTTTGATCGCCCACTCGTAATCACCGAGGTGGCGAAGCACCAGCCCCAGAAAGTAATGAGCTTTAAAATTCGCCTGGTCGCACTTTATTGCCTCAAGGAAGGCATTTTTTGCTTCCTGATATGTATTGCTCCGATACGATATCTGCCCTATCAGGTATTGAGCCTGTCCGTTTTTCGAATTCAGAGAAGCAGCTTTTTTTAGATACTGAAGAGCCTTATCCAGAACTCCCGCATCATAGAATATCTCTCCAAGAGCAAAATAATTCTCAAAATTATCAGGTTCAAGCTTTGTGAGAATCAGATACTCATTTTTCGCATCGCCGGTTTTTTTGCTTTCTTTGTATATCTTCGCGAGTTTTTTTCGAATATCAGTTTCGCTCACATTTTCGGCGAAACTGCCCATTTTAAGCACCTGCCGGTACTCAACAACCGCATACTGATTATTACTTTCTTTAAAATATGCTTCAGCGAGCAGATAATGAGCGAGAGCATTTCTTTCATCTTTCTGCAGAACATCCGTCAACTTTCTTATCGCGAGTTTTGTCTGTCCTTTCTCAATCATCGCGGCTATTTCATCAAGCTTACGGGGGAAAACATACGCGCTCAAGAAATATAGAACAAATATGGTAATGAATGCGATTGATACAAAAATAATTATATAGGTAAGAAACATCTTTCCTCTTCCCGAGATAGGCCGTATGTGAGAAATTATCTCAACCGGTTATTTTCTTTTCGCGAAGCAGCCGGTTCTGTTCATCAAGTTTATGTATTTTACCTAACGCCTCAATCAGTTCGTTCCGGCTCATAGCGGATATGACCTCTCTGGCTCTCGCCGTTTCAGTCAGATCTTTCATTTCAACCCGGGTATACTCGACGATATTCTCATACATTTTCATTATTTCATCAGCATTCTCAAGCTCCTGTTCATTGAGCTTGAGTACGTTTTCGTAACTTGAAATAATTCTACGAAGGTTCTCTATTTCTTTACGAAGACTATCATTTTCCCGCACCAGCTGTTCCATATCAGCCATATCTTACCCCGACGGAGAAGAATTTTCACTGCTATGATCTACCGCTTAAGTGCGGGAAGTCAAGATATTTATTACACTTATATGCGGTGTATCACCAGACCGCTCAACAGCTTCGGTTCAAACCATGTCGATTTAGGCGGCATTACATTTCCTGAATCAGATACGGAAATCAGATCCTCAATGGTCGTCGCAAACATTGAAAAGGCAACAGTATGACTGCCACTGTTCACCATCTTTTCAAGCTCTTCCGGCCCGCGGATTCCCCCGATAAAATCGATTTTCTTGCTTGTCCGCGGATTGTCGATACCGAGAAGAGGAGACAAAATTCCATTCTGCAATATACTCACATCGAGAGATTCAACCGGATCGGACGGTATCGCATGTTTCGGCGCAAGCTCATACCATTTACCGCTGATATACATTGAAAACCTGCGTTTTGAGGATGGAATCGGTTTGCCGTCTGATATATCAAAATTTTCAGCTATTTTTGACATATACTCCGTTTCGCTCAACCCGTTCAGATCTTTCACCGCACGGTTGTACGGCATGATCATCAACTGATCATGAGGAAATATTACTGATAAAAACCAATTATATTCAGCATCGGGATTTTTACCTTTATCAGCCTCTCTTCTTGCCTGACCGACCTTAACCGCTGAAGCGGCACGATGGTGTCCATCGGCGATATACAAAGTTCTTCCCTTAAATCCATTTTTAAATCCGTCGATCATTTCCTTGTCTTCAATCATTCGTACGATATGACGTATTCCGTCCCCGGAGGTGAAATCATATACCGGCGTAATCAACATCGACTTATCAAACAATGCGCGTAGAGAACCGTCTTCCTTGTACAGGAGGAACACGAGTCCCGCATGGGCACTCAGCGCATCCATATGACGTATCCGATCTTTTTCCTTGTCTTCCCTTGTGAACTCATGCTTTTTGACAACATCGTTGATATAATCATCAATACTCACACAGCTCATAAGTCCGGTCTGCGAACGTCCGTTCATGACGAGTGTATACATAAAAAGTTTTGCTTCACCATCTTCAGCCAAATACCCTTTATCAATGAAAGCCTTGAAATTGCGAGCACCCGTTTCATACACCGCATCGCTGTAAAGATCCGTTCCCTTGGGAAGATCTACCTCCGGTTTCGAAATATGGAAAAAACTGGTCGGTTTTTTTTCAGCTATAACACGAGCTTCTTCCGAATCAAGCACATCATACGGAAGTTCCGCTATTTGTGAAACCATGTCAGCGGGAGCGCGAAGTCCCTTGAATTCTCTGATAGATGCCATTATATCCTCATGTAATTATTCATTAATCTCATTCCCGTGTATTGTGACGAGGGAAATGATTCTGAAATCTTTCTTCCCTGCGGGGATTGTTACGGAAATCGTATCACCGACCTTTTTGCCCACCATCGCCCGTCCATAAGGAGTGCTGAGAGTGATTTTGCCTTCTGATGGGTTCATCTCTCCGTCAGGTACAAACGTAAACTCGGTTTTTGAACTTGTCGCAGTATCAAGAACGACAACTTTTGAGCCGAATCCCACGCTGTCTTCAGAGATATTCTTGATATCGATATTGTTAAGACGTGCGAGTTGCTCTGAAAGCTGCGCAATTTTCGCGCGTACAAAACCCTGACGTTCACGCGCCGCATGATAATCCGCGTTTTCCTTGAGGTCTCCGTGTTCACGAGCCTCTGCTATTTTTTTCGGGAGCTCGAACGTATACTCATGTTTCAGAGCATCAAGATCGTCTTTGATCTGCTGTTTCTGTTTTTCGATATCATTGCTCATCACCGGCACCCCGTTTTAAGTATCCGAGATATGTCAGATTTGTTCAGTTAAAAATCTACTACTTTTTTAAATGCCCATCCAAAAAATGACTTCTGAGCCGGAAAAAACATTTGCCGAATACGCTCATATTCCCATGATATCATCATGAATATAATACGAACAGTTTTTATCACACTCACACTGATTTCACTGTCAGAAGCACTCTATGCGCTTGATTCATCTGATCACATTCACTATCCGGCGGACGAGACTGTAGTCAATCCCGTGTACTTTTTCTGGCATGACGCCGACAACCTTTCCGCTCCGCGCAAGGTACGCTTTTCCCTTACGCTGTTCAACGATGAGGGGACAACCGTTTTGACAAAACCGTTCGCTCCCTCAATCAATGGTGATTTTTTTGAATATACTTTGACCGACATGCTCTCTCCCGGAACCTATCGTTACCAGATTTCATGTTACCGTGGAACGAAAGAAACAAACGAGATGTTCTCCGGAGCATACCGTTATCCGCTTAAAGGAGAATTCTCTTTGTCGGATACCGCCTCAGTTCCCGCACCGTTTCCATCATTCCCGCAATGGTACGAAGAACGCCACATAAACACTCTTGAAAACGGATATAACTCTCTGTTTTTCTTATCTTCAGGCACGGCATGCGGAGTATTAGCTTACCTCATGTTGACCATTCTTGATTACAATATAATCACGAGAGTCATCGGTTATGTATTCGCCGCGTCAGCCGTTACCGGGTACGGCGCTTCAGCGTATTACGGGTATCGATACTTCTCCGTTAAAAATGACATCGACCGCAGACACAAACTTTCTGACAATCAGGACAATCGACCCTTAACTTTTGCCGTACATTCTTCGTGGTAAATATGATAGCTCACACACTTACTAAAAAATACACAGACACACAGGAATTCCGATCCATTCTTGAGAGAGTCAACGCCGGGAATTGCTTCATCGAGGGAGTCCCGCCTTCTGCTGCGCCTCTCATTGCGGCAGGGATTTACATTACTACCGGGAAGCCGATTCTCGTCATTACTCCTAATCCAATGAAAATGCACGACTTCATTAGTGACCTTGAATGCTGCATTGGAGAGTCTGCGATCGCATCCTTTCCTTCATGGGAAATGATCCCGTATGAATACGTAAGTCCATCAGAACGAATCGAGCGTGAGCGAGTCACGACATTATACCGGGCACTTGCGGGAAACATATCCGCGTATGTATGCACTGTTGAATCGTTAGTCAGGCGCATCCCGTCTCCTGACCATCTCAGAAAAAAATTAATAACTTTTTCAAAAGGGAACGATTACCCTTTCGATGAAATAGCTGAAATTCTCGTTTCATACGGCTACTCAAGAGAATCCCGGGTGGAATCATACGGACAGTTCTCCGTGAAGGGGGGAATCATTGATATCTATCTCCCCTCAATGGAAAATCCTGTGCGATTTGATTTTTTCGGTGATACCATTGAGTCAATACGCGAATTTGATCTTGAAACTCAAATATCACTCGAGCCGATAGATTCGGTCAGTTTAATGCCCCGACGTGAGCTGGTTCTCACCACCGAGGAATTTCTAAAATTAAGGAAAGCTCTTGAAAAAGCGCTCGCATCCGGCAAAACCTTTCCGGAAAAGATCACGGAAATGCTTTCAGACAATTCAATATTCCACGAGTTACCCGGCATAGAGGACATTTTTCCGCTCGTAATCGACAGCGCTCATTTCAGTGATTTTATTCCAGACGATACAATTATCATTTCACTGGAAAGACAGGAAATACTCTCTCAAACCGATGCTATTCTTGAGTCCTACGCGACTTTGTATGACCGTAAACACGAGAACACCCTTATTATTGAAACAGCATCTCTCATCGACCGGAAACCTCTGGATAATCTTCTTTCGCGCTCATCATTCATACAGACGTTCGTGACAACAGAAAACTCCGTACGGCCAGAGATTAAAAGTATCGCGTCATTCGGCGGTAAAATTTCCGCGGTGCGTCAGGAAATAACCGCACGCATAAGTGAAGGATGGCGAATCGCGATTCTCACCGCATTCGAGGGACAGTGCAGACGACTCTCCGATCTGTTCGGGGAATTCAATCCTCCCGAGAACACACAGTCGCCCGAACCTGATTCATCATTCCAGATTCTTCTCGCGTCATTCAGCGCTGGGATACGCATTGATTCGGTAAAAACTCTTATCCTCACCGACCACGACATTTTCGGAAAATCATACCGCAAGAAAAAAAGCTTTAAAGGTAAAAAATCACGTCCTATAAATTCATTTCTCGAACTTGTTCCCGGAGATCCTGTCGTTCATATTAATCACGGAATCGGTATCTTTAAATCGATCGAACGAATGTCCGCAAGCGGAATCGAACGAGACTTCCTCCTCATTGAATACGCTGACGGGGATAAGCTGTATGTTTCACTCGATCAGCTCACAATGGTTCAGAAGTATATCGGAATGGACGGGAAAAGCCCGCGCATCGACGCGCTCGGAAAGAACTCCGCATGGAACCGCATCAGAGAACGCGTTCAGAAATCAGTCGAAGAAATCGCGCAGGAACTTATCACAATCTACGCCAAACGAAAGGCTCTCAAGGGTTTTCAGTATCCTCCGGATACACTCTGGCAGGAAGAGTTCGAAGCGCAGTTCGAATACGAGGAGACTCCGGATCAGATCACCGCTATTGAAGATGTAAAAGATGACATGGAATCCTCCATGCCCATGGACAGACTCGTATGCGGTGATGTCGGTTTCGGGAAAACCGAGGTCGCCATACGCGCCGCGTTCAAAGCCGTAATGGCGGGTCGTCAGGTCGCACTGCTCGCACCGACCACAATTCTCACAACTCAGCATTTCAATACCTTCAAACGCCGGTTCAGTGATTATCCGTTCACCATCGACATGATGTCACGGTTCCGCACATCGGTTGAAATTAAAAAAGTCAAGACCCTCGCATCCGAGGGAAAGGTGGATATCATAATCGGTACTCACGCCATTCTCGCAAAAGACCTGAACTTTAAAAATCTCGGAATTCTCATTATTGACGAGGAGCAGCGGTTCGGCGTGAAACACAAGGAAAGCATCAAGAAACTGAGGACACAGGTTGATGTTCTCACTCTTTCCGCGACACCGATACCGCGAACACTCCATATGTCGATGGCGGGAATGCGTGATCTTTCAATCATAGCGACTCCGCCAGAAAACCGGCTGTCAGTTGAAACCTATGTACTTGAGGATAATCCCGACATTACGCGGATGGCTATCACAAAAGAACTCGACCGGGGCGGACAGATATTTTACGTTCACAACCGAGTGCAGACCATTGATGTTCAGGCTGATTATATCCGTGCGCTCGTTCCCCATGCCCGTGTTGCCGTCGCGCACGGACAGATGCATGAACATGAACTCGAAGATATCATGGTCGCATTCCTTGAAGACAAATTCGACATTCTTGTCTGTACATCTATCATTGAATCCGGACTGGATATGCCTAATGTCAATACTATCATCATTGACAGAGCTGACACATTCGGTCTGTCTCAGCTTTACCAGCTTAAAGGGCGTGTCGGCCGCTCAGAAAAGCAGGGATACGCATATCTGTTCTATCCCGCTCATGTCGCGCTGACAGAGATTGCGCAGAGAAGACTTAATGTCATATCAGAACATACCGAGCTTGGCAGCGGATTTAAAATAGCGATGAAAGATCTGGAGATCAGAGGGGCGGGAAATATCCTCGGTCATGAACAATCAGGCAACATCATGGATGTCGGATTCGATCTCTATTGTCAGATGCTTGAAGACGCCGTCAGAAAACTCAAAGGTGAAAAACCGCTTCGCATGTTCAGAACACCGGTGTTCCTCAGCGTAAGCATGTTCATTCCCGAACAGTATATGACTGATGAGAAACAGAAGATTGAATTCTACAAACGCCTTGAATCCTGCGAGACAGTGGAGGAGATTGATTCAATTGAACGTGAGCTTATTGACCGTTTCGGAGAATACCCTTCAGAAGTACGTGTACTTATTGAGATTGAGAAAATCCGCACTGTCGCGTCATCGCTGTATCTGGATGAAATTCTGGAAGACTCTTACGGGGGAATCAGAATCAAGATTACTGAACAGTCGGCAATAGATATGAAAAAGCTCATTCTTTCAATATCAAAAGATACCCGATTCGCAATGGATCCGATAGACAAAAACGTTCTCAGATTCAAGCCGCTCGAAACAGAGACTGAAAAAAAGCTTCATGAGTTAAAAAAGTGGTTGCAACAATTTTTATAAAAAATGCTCATACTTTACTCATATAATCATGATCGTAGTGATGTAATAGTGTAACATTATATCGCTTTAGCTTTCAACATAGTGTCTGCGGTTTTACACTCCGCTTAACATAAAACAAAAGCACATCATGTGCAAGAATTTTCAAATTAGGACAGGACAATGCAACTTCTTCAAACAATCAAATCCAAGAAAGTCATTGCCGGTATAATCGGTGGAGTCGTTCTCCTTGCCGGTGCGGCAGTAATTCTCTGGTTCACCATTTTCAGCGGAGAATGGATCGTAAAGATCAATGGCAATAAAGTCAATTTCCAGGATTTCAATGATTTGTACTACGCACAGGCGCGTACATTTTATGACAAATCCAATAGTGAAATCGACAAGCTTGCATCGTCTGGCGATCGTTCACCCATCCCGACAAAAAGACGATTCCTCAACCAGCTCATAGACCACAAGTTCCTTTATTTCAAGGCATTGGACGAAAATTATGACTCGAATAAAGATGTCAAAATCCTTTCTGAATTCCAGGAATATACTATAGTTCTTCGGTACTACCTTCTTACAAAATTTAAAGACAAGGTTACCATTACTGACAAGGAAGTTGCTGACGAATATCCCAAGCACAAGGATCAGTTGAAGAATGTTCCCATCGAAGAAGCGGAATCACAGATAAGAAATTATCTGACACAGCAGAAACTTGATGTTGAGCAGAAAAAGAAATACGCTGAGCTTGAAAAAGCCGCTCAGATTGACAAGAAAGCCGATCTGATCAACAGCCTTTCTGACAAGGATAAATCCAAGAGACCGACAAGCGGAACTCTTGTTAAAATCTCCGGTAAAAACGTCAAGACGAAAGAAGTCAACGTTGAAGACTTCAATGCAGGATACTACGCACAGCTTAGATTCCTTCTTAATGTTGACAATGATGAAATTGATAAATTAGCGGGTGATCCTGCAGCTGTTGCAGCTAATCCGATACTCAACAAAAAAGAATTCCTTAATCAGGTTATTTTCCAATATCTTTTCTATGAAGCAGCAAGAAACGAAGGTCTTCTCAAAGAAAAAGATCTTATCGCCCTTTCAAAATTCTACACCGAACAAGCGGTTTATCTTTATTTCATTAAAGACAAATACGGCAAAGATGCCGCGGCGACCGAACAGGAAATTTCTGAGCAGTATCAGCGCGTAAAAAACCAGATACCTCCGACAATGTTGCCCGATCAGGCGATTATGATGATTCGCAGCAGAATTGAAGAACAGAAGCTTCAGAGAAAAGTTGAACAGCTTGTTTCTGACTTAAAAGATCGCTGGGTCATTGAGAAACATATGGAACTTCTCGATTAAGAACAATGTGATATTATTACGGCAAAAAGGCATTTGAACAGCCTTTTTGCCGATACAAATCCGTATTGATCATTTCAGTTTCATTATGAGATAAAAAAACCGCCTCAAAGAGGCGGCTTTTTTTTACCTTAGTTGTGAAAACACTAGGGAGCGTCAATCGCATCAGACGGACAAACTGAAGCACAAAGACCGCACTCAGTACATTCATCAGCGTTGATTACACGCTTGTCACCTTTTTCAGAAATCGCACCAACCGGGCATTCTGACTCGCAGACTCCGCAGTTCGTACAATTATCATTGATGGTATACGACATTTAATTTCCTCCGAATTTTTTGAGGTCTTGCCGAATATACTCAGGAACAACCTTTGTGTCAATTTAAAAATATGAAAAGTTATCCTTCATGATAATTATACACATTTTGACCTCGTTCGATTATCAATTTCTACAATCCTGAAACATTGTTCTCCCAGTACTCGTCATTTAACATATCAGAACTGATCAATCAATACACTTCCGACAAAAATACTACAAAGCTCTTGACAAAATAACAGCCCATTAGCATCAAAGCGTCCATGACAAGATCTCAACTAATAAAAAAGTGCGTATGTGCGTTCAAGGTCATTCTTCTCTTTCATGCGGGATATATTCTTATTATAACCGTAATCGCCATTAATCTCAGATTCTGGAATCCGCCCGTTTTTTCGCTCATGGGTTATCGATATATCTTCAACGGAATTGAACCGAAGAAAATGTCATTCATCCAGATTACCGAGCTCAATCGCAAATACAGACGGCTCATTGTTTCCACTGAAGACCCGCACTTTTACGGTCATGCGGGTATTGACCCGATGTCAATGATGCAAGCGGCGAAAGTGAATCACAGATACAATACAAAATTATCCGGCGCCAGCACCATTACCCAGCAGCTTACCCGTACACTGATTCTTTTTCCCAACAAGCTCTATATCAGAAAATATTTTGAGGTAATCGCCGCAATAACCATTGATACGATCATTCCCAAAGACAGAATTCTGGAGCTGTATTTAAACTATGCGGAATGGGGTCGAGGGATATACGGAATTAACAGCGCGTCATTATATTACTATAAACGCCCTGTGTACCTGTGCAGTGAAGATGAAATCGTACGGCTTATCACGGTATTGCCGTCACCGGTAAGATATACTCCGAATAATTTCTGGCGGCGAGGACGTCTTCGCGAACGATATTACAAACTTCATTCCGTATTCAATACTGCGGATGAAACACCTCAGCCGATCACGGAACCTCCTGCCCTGCACACGGATCAGCCGCCGACAGAATCTCCGCAAGAGGAACCGTCAGAGGCTCAACCGCTGGAGCAGGAATATCCGTCTACAAATCCTTAACCGCAGCGGGAAAAGCCGCAGCTTCTGCACACGGAACAACCGGAATCATGTTCAAGCGGACCGTGACATTCCGGACACACTCCGACCATAGCGACTTCACCGCCCTTCCCATTTGTTTCAGCGAGGCTTTTCGCGATCTCTTTCACCGGCTCAGGTGACGACGCATCAACATGAATATACTTCTCAAGCGCTTTAGCGATCGCGTCAGCGCAAGAATAGATACGTCCGCCTTTTTCCCATGCCTGATTCGGGCAACGGACTCCCTTTACCTGCTTAATAATCTGATCAGGATCAACACCGCAACGTAAACCGAGAGATACAAGACGGCTGATAGCTTCAGTCTGACTTGCAGCGCAACCGCCGCTTTTTCCCATCACCGCAAAAACTTCAAAGAGTCCCTTCTCATCACGGTTCATAGTCACATACAATGACCCGCATCCGGTATTCATTTTCCGGGTGACTCCCCATGTAAGCTCCCCTCTCTTTTTCGGGGTCAGATATGGAGATCCCTGATGTATATCTTCCAACGCATCTTTTTTTTCTTCCTGCGGCGCGTTGATCTGCAGCACCTGCCCCTCACGTGATCCGTCACGATACACCGTAACGCCCTTGCATCCGAGATCATACGCAAGACGGTATACCTTTTCAATATCATCTTCCGTAGCGGATGATGAAAAATTCACAGTCTTTGATACCGCATTGTCAGTATATTTCTGGAATGCACCCTGCATACGGATATGCCATTCCGGAGAAATATCATGCGCGGTAACGAAAACATGTTTCACATCCTCAGGTATTTCATCCATATGCTGAACGGAACCAGCTGCGGCAACCCGCTCCATAATCTCATCAGTCAGTAAACCGCGCTGTTTCATCGCTTCACGGAAAAGAGGATTCACCTCGACAAGCTTCGTCCCATCCATCACATTTCTGGTATATGCAAGAGCGAAGAGAGGTTCAATACCGCTCGAGGTATTCGCGATAATACTTATCGTTCCGGTGGGAGCGATCGTGGTACGGGTCGCATTACGGATTTTTTTGTTTTCCTTGAAATACACGGATCTCTCAAAATTCGGAAATGTTCCGCGTGCTTCGGAAAGCGCCGATGATTCTTCATCCGCGTGTTCCTGGATGAATGACATTATCTGTTCAGCGCATTTCATCCCTTCATCAGAATTATAAGGAATACCGAGGCGGATCAGCGTGTCCGCAAAACCCATGATGCCGAGACCGATCTTTCTGTTGGCCTTGGTATTTTCATCAATCTCCTGAAGCGGGTACTTGTTCATATCAATGACGTTATCGAGAAAATGCACTGCGGTGCGGACAGTTCTTCCGAGTTTGTCAAAATCTACGCGCGCTTTCTTTCCATCATACGCAATCATGTTTGAGAGATTAATCGATCCCAGATTACATGATTCATACGGAAGAAGAGGCTGCTCTCCGCATGGATTCGTACTTTCAACAAGCCCCACCTCACGCACGGGGTTTTTCTCATTGATACGATCGAGAAACACTATCCCCGGTTCTCCCGTTTTCCATGCCATCCGAACAATTAGATTGAATACGTGACGAGCGGAAAGCCGTTCAACCTCAATCTGCGTACGGGGATTTCTGAGCGGATAATCAGTGTCCGCGTCAACCGCGCGCATGAATTCCTCAGTAATGCCTACGGAGATATTAAAATTCGTAAGCGCGGTCGTATCCTCTTTGGAAGTTATAAATTCAAGTATATCAGGATGATCGACATTGAGTATCGCCATATTCGCGCCGCGGCGGGTTCCACCCTGTTTTATCGTTTCAGTAGCCGCATTGAAAATACTGATAAACGAAACAGGTCCGCTCGACACGCCCGCAGTCGTCTGCACCACATCATTTTTGGGTCGAAGCCGTGAGAATGAAAAACCGGTACCGCCGCCGCTCTTATGTATAAGCGCCATCTGTTTGACCGCGTCGAAAATACGGTCAATCGAATCCTCAACGGGAAGAACAAAACATGCGGAGAGCTGACCAAGCGGACGTCCCGCGTTCATCAATGTCGGACTGTTCGGAATAAAATCAAGATCAGCCATGATCGAGAAAAACTCGTCTGCCGTACGGGACGCATCGTCTTTTGACGCGCCATACATGACATCCGCATACGCGACGTATTTTGCGATACGCGCGAACATCCCGTATGCGTTCTCAACGAGTTCACCTTTTTCGTTTTTAGCGAAATATCTGCGCTCAAGAACTACTCGTCCGTTATCTGTAATCGCGACTTTTCTATCAGCAGGGACAACAAGATCCTGCCATGTAAACGCGTTCGATGCCATGGTGATACCCTCTTAAATTGATCTGAAATCATGAATATGCGGAACAGAATTCCGGAGGATTAAACCATCCGCCGGAATGTCTGGAAAAGATACGATGAGTCATGAGGACCAGGATTCGCTTCAGGATGATACTGAACCGAAAACAAAGGAAGCTTCGTGTGGCGCAGACCCTCAATAGTCTGATCATTGAGATTGATGTGAGTGATCTCGATATCCGGAATTTTTTTCATCGACGCGTTGTCCACGGAAAAGCCGTGATTCTGTGATGTGATTTCAACACAGCCGCTCTCGAGATTCTTCACAGGTTGGTTACCGCCGCGATGACCGAATTTCAGTTTATAGGTTTTCGCTCCGAGACCTAGCGCAATCATCTGATGTCCGAGACAGATTCCGAAGCACGGGAGCTTCTCTTTCACGATATCTTTCACAAGTGTTTTACCATAACCGACCGCATCCGGGTCGCCGGGGCCGTTTGAAAGAAACGCGCATTTCGCACCCTCATCCACCGCTTTTTTCAAAGGAGTGTTTCCGGGATATACACGAACCGAAAAACCATGCGCATCAAGCATTCTGAGTATGTTTGTTTTAACGCCGAAATCAAATACCGCAACTTTCGGTTTTGCCGCGTCATGTGTTCCGAAATCATATGCCTCTTTAGACATTACGACAGACGCAAGGTCACATCCGTTCATTGACGCATGCGCGCGGACACGTTCGAGTCCGTTCTCTTTCGCGAAGAAAATCCCGCCGCGCATTGCGCCCTTATCGCGGATATAACGCGTCAATTTACGGGTATCAACACCCTCAATCGCCGCGATTCCATTCTCTTCAAGATACTTTCCGAGCGATTTCGTCGCGCGAAAATTTGAGTACGTTTTGCTGTATTCTTTGACAACGAATCCGGAGACCTGAACTTTCCCTGATTCAATGTCTTCTTCGTTTACACCGTAGTTTCCGATCATCGGATACGTCATCGTCACTATCTGCCCGCAGTATGAAGGATCAGTCAGCACTTCCTGATATCCGCTCATTGAAGTATTGAACACCGCTTCACCCAATGATTCAACATCAGCTCCGAACGACATTCCCTCGAAAATCATTCCGTCTTCCAATATGAGATATGCTTTTTTCTGCATTTGTCGCACCTATCATAAATTTTTACACATAAGCTTTTAACCGCAATTCATGATGTTCATGTGTTGGTATAATTTGCGGTAAAATCAGTACATTCCCTTTATAAACGAGAGAGAAAGCTGACTTATTCGAACTGCTCATAAAACGCATTTCATGGCAAAAGTTGTCAACCCAAATTGTCGCATATTTATTCGATCATCACATCTTTTAACATGACTATAATATACGGAATTTCTCATAAGCGTCGACACAAAATCAAATGGATGAACAAGCAACGGAGGGATTAACTCATCAGAAAATAAATGGAGGGTGATTGATTCTTTTTCCGTCTTTGCGACCCAGCTCAGGATGCAGCGTAATTAATTTCTTGTAATCATTCGGAGAAATTTCCCTAAGCATTGCGGCGATCACTTTCCTCACCATCACATCCGTTTCTGATTCGAAACGCGTCTTCAGAAATTCAGGAGTGGCAAGGCCCATCTCCCGCGCACCATAATATCCTGCCGCACGGACTGAGGGATTCTGATCCGAGATGGCTTTATATATATCAAGGAAACTACCCGCGGGATATCTCATCATTACATATGATACGGAGATTCCCGACAGGAACGACTGTTCAAGAGAGCCGAGAATCAGCCGGCCGCATACAATTCCCGTTACGAGAGCGCATCCGATAAACGCTGCAATTTTAACAATTTTGACATTTCTCATCATTACATTTCAAATCCATTTGTCTTGACAAATATTGACGCTCCCGCCCATAACACAATCACATTTTTACGATATCTCAACTCGGTGAAATCAATGGAATTTGAAGCGGTGATAGGACTTGAAGTCCACGTTCAGATGAATACCAAAACTAAAATATTCTGCGGGTGTTCAACCGCATTCGGCGCTGAACCGAATCGGCACACATGTCCTGTATGCCTTGGTCTTCCCGGAGTTCTTCCAGTTCTCAACAGAGAAGTCGTCCGCAAAGCGGTCATGGCGGGACTCGCCATCAATTCAGATATCGCTCACTATTCAAAATTCGACCGTAAAAATTACTTTTATCCTGATCTTCCAAAAGCATATCAGATATCACAATTCGATAAACCGATCTGTGTCGGCGGACATATCGAAATAACGACAGGCGGAGTTACACGCGACATCAAACTTAACCGACTGCACATGGAAGAGGATGCGGGAAAAAACATCCACTCCGATGATCCCGCACGTAAAGTGTCCTACGTGGATTTCAACCGTACCGGTGTTCCTCTTATGGAAATTGTTTCTGAGCCGGATCTTCATTCAGCTGATGAAACATACGAATATCTCACCAAACTTCGTCAGATCATGAAGTATATTGACGCGTCTGACTGCAACATGGAAGAAGGAAGTCTCCGCTGCGATGTGAACATTTCCCTTCGGCCGAAGGGCGAACAAAAACTCGGCCAGAAAGTCGAGATCAAGAACATGAACTCGTTTAAGGCGATAAAGGCTGCAATCGAATATGAGACCACCCGCCAGACACGTATGCTTGAGGACAAGGAACGTATTGTTCAGGAAACCCGCCTGTGGGATGCCGACAAGAATGTGACATTCAGCATGCGCAGCAAAGAGGAAGCGCACGATTATCGGTACTTTCCAGAACCTGATCTTCCTCCGATTGTACTTACTGACGAATACATTGATGAAATCCGGTCGTCTCTTCCCGAGTTCCCCGATGCAAGGAGAAAGCGCCTTATCGCCGATCACGCGCTTCCGGAATATGACGCAGGCGTACTCACCGCGGCAAAACAGGTTGCTGAGTTCTTCGATGAAACCGTCAAATGCGGCGCTCAACCGAAAAAAGTTTCCAACTGGATTATGAGCGAGCTTCTCGCCCGCGTTGAAGATCCTGAAAAAATCAGAGAAAGCAAAGTCACGCCGAAATCTCTTGCAATGCTTATATCGATGATAGATGATAACACCATCAGCGGAAAGATCGCAAAAACCGTTTTCGTTGAAATGATTGAAACGGGCGGAATGCCTGATGTAATCGTAAAAACCAAAGGACTTACCCAGGTTACAGATACAGGTGAAATCGAACGCGTTGTAGACGAAGTACTCGCCGCCAACCCCCAGTCAGTTGCCGACTTCAAAGCGGGAAAAGTTCAGGCGATGGGATTCCTCGTCGGTCAGACCATGAAACTCTCAAAAGGCAAAGCCAATCCGCAGATGGCGAATGAAATTTTAATGAAGAAACTCAAAGGATAAAAGGACAAAATGGAAATCGCTCTTGTAACAACAGAAATACCCGGCGCAAAGAAATTATTCAGCGGTAAAGTTCGCGATGTCTATGAAGTTGATGACAAACATCTTGTGATTGTATCGACAGACAGAATTTCCGCATTTGATTACGTATTCCCCAATGGAATTCCCGGAAAAGGAATCATCCTCAACAAAATCACGAATTTCTGGTTCTCACGTCTGAATTTCATAAACAACCATATTGTCGAGACCGATTACACAAAATTCCCGAAACCTTTCTGCGACGCTCATTTTCTGAAAGACCGTGCGGTTCTTGTAAAAAAAGTCAGAAAACTCGATTTTGAATGCATAGCCCGCGGATATATCATCGGCAGCGGATGGAAGGATTACCAGAAAACCGGAGCCATCTGCGGAATCAAACTTCCCTCAGGACTCATTCTCGCGGAGTCGCTCCCGGAACCCATTTTCACCCCTTCCACGAAAGCGGAAGTCGGACACGACGAGAACATAGAATTTGACGCTATGATAGAAACGTACGGAGAAAAGGACGCGAATCTGATAAAAGCCCATACTCTTCATATTTACTCTCACGCACGGGAACATCTGAAAAAATGCGGGATCATATTGGCAGATACCAAACTTGAATTCGGCTTTGTCGACAATGAGATCATTCTCATCGATGAAGTACTCACTCCGGATTCTTCGCGCTTCTGGGATCTTTCAAAATACAAGGTCGGCGCATCACCTGTCAGCTTTGACAAACAATATATCCGTGATTATCTCGACACCACATCGTGGGATAAAAATTCTCCGGCGCCGGCACTTCCTGAAGAGATCATCGAAAAAACTCTTGAGAAATACTCGGAAATACTGAATCGTCTGACAAACTCCTGACAAAGCTCCCCCGCGGATCATGTTTCAGCTGCGGGGGTACATATTATGTCTTATGTTTTTTACTCAAGTTTCCGCCTCCAATACCGATACTTTAGAAGCAGTCTGCCACCCTCGTCTCTGGAGAATATCAATGCCAGCTAATCCATATGCTCAATACAAAGAAACAGAAATCAGTACCGCCAATCAGGGTAAACTTATTGTTATGCTGTATGACGGCGCGATCAAATTTTTGAATATCGCCCTTGAGAATCTTCCGCTGAAAAAATATGACGTGGTCAATACCCATATCCTGAAAGCTCAGGATATTATATCTGAACTGATGCTCTCCCTTAATATGGACGCGGGCGGACAGGTCGCTCAGAATCTGTTCAGTATTTACGTTTACATGAAAAAGCTTCTAATCGATTCGAATATAAAAAAACAACCTGACGGGATAAATGAAGCCCTGAAATACCTCACCGATCTCCGTGATGCGTGGAATCAGATTGCATCAAAAGAATCCAAGAACGATGCTGTTCAAGGATCAAAAGGGAGCTTCAGCATTGAGGGATGATATCGCCGCGTTCGCGCGTTTGCTTTTGAACCTTCTTGAAGAGAAGAAGTCTCTCACACAATCCCTTCTTGATAACGAAAATGAGATCATATCGAAACTCATTTCCAACGATCATGACGGCGCAGAGGATCTTCTCGTCACGAACAACGAACTCATTGAGCAGATTGACCTTATTAATTACGATATGTCCGAGAACAGACGAAGCCTTTCTGCTATTCTTGGAATAGAGCAGAAGAATGTCGATAAAACGCTTTCAGAAGATGATTCCAAGGAAGGAAAAACATACAAATCCTTAATCGAGGTAACGGATAAAATTCTATTAAAATGCGTTGAACAGTCCGACGAAATCACCCGATTGATAAATAAAGAACTAAACAATACAGAAACATCAATCAGAGCGTGCCAATCATTGCAGCGGGTCAGAGAACTTACCGGAATATCTTTTGAATCATAGATCGACGATTTTCGCGGTTTTGAGAATCTCAGCCTTCCGTGCATTCGTCCTTTCCATATCAATCACATAATGCGTCTTCATCTTCTCCTTCACCATCTTTTCATAGATTCGATTTTTGAAATACGACCGCATTCTTGATGAAAGAGAGAAAATTTCTTCAGTCGGATTATACAGATAAGGTTTCCCTGTTTTTTTTTCGAAAATTGATCCTGTAAGAACACCCCATGTTATATCGGACAAGCTGTGTTCCCTTAAATCACGCAATAACGCCCGCATCTCTCCTTCCTTTTCAGGATCGAAAAAATTGAAGCTTTTCGAGTACATGACCGCAAGATGAAAATGGTCGGGAACATCCAGGAATCCGTCTCTTATCACCTCGTCGGATACTTCATTCATCATAGCCATGACATATTTGAGACAACCCAATCCGGGTCTCTTCTGTCCGGGCAGCTGAGGTCTGTTCGGGGAAAAATCCTTTTTAATGGGGTTCTGCGACTGAAGCCATTCAACAAAAAACATGTCAAACGCAGGATTCTTTACAGGTACATTGAGGCGGGACGGGATAAACCTGTTCTCAGAAAGCCGCAAATCAACAAGAAGCCGTTTAGGATCTTTCGTACGCGAAAATATCCGCAGATAATGAATAAGACTGTCATCGCAGAAAATATCAACAATCAGATGGTCAAATCCCATATTTTCAAGATGGCCGAGAAGTCCTACCCGTGACAGAATTTTTCTCATTTCCTCCATGGAATATCTATTCAGAAAAAGGGAATGCGTATCCTCTCTGCCGATCAGGGGATCTGTATCGAACAGCGGCGTCCCCCTCTCCATATCATAAGATGAAAATAAAGAGCGAAACAATCTCTTCGTCTTTATGATCTTATCCATTGTCTATTTAGCCTTCAGCCTGTTTATTTCTTTAAGATACGCGTATATGAACTTATCAATCTCTCCATCAAGTACAAACGCGACGCTGCCCGTCTCCTCTCCGGTTCGATGATCTTTTACGAGTGTGTACGGCTGAAACACATATGATCTGATCTGGTTACCCCACGAAATGTCCTTCTTCTCTCCGGCCTTTTCTTCAAGCATTGAATCTTTCTCTTTTTTCTTGTGTTCATACAGCTTTGCTTTGAGCATTTTCATCGCCTGAGCTTTATTCTTATGCTGCGAACGTTCGTTCTGACACTGAACAACAATACCTGTGGGAATATGAGTGATCCGTATCGCGGAATCGGTCGTATTGACGTGCTGACCGCCGGCGCCCGATGACCGGAACGTATCAATTCTAAGATCGGTTTCATTTATATCAATTGCAACATCATCATCAATCTCGGGAATCACGTCAACTGAAGCGAATGATGTATGCCGGCGTTTATTCGCGTCATACGGTGAAATACGTACCAGACGGTGAACACCTCGTTCACATTTCAGAAAACCGTGCGCATACTCTCCCTTGACGAGAATTGTCGCGTTTTTTATGCCAGCTTCCTCACCCGGAGTATAGTCTATCGTTTCAACGCCGAATCCCTGTATTTCAGCCCACCGGGAATACATTCTCAGGAGCATGCTCGCCCAGTCCTGAGACTCAGTACCTCCCGCCCCCGGGTGTACCGTCACATACGCATTACACACATCGTCCTGTTCCGCTAACAGTTCAAGAGTCTGTATCTTTTCAAACCGCACATTGAGTTCGGGTATGATCTTTTCAATATCTTCGAACACCGTGGAATCGTTCTCTTCCTGGGCAATCTGAAGAAGTTCAATGGAATCATTTGTCTCCCGTACAATCGATTCCCACGGCTCAAGATGCCGTTTCAGACGGCTCATCTCCTGATTCACTTTCGCGGCGTTATCCTGATCCGACCAGAAATTCTCCTCGAATGTCATCTTCTCAAGTTCGGTGAGTCGCTCCCTCTCTCCTTTCAGATCAATCGACATAAGGAGTTCATCTATTTTTTCCTTGATCAATTCAAGATCGCGTTTTATTTCCCTATACTCTCTCACGTTAACCTCAATTTCATCACGTAGTTGTTGAATCTGTCATTTCATCCCGGAAGTTGTCAAGACACCTTTAGCCTGTATATCTATTTTTCAGAAAAGTACACATGTCACGCTCAAGATCATCTGACGACAAATACTCTTTCCCGAACACAAGATCCCACATATCGGAGCTTTCCATGCACATATAAAAGAACGGAGGATCGGGAAGCTGCCGCATATAGTCCCGGAATAAAGCATAGATTTCGGCTCTCAGCGGTTTAAAGTAACGGAATTTACCGTCAGGACATGGGATAAAATCGTCCACGGTTATACTTTCATCCGGGAAATACTTCCGCATTATCGTTTTAAATTCACCGGTGAACCTGAAACCACCAGCAGATATCCACGCGATATTCCGCATTTCAATCTTTGAGAAAACAGAATCAAGAACACCGATATAATCTTTTTTCCAACCGTTATATCTTATTACAGGATCAAAATGAAATGAAACCTTGAATCCCGATTCAGAAGCCCGGACGGCAGCCGCAATGCGTTCTTCAAGGCTAGCTGTTCCAAATTCCGATTCAGCGATATTTCTTGGAGTATTAAGAGACCATCCTATAACGGTATTCCCTTTATTTTCAATTTTGCATAAATGACCTATATTGGATGATTTCGTCTTCAATTCCAGGAAAATATTTTCATGTACGGCACAGCATTTAATAAGAGTACGGGAAAAGTCAGTTAATTCATCGATCATAAGTGAGTCGGTGAATTCCCCGGTACCGATACGGTATATTTTATCCGGGTCAGCTTCAGTACAGAATTTCTCGGTCTGAGCGATTATATCCCGGTAATTATCAAATACGAGAATACCGTACGAGTTCAGATAACCAAGAAGAAAGCAGTACACACAATCGTAAAGACAATTAAAGCCAGAATTAATCAGCTGATAATTACAGCATATAACGCCCGGACTGCCCGGACACTTCTGCACAAGCCTCCCTTGAAAAGGATGAAGAAGAATGATTTTTTTTGATTCTACATTTTTCTGACGCAGAACATCAAGCTCCTGACGCACATCTTTTTCATCTGCTTTTAAATAGTGCGCGCGGGGAATCGCGTTGCGAATCCGGCCTAAAATTTCTCCACCTTCAGCGGAATCAGTATACAGAACGTATTCAATATCTTCTATAGTCCGCATTATAAAGTCTCCTGAGTCGTTTCCCGAATCCTAGATGTCGGAAACAGGTATCGGAAATAATCTTAACGGGTTTACACCGCAAAAGAATTTCCATAAATGAATATAGGGGCGATTTTAAAATTATATTAATTAAAACTGCCCTTGCAGGCGAACAAAAATGGAATTACTGTTTTAACTTTTTAATAAAGACAAAAACAGTTCTTCCAAGTTCATATAATATGCTTTACAAATGTTTGAAATATTTTCAAATTATCATAAACGGAGATAAAACCATGGAATGTCTTTTCTGCAAAATAATCAAGAACGAGATCCCGTCAACAAAAGTATATGAAAACGACAAGGTTGTGGCTTTTAACGATATCAACCCTCAGGCGCCTGTTCACATTCTTGTTATTCATAAACTTCACACCCCGACAGTGAGTGAAACTCCGCAAGAGTCATCCTTCATCTTCGAGGATATCTTCAATGCTGTCAGAGAAATCGCGCAGAAGTTTTCACTCGATACCTACGGTTATCGTCTGATCATCAATAATGGTAAAGCATCCGGACAGCTCGTATACCATGTTCATGTCCACATCCTCGGGGGAAAAGAAAATCTCGGACCGCTGCTCCAACGCTGAAACCAGAAGCAGCAATTTCTCCAGCAATATGTACTATTACGCGGTTTTCCTTTTCTTCCGTTTGATTTTCTTTTCATCGACACGTATCCGCTTAACGGTCTTGTCATTCGACGATTCTACGGTCATAGATATCTTCTGATAGTTAAAAAAACTGCCTTCGTCGGGAATCTTTCCCGCAAGGTAACAGACAAATCCCCCAACCGTCTCAAACCCCTTTTTTTCAATTTCAATATCAAACTTACGAGCAAAAATATCAACATCTAGAACGCCCGCAATACTGCATGAACCGTCTTCAAGGCACAGTACAAGATCAACCCTTGAATGATCCCTCGTCTGAATCTCACCGACTATTTCTTCGGCAATATCTTCCCGGGAAACCATTCCCACGACGGCACCGAACTCATTTACCGCGAACACAATATAATTTTTTGAATTCTGCATTTCCCGATAGAGAACATACAGTGATTTTGTCAACGGCACATAGACGGCCTTGCGCATTATTGACCGAATACTCTCAATCTCACCTTCATGTTCCAGAATATCGCGATAATACACATAGCCGATAATATCATCCACCCGTTTGTTATACACGGGGATCCTCGAAAACTTATATTTTGCGATAGTCTCGATAAGTGTTGAAACAGGTGCGGAGCATTCGACCGCGATAATATTTATAGTCGGAGTCATTGCTTCAATCACCGTGATTTTATGCAGCGACATTATTTCATCAACATATGTCTGGTGAGTTTTATCGATAACGCCTGTACTGCTTCCGAGCTTTATCAGCGCATCGATTTCATCTCTGGCAAGAACCGTATTCTGTTCAGGCACACCCCTTTTCACAAGACCGCTGAACAGAAGCGACCCCTTTACCAATGGATATATCAATACAGTAAAGAACCACAACGGATATGAAACTAACCGCATTGTCCGTTCCGCGTTAAATCGTGAAGCAAGTTTCGGTAAGGCCTCACAGAATATAAGAAAAAATATTGTCTGAACAATCGTCAATGCGAATAGTTCTTTTTCACCGAAATAGAGAGTTTTGGTTGCGAACGCGGTAAGATACGCGGTAGCAGATATACTCGCGATATTGCTTCCGATGAGTATAGAGCTCATCGTTTCATCCTGTTTCGAGACAAGAAACATCGCCCGCACCGCACCAAACCGTCTTTTCTCAACGGATCTGGACAGCAACGCTTTATTTACACTTATTGACGCAGACTCTGACAGTGAAAAGAAAACCATAAGAATAATACATGACAGAATTATTATCTGAGAGAACAACATTATCTGTTCTCCTTAAATCTGACTTCAATGGTTTCTATTCTATTCTTCCGTATGCTTCTTACCCGAAGCATATGTGATTCAGTCATAATGACGGTGTTGCGCGGCGGGAAGTGTCCTGTTCGTTCAATTATATACCCGGCTATCGTGTCAGACTCGGTACTTTCAAGATTTTCGTTGAACGTTGCATTATAATCGTTTATCTGATAATCACCATGAATAATATAATTTCCCTTTCCGAGCTCACGAATATCATCGTCTTTAACCTCATCAGAAAGAGTGAAGTCCTTGCCCATAATCTCGATAATCAATGATGAAAGAGTCACTATTCCGGCTGTTCCGCCATATTCATCAACAACAACTGCGATCTGAATTTTTTTTGATAGAAACTCATTCAGCAGGTCACCGATTTTTTTTGATGCGGGGAAAAAATGCACCGGCGTCACATATTTTGATATTGATTTTTTCTTCGCCTCTTTTGGATTCATCATGTGCGCAATAAGATCCCTTACATCAAGAAGACCTGAAATTTCATCCGGATTTCCCGTATACACCGGAGCGCGTACAATTCCTGTTTCCCTGAAAACATCAACTGCTTCAGCAATTGTCATTGATTGAGATATAAAAACGGCCTGGTTCCGCGGGATCATGATATTCGTCGCTTCTTTCAACGGGAATCGCATTACATTACGGATAAACTCCGCTTCATCAGGCTGTATATTCCCTTCCTTTTCATTTTCTTCAATTAAAATCTCGATCTCACGATGAGTCACGCTGAGATTCTTTTCTTCCGCATGACGTATCGCCCTGATGAGAGGAAACGTGAAAATCGCAAAAACCATTCTGAACGGATACAGTATACGATGAAAGATATTCATCACCGGAGCGAAAATCCGTGAGTAATATTCCGGGTTCTGCAACACGACTATTTTCGGAGTGATTTCACATATCAGAATTATACTTGGAGTAAGAATAGTAATCGCGATAATCTCGCCGTACTTGCCAGATACACCCAAAAACATACTAGTGGTAATGATTGATAAACCGATGTTTGCAAGGAGATTCCCGGACAAAATCGTCGCAAGAACAGCTGATGGTTTTCTCATCAAATCAAAAAGAGTACGCTCCGAGTCCATTTCGGAATTTCTGAATCTGTGGAGCTGTCCTTTTTTGAGAGAAAACAACGCCGTTTCTGATCCGGAAAAGAACGCAGACAGGACAAACAGCAGAAGTATCAGTAAAACTTGTATTATATATGGTTGCATGAACCTGTTATGCGAATATCTCCGACTCTCGAATATTCAGTACCTTTGAACATCTTTTCTGAAATTCAGGAGTTGGATCACTATGCCCTTTTTCGACTTTTGAAAGATATGAAGGAGAACACTTCAACATTTTAGCCATATCATTCTGTTTAATACCTTTCTTATGACGACATTCCCATAGTTTGTTGCCATTATTCTTTTTTACAACACGGGGATAATTGACCTTTTCAGGGAATAGCTCATTCACCCGGCTTTTAAGATACTGGGCACATTGCTTCTTGAATTTTTCCGTTGGCTCCATCACACCTTTTTCGACTTTGCAAAGATATGCCGGCGACACGTTAAGCGCTTTAGCCATATCATTCTGCTTAATCTTTTTCTGACGGCGCACAAAGGGGATAGTCGTCACCACGGCCCTTGTCCTTATCTGTCAAGCGTTACATCTATAGAGAAAGTATCAGTCTTCTGATTTCCAGAATAATCTGTTGCTGTTATCGTGAAAATGTTGATACCGGATATGTAGTTCGGAACTTCTACTTTATAAAATCCGCCCGGATCGTAGATATGATCGAAATTTTTCCCGGAAATTGTCAAACCATTTTTACCGCTTTGAATCCTGTCAAACGTCATATCACACAGAACTTTACCATTACACATGGCATTTAATTTGTATACTCCAAGGTGCTCGCCACCTGACGCCTCGTCATAAATCTTTACAAGAAGCGGCCAATTTTTCGTAAGTCTGACCTTTGAGTTGTTACGCATCTGAATGTACTTGTCATCTGTATGAATCGCGTAGGGACCGATTACAGGCGGCTGCGTATCTTTATATGCGGGAAGAAACATATATGAGTTCACTGAGACCATCTTACTCATATCGACAATTGAGAAATGAATATGCGCGCCGAATGAACGTCCGGTATTCCCGAAGACAGCAAGCGGATCAGTTTCACCATACGAATCATTAATGGATTCTGAATCCTCAAGATGTAGATACACAGATCCAAGCCCGTTCCCGTGAGAAACCACCTTGAAATTACCGCTGCCGGTATAGTTATCAAAAGGAAAGAGTGCTTTGTTCCAGCAGTAAAGGAGCTTTCCTGATGCAGGAGGAAAAACCCTCTTGTCTCCTGAAATCATGTCAGTCCCGTCATGAAAATGATCACTTCTTGATTCACCAAATGTCGACGTAATCTTTCCGTCGTTAAGCGGCCACCTGAAGGACAGGAACGACGCAACACAAATCAGTATGGACAGATTGATAATATATCGCTGTATCATTTTCCTTTACTCCGTAACATTTTCATTCTCACTCGTTGTTTCTTCATCAGAAACCGGATTATGTATATCACAATATTTCCCCGGCTCTGTTCCTTCATAAAACAGCGTATCTTTCGCAACATTCGGACATAGATTTTCCTCACGAGGAACAAGCCCTGAATCTACACAAATTGACTGCTTTACAAGACCGTCATCGTAGAATGTGAAGTTGGCAGGTTTGGAATTTTTGTAAATATTTGCGGCATACTGCGCCCATACCGGTGCTGAAATCGCTCCACCCGTTCTTCCCCGGCCAAGCGAAATCGCACCCTTTTTGTTCCCGATCCAAACTGCGGTAACAGCATCAGATGTGTATCCGATAAACCACGCATCATTGTAATCAGTTGATGTTCCGGTTTTACCTGCTGCGGGGAAATTAATGCCGTGCGATTTTACGGCATAATATGCCGTACCGCCTTCCTTAAGAACACCCTGAAGGATATTAAGTGTGATCGACGCAGCCTGTGGATCTATAATCGTTCCATATTCATCACGTTTGGACATTATGTAATTTTTCGCGTCTTCTTCCGCATTGAATACTTCATTCCCGTCATAGTCTTTGACCATCCTCAGACCATACGGCTTGATAAATTGACCGCCATTGACGATCATTGAATTAAGAGCTACCGCTTCATACGGAGAAACCTCGTACGTGCCTAATGCGATTGAAAGAGTCTTTCCGAATCGTTCATACATCTGATTCCCGTCCAGAGCTAGACCCTTTTCAAGGTATGAGAACAGTCTGTCATAACCGGTTTCTTCAAGAACTTTGACCGCAACAATATTCATCGATTTCACAATTGCGGAATAAACCGTTACCCGCCCCATATATCCGCCGTCATAGTTCTTCGGTTTATACTTTTTCTCAAATGTCGTCGGTTCATCAACATATATCGAAGAGGGAGTGATATCCTTTTCCTCAAACGCAGCACAGTAGAGAAGCGGTTTAAATGATGATCCCGGCTGTCTTCGTATCTTCGACACGTGGTCGAGAAAATTCTGTGTGGAAAATGTAAACCCACCCTCATATGAGATGATTTCACCGGTCTGAGGATTCACGGATATGATCGCGCCTTCGATCTGTTCGCTCTTGGCTCTCTCCTCGTTCGCTTTGTCGGGATTCCGCATCTTCTTCGCCGCATCAATATGATATTGACGCTGTTTGTTTATCCCTTCACGGAGTGCAATAACAGCCGCGTCCTGCTTCTCCGCGTCGATCGTGGTATACACGGAAAGACCTCCGCGCTTAATAACGTCCTCACTGAAGTGCTCCGATAGCTGCTGTCGTACAAGTTCGTTGAAGAACGGCGCCCGGTTTATTCTGTAATTCGAATATATGAATCCGCCGACAAGCGATGACTCGGCATTATTATTCTGATCGTATTTAACAGCCCATTTGTTGAGGAACTGCTTGTATTGATACTCAGCCCGCGACTCAGTAATGAATCCCGCATCTGAAAGCGACCGGAGAATACGGCGTGTTTTCCGAAGCGAGTTATTGAGATTTGTAAGCGGGGAATAGGACAGCGGACTTGAAATCGTCGCCACAATCATTGAACACTCGGCCTCATTGCATTCATTCACGCTTTTCCCGAAAAACATCTTCGCGGTCGACTCGACACCGTATGATCCGTTTCCGAAATATATCAGATTAAGATACATCGAGAGGATGTCCTGCTTATCGTAATAACGTTCGATCTCACGCGCACAGAAAAGCTCATATATTTTTCTTTTCAGACTCCGATCCATATCGGTAAAAAGACATTTCGCAAGCTGCTGAGTGATTGTTGACCCGCCCTGAACCACGCTGAAGTGAGTTATATTGACAATCATGGCTCGTACAATTCCGAGAGGATTAACTCCGCGGTGAGAATAGAACTCCCTATCTTCAGACGCAATCACTCCTTTGACAAGCCATTGCGGTATCTGTGAATACGGGACAATTTCTCTTTTCTGCTCAAAAAATTCCCCGATGACTTCATTATTTCTGTCATAGATGCGGGTCGGCAAGTCGACAACCTTAGCGGTAAGTTCAATATCATCCTGGGTGTATGCAACTCCGCGTCTGATCTCTTCCGTTCTGTCAATAAGCTGTTTATACCGCGAAAGCTTTTCCATCGCGGCGGTTCGGTCAGATTTCCAGTTAAAATAAATGAGCACAGTGTATAAGGATAACAACACGCCGAGAATAAGAGGTATATAAATAAAGATTATCTTCCATCGCCTGACAACGAAACGCAGAAACGCGCGAATGTATTCAATCATTGAGCTTAACTCCGTTTAAATATCTTTTTCCGGACAGCTGACCGCAGGCTCCTTCGATGTCGGAACCGAGGCTTTTACGAATAGATACAGGTACATTGATAATTTCAAGATATTTAATAAATTGCTCAATGTCATTTCTTGTCGGTATTTCATGCTCATGAGTTCCGCTGTTGAGCGGTATAAGGTTCAGTTTTACACTCGCGTTACGGAACAGCTTTTTGATACGCTTCGCGTCATCCTGCGAAATATTGTCCTTTCTCATCACATATTCAAGAGTAAGTCTGCTGCGGGTAACGGGATATTTTCTATTGATAAAATCAGCGATTTCTTCTATAGGATAACTTTTATTTACCGGCATCTGAATCTGCCGCTTTTCACTCGACGAGTCATTCAGAGATAGCGCGAGATTGTACGGACGTCTTTCCGCAACATAGCGTTCAATGCCGGGAAGAATTCCGCATGTTGAGATGGTGATCCGACGGACAGAAATATGGAATCCGAAGGAATAGTTGAGAATTTCGGCCGCACGGAGAACATTGTCGTAATTCAGAAACGGCTCCCCCATTCCCATAAATACCACATTGTCATTCCGCAGACCTGTCAAACGTCTGATCTGACAAACCTGATCCAGAATTTCAGCCGCTTCAAGATTACGCTTAAACCCGATTTTAGACGTATTGCAGAACGTGCACCCCATCGCACAGCCGACTTGTGATGATACACATATAGTCATTCTGGATTCTTCGGTGTTATCATTACGAAGAAGAACCGATTCAACGAAGTGACCGTCGCGTGTTTCGAAAAGATACTTTTCGGAATTGTCTTTTGTTGAAGTTACTTTTTCGACCGGTTTGAGCGGCGATACCTCAAAGGATTCCGAAAGTTTCGCACGGAGCTCTTTGGAGTAATTGGTCATCTCATCGAAGGACTGTACGTTTCTGTCGTACAGCCATCCGAAGAGCTGACGGGCGCGGAAGTTCTTCTCTCCCATTTCGGAGAAAATTTCTTCCGCTTCCTCTAGACTATAATTTTTAATCAACGATACAGACATTTTAATCAGCGTGATACCGGAAGAGCAATGATGTCTTTGAGTTTCGGATTCTTAGCGACTTCAACAGCAAGTGATTCCACCCGCTGATTGTTCACATAATCCTTCTTCTGGAACGGATATTCAAATTCGCTCGGATCTTTGTATGTTCCCTTGAGAAGAGCCACTACGTCTTCGATAAAAACAATTTCTTCATCAGTAGGAATAACAAAAATCTTTATCTTTGAATCTTTCGCGCTGATAAGTGTTTCAGTACTGCGGGTACGTGAAAGACTGTTCTTTTCCTTATCAATCTTTATGCCGAAACCTTCGAGACCTTCGACCGCTAACTCGCGTATCGTCGCGTTGAATTCACCGACACCGGCCGTAAATATAATCGCATCGCATGTACCGAGAGCGGCCACATACGCACCGATATATTTCTTGAGCCTGTATGCTTCCATATCGATGGCGAGCTGGCAGCGTTTGTCGCCTTCCTGCGCACCAGAAAGCACATCGCGTCTGTCTGAGAACTTACCAGTGATACCGAGAAGCCCTGATTTTTTATTGAGGATATTATCCATCTCCGCGGGTGTTTTCCCTTCTTTTTCACAGACGAACTTCATGATAGCCGGGTCAATATCACCAGAACGGGTTCCCATCACGAGTCCTTCCAGAGGAGTAAGCCCCATGCTTGTGTCAAAACATTTGCCGTTCTTGATGGCGCATGCTGACGCGCCGTTTCCGATGTGAAGCACAACAACGTTTGTGTCTTTGGGATCTTTACCGAGAAGAACAGACGCGCGGCGAGATACATAAAGATGCGATGTTCCGTGAAATCCGTAACGACGGATCGCGTATTTGTCAAACCACTCATGTGGAACAGCGTACATATACGAAGACTCAGGCATTGTCTGATGAAACGCCGTATCCATAATCGCCATATGAGGAACCTGTGGAAGAACCGCGCGCGCCGCTTCGATTCCTATAACATTCGCGGGCATATGAAGCGGTCCGAGATCGAAAAGCGATTTGAACACATCGAGAATCTTGTCATCGATAATGACAGACTTTTTAATTTTATCTCCGCCATGGAGTACGCGGTGACCGACAGCTGAAACCTCATCCATTGATTTGATGATATCATATTTAGGGTTTGTCATTGTATTAATGACAAGCTTCGTTGCCACTTCGTGATTGGGGCAGTCATGATCCTCTTTGACTTTTCCCGCTTTTGAGGAAAACTCAATAAAGCTTCCGCCTATTCCGACGCGTTCAACAACGCCTGTCGTGAGAGTTTCTTTTTTCTCGTAATCAAACAGCATGAACTTGAGTGATGAGCTGCCCGAGTTAATACTTAATATCTTCATATTACCAACCTTGTTGTTTATTCACCGGAAAACAATTACATGTATCCGAAAAGCATACCGTATCAAATGAAAAAGCGAAGAGAAATTCTGTGAATAAATTCTCTCCGCTTCTTTATCGCATCATCAGCGATTATTTTCTTTTACCTTACTCTGCCGCCTGAATCGCGGTGACTGCGGTAACATCTACTATGTCCTGAACACTGCATCCGCGTGATAAATCATTTACAGGTTTACGGAGTCCCTGAAGGAACGGACCGATCGCCTGCGCTTTCGCGAGACGCTCAACGAGTTTGTAACCGATATTACCGGATTGAAGATCAGGGAATACAAGCACATTCGCTTTTCCGGCAACAGGACTTCCCGGACATTTCTTGGCGCCGACGCTTTCGATAAGAGCTGCATCAGCCTGAAGTTCTCCGTCAAGCATAAGGTTTGGCGCCTTTTCTTTCGCGATTCTGGTCGCTTCGACAACCTTGTCTACAAACGGATGCGATGCACTCTTTTTGGTTGAGAACGAAAGCATCGCCACACGCGGTTCCATGCCGATAAGGGTTTTGGCGGTCTGCGCGGAAGCGATTGCGATCTCAGCCAGCTGATCAGCTGTCGGATCAGGGTTGACCGCGCAGTCAGCAAACACAAACGTACCGCTGTCGCCGAGGGTGCAATTTGGAACGAGCACGATAAAACACCCTGACACCACGCTGATTCCGGGTTTGGTTTTTATTATCTGCAGAGCAGGACGGATTGTATCCGCGGTTGAATGCTCGGCACCGGATACGAGGCCGTCAGCGTCTCCCATCTGAATCATCATGGTTCCGAAATAAATAGGATCTTTTATCGTTTCACGGGCCTTCTCAATTGTGATACCCTTGCTTTTTCTCATTTCAAAAAATTCGTTTGAGTACTTCTCAAAATTCGCGGATAACGCAGGTTCGATGATCTCAACACCGGCCAGGTCAACGCCTTCTTTCTGGGCAACCGCGCGGATATCTTTCTCGATTCCGACAAGAGCGACCTTCGCTATCTTTTCTTTAGTGATAATCTGAGCCGCTTTAATCGTACGCGGTTCAGTACCTTCCGGGAGGATAATCCGCTTCTGGAGCGCGCGCGCTTTATCCATAAACGTTTTCATTATATCCATAAAAAACTCCTGCAAATATGTGGTTAAAAGCCGTTCGGCTTTTTTCAATGGTGAAACGGGTTTTAGGGGTGTCAATAGTTTTCCATAAATATTATTTAAACATATTGTGAAATAGTAACTTTAAGTAAAATTAAACCCGTCAGACATAGACTCCTTGACAAATAAACCGCCTCCGCTTTGAATTGCAGAATTACCGCTCTCCTAGCTCAGTGGATAGAGCATTGGCCTCCGAAGCCATGTGCGCCGGTTCGACTCCGGCGGAGAGCACAAACGAGATAAAACAAAACCCCTTGATGTCCAAGGGGTTTTGTTTTATCTCGTTCTAGAGCATTTCACGATTTAAATAATGCATTATAGTTCGCGCTGTGCAGAAATATCTTTACATTTTATTAGGGAATTAAAGATATTTCGTGGTACAACGCGAACTAATCATATCGTGAAATGCTCTAGAATTTCCTCGGAGAATCGGAATATCACGATATTGATTCGCACTCTTTCTGGTTTGTTCCCGAAGCGAGTCTCCGCAATTCTTATCGCGGAAATCCCGCTTCGTTTTTTTATTTTTTCGCCTTAGCTGAATTCACCATTTTAGCTTCTTTTTCATTCTGCACTTTTTTCGCGTCATTCGCTTTCGTAATCGCTTTCTGCTTGTCATTCTTCTCTTTTGATTTCGGGTTTTTATCGCCCATATTCAGCCTCTTTTTATATTGTGGATACTTTAAACAACAACGTTATCCCTTATTCAACAATTAAGATATTTCATTATGCCTGATTAGCTTTTTCGTCTTTCATTGTACCGATAATCACTGTTACATAATGATCTCTTCTGTCATCTTCGAGCGTTACCGTAAAATCACTCCGTAATTCATCATCCACCCGCACCTCGGTTATCGGGCATTCTCCATTCCGGTGATATACTACATGATACATAGTTTCCCTGTACCGATAATGAATTTCGCTTTCCTTCCATTCTGATGGAATGCACGGAGTAAAAGTCATTTTATCCGCCAGGATATTCAATCCGAACACCGATTCGATTATAAACCGATACATCCATGAAGCTGAACCGGTATACCAAGTCCATCCCCCTCGTCCCTGATACGGTTCCGCGCTGTAAATGTCCGCAGCCATTACATAAGGTTCTACTTTATACCGATCAATGCCCTCAGGTGTTGACCCATGACTCACAGGATTAAGCATTGATAAGAGCGATTCCATTTTATGGTCATCGCCATGACGCGCAAATGCCATCGCTGCCCATACCGCCGCATGAGTATACTGCCCGCCATTCTCTCGTATACCGGGTGGATACCCCTTTATATATCCCGGCTCGGGAAGAGACTCATTGAACGGAGGATCAAGAAGATGAATGATCCCGAACTCGTTATCAACAAGATTCGAATCAAGCGAACGCAATGCCGACAATTGCCGTTCAGGTGAAGCGGCTCCAGAAAGAACTGACCAGCTCTGTGATATTGAATCAATACGGCATTCCCTGTTCCCTGATGAGCCGAGAGTAGTCCCGTCATCGAAAAATCCTCTGAGGAACCATTCTCCATCCCAAGATTCCGACGAAATACTGTCTTTCAATCCGGCTGCATATTCAGAACATTTCCTCATAAAAACAACGTCACCGCGAATCCGCGCGATATCCTCAAATTCCGTCAACACCGCATAGAGAAAGAATCCAAGCCATACACTTTCCCCTTTCCCTTCTATCCCCACAAGATTCATTCCGTCATTCCAATCACCGCTTCCCATCAGCGGTAGCCCGTGTGCGCCTAACCTTTGGGAATGAGTGACCGCGCTGACGCAATGTTCGTACAGCGAGACCTTTTCTTCCGAATGACCCGGCATATCATAATATGACTCTTCACCGTCCGAAAGCTGCCTGCCGGACAGATAGCACACCTGCTCATCCAGCACCCCGGTATCACCGGTATGTTTGACATAAAATCCGGTTACAAACGGCAGCCAGAGATAATCATCGGATATACGGGTACGAACACCCCGCCCGAATGGAGGATGCCACCAATGGAGAACATCCCCTTCTGGAAACTGTTTTGACGCGCATAATAGAATCTGCTCGCGCACCAGATCCGGCCGCGAGTACACGAGAGACATCACATCCTGGAGCTGATCACGGAATCCGAAGGCTCCGCCTGACTGATAGAATCCGCTTCTGCCCATAATACGTGAGGACAGCACCTGATAGATCAGCCATCCGTTAGCCATGTGATTGAGCGCGGCATCCGGCGTGTTTATCCGAATTGCGCCTAACGTATGTTTCCAGAATTCCCACACCCTGTCGCGCGACTGATATGCGGCAAGAGAATTCTTATACCGGAGCGCGAGAAGCCGAGCCTCATCAATATCCTTGCCGACTCCGAGAACAAATACTATCTCTTTCTCCTGCCCCGGTTCCAGATCAAAATACACCTGCATTGCGGCGGCCGGATCGAACCCGTCACCAACCTTCCCCGATAACCTGGATGAGTACATTGCCGCAGGATTCGCAAGATTTCCGTTTCGACCTAAAAACTCGGTTCTGTCTCCTGAGACACTGCGGTCCGGTTCATTAGATTCAAGAAACATAACCCGACTGGAAAAATCTGTCATATACGGATTGGTCGCGACAAGCGATCCCGTCGCTGCGTCAAGGCCGGTACGTATGTACATCCTTGTCTTTGAAGCATTGTCTCCGAGTACAAGTTCAAGGAACACTGACGCGGAAAGTGAACGCCGAGATGACGAATCATTACGTAGTTTGAGAAGCCAGAATTTAACCGGATCTTCCGGATCAACATACATCCACAATTCCGATTTAATTCCCATATTGAGATATTCGAACACACTATATCCGAATCCGTGACGATTGAGGTAATCTCCCGCGGCGGGAGACGGAAGAGGTGTTGGAGACCAGAATTCTCCGGTTATCTGATCTTTCAGATACAACGCTTCACCGCTCGAATCAGTCACGGCGTCATTATACCAGGGAGTGAGCCTGAATTCATGCGCATTATCATACCAGGTATACGCACCGCCCTGCGACACCACCGTACCGATATGCCTGTTTGCAATGACATTGACCCACGGCATCGGCGTCTGCGCATTTTTTTTAAGATGAATTATATATTCTCTGCCGTCCTGCGTAAATCCGCCGACTCCGTTATTGAAAAGAAGTTCCGTTTGAGCAAAGTGATCTTTTCCCTGATCAGATTCATGTATCCTGAACGAACGGCGATGACGCGGTGCGGACGATGAGTATGCTCCCTGCCTGATCTGCTCAGACAGCGTTCCTCCGCCGTCCGTGAGTATCACTCTTGCGACGGTAAGCATAAGAATCCGGTCTTCCTCCATCATCTGATCGGGATGCTTGAGAAATATTCCACCTGGTTTATCGAACGATGATGACACGGGTTCCGCTGCTATAAGTCCCATAATCGAGTCATTCAGAGTCTGACGATATCCGGAAAAATTTTCATTCCATATAACAAGATCAGTCTGAATTCCTTTTCGCCGCCAGTACGCGTGCGCCTGAATCATCTGCGCAACAAGAGAAATCTTAGACTCATCACCGATGCGAAGAAGTATAATCGGAAGATCCCCTGAAATACTGTATGCCCACAACGCTGACTGTCCGCGATTGTTTTTCATAAGCACTGAAGGCGCCGCCCGGCGTAAACTGTTCGCGTACAATATCGATCCCGCAAGGATATCAAACATATGAGTATCAGCGGCGGTGATATTCTGCTGCTGAAGTTTAACCCGATCATGCACCATCGCGAGTTCAAAGACCCTGTCTGCAAGACGACGATCCTGATATTTTTCGATGAGCGCGAGAGACTCGCTTTCTGATTCTGATATTCCCGTTACAAACCCTACAGTCGCCGACTCCCCCGGTTTCAGCGTTACTGTACACCTGATCGACACGATCGCATCGAGGACTGATCCTTCTGTATCGGAGAGAAGTCCTCGATTTGTTTTCATAAGCGCCGCAGGATGTTCCGTGGTATGTCCGCGACCGATGAATCTCATCCGGTCTGTTTCATAGGAGATATCCGGAACAATATCATCTTTGTCTAGAGACAGAAGATGGAACATCCACGGATTTTTTTCTCCCGGAGAACGGGGCCGCCGTGTCGCGAGAATCGCTCGCTGATTCTTGATTATATTTGTCCGCACAAACATGTTTGAAAACGCCGGATGCTGCATTGACACATTCGGAGGAAGGAGATCAATTTCCTGATAACTGGTCAACTCCACCGTTCTGGTTCTGAGACTGACATTCGTGACGGTTATCCTTCTGTACTCAACGTCCTCTTCCGGAGACACCGCGATCTCGGTGAATGTATCCAGTCCCGGATCACTGCGTCGGAACTCAGCCCGCGCCTGAAGGAATATCGCTTCATACTTTTTCGCCTCACATCGGGTAGGCTGATACGCGCTTGAATACACGATGTCGGTCGACAGATCATTAACGTATATGAACGAACCCGCGTTGTCACAGGTCGGATCTTCACTCCATCTCGTAAGAGCAAGACCATGCCATCGACTGTATCCGCCTCCCGCATTGGTAACCATCACATGATAACGTCCATTCGACAGGAGGTGAACTTCCGGGTACATGGTATTCGGGGTCGTAAACGCGCGGAATGTATCCTCCGGCATTCCCGATATTTCACGAGCGGTATAAATATCAGACGGAGGAAGGTTAAACGGCGCCGTTTTGGGAACCTTTTCCTGAAGCAGAAGCGATGTTGTGTGAAACAACGGGTCTGACTCAAAACGTCTTGTCATGATATTATTGGTAAAGAAATTGACCAGCGATATGAAACTCATTCCCTGATGATGAGACATGAAAGACTTGATAAGAACCGAGGAACCGTCAATACCGCGCCGTGAAGGGGTATAATCGATCGCCTCATAAAAGCCGAATCTTCCCTCATAGCCCTGTTCCGACATTTTACGGAGGTTGGCACATGACGCGCGAGGAGCGTACGCGAGAGCAAGAACTGACGCGTACGGAGCGATAACAAGATCATTCGCAAGACCGCGCTTGAATCCCAATGCGGGAACACCGAATGATCGATACTGATAGTTCAAAGCCGCATCGGTCATATTTTCAGCGGATTCCGAAATTCCCCAGAACTCACCCCGATGCAAACCATACCGAATCTGACAATCAACAACCGACCTGCATGTCGTATCAAGTAATGTATTGTGATATGTCGGCATTACAAGCTGAGGCATCAGGTATTCAAACATCGACCCGCCCCACGAAAGAAGGATTGTTCCTCCTTCCTGAATCGTCACAAGACGTCCGAGAGAAAACCAGTGTTCAACGGGAAGTTTGCTCTGCGCAATGCCGACAAAACTTCCAAGCCTCGCTTCAGACGCGAGAAGGTCATAGAAACCTTCATCCCTGCGGTGAGATGTCGTGTCATAACCGATTGAAAGCAACCGACGCGATTCATCATATAGAAATGAATAATCAAAATCGGCGAATTTCTGACATTGAGCCGCAAGCTTCTCAATACGGCTGACACGCTCATCCGCCCGGTGGATACCCTGCCGGATCAGATACTCAAGCCGGATTAAATTTTTATCATCAATATGAGTCGATCCACCTAACGAAGACCTATTTTCATCCAATACATTTGATACAATAAATGACGCATTAAGATCCGCAAGTTCCGCAAGCTTCATATTGGCATCAAGAGTCATCCTGAGACTGCCCGCCATTTTATCGAATTCCGGCATCTCAATCCAGGGAGTAATAAAAAGGAGATCTTCCTTGTGGGATATACATTGTTTTTCAAACGCATCACACCACCATTGTGTTTCAGAATCAGAATCGGCAAGAACCCGAAGTTCATCAGAGAGAGCGATCAAGGTGTTGATGTTTTTCAGAACCCCGGAAAGCGATCCTGTTTCAGAACTGAATTGTGCGTTTTTTCTGGAAAGGCGATGAAGACATTCTTCAACCGGTGTTTTCCTGACGAATATAGCGGAAATAACGTCCGGACGCGGAATAACAAGCTCGGAAAGCACTTGTATTGTGTCTTCAAGCCCTCTGAAAATACTTTTCGAAAAAACTGTACTATCTCCCATATTGAGAAGCCCTCTTCTGAGTGTCAGAAGATACCCCGCCATATTTCCACTGTCGACAGTTGAAATATACGCGGGAGGGAGAGGAAGCAGTGTTGACGTGTCATACCAGTTGAAAAAATGTCCCCGGTACCGTTCCATCCCTGAAAGAGTTTTGAATGACCGGTCAGTTGCCTCGACGAGCTGTCCCGCACACAGATATCCGAGATCATACGCGCCGAGATTTGAAAGCAGCATCAGACCAATATTTGTGGGAGATGTCCGGCGCGCGATCGCTTCGGCCGGTGCTTCCTGATAATTATCCGCGGGCAGCCAGTTGTTATCTGCACCTGCGAATGTCTCGAAATACCGCCATGTTCTGCGGCTGATCTTTCTCAGGAAATCCCGCTGTTGCGAGGACAGAGATTCTCTCCTTCGCGCACGTGGAAGTCCTATCCTCCAGGCGACAACCGGAGAAAACACCCATAACACAAGGGCTATGTACGCAACATGCAGCATTTTTCCATGAGACACAAGAAGAAACCATGCACCGGTCATTGATGCCGGAACGATCCACATAAATACTATATTTGAAATTAAACCTTTACCGGATGACAAAACTGACTCATGATACGATTTCCATTCGAGACATCTTCTGCGTGAAAAATGTAGTCTCCACAAGGTGCGTATACATGCATCGATATTCATATATGCGTCATGAGGAAGAAGTATCAGCTCGATTGACGCCGAAGCACAGTGACGTATCGACGACAACACTGAAGTATGAATATGAAGATTCAACGGATATTTCTCCGGTTTCTTCAGGAAGGTGAACATCATTTCGATAAGTACGGGCAGATACCAGATACCGGCGGCGATTGCGAGTCCGATCCATGATGGTGTGATGAAAAAGAATGAAAGCAGTACAAGAAGAATCATCGCGGACGGAACCACGCTTCTCCGCAGATTATCAAAGATCTTCCATTTCGAAAGTATTGAAAGCCTGTTTCGCACGAGCTTACCTTTTCCATTGGTAACAAAAGGCAACGCCCATGTCGCTATCTGCCAGTCACCTCTGATCCAGCGATGCCGACGGTTCGCGTCATCCTGATAACGGGCGGGAAACTCATCGATAAACTGAACATCTGTGACTAAAGCTGATCTCGCATAGTTTCCCTCCAGAAGATCATGGCTGAGGATTCTGTTATCAGGAAACCGGCCGTCCAGAACTTTCGAGAACATATCAACATCGTATATTCCCTTCCCTATAAAAGATCCTTCTTTCGCGAGATCCTGATATACATCAGATACCGCACGTGTATACGGGTCAATGCCGGAATCGCTTCCAAACAGTCTCGCATACCACGATGCTTCCGCGGTAGGATGTCCAGATACAACCCGCGGCTGAAGAATAGAATAACCGTCGGTTACAACACCCGTTACGTCGTCATACACAGGACGATTAAGCGGATGAGCCATTGTTTCAACAAGATGGCGAGCCGCGTCAATAGGGAGCTGAGTATCAGTATCAAGAGTGATCACATAACGTACGCCTTTAACCGCATCGGCATCGCCTTCCGCAATAAAATGATCCGGCGTCCCGTATTTTATAAATCTGTTCAACGCCTCAAGTTTTCCTCTTTTCCGCTCATACCCCATCCACATCCTGTCACGCTCATTCCACTGACGGCATCGGTGGAACAAAATGAAAGGGCTCACATCTCCCGTCCCGTATCGCAGATTAAGGTCTCTGATTCCGTCTTTAGCCATGGTTAAAAGATCACCATCTGAAGGCATATGTTCTTCCGGCGCGTCAACATAGTCAGTGAGAAGACTGAATACGATATTCTCATTATTATTTGAAAGATAACACACTTCCATTTTATTAAGGAGTTTTCGAATTTCTTTCTCACTCGAAAGCATCGAAGGTACGGTAACTAGCGTTCTCATTTCCGCAGGAATTCCACCTGTAAAATCCATACGGGGAAGCGGTTTCGGATTAATGAGTATCGCGACTGACCGATTGACAAGCGTCACCGCCAGACGGCTGAAACACGCGCAAAGAATGGCCGCACATATAATATAATTCAGTATGCCGTGTTGCGGAAACAGATATATCGTCAAAACCGTCAAACAAACCGTAAGCGAAAATACCGCGCAAAGAAAAAGAGGAACTGCGGTTTTGCTTCCGAAGAGTGTAATCAGGTTGATGAATGATCTTCGTAAATTAATACGCGTTTCAAGAAGCCGCGTTCCGCGATCTACAAGAAAAAATCCGACATGTTTTTGTCTTCCCGTACAATCCGGATCTGCCGCGCATCTCACAACTTCCTCCGCGACTTCCACTTCGGACAGACCGCTCATGCGCGCGCATCGCTCAATCTCATGGCGATACATGTCACGGGTGGCAAAATCCATTCCGCCGTACTGACGGGATGGATCTTTCAGCATTTCCGCATCCACCGCACTGTTTGATTCGACAAAATTTTTCCAGTCCACAGTCAGAAGGAAACGAAGACTGCTGATACTGTTACTGATCGATATCTGATTTACCGCCTGATGCCTGTTTTCAGTGCGTATTTTATTTTCAATACTCGTCCCATTCCGGGTGAGTCTCTGCTCAAGCCACACAAGAGGCAGGTTCAGTTCCGCATTTTGACTTCTGAGTCTTTTTGCGAATTCAGATACAAACGCTCCGGACAGAGGAATATCCGCTCGTTCCATCTCCGCCATATCGAGAATTATTTTTTTAGGATCTTCTATCGCATCTGAACACATCCTCTCCGCCCAGTCTCTCGCTAACACACATTCATTCCAGCTTCCCAGAATCCGGACTGCGACACGGCGAAGATTTTCAATTAGCGCAAGACGCAACATAATGGGAATTGCCCATAACTCACCAAGTTTTAATGCGGTCACACTTTGATAACCGGCGACAATACTGCGGAGATTTCCATCATCAATTCGTCCGTCAACATGAGATATCAGCTCCTGAACGATATCATATACACGGGGAAGCCCTTCGGCCGGTCCTGAACCGAGTTTGGGAAGCGCACGGCTGTACTTCTCGGGCAGATGATTCCGTGCGGTCAATATCTGCTCACTTATAAGATAAAAGTTATCGAGAAACCATACGCCTGCGGAAGGAAGGGTCTGTTTTGAAGCTTCTTCATCAGTCAATAATACAAATATCTCTTTAAGTTTTTTTTCATTCTGCGTCAATCGGGACAGTAGCAGATCTTTCGTTACACGGTAGTTTATGCAATGGACTTGAGCCATGCTTTCTCCGTGCTTTTTCAGTTTTTCTATGCTGAACAAGTCGGAAAGCAAGGGGTACTCATACGACTCTTCATGGATATCAGACGGGAAACCTATGTGTTTTTTCCCTGAAAATGTAATACTTCGAATTTGTTTTTCTTTCAATATACTCTCTTTAATTTTGTTATGGGCACCTCAAAAAATTAACTTTTCTGCCGAATGCATATGAAAAAAGTTAATTTTCACTTTTAAAGTACACACAAGGAAACATCCTCAAACTGATTTTCGGAAATTCCCTTATACTGAAAGAATGAATCAATATTTTGTTAAATGATAGTCTTTTTTTGATTTATCAGCGTAATAGTTTACTTTTTATCGTTTTATTTATCAATAGTGCGCAGACTTTAAGGATATAACAGCTGAGCTTCCCCCGGTTTCACGGACAGGATGTTAAGCAATATTTCTAAACCAATTTAATTCATATTTTGCAGGACTCATGCAGTCAAGGAAAGAATGCTTTCTATACCTGTTATAGAACACTGTTATGTATTCAAAAATTGAAAGTCTTGCTTCTTTCCTTGTGCGATAATTATTACGGTACACCTCTTCTATTTTCAGAGTTGAGAAAAAACTTTCAGCGCATG
>Ga0209800_10000316_pt1 | contig 86128 bp, 81 predicted proteins | sample Higcelweek8metaG_FD_187174 | JGI IMG/M metagenome (GOLD analysis project Ga0209800, IMG submission 187174) | Freshwater pond sediment microbial communities from the University of Edinburgh, under environmental carbon perturbations - High... | ecosystem: Environmental > Aquatic > Freshwater >... | reverse complement strand
GAATGGTAAATTTCTTAACAGATCTTGGAGTATAGTCTACAACAGTATCTCCTTTGGTATCATTAAGATACACTAAGCTTCCCTCTCCCGCCTGAATCTTCTCTATAGCAATATTAGGATTAATCAATTCATATGTACCACATGCAGTTTCTTGAATAGGCCAATATGTATGATCAATCTGATATACAGAAGATAGATACTTATTATTCTTGTCTGCAGCTACACCTACATATACAGATATATTGCTTTTATTTGTATTTAGGAAAGTCACGGCAGTATTAAAAGTATATATATCTATCTTCTCATCATTAATAATTGTAGATTCTGTCTGTGGTTCCCCAAGATTCTTTTTAAACGCATCAACCATAGCTGTCGCACCAACAACATTAGAAGGAATGGTAATCATAGATTTCTTACGATTAAAGTCTACTCTAATCAATTCGGCCTCAGACAATGAACTGGCAGAACTAAAGGAACCATCTGGATTTACATTTATTAATGTTGTTGTAGGTGTACCATTAGCATAGTCTTCTGTTGTAAAGCCAACACTTCGGAGAAAATTTGTTGCAATGGATTTTGCCTCTTGCTCTGTAGGAATAGTTCCAGCAGCGGCAATTTTCCTAATATATGTAGTATCAGTCTTCATGGAGAAATTGAGATTTTTTGAGAGTACAGTCAATGTTCTGTGTGTATCTGACCAGGAATAGCTCTCGGTTCCATTACGTGTGATCTTTTCTGCAGTAAACCCAAGTTTTGTAGCCAATATCTTTGCATCAGCTTGTGAACTTAGAGATTGTATTTGGTTGTCGAATTTGTACACATTAATTATATTTGGTAGCGAATCAATCTTTCCAGAGTCTGTCTGTAATTCAAAGTACATCCCTGAGCCAGATGTTAATTGCAGGGAAGGGATATCAAGTTTGTTTTCAAGGAAAGGTTCTTTAGTATCAGTACATGCATAGTTGGCAGCAATGTATTGAGGAAGCGCGCTTTTACTTGAAGTCGCTGTAAGGATTATAACGATAATGCCAAATATACCAAGCATTGCCAATGCAATAACTCCAAATCTTTTAGTCCAGAATGCAGCTTCTGTTAATGTCATGGTATAATCTTAACAACAGTTTAATATCGTATCAACATTATATATTACCTTCAAAATAATGAGAACACCAGAGGAAAATATACAGTTAGCTAACATCCTTTTTCCAGAAGTTAAAGAAACACCAGAAGATATTGAAAAAAAATATCCTAAGCGAGATTTAAAAGAGGCAGAAATGGTGTTGAGATTTGCTCCAAGCCCTACCGGATTTTTACATATTGGAAGTGTATATATGAGTCTCATCGGGAGAACATTGGTAAACCAAAATGGAGGCGTCTTCATATTAAGAATAGAAGATACTGACAAAACAAGAGAGGTGGCAGGTGGAGTGAATATGATAGTCCAAGGTTTGAAAAATTTCGGTATCAATTTTGACGAAGGAATGTTTGGGGATGGATGGATGGTGGGTAACTATTTCCCATATTATCAAAGTAAGCGATTAGATATCTACAAAGTCTATGCAAAAGACATGGTAGCTAAGGGTAATGCATATCCATGCTTCATAACAGAGGAAGAGTTAGAAGCAATTAGAAAAAAACAAGAGGAGATGGGTGTAAGAACTGGTTATTACGGTCAATGGGCAAAATGGAGAAATGCTTCATTAGAAGAGATACAAGAGAGATTAAATAACGGAGAGAAGTTTGCGATTAGATTGTATTCTACTGGAAATCTGGAGAATTCATTTAAGATGCAAGACCTAATAAAGGGGAATGTTACCCTTCGAGAGAATGATGTAGATACTGTATTACTAAAATCTGATGGATTCCCTACATATCATTTTGCTCACCCGATAGATGACCATCTAATGCAAGTAACTCATGTTACAAGAGGAGACGAATGGTTTGCCTCTCTACCATTACATGTAGAACTCTTTAAAAAACTCGGCTTTGATTTACCACAATTCTGTCATTTCTCACCATTGATGAAGCTGGATAATGAGGGCAAGAGTAAGAGAAAGTTAAGTAAGCGAAAAGATCCTGAGGCAGATGTCCAATACTATATTGATCATGGCTATCCTAAAGAAGGAGTTAAGGAATATCTGCTAAATGTAGCTAACTCCAACTTCTACGATTGGAAGATTCAAAATCCTGATAAACCTTCAAATGAGTTTGTATTAAAACTAGAGAAGTTTAACAAAGCGGGAGCACTGTTTGATATCGTTAAGCTTAATGATATGTGTAAGGAATATATTGCTACCCTTACTGCACAACAGGTATATGATATGGCGTTGGAATGGGCGGAGAAATATAACCAAGAGATAGCAGAGCTATTAAAGAACAATCAGGAGTATTGTATTAGTATTTTCAATATTGAAAGAGAAGGAAACAAGATTCGAAAGGATTTGGTCAAGTTTGAAGATGTGAGTACTCAATTAGACATATTTTTTGATGAACTGTTGGAGAAAGAACCAATTGAGGATATTTCAGAAAAGGTCTCAAAAGAAAAACAAGATGAAATTCTTAAAGAATATATACAAATATATGATATTAATGATGATCAGACTCAATGGTTTGAGAAGGTTAAGGTATTGGCAAGTAAATTAGGATATGAAAAGGTTGGAGATGTTGCTATGGTTCTTAGAGTAGCATTAACACATAGGACTAAGAGCCCGGATCTATACCAGATTATGAATGTTTTAGGTAAGGAGAAGGTGATACAGAGGTTGGAGAAATATATAGGGTAGGTGATATAATCATGCTGTTATTGCCGGATCGTCTAATGGTAGGACGATTGCCTCTGGAGCAGTTAATCATAGTTCGAATCTATGTCCGGCAACCATGTCTTCACATTGTGTCTAATATCCTATAAAATATATCTATACTTGTATTTATATACATTTAGCTATGGATTATCCACCAGATTGGGAAGAAAACTTATCTCCGGAATATCCAGAAGATCCTACACCGATAGAAGATTCAACTTTACCACCGGAGCCTGAAGGCTTGATCTATGATCAATGGGAAGAAAATCTTCCAGTGGGAGATGCAATCCAAGAAGAGATTTTTCCAGAATCAGATCAAAAAGACTTTACAGGGATATTAGATAAACATAAAAGGTTAATTGAAGCAGAGTTTACCAATGTTGTATATCCAGAGAAAGAACCTACAGAAATTACCAATCTGACGATAACTTCTTTTGCAGGTATTAAGCATAAGCAAAGCGGAACTAGCCTGTTTGGAAATGGTATAGATATGAGTCTATGGAATGTAGATGGAAAATCTGTTTTAGTTTCTACAGTAGACAATATTGTGTTTGTTGGTGCGATTAGAAATCGCACAGGAAACCGATCGGTACTAGATTTTGAGTTACTTGTAGCAGATGATGATGGATATAGAAAATGCGCCATTGAGATTGGACATAAAGCAGATCAAAGTATGGATAAATTACTTGTAGATTGGGCTCTACTTAATAACCAAAAAGAAACTGAAAAGGCATGGAAGAAGTATTTCTCTTTTATGTATATGCGAGTAGATAATGTCAGTCGAGAAAAAGAATGGATGAAAAATTCTAAACTGAGGGACCCTTTACTATATCTGACATTTCGTGCAATGGAAGAAAGATTAAGAAAACGATACCCTTTTGATAAGAATTATTTAATTAATTGGTTATTAATTAACACTGCGGTAAAAGAAGAAAAAGAGATCAACGTGTAATGTGGTTCTTGTATCTATCTAAAGGATTATTTAATGAGAGTGACTCCACCATTTGAGTCAATCATATATACTGTATGAGATTCAGGATACCCGAGATATATCGAGTCAGTTCGTAATTCTTCTACCTTAAGTTGAGTAGATGCTTGAATACCATCTGTTCCGCTTTTTATCATATAGTCTCTCCCTGTATCTGTGGCGGGTTGAACAATTACGTCTTGCCCATAATATATGTTTGCTACTGTAACGGGGACTTTGATACTTGTATACAATCTGCCCAGTTTTGGATTATGTATTGAGTAAAATCCATATATAGTTCCATCCTCAGATTGGAATGTAAATTTTGAGTCTATTTGGATCTCTTGTTCTGGTTCTGGACTAAAAGGTTCATGGAAAAGCCTAATTCTTGCATCCATTTGTTCTTGAATAGTCTTAGGGACTGTTTTTTCTCTGTCTGGCATATCTTTAGTAGTTTATAATTTACTTAATAGGTTTTTTATTTCTTCTATACCACTCTCCCAAAATACTTTTTTAGTAATATCAATTCCAATCTCTTTGAATAGTCTCTTAGGTGATAGGGTAGAACCAGATTCCATAAACCTCTTAACTAATACTATATTCTTTTTATCATTTTTCACCATCTTTTGTAAAGCCTTTGAGATTAATAATCCACTAGCATATGAATATACATAGAAGAAGCTTCTAAAATGACTAACATATATCCATCCATTTCTCATACTTTCATCTTCAATAACCGCATCCCCCAGATATGCTTTCATATGTTTACAGAACAGATCTGAGATATATTCTTTTGTTAAAAAGCCTTTTTCTCTAAAATCATGATGTAACTCTTTTTCAAAATTGTAGAATGCAATCTGTCTAAATATACTAGCCACATCATCGTGTATCTTCTTATCCAATATCCCTAACATTATTTTTTCATCTTTTGTATCCTTCAATACCTCTTCCAAAACAAAATCCTCAAAGAAAGTACTTGCTATCTCTGCTAAAGAAATAGGGTGTCCATCATTTAGCGAATTTTGTTTTTTTGATAATTCTGCGTGTATACCATGTCCACTCTCATGAGCAATAGTTAAGACTGATTCTAACTGATTCTTGTGATTTAAAAGAATATATGTTGGTAAGTTTCTATTCTGTGAGGCACAGAAAGCGCCCCCCGTTTTTCCTTTACTTGGAGATACGTCATATTGACCATTTTTTGCATATGATATCAATATATTGTTGAAAAGAGGATCAAGAGATTTAAATGTTTTTTGGACTAATTCAAATGCTTGAGTAAATGGATAGTCTTTTTCAATGCTTTTAAGTGGAACGTTTCTTTCGTAATATTGTAGTTGCTTAACACCTAATAATTCAGCTTTTCTTTTATAATAATCTCTTGAAATACTAAAGTTATCAGTTATAACTTGGGCTAAGGTATCTACTATCTCTGGTTCTAAATCATTTGCCATGTGTCTTGAAAATTCAGGGGTTGGAATCTTTCTGTATTCGTCATTATTTTTCTTATTCTCAAGTATTGAATTCATTTCGAATTCAGCTATTTCCAGATATCTTGTATTTATTTTATTATATTCTTTAGCCGCGTAATCTCGGACTTCTTTGATTTGAGACTCAAGATATTTATTTATTTCATTGTAATTGATAACAGTCTTTTTCAGATCTTCATTTAAAACAGTTAAATTCTGTTTATCTAACAGCTCACTAATCATATCTACCCAATTTCCATGAGAAGTTTTTCCTTTAATATTAAAGATTTTTTCTTCCTTGTCAGAAAGGGTATATTTTGCAGAAATGAAAGCTCGCTCTAAATAGTGTTTGTATGGTTTCAAATCTTTATGCTCTAGAAATTCTTTTTGTTTTTTCTTTGCTATTTTGCATATATTTATTTCAAAGAATTGTATTTCATTCTCAAGTTTAGTTGATATATCTGATATTTGGTTCAGTTTTGCCTTGATATCTGGATTAGTTTGATCAAGACTATTTCTAAGCATTACATAGTAGCTGGGTTTGTCACATATTCCTGTGGTGCTGAATAGTTGCTCATATTCATTTAGGGCTTGAGCTAATATGATAGGATTTTTAGTATATTCTTTGTTTGTTTTCCATTTCTTAACAAATGTATTTACATTTTTAGTTGATAGATCGATGTCCTTTTGTATTTGAGGATCGTTTTCGGAGTTGTAGAGTAGTTTTAGATTCCATTTGTATTGCATATTTAATTATACTGCAAATACAATACTATGGGAAAGGATTGACAAGGTAGAAAAGTGAGGGGATAATATTAGTGTATTTTCAGCTACAAGCTGAGAAACGATCTTAATAGACGAAGGGAGGATTATGTTATTCCAACCAAAAGAGAAGGGCTAATCGTCCGAGGGACAAATCGGCCGAAAGGTAAGGGGATTGTATTGGGACTTTGAGTCCAGTTCAAGCCTATGATCAAGGAGTTTGATACTATGGAAAACTTGGCTTCCGTGATCTGCAACACCATGACCTCTTACGCTGGTAACACCACCATTGATTTCTCCCGCCGTTTATCCGTCGTGTAGACCCTCATCGTCCCGGTCTATACTGACCAGAAACTTGACCTAGTGTGACGTAGTCCACAAACTCAAGTTTAGTTCTGGGGTAGCCCTGACAAAAATCAGGGCTACCCATTTTCACCATGTCTTCTTTTCCATATATTTAAATATCTGATATAATTCTATCCAATACTTAGATCCAGTAATCCCTGGGGAGTAGTAGAAAGAAAATATTTCTTTAAATGAAATATAAGTAGAATCTACCGTATGTAAACGAAATATACACAAATGAGAAATAAATAGGGTGGTACCGCGTACACAATGTTCGCCCCTTTCTAAAGATTAGTATATATTAATAGGTATATACCAGTTTTTATAGAGGGGCTTTTTGTTTAAATTAATGAATATACATATGGAAGATATAAGGATAAAGAAAAATGAAATGATGCCTAATTTCCCTAAAACAGAGGGAGACATATTAGCATTCTGGAAAGCAAATAATATCTTTCAAAAATCCATAGATCAAAGAGACAAAACCAATCCTTTTACCTTTTACGATGGACCAATAACCTCAAACAACAAACCACACTATGGACATGCACTAACAATGGTCATAAAAGATGTAGTACCAAGATACAAAACCATGAAAGGATATCATGTAGACAGAAGTCTAGGCTGGGATTGTCAAGGAATACCTGTTGAATATGAAGTAGAGAAAACATTGGGTTTTGAACAAAAAGAAGATATTGAAAAATTCGGTATAGAGAAATTCAATCAACTTTGTAGAGAATCAGTACAAAAATATCAAGGAGAAATCTTTGCATTAACTGAAAGAATGGGAAGATGGGTAAACAAAGATGAAGAATATGCAACTATGGATCCAGCATACATAGAGAGTGTATGGTGGTCACTAAGTGAGCTTTACAAAAAAGGTTTGCTTTACCAAGGTTACAAAGTAGTACCTTACTCAACCAGAGCAGGTACAACACTCTCAAATTCGGAAGTAGCATTGGGTGGATACAGAACCATTGTAGACCCTGCAGTAACAGTAAGTCTGAAATTAAAAGATAGTGATACATATCTCCTCATATGGACTACAACCCCATGGACCTTACCTGGTAACCTTTTGGTAGCAGTAGGAAAAGATTTTGAATATGTAGAAGTTGAACATCAGGGAAAGAAATATATTGTTGGAAAAACATTGGTAGAAAAAATATTTGGCGAGGATTACAAAGTAGTGAACGAAATGCTTGGGAAGGATTTGGTTGGAAAAGAATATGAACCATTGTATCCATACTATGCACAAAAAAGTAGTGAAGGATGCTTTAGAGTAGTACATGCTGAGCATGTAACGCTTGAAGATGGAACCGGATTGGTACACCAAGCACCATATGGAGAAGAAGACTTCGCACTCATGACAGGTATGGGAATTGAGATGTTTGACTATCTCGATGACCAGGGAAATATGAAAGATGAGATAACCCAATTTGCAGGAATGTTCTACAAGAAGGCAAACAAATATGTAATGCAGGATCTTGAAGAAAGAGGATTGCTCTTTGCTCATGAAGATCATGAACATCAGATGCCAATGTGTTGGAGAACTGAAACACCATTGATATACAAACCAATTAAGAGTTGGTATGTAAAAGTCTCAGAGATTAGGAAGAGAATGGTGGAAGAGAATAACGAAATCAATTGGATACCAGAACATATCAAAGAGGGAAGATTCGGAAATTGGTTAGCTGATGCAAGAGATTGGGCCTTAAGTAGAAACAGATATTGGGGAACACCACTTCCAGCTTGGATTTGTGACAAATGTGGAGCTACAGAAGTATTGGGTTCATTTGCAGAGATTAAAGACAGATCAGGAATAGAACTTACAGATCCTCATAAACCATTTGTTGATGAAGTAACCTACAAATGCTCAAAATGTGATGGAGAAATGCACAGAGTCTCAGACGTCATCGATGTTTGGTACGACTCTGGATCTATGCCATTTGCTAGATTCCACTATCCATTTGAAAACAAGGATAAATTTGAGCAGAAATATCCAGCTGAATTCATTGCAGAAGGAGTAGATCAAACCCGAGGTTGGTTTTACACATTACATGTATTAGGGACTGCACTCTTTGATCAGAAAGCATTTAAAAATGTTGTAGTAAATGGATTGGCCCTTGCACCAGATGGGTCAAAAATGTCTAAGAGCAAACGAAACTATACTGAGATTAACACAGTATTAGATCTGTTGGGTGCAGACTCCATGCGATTGTACTTCTTAAGTTCTCCAATTGTTCATGGAGAAGAGGTTATCTTCAACGAAAAATTCTTGAAAGAAATAATGGCATCGGTAATGCTTCCATATTGGAATTCGGTAAAATATCTTTTGAGCTACCAGAACGAATTAGGCTCAAAGACTATGGCAGAGTTGGATTTGAGTAATATCATGGATAGGTGGATAGTAGCAAAGCTTCACAAGACAATAGGGGAAGTAACTAGAAATATGGATGCATATGATTTGCAATCAGCTACTAAGAGTATATTCGATCTCATAGATGATCTTTCTAAATGGTATATCAGAAGATCGAGGGAGCGATTTGTAAATGGAGATGCAAATGCATTAGGGACTCTTCAATATGTATTGTTGGAACTTACTAAATTGATGGCTCCATTTGCCCCATTTATATCTGAATCAGCATATCAAACACTAGTTGCAGGAGAAGGAAAGGAATCAGTCCATCTTGAGGATTATCCAGTTATTGATGAGAACAGGGTAGATGAAAAACTCCTAACGGATATGGATAATATTAGGAAGATATGCTCACTAGGATTAAATATACGAGATGAGAACAGGATAAAGGTCAGACAGCCATTAGCCCAGGCCTTTGTACCTGTTAACGATACTGAATTACAAGATATTGTTAAAGGAGAATTGAATGTAAAAGAGGTTAAATATATGGAAAAAGGGGAATATGGACCAAATGTTGGAGAAGGATATGTATCATATGCATTACCTGGGAATACATCTGTATTTGTCACATTAGATACAAATATTTCGGATGAACTGAAAGCTGAAGGATTTCTGAATGAGCTAACAAGAGGTTTACAGGTAGCTAGAAAAGAGAGCGGATGTCAGGTAGGACAGACCATCACCATTAAATATCAGACTGAAAGCCAAGAGGTTGAAGCGTTAATATCTTCTCATCTAGAAGAGCTTAAAAAGGTAGTTTTAGCTCAATCCTTTGAGAAAGTAACAACTTTGGAGAATGGTATAAAGCTGAAATTAGCCGAAACCGAAGTCCTGGTGGAAATAATAAAATAAAGACTTAGAATGAATTAATATTCAGAAAGAGATATTTCAAGTCCAGTGACCTTAGCAAACTGTTCATTTGCTTCGTCCAATGTTTTGTCTGAAGCTATTGCTAATTCCCCAACAATATTCTTAACTGCTTCCTCGAGCTGTTTCTCAATACTGGTAGGAATTAATCTTCCTTCTTTCTCTCTTCGCTTACAGATGAAATTACAATACTGTACTATCTCAATGGTTGATTTAATATCAGACTTGCTTTCTAGCTCTTTGAACATATTCAGCATGATATTAAAATCAGTGACCTTAGGGTTTTTAGCAGGAGTTTTCTTTAGCACCTTGATCTCTTCCATGATCTGCTTGGTTGAAAGGACCTCACGAATTCCAAGGGAATCAATATTATCTACTGGAGTAGAAATACTTAATGGATTGGTAATTAACTCAAATTCAAAATACTTTTTAATCTCTCCATTAAATTCAATATCTTTCTGACCTTTTACTTTACCTGCACCGTGTGATGGATAGAAAACTTTTGATCCTACTTTAAGTTGCATAAGGAAGTTCGGTTATTTTAACGTCCAATTATACCACGAAAGTGCTATACTTTCCTTAATATGAATATCGTAGTAATTGGGGGTGGTACAGGCTCGACAGTTGTACTTGAAGGCTTAAAAAAGTACAGAGAATTACATCTTAGTGTGATAGTGGGCATGATGGATGATGGCGGAAGTAATGCCTCAGTTAGAGATGAGTTTGGGCTTTTACCGCTAAGTGATGTGCGTAAATCGATATTGGCTTTATCAGAGGATAATGAGAATAATTTTCTAAGAAAACTTCTAACATATCGATTTGTTGATGGCAAAAATATGAAAGGCCATACCCTAGGTAATCTTCTAATGATTGCTATGTCTGATATTCTTGGTTCTGAAGTTGAGGCAATTGAAACATTATCACAAATGTTCGGAGTTAGTAGGGGTTGTGTATTGCCAGTAACATTAGATGATGTGCGATTGGTAGCTGAATATGATGATGGAAGTAAGATAGTTGGAGAACATTATATTGATGAGCCAGAAAAAGATATTAGCATAGTTAAGTTCTATTTGGACAAAAAAGCAAAGGCTTACCCCAAAGCCATTCAGGCCATTAAAGATGCCGATTATATTATCCTTGGCCCTGGGGATTTGTATACCACCTTACTTCCTAACCTCTTAGTGGAAGGAATAGGGAAAGCGTTGAAGCAATCTCATGCCAGACTTATCTTCATATCTAACCTCATGACTAAGATTGGGCAGACACGCCATCGAAGTGTAGGGGAGATAGCCAAGATAATTGAGGGATACATCGGTAGAAAAATTAACTATGTATTGATTAATAATGGAAGAATTCCACAAGAAGCATTTCAACGTTATATTGCAGATGGAGAAAATTTAATAAAAGATGATATGGTAGATACCAAAGGACAACTAGTATTAAGAAAAGATCTTGTAGCCAATGATGATATCAAGAAAGAGAAAGGTGATATTCTCAAAAGAAGCCTCGTTCGTCATGATTCAGCCAAAGTAGGGAAGGTACTCTACAGTATTTTTAACAAAAGTCCATTAGGCCGATTTATTGGAAGTATTTTCTCCCAGTATGTTAACTAGTGAAGTGCCGTAGCTGTCTTGAATTGCAGTAGTTTTGAAGTTCGCATTTCCCAGAAGTTTAAGAATATTTTTGTAGTTTCCTCCATTTGTAGGGTGATATTCAATTAATATATTTTTTATATATTGTAATTTGTTTCCTTCTATTAACTCTTGTAGCACCTCAGTTTCTGCACCTTCAATATCCATTTTTAATATATCTATATCTCTATCAATATATTTACTTAATCTCTCGCATTTTACATTAATAGCTACAGTTGACTGTGTCCCATCCCATGCATTCTTGTTGAAACTACTAGTTGAGAAGCTATCGTTTCCAGAGTTATCAATATAGAAATCTCTAACTTCATCCTTAGATCCCAATGCGATATTGTGTAATTCCACATTACTTAAGCTATTACATTCGATATTTTCTTGCAGTATCGGAAATATATTAGGATTAGGCTCAAATGCAACAATCCTGGAATTAGGATATTTAATCTTAAAGTACAAAATTGAAAGTCCAATATGCGCTCCAAGATCAAATATAACGGGAGAATCCCCCTTATTATTTAAGTTTAAATTAACGTTGTATATCTCTTTGTTGAATATTTCATCCTTTAGGATATTAAATTCTTCCTTGTTGGTATATCCAATCTCGTAGCCTTGTATTTTTGAAAATAGAGTTTGCATAGTGGAGTTTAACAAAAAAGCCCTGGTGAATACCAGGGCTTTGATAAATTTCTACAGTGCTTCAATTTGGTTCATAACATACTGTACCTTCGATGCCCAGCTATCTGCAGTTGGAGGACAATATGAGTAAGATATTGCTCTAGGAGTAGTCATACCTTTGGCATAGTATTTTGACAGACCTTTAGATACTGCCCAAATACCATCTTCCCAGCTTGCAAATCCACTCTTACCCCAACCCCATGCATTGTAAGGTCTAAATGTGTGTTTTCCACCTTCAGATTCAATTACAGATATAGCAGCTACAAGGTTGTAGTCTATACCGTATTCATCTGCAGCAGCAACAAATTCTTTAGCATAGTCAGCAAGAGGGGCAGCTCTTTGACTTAAATATGCTTTTATTTTTGTTACTCGTACATCAGCAACTTCATTGATAGTGATTTCAGCGCTATCAACAGAGATATACTCTGTACTTGCAACAGATACCTGACCTTGATCAGCTAAGACTAAGTTTACAGGCAATCTATCGCTTATAATATTTGCTAAAAGGCCAATACCTAAAACACCGGCTATTACACCTAATGTTTTTCTTCCCTTTATAAATAATCCTTTCATAGCAGTTAATTTCAAGTTAATACCTATTTCTAGGTAAGGTATATTATACCATAAAAGACCTATAGCAATCAAAATAGGCAAGATGGTACCTGGTAGTATATTATTTACATGTGAGATCCATGGTTATTAATGACATAAAATACAAAAGACCTCCCAAAGGTCGAATTTCCCTGTATGCTGCCATATTTGGTCTTGTAGCTTCTTTGCTTTTTGTATATATCCAAAACTTCAAGACTGTAAATACTTTGATTACTTTCCATAACCCTAGAATCAAGTATGATACATACACAGTAGCTTTTGAGGGTAATATCCCTGAAGAATACAAAACACTAGCACAAGAGAATGTTAAAGATATGGTTTTTAACAAAAAGGAAAGATTTAGATTTGTAGATAGCAATGCAGATATAACAATACAATCAGAAAAGACAGATACAAATTTAGATGTATTGAGCGAAATCCTCATACCGGTAGGACACCTGTATTCATTGAAAACTTCCACAGATGAAGATGATATTAAGACTATGAATGTATATGTATTAAGTGATACATACATTAGTTTTTTAAGAGATCAATATGGTATTACTGCTCAGAAAATAGATAGTGTAGATGCGTTGGTAGCTAAGATGAAAGAGTCTGATACCAATATTGGATTAGTAACCTACGACGATTTGAACTTTAGCATGAAGATACTAAAGGTGGGAGATCAATATTATCTAGATAACCATGATGCGGGAATACATATTAGATTTTACGCAACATTGGCTGAAGGCGTGGACTCTTTTGCGTTGGATATATTGAAAAAGAATATCTCTACAGATAGTGATGTTACTGATACTGCAAGTCTTTTGAAATTAAATATGTCAGGTGTTGTAGCTATATCTAGAGATTTGGGTTCAAAGATGAACTCGCTTCAAAACTATGACTATCCTGCGGAGAAGTTAGGCCCTTTTCTTTCTGATGCTGATTTAACACATATTTCTAATGAGGTTTCATTTGTTGAAGGATGTGTGGTAGCTGCGGGTATGAGATTTTGTGCTAGAGATCAATATATGGAAAGTATAACTGCAAGTGGAGTAGATATTGTTGAGTTAACGGGAAATCATAACAATGACTATGGTAGTGCGAATAATGGGAGATCGATAGAGATGTATAAGGCGTTGGGTATGGATTACTTTGGAGGAGGGCTGAATAACGAGGATGCTTCGAAGATATTGTACAAAGAGGTGGATGGTACTAAGTTAGCCTTCATCGGGTACAATTGGTACGATACCACTTATAAATCGGGTGCCATAGCTTGGAGCGATAAGCCTGGAGCTAATGAATATTCTGAAACGAAGATGGCAGCCAATATCGCTGAAGCTAAGGCTAATGCTGATATTGTTATTGTGGATTTCCAGTTTCAAGAGTGTTATTGCTATCCTGATGGTGATGTTGTTTACCCAATATGTTACAAGCCACTTAGTAATCCAGATCAGAAGGGTGTATTTAGAAAGGCTATTGATCTAGGTGCTACTATTGTTATTGGTACTCAAGCTCATCAGCCTCAGACGTATGAATTGTATGGGGATGGGGTTATTTACTATGGTTTAGGTAATTTGTACTTTGATCAATGGAATTGGATTGGTACCAGACAAGCTATGATTCTTACTCATTATTTTGATAATGGGAAGTATGTTAATACTAAGCTTACACCGATATATATGGATAGGAGTATGCAACCTAATTTTGCAACGGATGCTCAGGCTGCTCAGTTACTTAAATCTCTAAAAACGGCTAGGGATTAGTGTTTATTCATCGGAGACGAGAGTGGATATTCTCGTCCCCGATGTCTTACAGCTACTATAGCAAGGAGAATTTGAATTCTATCCTGTTTTTCAATAGTAGTTTTTTGTGCTTATTCGTGGAGCAATAGTTCCGAAGGAAGACTTTTAGGTTTCTTATCTCCTCGGAATTATTTGTTGTTGGGACTGCCCCTTTGATAGGCACTCCGTTTTCGAGGATCCCAATGGAAAAGCTTTGACGCCGCGATTTTTTTGCAGCGTAGACTAAAATTTCTCCTAAGAAGTTATCTTTTAGGGGAAACGATTGTTTTTCCTTTCCTTCATTAAAGGAAAAAACAATTTCCAAGCTTACCGGTATAATTTTATCCATGGATGCATCTCCTTGTAACGAGCGATTTTGTAAGAAATCCATTATACAACCTATAATATATCTATTTCAATCTGTAATATTCAAATAGATATTGTCCCGCTATACCAGCATATTTTCCAAAGTATTCTGTATACCACTTAGATATATCTTCATTCTTAGTATATGGAACCCTATATATATCCTTAGCTATATTGAACATCCATCTATCTATTGGTACTGTATCTAAATACCCAAGTGAGTAGAGTAATATACAATCAGCAACCTTGGGACCTATCCCAGGCATAGATATTAATACCTTTCTAACATCCTCTTTTTTCTTAGGTAGTTGCAAATCAGTAAGTAATTTGGAAGTCTCTTTTAAGTATGGTGCCCTGTACCCAATACTAGCCTTTTTGAGGTCCTCTATGGGGGCTAAAGCCAATGATTTAGGTGTAGGGAAGGTATTGTGGCTTGTACCAGTAATTGGTGTGCCATACATCTTAGAAAGTACTCTAATACTTTTCCTTATCGAAGGTATATTCTTATTAGTAGCTAATATGTATGAAGTAGTTGTGAGTAAGAAATCTTGCTTCAGGATTGTGATATTTTTAATATGTTTAATAGCTTCACCTATGTGTTTATCCTTGTTTATGTCCTTTTTAATACTTTCATAGTCTAAATGATTACCTAGGTATTCATCCATATCTACATTCTCATTTATCTGTGTAATCTCTCCATTATCAATGATTATTAACCCATTATGGGTAAAACCATAGTATTTGTTATCTATGTAATCCCAGTTGAAGGCTTGCCCACCTAAGAGAGTTGTTTGAAGGTTAATTTCCATTGTTGATTATATATTATTTATACCTAAAGAAGATATCGATATATGATGATCTATGTTAGACATCTTCTTCATTTTTGATATACTTTAATAGTATGCGAAAGCCCCGAATTACCATTAGAATAAACATAATTAGAACACTGTTTGTATTGCTGTATTTAGCAGTTTTGTATTTACCCATATTTGAAAAAGTCGAAATTACTCCCAGTGTAACAGAAACCAATGCGGGAAATTTTGTAATGCAAACGGGAGGATATACAGGAAAAGGGAATTCTATGTCGATAACGGGACTTGGATTTGCACCCGATTTGGTAATTGTAAAACCGGCTACTACTGCGGGTATCGGAGCAATAATGAAGACGACCGCAATGATAGATACTGTTGAAATAACATTTCCAGCGACTGCAAATGGCGCGGGTGGTCTTCTCTTAGATTCAAATGGATTTTCGGTAATGGGAACTAACACAAATTCCATAGGTGTTTACTATACATGGGTAGCATTTGGGGGCTCGGATTGTACTTCAACTGGGAATTTTTGTGTTGGCGCATATGTGGGAAATGGATCTAGTCCGAGACTGATCAGTACTGTTGGGTTTCAACCAGATTTAGTTATAGTCAAACCTTCTGGTGCAACCGTTGCTATGTGGAGATCTTCTTCTATGGCAGATGGTTATGCACAAAATTTTTCTGCTGCAGCACAGGATACCTCGAGTGCGTACTTTACAACTCTTGCGGCTAATGGATTTAATGTTGGAGCAAGTCTTAACACCGCATCTACTGTATATTACTATGTAGCTTTTAAGGGGACATCAAATGCAATGAGCGTAGGATACTATGATGGTAGTGGTGCGGCTCGAAATATAGATTTAGGATATGTTCCAGATTTTGTATTTCTTAAAAACTCTGCAACTACAGATGCGGCAATATTTAATACCACAGAATCATGGGGAAAAACATCTTACCGTTTTGCAGACACTGCAATATTGGCGGGAGGGATAACTGGATTAATAAGTACGCCAGTTTCTGGATTTAGTGTAGATACAAACGTCATAAGTAATGGGTCAGGGAATAGAATATATTGGGTGGCTTTTGGAGGGGCCTCAGAAACACGAAACTCAAGTGGTACATTTAAGATGGCAAAAGGAACGTACACAGGTACGGGAACAACGGGGGATTTCATAAAGGTTGATGGGTTGAATTTCACGCCAGATTTGGTGATTGTCAAAGGTGACACAACTCAAGTAGGAGTATTTAGGACCTCAACAATGCCAGGAGACTATACCACCTATTTTAGTACTGCAACCGCTAGTTTTGCTGGTGGAATTGTATCTTTAGATACGGGAGGATTCACAATCGGATCTAGCGCCGTAGTCAACACCTCTGGTGCTACATATTACTGGGAAGCTTTTGGTAATGCATGGAACGAGAAAACAAATTCAGGGGCTACAGATTTCTATGTTGGTTCATATTTGGGAAGTGCTAATGACGGTATGGATATAACAAAACTTCCATTTGGAGCGGATTTGGTCGTAATTAAATCTAACACAACACAGGCTGGAGCATTTAGAACCTCATCACACTTAAATGATATTAGTAGCTTTTTCGGAGCTAGTGCAGAGGCCGCAAATGTTGTGCAAGCATTAAATACAGATGGATTTGAGATAGGGACACATGCTACGGTAAATTCAAGCAACGTAATATATCACTATTTTGGGTTTAGCTCTGGGAGTAATTTCACAGTTGGTTCATACAATGGTTCTGGAGCTTCCAAGGATATCACAACTGGTTTCCAACCCGATTATATCTGGGTAAAACATCCTTCAACAACTGTGGGTGTTGACAGGAGCTCTAGTTTGTCTGGTGATGGGGTACTTCCTTTTACGAATCTTGCGAAACAGACGAGCAGCATAACGGCAATAATACCTACAGGATTTACTGTTCTTTCTTCGGCATATGTAAATACTGGTTCGGTAAACAATTATAGATATGTTGCTTGGAGAGCTACAGATACAGTTGGTACGCCAACTTTTAAAATGCAAACAGGTGGATATGTTGGAAAAGGAACAGCCCTTTCGATTACAGGCTTAGGGTTTGCTCCCGATCTTGTTTTGTTAAAACCAACTACTAATGCTGGAGTAGGGGCAATATTCAGGACCACAGCGATGATTGATTTGGCAAGTAGTGTGTTTGTGGCGACTGCAAATGGTGCTGGAGATATTACTCTTGATTCAGACGGATTCACTGTTATGGGTGCAAACTCAGACACTTCGGGTGTCTACTATACCTGGATAGCGTTTGGTGGTTCAGATTGTTCTTCTACAGGTAGCTTCTGTGTTGGAGCGTATGTGGGTAATGGTACGAGTCCAAGGCTGATAAATACAGTTGGGTTTCAACCAGATCTTGTATGGGTTAAGCCTACACCAAGTACAGCTGTGTCAGCTACATGGCATTCTTCTTCTATGCCAGATAATTATGCTCAATACTTTACAGGTACTATTCAAGAAACCGGTGGCGCTTTCTTTACTACTTTTGCATCCAATGGATTTAATGTTGGTGCAAGTAATAATGTTAGTGCAGTGGTACATTACTACGTGGCGTTCAAAAACGTAGCGAATGCAGTTAGTGTCGGTTACTATGATGGTAGTGGTGCGGCCAGGAATATAGACGTTGGATATGAACCAGATTTTGTATTTTTAAAGAATTCAGCGACTACTAGTGCTCCAATCTACAATACAACAGAATCGTTTGGAAAGAGTTCTCCATATTTTACTGATACGGCGACGTTGGCGGGGGGTATAACTGATTTAATAACTACACCGGTATATGGATTCTCAGTAGATACAAATACCATTAGCAATGGGTCTGGAAATAGAATATATTGGGCAGCTTTTGGAGGAGCCACACATACACGAAACTCATCTGGAACATTTAAAATGGCTAAGGGTACATATACAGGGACAGGTACAACTGGAGATTTTATAAAAATTGATGGTTTAGATTTTACCCCGGATCTTGTCATTGTAAAAGGAGATACCGCTCAAATAGGGGTATTTAGATCTGCGACAATGCCTGGCGATTCAACTGCATATCTAAGAGGTGCGACTGCAAACTTTACCGGAGGTATTGTTAACTTGGAAACAGGAGGATTTACAATTGGGGCTAGTGCTGTAGTTAATACCTCGGGTGCTACATATTACTGGGAGGCTTTTGGAAATGCGTGGAATGAGAAATTTAATACAGGAGCGTCTGATTTCTACGTTGGTTCATATCAAGGGAGTGCCAATGATGATATGGATATAACAAAACTTCCATTTGGGGCAAATATGGTTGCAGTGAAGTCGATTACGGCTGCAGGAGCAGCGATATTCAGAACATCTTCCCATGTCGATGATTTGAGTAGCTACTTCGGTGATGTTGCAGAATCTTCAAATGTAGTGCAGGCACTGAATTCTGATGGATTTAAAATAGGAACTAATGCTGCTGTGAATACCAGTGTTATTACATACCACTACTTTGGGTTTAGAACGAGTGCCAATTTTGCTGTCGGTTCGTATAATGGTTCGGGGGCATCTAAAGATATTGCGGTTGGTTTTCAACCCGACTATGTTTGGGTAAAACATCCTTCAACAACTGCGGGTGTTGATAGAAGTGCTAGTTTAGTTGGTGATGGGGCTTTGCCATTTACAGCAACTGCTAGTCAGACAAGTAGTATTACGGCAATAATACCTACTGGTTTTACAGTGCTTTCTTCTGCCTATGTTAATACCAATAGTGTTAACAACTATCGATATGTTGCATGGAGAATTCCTGCAGCTGCAGTAATATCTATAACGGTAAGCGATGGAACAATTGCATTTGGTGGTGTACCTTTCGGTACTTCTAAATCTACAATATCACTATCTGATACCCAGAGTGTAACAAATAATGGGAATAGGACTGTAACTGTAAGTGTAAAGGGATATGATACTGCTTGTCCATGGACACTCGCGAGTACAACAGGAAGTGAGCAGTACAAATACGAGCATTCTATTGATAGTGGTTCTAACTGGTACCCTATATCCAAATCATATACTACATTAAAAACAGGATTAGCTGCTTCTACATCTCAGAATTTTGATCTACAACTTTGGGCTCCTACTGTAACATCTTGTTTAACAGAGCAAACGGCGAGTGTTACTTTGTTGGCAACGGAAGAATAAAAATGAAAGAATATATAAAAAAGCTTTTTTGGATATTACTAGCAATAGGAGTAATAGTGGGAGCTTCATATCTTCTTCGTGTATACAGAAATAATCTTCCAATACCTGACAATGCCGTTGCTTTAGAATTTCCATTAAAGAACGGTAGTTTTGTTATCATGAATAGTGGTAAATCATATGATATACATACCTCCACAGTAGAAAAATATGCTTTGGATATAACTAAACAGGGTAATAGTCTAAATATATTTAAATCTATGACATCATCTCTAGAAGATGATCCAATATATGGTGAAAGTGTATATAGCCCATGTGTAGGAAATGTAAAAGACACTAATGATGGGGTAAAGGATCAACCATTTGGAGTAAGGGATAGGAATGCTGGAGGGGGAAATAGTATAACCATAGGGTGTGATGGATTTGATGTATATATGGCACATTTCAAAAGTGGGACTTTGCTTGTTAAAGAGGGGGAGATTGTAAGTATGGGACAGGAGATAGCGAAGGTGGGAAATAGTGGGAATACAACTGGTCCGCATCTGCATTTGATGGCATATAAATGGAATGAGGATAATACTGAGAAAATACCTCTTCCTTTGATGTTCAATGGAAGATATCTGTATAGATGGGATATATTTAAGAATTAAATTAAATATTAAAAAGATATGAAAAACTTAGTTATATATGACTCCTTTTATGGTAATACCAAACTGTTGGCAGAAGCTATAGCGAAAGAATTAGGAGAGAATACTCAAATAATGCATGTATCCAATTTCAAGGGTGATGATCTAAAAGGAGTAGGGTTGTTAGTAGTTGGTAGTCCCATATTGGGTTGGAGGCCATCTGAGAATATTTCTGCATTCCTAATGAGTTTTGGTAAAGATCAATTGAAGGGTATAAGGGTGGCGACATTTGATACTAGAATGAAGATTATTATTCATGGGGATGCTACTAAAAAGATGTCTGAAGCGTTATCTAATCTAGGAGCTACTGTTATGATAGAGCCTAATTGGTTCATAGTTACTGGTAGGGAGGGACCTTTAGCAGAGGGAGAACTTGAACGAGCCAAGGAATGGGCAAAAAAACTTAAACTCTAGGGTATCCCGACATATCTTCTTTCGAAGAAATATATCGGGACACCCCTCATTCATTTACCAAATACTATTTTGATATTACTTTGGGTTTAAAGAAGATAGCTAAGAGAGAGATAACTCCAAGCACTGCAAATGCTATGAATACTCCCTTAGTATCTACCAACAAACCAACAACGGGATTAAACACTGTTAACATAAGACGACGTGCCATACTAACAAACGAAAGAACGGTAGCTCTTTGTTCACAGGATATTTCCATATTAATCTCTTTAGACATCAGGCTACTTACTTGTAATCCTAATCCTCCTGCAAAGACTAATACGAAGAATACTCCTACAATACTATGTAGCACTCCTCCGAGTATGAATCCAAGGCCAACGATTACGGCAATGAAAATAAGTATTTTTTGAGGATTCATCTTCTTGAATAGCATCGCTGCGATCTTCATGAATACTATTTCTGCTACTAGTAGGGCTATACGGTACACTCCAAGTGTTTCTGTAGGAACAGACAGCACTATGAGTGCCTTTTGATATAGCCATATGACAAAATAGCTTGTAGAAGCTAATAATCCTGTGTAGATAACCAACTTTCTTAAGGTTATGCTACCTTTTAAAATCGTAAAAGCTTCCTTTATTGTATCTTTGTAATTGGGTTTTAGAGATTCTTTTTTTACACCATTTGTTCCTTGGACAAAAAAGCCAAGTAATATAATGGCTATGATATTTGGAATTACACCCAATCTAAAGATTTGTTGAACCGGAAGTATTCTACTAACCCATATGCTTATACCAGCCGCTAGAATCATTCCTGCCATATTCAATGTTCTTGCAGTTACAGTTATCTCCCTAAAGCTGTCCTCTAAATGATACTTTTTAGAGGTGTCATACATCCATGCCTCTTCAGAACCTGATATGAAGGCTACGCCGAATGCAAAGATCAATTCAGATATGGCGAATACCCATATATTGGGAACTAAGGTATATGTAAATGTTCCCAGGGCAGTAAATGCATACCCAATCAATACTGATTTCTTTTTTCCTTTAACATCTCCATATACTCCTGTTGGTATCTCTAGTAAAAAGATACATAGGGTAAACCAACTTTGTAGTGACTGTGTTTGAGTTTGGTTTAATCCTCCCCAGCCTTGGAAAAAGACTAGTAGTAGGGGACCAATTAACTCTACGCCCAATATGAACTCTACGATCCAGAATATATATATTTCTTTAGGCCAAGCAAATAGTTTTTTCATTTCATTTCTCCTTTTAAATTAAATTTGTATTTGGTTATTAATGAACAATACCTTCAAATATTTAAATTTGAGGGTGTATAACTTCCAAATACAATTAGCTTTTAAGGGGAAAATAAAAAACCTCCAGTATTTGGAGGCTATTCACTGACAATTTGGTTAGGAATTATGCAATAGATAGGTCTCCAATATAGTGTGTTGCGTGTAGAACGTAACCACACATAGATGGTTTGGTTGGAGTGAACTTATTAATTTGTCTATTGCTTATGTTTTGCATAATGGGGAGATTATATACTCATTTAAATGGGGAATGCAAGAGGATTCTAAGAACCTTTCTTTAGTAAACCAATAATAGCTTCTGGTAAATTGTTGGACACTAAGTACAAAATCCTATTTAAATAACCTAAAATACCAAGTAACCCAAATAATCCAGCGAAGAATGTGTTGGCATCTATCCCATTTTTTTGGTAATTATGGAATGCAATATAAAGAAATACAAATCCGACGTATGAGGTTACTGTGTTGATAAAAAATTGATAAATCCACCAAAACAAGTTTGGCTCTAATAACTCTTTTGTTGTACCAGTTTCTGTTACAAATTGAAATTTTTGCCTTAGTCGAGGAAAAACAATTTTGTTATGTGGGCGATCAAATATATATGTATGTCCAAAACCGTAAAGCACAGAGGAAATTACTAATGTAACAATAAAATATAAATTTGGATTCGAAAAGAACGAAATGAAAAGTGTATACATTCAATTCTGATTAATATAATGCTCCCCGAGTAGGATTCGAACCTACAACCGAACGGTTAACAGCCGTTTGCTCTACCATTGAGCTATCGAGGATTATCAACAACTGCTATTATATCCACTCAATCCTTATTCTGCAATATCTTTATTCTCCAAACCCCTAACTATTACCTCTGTCCCATCCGCTTCATATGGAATCCATTCAGCTTGTATAGCTTCACCATCCTCCAAGACTACCCTTCTCTTAAAATCAACCTCTTCTTTAGAATCATCCTTTACATCAGATTGGATCTGAGATATTGCTTCCGAAATAGCTTCAAGATCCCTTATGGTGAATAGGTGATACCAAATATCATTTCCCTCAATAGATGCAAGATATTCAACTTTGTTATTTTCAATCTTGTCTGATGGTATTATGTCTGACTTAGGCATAGTTGCAATATACCGGTTATCACGAATCCGATTCTCAGGGGTACGAGTTTCAATATAGTAAGCACGTTGATCATCAAACCCCGCACTTTCAAAGGAGTTTGGATATGCTGAGATCAATTGATCTGTAGTTAAGATAACCATCTTTAATCCCTTAATATCTGACATATCTCCTGAGTGTGATGCTGGTATTCCGTCTGTCATATATATACAAGTCTAAAGTTATATTTTACACTTCACCTAATCCAATATATCATTAAATATATATAACTTGTAAGGAGAAAGATATATGGACAAGAAGACTATACAAGTATCATTCGTAGGGATGGAACCTACCGAAGCATTAAAGAAATATACCCTAGAGAAGATCCTAAAGAAAGAAAATCTACTAGAAGAAGCAACCAAGGTAGAGGTATTTCTTAAGGAACAAACATACAGTAAGGGTATAGAGAATGATTTTAGAATAGATATAGATGTATATTTACCAAAAGCCGCAGTCAGAGTAGAGGAGAGTGGACCAGAAATGTATGCAAATATAGATAGAGCTACAGATGTACTATTTAGAAGATTAAAAAGATACCATGATCAAAAAGCCCATTGGGAAGGACAAGAATCATGGAGAGTATTAGAAGCCGAAGCCGCACAACAAGTGCTTGCAAATGAATCAGATTTAGATATAGATGACTATACCGACTATATCCCAAAGATAGCCAAACGAAAAATAGTAGAAGACATGTCTCCATTAGAAGAGGGAGAAGCTATAGAGAGGATGGAACTAAAGGGATATGACCAATTCCTCTTTAGAAGTAAAAAGACTAACAAAATATCAATGCTGTACAAAAGAAAACGTGGAGGGTATGGGTTAGTAGAACCACCTACAGATTTGATATAGCTGAGAAACAAAAAAGGAGGCTTTTGGCCTCCTTTTCTTTTACATATTCAGTATCCTATTTAGCTGTTAGGTTCTTAAATATATTGATTGTAGTACTAAACAATCCATATGTTGGCTTGCTTGTAGCATTATTCTGAATCTTGTATTCAGTTTCCTTACTAGATAGCCATGTAGATTTAGTATTTGAAACCTGCTGTTGAACATAATAGGTGGTAGTTTGAGCCTTGTACTGATCAAAGTCTAACTTAGCACCAGTTTCCAAAGCAGCTGTTTCAGTAGGGAACATCTGTGCGCTATATTGGTTGAAGAAACTCTTAAGATCATCATCAGTATATGTAATGGTTGGAGTTAAAAGCTTTGTAGTTAAGATATCAAGCTTTATCTCATCCTTCAGCTCTGCATCAGTCAAGTTATTTGCTTCCAATGCTGCTTCATACTGAGATTGTCCACCAAGACTGGTAACAATTTGATCTACCTGAGTTTGAATCTCTTCCTTAGATGCAGTCAAATCAGCTTTCTTTGCTTCCTGCTTTATGATCTCGTTATCAATTAACTGAGTAGCAGCAGCTTGACCATATGCCTGTTGTAGCAATTTATTCCACTCTGATTTAGAAACTCTGGTACCATCAACAATAGCTACACTGTAGTCATTGTTTAGGTACTGTACTCCTAAATCAATTAATGCAAATGAACCAACGACTACCAATACTAAACCTGCTATCTTTGCAACAGGTTTCCAGTTCCATGTCTTGATCTTTGAGAAATCAGGCATTTTAACCTTTATTTTAACATTTGATAGCTTAGGCTTTTTAACAGTAATTTTAAACTTCTTTGCTGTTATAGGGGCTTTTGCGAGGGGCTTTTTAGTAGTACTTTTCTTTTTATCTTTAGCCATTTAAGGACATAGATATGAATTTATTAGTATTTAGTTTAGCAGAATATCCTGTAAGAAGAAAGGGGGTGAGGTTACTTTAGGTGAACATATATACTTCGCTTTCCATCACTCTGAACAACAATGGCGTAATTCTGGCTACAACTATCGACACCCCGATACAAAGTGCCACCGTATGCAGAAAGCACAGGAGCATTTGCAGCGCCATTAGGTCTTGAGAGGTCAATTGCTTTACCATTGTGATAGTCTTGAGTCATGATGACAGTACCTGCAACAGGTACCTGATACTTATTTGATAGTACATATGGATAGTTCCAACCATCATATGCACTAACTATACCGGATGGATTACCCCATGTAAGATAGCCTGCAAACGGATCTACACTAGCTGAAAATGTCCCAGATGTTCTAGTATCAATTCCAAAATGTAAGTGAGCTCCAGTGGAGCATGCAGAGGTCCCAGGATATACATAACCAATGATAGAACCTCTCGCAACTGGCCCGCTATTTACGATATCTCCCATGTGCGCATTGATCCAGGTAATGATGGCGGCATCTAATTGTGACTGTAAAGTCTTGTTTTGTCTTAATGCTGCTAATAATTCTGCAGATTTGGCCTGAGATTGGGCAAGTAGACTATTTTTCTCTGCAACTTGTGCTTGTAGACTCTTGTTCTGATCCGCAAGCTCAGCTTTCTCTGAGAGTATAGCTTCTTGTTTAACAAGGAGGTCTGCCTTTTGTGCAGAAAGTGCTTCTTCCTCACGCTTAAGTGCTGAAGCTTTTTGTGCATAGTCTTCGAGCGAAGCAATATCTTGGGCGCGTGTGACTATTAAATATTTGGTTTTTCTTAATATATTTGAAAAACTCTTCGAATCTAAAAAGAGATCAAATGGACTTAAAAAAGAATATTTATATGATTCCGTTATTCTTTGATTTACGTTTTGTTCTAGTACAGAAATTTCTTGCCTTAGTAATGCAACAGAATCTTCTTTGGACTGTATGTCCTCTGTAAGAAGTTTGATTTCAATATTATGTGCGGCGATCTCTATTTCTAAAGATTTGATAGCTTTTTCGGTTTGAGTAATTTGATTACTAATGTATGAGATCTTCTCCTCCAGGGTAAGCTGTTTGTACTGTTCTTGGTTCAGCTGATTTTGAAGAGTACCTTGTTCTTTTTGTAGTTGAGTAAATTGCTCAAGTAAATAGTTGTAGCACTGCACCTCTGACATATATCCAGGACATGTAGTTTCAGCCGATACAGGTTTATCCTTATATACCATCAACCCTACGAAAAATGTAGCTAATATGAAAACAAATATAGTTGTAGGTACTAACCTTTTAATATTCATATCTATTTCAAATACCTTTTTACTGCACTGAAGCTGCTAACTACACCAAGTAGGGCTCCAAAAGCGAGGTGTGAAATGTAATAGATTGGTAAAAAGATAATACTTGGAGTTCTTAAGAAATTAAGCCCAAAATCTGAAAGCATCTGATTTAACCAAGTAGCGAAATCAGTTCCTTGAGTATATGCAACTACCACATACCAAGGCACAATGATTATTGTAGCCGCGAGGAAACCTCCCACAAGGCCATAGAAAGCACCCTCTAAAATGAAAGGTGTCTTTATGAATGAGTTTGTAGAACCAACTAAGTTCATAATCTGGATCTCATCTTTATGTGCATTAATATTGAAACCAATAGTGATTCTTATTAGGAAGAAGGAGATGATCAAAAGTCCAGAGATTAATACAATTGCGCCAACGTTTATAATTCTTGAGAGTGTTTTTAGATTATCCACTACATCTTTAAAATACATAATTTCATCAATACTAGGATTGGTATCCTTCTCCTTATTCACATTTGTAATTACCTGGAGTAGACCATCAATGTTGTAAGCTCTAATCTCTAAGCTAGGGGGTAAAGAGTCGGCAGTAACAGTAGAGATAAGATCGGGATTGTCTGCAAAGTCCTCCTTGTATATTTCCAAAGCATCTTCTTGAGAAACGTATTTAATATCAGATATTAAGGTAGGATCATAGATTTTATCCCTAAGGGTAAGAATATCTGCCTCGGAGGTATCTTTTTGGAAGAATATAATTACTTGAGAACGTTGTTCGTAGTATTTGACTGCAACTCTACTTAAAATTGCAGCACTAACAAAGAATGAGGTTAGTGCTAATACAATAGTACTAACAAATATCGTGGCAAATGAAAGCCATCGGTTTCGTCTAACATTCTTTTTAGTTGTATCAAACACTTTTGATGTCTTATTCATGCTTTTCTTTATTTAAATAATTTTTTACATATTTTTCTAATTCATCTTTCTGCCCAGATGAAAACTTTAAGTTACCTAAATCAGAATCTGTAAGATTGAGTACCATATCCATATCTGTTATCTTTGCCTTATCAAGAATCTCATTAATTTCTTTATTCAAACCTTTAAACTTTGTATCTTTATCTTCTTTTTCTTTATTATTTACCTCTTCTACTTTTTTAGGTGCTTTGACTGTATCGTAATCACCTTTGTTGTCGGATATTACCTTTCCTTTATCTATTCTAACGACTCGAGTCTTCATCTGATTAACAATATCTTTATCATGGCTGATGATCATAACGGTGGTTCCACCCTTGTTTATCTTCTTCAATATATCCAACACTTGGAATGCATTATCTGGATCTAAATTACCCGTAGGTTCATCGGCGATGAATAGCTCGGGGTTGTTTGCTAGAGCTCTAGCTATGGCGCCTCTTTGTTGTTCCCCTCCAGATAGCTGGTGAGGGAATAGATTTTTTCTATCCTGTAACCCAACGGTTTCCAGTAGATAGTCAGTAGTCTCTTTAATCTCTTTGTCCTCTTTTCCTAATATATCTAATGCAAAGTTGATGTTCTCTTCTAAGGTTTTTGTGCTAAGTAGTTTAATGTCTTGAAATACAATACCGAGTCTTTGTCTGTAGGTAGGAAGCAGGTTATTAGGAATATTGGGAACATCTATGTCTTTGAAAAATATACTTCCAGAAGTTGGAACTTCTTCACGGATTAGCAGTCGCATCAGAGTAGTTTTGCCAGCACCAGATGGACCCACCAGAAAAAAGAATTCTCCTTGCTCTACATTAAAATTAACATTATCTAATGCAGTTATATCTCCATCATATTTTTTACTTACTTTGTCAAAAAGTAACATGGCAGTTGTAGACAGTTTAAGTACTTAGTATATATTACTGTAATCTTATCTCCGCTTCAACAAATTCCTCTAAATTCCCATCCAACACGGACTCAGGATCTTGGGATTCTACTCCTGTTCTTAAATCCTTAACTAATTTGTATGGATGTAGCACATAATTTCTAATTTGATTTCCCCATCCGGCAATTTTGTAATCTCCTTTTATCTGTGAAATTTCTTCTAATCTCTCATCCATTTTAATTCTCAAAAGTTTGGCTTTTAATACTTTCATAGCAGTTTCTCTATTTTGTAATTGACTCCGTTGCTCAGATGATTGAACAGTTATACCTGTAGGGATATGGGTAATCTGTACTGCAGAAGAGGTCTTGTTTACATTCTGGCCCCCTGGACCGCTTGATCTTACGGCCTTAAAATCCAAATCAGTTTCTGGGATTTGAATATCTTCGTCAAGATCTTCCATGATTGGTAATACTTCAACACCCGCAAAAGTTGTTTGCCTTAATCCTTGAGCATTGAAGGGGGAGATTCTAACAAGTCTGTGAGTACCGTGCTCGCGTTTAAGATATCCAAAAGCGTATGCTCCAATTACTTCCATAGTGACGGTTACAATTCCGGTTTCATTCCCATTAAGAATTTCTGTTATGTTGTATTTCCAACCCATCTTGTCAAAGTACATAGAGTACATTCTCATCAATATACTTGCCCAATCATTGGCCTCAGTTCCACCTTGCCCCGCATGTATTGTAATCATTGCATTTGCCTTGTCATATTTGCTTGAAAGGAACTTCCTAACAGAAAATTTATCAAATCGTTCTCTAAGTGATTCGTACTCTTCTATAAGCTGATTTTGCTCAGTTTCTTTTTCTATGGTATTAAAAAGTTCGACCAATGAATTAATATCAGCATCTAGTTTTTTTGCAGTCTCAATTTCTTCTCTTAACTGTCCAGCTTCTCCCATTACTTTTTTAGCTGTTTCAGTATTCTGCCAGAAGTCTTCTTGGACAGTTTTGTTTTCCAAAATAATTAACTTTGATTTTTTTGAATCAAGGTCAAGACTTTTTAAAGTATCTGTAATATCTTTCTGTAAATCTTGTATATCTTTTTTGCGTAAATCTACCATACCGTATATTATATTGGAGTAATCAATTAACTGCCATAGTCATGTTTGATTTTTTTAGATCTAAACAATCAGAAATACCTTCTAACAAGGATATTGTCAACAAAAAAGATTTAGTAACCCTCATCATTTTAGATGGATTTGGTGTACATCCAGATCCTGAGGGTAATGCAGTGCTTACTGCAAGGACTCCCTTTCTTGATACCGCATGGACATATGGTCGTTCTACTTTGATACATGCTTCAGGTACGCATGTGGGATTGCCTGCAGAGGAAGCGGGAAATAGTGAGGTAGGACACTTAAATATCGGAGCCGGAAGTGTGGTATATCAGACATTGCCTAGAATAAATGATGCCATTGAAGCTCATGATTTAGACAAGAATCCTGTAATCATGGAGATGTTTCAGGTATTAAAGAAGAAAAATACAAAATTGCATCTAACTGGAATTTTAAGTGCAGCAGGAGTTCACGGACATATCAAACATCTATATTCTTTACTTGAGATATGTAAAGCGAATGGTATAGACCCATATATTCATGTAATGCTTGATGGAAGAGATGCCCCTCCTCACGATGGATATTTGTATATGGATAGATTAAAACAAAAGATGAATGAATTGGGTATAGGGCATATAGCTTCCATAATGGGAAGATTCTATGGTATGGATCGTGATAGCCGATGGGAGCGAACTAAAAAAGCATATGATGCAATGATTGGATTGGCAGAAGATACATTTACAGATCCAAGTGAAGCTATCCAGAAAGCATATACCAATGGGGAGGATGATCAGTTCTTTAGACCTAGAATGTGTATAGCTAATGGACTGCCAATAGGGACGGTAAAGGATGGAGATGCTGTTCTTTTCTGGAATTTTAGAGAAGACAGAGCAAGACAATTGACTAAAGTGTTTGTAATGAAAGACTTCTCACATTTTAATAGACGAAGCTATCCTCGCGATATATATTTTGCAACGATGACAGGATATGAAGAAAGTCTTGCGGCCCATGTAATATTTCCTCCACAACCTGTAAAAAAATCTCTTTCAGAGACCCTCTCTGATTATGGTAAAACACAATTCCATATCTCGGAAACAGAAAAGCAGATGCATGTAACTTACTTTTTTAATGGAGGTGTAGAGTTTGCTCATCCAGGGGAGGTATTTTTTAATATCCCTTCTCCAAAGGTAGATAACTATGCCGAAGTACCAGAGATGAGTGCACTTACTATTACCGATGAAACACTAAGAAAGATTCAAGATATAAAAAAGAAATATTACAACTTCATATTAATCAACTTTGCGAATCCGGATATGTTAGGGCATACGGGGGACTTCAGAGCTACAGTTCAGGGGAATGAGATAGTAGATCAATGTACAGCCAAGATAGCCAAAGCTACTTTGGAAGTAGGTGGAAGCGTAATCATTACTGCTGATCATGGAAACTGTGAGACAATGATAAATAGGGTGACAAAGGAGATAGATATTGCACATACTAATAATCCAGTTCCATTGACAATCCTTTCAAACTTGAATGAACTGCAACCAAAAGTTGGGATTCCAGTTCTAAAGATAGGGACAGGGGCCCGAGCAAAAGCGACTGGATTGTTGGCAGATATCGCACCTACCAGCCTAAGTATTTTAGGAACAGATATTCCTGCAAATATGACGGGGGTGGATATACGGAATATGCTATAACAGGTACCCAACAACCAAAATCGCGATACCAACTACTATTCGATATATACCGAATGCAGATAGCCATCTCTCCTTCTTAACCTTTTCTAGAAGCATTAAAGAAATACATCCAATTACAAATGGTACGAGGATTATAATTGCGAAATTAAGATAGTCAGTTACTCCAAGAGTGGTAGGGATAACCTGCCCGTTATCCATTACGGTTTTAATAATCTCCCATAATGATGCGCCAAGAAGTACTGGAAGTCCAAGTACTAGGCTATACTCAAACGCGGTATATTTATTCAACCCTAATCTAATCCCAGATAGCGTAGTTATGCCTGATCTTGATGTTCCAGGAATTAAAGCAATGGCTTGCGCGAAACCCATTAGCAAAGATTGTTGCCAAGTTACTTCTTCCATATCCTCTACAGTACCATCATCTTTTTTGTTCTGTGCTAGGATCATTAATATCCCCCAAAATATGAGGGAAGCAGCTATGATCCAGTTGTCATGTAGTATATTCTCTATCTTAGATTCAAACAAAACGCCAAGTACTCCAGAAGGAATGATTGAAAGAAGAATCTTGGCATAGAAGATCCACTTCTTCTTTGTAAAGAATCCTTTGAGAAGTTTTCTACCAAAGAATACTAATATGGCTAGACTTGTCCCTATATGTAGTGATGTTAATAGTAGGGTAGATGTAGGGATTGCCATGACTTCTCCAAGAATAATTAAGTGTCCACTGCTTGAGATTGGTAATAGCTCTGAAATTCCTTGGACGATTGCTAGTATCAACAGTTTTATACTTTCCATTAATCTGATATTCTGAAGTAAGATATATTATGTTAATATTTAATACCGTGATAGTCAAAAAATACTTAAAAACCATTCTATCAGTATTAATCCTTGTAGGATTTCTTTTTGTATCCCCAGTAAAAGCTGTAGAACCAATGCTTTCTTTGTATCCAGCTGGAGGAGTGGTAACTAATAAAGATAATGGTTTTACCGTAGATGTAATGATTGATTCTGGTGGTGAAGATCTTGTATCTGCACGTTTTGTCATAACCTATGACCCCGAATATCTAAGACTGAAAAAAGCGGAGAAGAACAATACACTTTTTGCCCAATGGCCTGAGGATGAAACAAGTATAGATAATACCAACGGTGTAGTTATGCTTACAGGTTTTTCTCAATCTGGAACTGATACTCCATATACTACCGATGGGGATCCCGACGTTATGGCTAGGCTATCATTTGAAGTACTAAAGCTTGGGGATACTACTTTGGATTGGGAATTCTCGGGTAGTGATGAGAGTTTTAAGTCAGTTATGCTTACTGATGGGAGTCCTCCGCAAAATGTTTTGAAGACTAAACCTGATGCCGAGACATTTACGGTTAAAGCGGAGATTGTAGATACTGCAATCGGATGGAACAAGTATGTTTTAATAGGTGGTCTTGTCTTCATACTTTTTGGTGCCCTTATGATGTTCTCCAAACCAAGAAGATTAGATAAAAGAGGTATGGTGGTAATATATGAGGAAGAATAACAGCAATATGAAAGTTGCACTTGTTACAGAATCCCTTTGGGGTATGGCAGGAGCCAACCGAGTACTAGAATCATTTGCAAGAATGTATCCCGAAGCCGATATATATGCTTTGTTTGGTAACACGGAATCGCTTTCTCCTGAACTTCAAAAACACAACATAATATATTCAGCATTAAACAAGCGACCATTCATCAGACAGCTCTACAGATATTCATACCATCTTTGGCCTTTGCATATTGAGAAGTTTGATTTTAGCAAATATGATCTAGTTATATCCTCCAGTGCGAGTGTAGCCTTCGGGGTTGTTACTCCAATTACATGTAAACATATTGCATATATTCATTCGCCAATGCGGTATCTGTGGGATTTAAAGGATATGGGATTAAATGATTTGGGATACTTTAGAAGAGCTATAGCTAGTTTTCTTTTGGTATTCATAAGGTTGTGGGAGATATCGGCATCATCTAGACCGGATGTCTTAATATCAAATTCTGAATTTGTGGCTAGACGTATAAAGAAGTATTGGGGTAGGGAGGTGGATCATATCTTAACTCCTCCGATTCATTTCTATGACAAAGCTATCAAGCAGAAAAAAGAGAAAGAAAAGTATATTGTGGCGGGAGCTCCATTTGAATTTAATAAAAAGGGAGAATTTCTTTTGGAGTGTATAAAGGATACAAATATTGTATTGAAATTGATTGGTAGTGGATCTAAGGAGCCTGGGTTAAGAAAAAGATATTCTAAATACAAGAATATACAATTCTTAGGAAAGATATCTGATGATGAAAAATGGAAGGTGTTTGCAAAGGCTTCTGCCTTTGTTATACCTGGTATTGAGGACTATGGTATTTTCCCAGTGGAGGCTATGTCTGCTGGTACTCCTGTATTGGCTTACAAGGCGGGTGGTATTATGGAGAATCTAATTGAGGGTGTTAATGGGTACTTTTTTTCAGAATGGAGTAAAGGGAATTTTGATATTGGTTTAAAGAAAGTGCTAGATGAGAAATGGGATTACAAGAGAATATCCGAATCGATTAGGAAGAATAACAATACGGAAGAGGTGTTTAAAAAGAAGTTTATGGGGTATTAGTTGAATGTGGTATGGGTTTTTGATATTATCATACTGTTCTTAATGTATTGCCGAGATAGCTCAGCTGGTAGAGCATTTGTCTGAAGAACAAAGGGTCCCCAGTCCGAACCTGGGTCTCGGCACCATTTGCGAGAGTAGTTCAGTTGGCTAGAACGACACATTGCCAATGTGTAGGTCGCGGGTTCGACCCCCGTCTCTCGCTCCATATTATAATATTCTCCAATTCTGTAGAGATTAAGCTTGACTCATAGTATAATAACTCATGAGTAAAAAGCTATTATTCCTTTATCCTGTTGAAGAATATTGGTTATATTCGTTTCCATTTTATAGTGAACAGAGCATTGAGCTACTTGAAAAAGCTATAGATTGTAGGTATAGAAAGAAAGGATATGAAATCTACTACGCCATGTTTCCAGATAGGGAAATTAAACATATACATGTCTTGCCTACAGATCGTGTTATTTATACTGATATTTCCTTCGCTGAGCATACAACGGCAACTCCCAATGGATTTGCATACCCTGCTCCTCATAAACTCATTGATCAATTAGGACAAACGGAACACTTAGTGGTCTGTGGTTTTCATTCTTGTGATTGTGTTAGAAGAATAGCTCAAGAGGGTATAGACAGAAAGTTAGATACCTTGGTGGATATTGAGCTAACAGAGCTATTTTCGCACTACAGCTCAAAATTCTATTTTGACCCAGAACAGTACAATTTGGCTAACATGGTAATGGCAGCAGAATATGAGAATTCAAAATATCATCCTTATCTATCAAGCATGCTGGAGAAATATGATGCTGAATATTACCATCTGAAAGATTTTGTCCCAACAATCACAATAGAGGATATCGAAGCCAACGAGATAAGTCTTGAGAGATCCGAAGTGAGAGTTGTTTAGGTCATCAAAATCTATATTATCAAGCTTCCCGCATATCCAATATATGCAAAAGCTATTGTTCTAATCGTTTTTCCTAACATTACTACAATTAAAAACCTCCACCATTTAATACCCAAGGCCCCAGCAGCTAATCCAGCTACATCAAATAAAGGATTAGGAATAATTGCTAAAAAGAAAATAGCCCAAAGACCATACTTAAGAATCTTAGCCTCAGCTTTTTTGTATATCTTGCTAGATTTAACAATCCCACTACCACTATACCCTGCTAAATAGCCAACCAATTCACCAAGTGAAGATGCTACCCCTATGGTTATACCTAACAGAAGAGGATTGGTAAATACGCCACCTAGTAATATATTCAATGGAGCAAGTATGGGGACGGGTATTAGTACTGTGGCATTACCAAGGAACATTATTAGGAAGATTCCAATATATCCATATTCTTGTAGATTACGAATTTCTTTGTTGAAAACAACTATTAATACAGATATGGCTATGGAAGCAAGAAGCATTAGGAGGTGTTTAATACCGAATTTCTCTTGTTTGGAAGAATCCATTATTTATTATACAGAGGAACTGGGATAAAGAAAGAGAATTTCAACAGGTAGCAATCACTTGTAATCTCATAGTATAATACTCCTGTAATTTTCATATTACGATCTTAATAAGAAGTAGGGAGAAAAGGATATAGTGAAGACGTTCAAAAACTTGCACGACTTCAGTTTGGAGGAGCTAGTAAAATTGGCTCTCCACAGCGATGATCCAACTGTAGTAGCGGCTGCCTTGGCACTCATTGATTTCCGAGAAGGATGTCAAGGTCTTTCAGCCTTTGCAGTATGCCTAGTTGCCACGAAAAATGGTATGGAGGAACCAAAAGTTGAGGAGATGTTAAAATCTCAAACCTCTCATCCAGGATGGAAAAAACTTCCAGACGAGGATATCCAGGAAGGCGCAAAGCAATTGTATGATCGAGGCGCTCCTCTTACATGGGACTATCAGCTCCTGGAAACACTTTGCCGATAACTGTCCCACCCAGAGAATGGATACCCCCCTACTTATCCATTCTCTGGTGCTTTACAATTTTCTTTCCAATTTTTTGTATATCATATACACTAGACATATGGATATAGATATACAAAAACAACCCACCAACCATCTCAAAGACAGAATACTAAGATTCAAGCCAGTAGCCTTTGTAAAAAAGAATATAGCCATATTCGTTGTACTCTTTGTATTCCTACTCTCAATGCTAGTAGGAATATGGAATATTAAAAAGTACACCATTACAGATCTAAATGGATTGGATATACCTCAGAACGTATCTACATTAATAGACAAATATATGGAAGAAAAATTAATAGGGAAAAACTATTTCTCTTTCTCTACCACCACCTTTGAAAAAGACATGATCACATCAGTACCATATGTTAAAGAGGTAAATATAGAAAAGGTAGTGCCAAATAAACTAGAGGTATTTGTAAACTTATACAAGCCAACAAGCACAGCTCTGCTTCGAGATTCCGAATGCTATCTACTCTCCGAAGAAGGAATAGTCTTAGATACAATATGTAAGGAAGATACTGCGAACTGTTGCAAAGCCTATGCTACTGAACATTCTTTGTATGTATTTACCTCGTCAGAGGTAGACAGCTCAAATACAGAAAATGGCAAACAGGCGCTCATGGTAATGGAAAATATATATAAAGTGGTAAAGGTGGTTAATACATATGGCTATGAAATACAATCAATATCTCTGGATAGTATGATATTGGAAGTTACGGTAAAAACCGATCAGGTATTTAGATTCAGTATGTCTGAAGATCTTGATTTACAATTAGAAAGATATATTGCAGTTGCAAACCGAGTGAAAAGTGATAACCTTAAATTTAAGTCAATAGATTTTCGTTTTGAAAGACCGGTACTAAAAAACTAATTCTTGCTAAAACGGAGATTTTTGATTATATTATTAGAAAGGACTTGTCAATTCTGGGTCTTTTTATATAATAAATTAGTAAAATTAACTGCCTTAAAAAACATGGCACGCAAAATAATAACAGCTATAGATCTCGGTTCCTCTAAAATTACAACAGTAATTTCTTCTGTTGAAGACAACCAAACCCCTTCCGTTATTGGAGTGTGTTCACACCCTAGTAAAGGCATTAAAAAGGGTGTAGTAGTAAATATTGATGACGCTACTAATGCAATATCAGAGAGTGTATTAGCTGCTGAAAGAATGGCAGGTGTTACAGTTTCTGATGTATATGTATCTATCAATGGTGAGCAAGTAACAAGCTTAAACAACAAAGGTGTTGTAGCTGTTGCAGGTTCAGAAATTACAATAGATGATACATACAGAGCAATTGAGAATGCTAGAACATTGTCTTTACCAGATAACTTAAATCCTATCCACATTATTCCACGAGAATTTGTAGTAGATAATCAGGGTGGAATTAAATATCCAATTGGTATGAGTGGTGGAAGATTAGAAGTAGAGACACATATAATCACAGCACCAAATTCATATTGGCAGAACATTAGAAAATGTGTTGAACAAGTCGGATTGAATGTTTACGATGTCATTTTCGCAGGTTGGGCTTCATCTCTTTCAGTACTGACTGAAACAGAAAAGGAATTGGGAGTAACTATGTTAGATATGGGTTCTGGTACAACAAGCATTACAATATTTGAAGAAGGTTCCATTATATACAGTAGCTGTATTCCTTTCGGAGGCAACAGTATTACAAGTGATATTGCAATTGGGCTTCAAGTATCTTTGGAAGAGGCAGAGAAGATAAAGCTAAATATGTCAGATATATTGGATAATAAGGCTGCCATGAGTAAGAGTAAAGGCGCAGATTCGACACCAGCACTTTTGAGAAGAAAAGATGAACCAAAGGAAAAGAAATCTAAGGTTGATGAAGTTGATCTGAGTGGATATGGTATAGACAAGAAAATATCTAAGGAAACATTACAAGAGATTGTTGAAGCTAGGTGTGAGGAGATATTTGAATTGGCAAAGGAGAATGTTTCAAAGTCTGGATATAATATTGCAATGCCAGCAGGAGTTGTTTTAACCGGAGGTACTGGTTTGTTGAGGAATATAACAAAGATAACACAAGGAGTGTTTGGAGTATCTTCTAGAATCGGTTACCCATCTGGATTAACTGGTATGACAGAAGAGATCTCTGATCCATCATATGCTTGTGTACAAGGATTGATTAAACACGCTATGGATGATGATGTAGATATTAGTTCTGCAAATGATAAGAAAAAATCAAATGTTAAAGGCTTCGTAGGAAAGTTAGGTGAGTGGATGAAATCTTTACTGCCTTAAATAAATTTTAGTGTTTAAGACACAATGTTAGTTACAACCAATGTAGATCCAGTAGCAAAAATTAAAGTAGTAGGAGTAGGTGGTGGTGGTTGTAATGCTATCAACACTATGATTACTGATTATGATATCCCAGGAGTAGATTTCATGGCTTTTAATACTGACGCTCAGGCATTGAAGATGTCTCAGGCACCAGTTACTTTACAATTAGGTGAGGAATTGACACATGGTCTAGGAGTTGGTGGAAATCATGATATGGGAGCTCAGGCTGCCGAAGAAAGTTTAGATCAGATACAGGAGTTCTTGGAGGGTGCAAATATGGTCTTCATTACAGCTGGTATGGGAGGTGGAACAGGTACGGGAGCAGCACCAATAATTGCAGGAGTAGCCAAGAATATGGGTGCACTAACAGTAGCTGTTGTAACAAAGCCATTTGAATTTGAAGGTAACAAACGAAGAGAGATAGCTGAAGAAGGAATAGCCGCCTTGAGAGACAAAGTAGATACTTTGATAGTTGTTCCTAACCAAAGATTGTTAGAAATTGTTGATGAGAATGAGAAACTTTCATTCATAGATGCTATGAAGAAAGTAGATTCTGTATTAGCAGAGGGTGTTAACAGTATATCCAACCTGATTAGCCAGACAGGATACATTAACGCTGACTTCAATGATGCTAAATCAGTAATGCAAAATGCTGGTACTGCACTTATGGGTATTGGTCGAGCAAGTGGTGAGAACAGGGCTGAGAATGCAGCTAGAGCTGCTACAACAAGTCCTCTTCTTGATATGTCTATTGAAGGCGCTACTGGAGTTCTTTACAATGTAGTTGGTTCTGACTTAACACTTACTGAAATTAGCCAAGTCTCAGAATTAATAAAAGAAGCTGTAGACCCATCTGCAAATATCAAATTCGGAGCACAAATAGATCCAAATGCAGGAGATGAATTAACCATAACCATTGTTGCTACTGGCTTTGATGAGAACAAACAGGTATTTACTAAAAAGCAAAAGGGTGGAGAAGAAAATGTCAGAACATTTGGTTTCAAACCAAAAGCGGAGGAAGTAAAAGAAGAACCGGAGATAGATACGGAAGATGATGTTTTAGAATCCTTTGAAAAAGAGAATACCCCAGAAGAAGAGAATAACGAAGAGGAAGAAAAAACGGTTGCTTCATTACCAAAAAATGGATTTGAAGAAGCAGATAGTGATCCTTGGGATATTCCAGCATTCATGAGAAAGAGAAAATAACAGATTATATGTTAGAATCTGTTATCTATGAATTCACTATCGCATAAGTCAAAATTTCTATTTCCAATTGAGTGGAAAGTATTTCTTCCTGCGATATTGCTGTCTATTATTGGGATAATAACCATTCTCTCGACAACGATTCTCCCCGAGGGAGGCTATGGTGATTTAAGTATCGTATGGAAGCAAGTTATATCTTTAGGAATTGGTTTTCTTCTTTTCTTTCTCATATCCTTTGTTGATCTCTCATATCTCAAATATTGGCAAATATTGCTTGCAATTTGGGTTATAACCGTAATTCTATTATCACTAACTCTGATGATAGGGCCGGTCATTAATGGTGTAAGAAGGTGGCTGTATATCGGTAGTTTCCAGTTACAACCCTCTGAAATAGCTAAATTCGCAGTAATTGTAATAACTGCGGGAATATTCTCTATGCGTGGAAAATTCAACGAACTAATACTACTTGCAATAACCTTTATTACAACCATCGCACTATTCATACTCATATACTTAGAACCTGGTGGAAGTATGTCATTACTAACCCTCGCCATATGGTTCATCATGACATTCTTAGCATTAAGTAATCCACTAAGAAATACCCTGTTGGTGTTAATAATAGGAAGTATCTCAGGAGGATTCCTGGTAGCAGCAATTACAAATAATTGGATATGGTATCTGCTGATAATTATTGGAATAGTATTAACAATTTTCATTCTCTATTCAAAGAACAACTGGAAACCATTGGCCATAGGGGCATTAGTCTTAGGATTAATATTAGGTGTTTTCTTTACAATCTCATGGGATTCTCTACTTCATGATTATCAGAAAGAAAGAATAGTAGCCTACTTCAATCCAACTGAGACGGATACAGACGAGGGATTCAATGTTAATCAGTCTAAGATTGCCATAGGGTCAGGGCAATTACTAGGCAAAGGTTTTGGAAATGGTACCCAGAGTAAGCGTAATTTCTTACCAGAACATCAAACAGATTTCATCTTTGCATCTTTTGCAGAAGAATTTGGCTTAGTAGGAAGCATATTTGTTCTCTCCTTGTATGGATTCTTAATTATATATTGCTTCATGACAGCAATCAATGTAATACAGAATCCCATACATTCTTTAATATGTTTAGGGGTAGGAATTAAACTATTGTTAGAGGTATTTATAAATCTTGGTACCAATATGGGAACTATTCCTGCCACGGGAATCCCACTCCCTCTAATGAGTGCTGGAGGAACAATAACAATAATGACGCTAGTGTGTCTTGGATTGATACAAAATATATCAATCAGACACCAGCAAAGCCATAGAGATAAGAGTGGTGAGATATTGGATGTCTATGAGGATTAATCCTTAATATTTCTTCCTATTTATTGACATTTACGCCATATTCCATTAAAATCCTTACTCATGACAGAAACAAAGAAAGAAACAAAAACAATAGAAAGAGCAACAGAAAACAAGTTCGCAGTAATCAAAATTGCAGGAACTCAGTTGAAAGTATCTGAAGGTCAGGAATTTGAAGTAAGAAAAATCGATGGTAAAAAGGGTGATGTAATTGAAATAACAGATGTACTTTTAATCTCAGATGGCGATAAAGTAACACTTGGAACCCCAGTAATAGAGGGCGCGAAAGTAGTATTAGAAATCACTTCTCAGAAAAAAGGAGAAAAGATTAATGGCTTCAAATTTAGTGCAAAGTCTAGAAATAGAACACACTTTGGAGCAAGACAGTTAATCACAAAAGTTCTGGTTAAGAAGATATAAATACAATGTCCAAACAATATTTTTTCGAGGCAGGAAGTTTCCAAGATCTCTCATACACCGAGCTAGTTTCAGTTTTCAACCTCTATGGTGTTAGTAAAGACCGTATTCAAAGATTCACAGACAAAGTATTCATTGTTAGAGATAACGAAGTATCTGAGGAGATTGTAAAGAAGATCTATAATAGGCTAGGTGGATTTGTTAGATATGGATACCTCTTAGATCAGGTAGATACTTTCTTAGCAGGATATATTGCCAAAGGAACTAAAGTAACATTTGGAGTAAGTATATTAGGGAATAGCCATTCTAAAGATCATGTCTTTTTAAGAAAACTCTCAAATGAATTGAAGGATGAATTAAAAAGAAATGAAATATCTTCAAGATTTATCAGACCATTAAGTGGAGAAACTGAACTCAATGCAGCTCAGGTATTAAAGAACGAAATAGTCGAGAAAGGTTTTGAGCTATGTATCATCAAAAGCGAAAAAGAAGAGATATATGGTTGTACAATGGGTGTACAAGATATCGAAGGTTTTGCTATGCGAGACTATGATAGACCTCACACAGATGTAAAAATGGGGACTTTGCCTCCAAAATTAGCAAGAATGATGATTAATCTGGCTGGACTCAAAGAAGGTATTATATGGGATCCATTTTGTGGCTCTGGAACTATACCTATGGAAGCTGCAGTATTAGGATTTGATATTTTGGGATCTGATATTGATGAACAAGCATTGGAATATACCGAAAAGAATATAGAATGGGCTTCAGACAAGGGACTAATTGGAATTATTAAGTATGATATATTTGATTTAGATGTTAAGGAACCGAGTAATAGAACATTGGCAAAATTAAGAAAAACTCCCATATCTGCTGTTGTATGTGAACCATTTATGGGCCCGCCACAAAGAAATACACTTTTTGCAAATAAGGCAGAATTGTTTTTAAAACGTGTAGAAGAACTATACCGTGGACTTTTTGATATATTACAAGAGGTAACCCACGAAGGATTTGTAGTGGTTATGATCATTCCTTCTTACAAAACTTCTTGGGGATGGAAAACAATAGGGGTACGAGATATCGTTGGAAAGCGATGGGAGGTGTTAAATACTGAATTATCTGGAGGTAGGGACTTGAAGTGGAGCCGTAAAAATAGTATTATCACTAGGAACATTTTCATATTACGCAGAAAATAACTGAGTAATATATATATTAATTGTTAAGGTAGCACAATGTCACATGTCGTAGGTGCAGCAAGCACATCAAACAATGGCCATGTAGCAGGTAAAAGATTAGGTGTTAAGAAATTTGCTGGAGAGGCTGTAAGAGACGGGAATATTATTGTTAAACAAAAAGGATCTGTATACCATCCGGGTAAGAATGCTTATATGTCAAAAGACTACTCTATACACGCTAATATAGATGGTTTTGTTCAATTCAGAAGAATGACCGGCTTTAAAAGAGGACAATACTTTATAGATATTGTAGAATCACTCTAATGGCTAAATCCAAGTTCGTACAGATTGAGAGTAAAAATGCTCTACTTGAGTTATTAAAAGAGGGTAGGGATTTTGAAAGATTGTATGTAGCTACGAGTGCCTTTAAAGATCCTATCACCAAGGAAATTGTAGAAATTGCAGCAGCCAGAAAAATCCCAATGTTAAGAGTTTCTAAGAAGATTATAAATAGACGTCTTCGAACTTCCACATCTGAATGTGTTATTGGTTATATGTATTCTCAGAATGACTGGAGTTTAGAAGAGCTTCTTAATCATTTAGCAGCGGATGGCAACAAGCAACCATTTTTCCTTATTCTTGACGAATTAAAATATACCCAAAATATTGCAGCTATAATGCGATCGGCATTTGCAGCTGGTGTTAATGGCATTATTGTAAATCCTCAGGAAAAAGGTTTGGTTACTAACGAAACCATTAGAATATCAGAAGGTGCAGCAGAAAGAATTCCGCTTGTCGAGATGAGTTTGTTTGCAGCTATAAAGATCCTCAAGGATAACGATGTAAAAGTTGTAGGTGTACATATGCAAGGCGAACACTATTTTGATGTAGACCTAAGAGGTCCAGTAGCGTTAATGCTTGGTGCAGAAGATACAGGGATATCAACAGGATTATTAGAACGATGTGATGTATTAGCATCTATTCCAATGAGAGAAGGAATCGGATCTCTAAATGTAAGCGCAACCGGTGCGGTTATGGTATATGAAAAGCTCAGACAAGAATTAAAAGGATTCTAGAGTAACTTTCCCATTAAATCTTCCAATTCAGTATGTGTGTTGTAACGTATTACTACTTTTCCGCCTTTGGTCATTTTCGTTATATGTGCTGTATATCCTAGTTTTTGACTAAGCTGAGTTGAGTACTTATCCGTTACCTGATCTGTTTTCTTCCAACTTCTTGTGGTAGAACCTTTCCCATAGTTGATTTTTCTTACCAAAGCTTCAGTCTCTCTTACACTCATGCCTCGTTTAATGACTAAATCAGCTGCAGCGATCAAAGATACTCTATCTTTTATCCCAAGCAATGCTCTTGCGTGGCCTTCACTTAATTTTTCATTCAATACTTCTTCTTTAACCTCATCAGGGATATTTAACAATCTAATCTTGTTAGTAATTGCAACTCTACTTAGTCCTACTTTTTTAGCAATAATATCTTGAGAGATCCCAAATTCATCTTGCATCTGTTTGAAAGCATATGCCTCTTCTAATGGATTAAGATCTTTTCTTTGTACATTTTCAATAATAGCTAATTCAAGCATTTCTTGAGGAGAAGAATCTTTAAGAAGTACAGGTACAGACTTCATCCCTGCGAGTTGCGAAGCTCTTAATCTTCGCTCTCCAGCAATTAGAAAATATCGATCGGAATCCTTGTCTTTAGTGATAATTAAGGGTTGGATAACGCCATGTTCTCTAATGGAGTCTGCAATTTCTATTAACTCCTCTGGGTCAATATGCATTCTTGGTTGATATGGGTTAGCTTGGATTTTGTTAATATCAAAGTTCTCAACATATGAATTATTCGTATTTTCCATCTCATTTGAACTAATGAGTGCAGCTAATCCTCTTCCTAATCCTTGTTCGTTCATAGTAATAATAATAAAGATTAATTAAATCGATTTATGAACTCCTGGGCTAATTTCTTGTAAGCCAGAGCTCCTGTTGATTTGTCATCGTATTGAAATATGGTTTTACCATGGGATGGGGCTTCGGAAAGTCTAACATTTCGAGGTACTATGGATTTAAAGGCTGTATCCTTAAAGAAACTTAATACATCGTTAACTACACTTTCTGAAAGCTTGGTTCTACTGTCGTACATGGTCAATATGACGCCTCCTATTGTGAGATTGGGGTTTATGCCTTTTATGAGCTTTGTTGTCTCTAATAGCTGCCCCAGCCCCTCTAATGCGAAGTATTCACACTGTATAGGGATGAGAAGTTTATCACATGCACTTAATGCATTAATTGTGAGTAATCCAAGTGATGGAGGACAATCAATAATGACATAATCAAATTCCTCTGAAAGTGAAGAAAGGGCCTTCTTAAGAAGGGTTTCTCTAGTTAACATATTTACCATCTCAATCTCAGCTCCTGCGAGGCTTAAGTGTGATGGTATTAAAAAGAGGTTAGGGGTAGAGGTGGTCACAAATACAGTAGATATTGGTACTTTGTTTACCAATACATCATATATATTTTTGTAGGGTGGTTGATCTGTGGATGTCCAATTCTGTTTATCAAATTGTTGTGTAAAACCTAGTCCAGACGAGAGATTGGCTTGTGGATCTAAATCTATGAGAAGGACTTTCTTCTTCTTAAGAGCAAGACTTGCTCCAAGATTCATGGCTGTTGTCGTTTTACCAACTCCTCCTTTTTGATTAGCTATAACGAATGTTTTCATATTCTTCTATTAATCTATCATGTTTCACACCCGCGGTCTAGAGGTTTGTATATGTTTGGTGTTGGGCAATTCTAAAATTGCTAAATGGGAAGTATACGATCCAAGCTTTTCCCTTTATAGCGGCTTTTTCAATTGGCCCAAACGATCTTGAATCTGAGCTATGCTGTCGGTTATCTCCACATGCAAAATACTTTCCTTCGGGGACTGTGATAGTCTCTCCTTCATGAAGATACTCTCCACCATTGGTATATACTGACGCGTCTAGGTAGCCGGATTCATCAAGTTCGTTTCCATTGATGTAAATATTGCCGTCCTTGAGCATGATCTGATCTCCTGGTAAGCCGATGATTCTTTTGATGAAGTCTTGGGTTTCAGAATATTTAAATATTATGACATCACCTCTTTTGGGTGATGATAGCTTGTATACTACCTTGTTGGCCATTAGGTATTCTCCATCTTTGTATGTTGGATACATTGAGCTTCCAATAACCTCATGTGGGGTCATTATGAAGAGGTAAAGAACAATTGATATGACCAGTGCAACAACTATTGTTTCGAGAAAGGATAACAGGAATTGTCCAATGGATGTAAAAACTGTAGCTATTTTCTCAGTTCCTGTTACTTTGTGTTCTTCGGTTTCGTACATTTATGGCAGATATACAATTTAATGTGTAGACTCTGAAATTGTACAATTTTTGGTGAGGTTTGACAAAGATTCTAATGGAAAATATTAAAATCTTGAAATGATGAAGTACCGCTACGGGGGATCGAACCCCGGTTTACAGGATGAAAACCTGTTGTCCTAGACCACTAGACGATAGCGGCATAATTAACCAATAAGGATTCTAACAAAATAATCAGTATTTGTGAAGCAATGAGGGCACTACTTAGAATGTTGTCTTTCTCTTTCTAATTGCCTTAATAGCTGTTGTTCTTCTGCAAAGGTAGCTCTTTGATATTGATTTAGTTCTTTATCAAATACATATCGTCTTTTACATTTACACTCAACCATGAATCTATTGTTAGAAAGGTTTCCTAATCTTTTTGCATTTTCTAAGGAATTGGTACAACCTACACACAACTTTCTTTCGAGTAATACGGTTTGGAATGGCCTTATGATTGACTTGAACATTTTTACTAGTAATTAAATATATGTGCCGAGAACAGGACTTGAACCTGCAAGGGATATTACTCCCACCTGCTCCTAAGGCAGGCGCGTCTGCCAATTTCGCCACCTCGGCATTTACACATCAGGGAATATTCTACTAAAGATACTAACTTTCTTCAATGTCACCAAATACTTTGCCATATACTTTCACAAATCCAGATTCCTTATGCTTAGCATTTCTTAATACCTCTTCCTGTGTTAATGACTCCTGAGGGACATCCTCTCTTAACTCTTCAAACTTAACATGAGCTTTCATAGGTTGAACACCATCAGTATTTACATCTTGAAGTACTGTAACAGAATCAATGATTGTTTCCATCTGTGGTGTAAACTTATCTAACTCTTCGGGTGTAAGAGTAATTCTAGAAAGTTCAGCTGTATGTTTAACGTCTATTTTCATTTTAATAATTCTATTAATATATTCTTAACATCATTAGGGTTCGATGCACCCTTAGTAGCTTGCATAACCTGACCAACTAAGAAGCCCATTGTTGCTTCCTTACCACCTTTGTAATCTGCTACTGCCTTAGGATTGTTATCTAATACCTGCTTTACAATATCCTGGATGTTTCCAGCATTCTGTGAAGCATTTTTTTCAAACATATCTAATTCGTCAGATATATCTTTATTGTTTGAAATACAATCTTTCAACATTTCCTCTGCTTTACCTTTAGTAATCTTTCCTTCTTTAAATTTCATAATTAGTAAGGAGAGATCATTCATATCAATCTCCTTTTCACCCTCAAATGCAAATACAGTACCCATTAACCAGTTAGCAGCTTCTTGTGCAGCAATCTTAGCTTCTAATTTCTCACAGAGTAGGGTTTGTAATTTCTCAAAGTAGGAAGCATCTTTTCTAGATGCGGATATGACTTCAGCGGCATATTGAGAAATACCCCAATCATTCATATATCTAGTTATCTTCTCATGTGGTAATTCCACTAACTCAGATTTAATTCTTTCAATATCATCATTAGAAACCTCAATAACTGGGATATCTGGTTCTGGCATATATCTGTAATCATCTGCAGTTTCCTTTGATCTCTGAAATTCTGTAATATTCTTGTTTGCATTCCAACCTCTTGTTTGTTGTATTGCTTTTTTCCCTTCCTCAAGTTCTTTGGTTAATCTTTCGACTTCAAATTCAATAGCTTTTTCAACTGCAGTTATGGATCCAATATTCTTAACCTCAACCTTTGGATTTAATTCATAGTCTCCGATTGGCAATATCTTTCCATCTTTTTCTTCCCATCTTCCTTTTTCCTGGATTGAGATATTTGGTTCACATCGCATCTGCCCTTTCTCCATATCTGCGTCTGAAATATTCAAATATCTAGCTATCTGCCTTATCTGTGTTGCAAAGTCTTTTGCATCTCTTGCATTTCTAATACATGGCTTTGTAACAATTTCGATTAATGGAACTCCAGATTTGTTGTAATCAATTAGGGAGTAATCACTCTCTGATGTTGAGGTATGGTGTGTTGATTTAGCAACATCTTCTTCTTGATGAATTCTTTCAATTCTTACTTCAAAACCATTTGGCAAGGTAACGGATCCGTTTGAACAGATTGGATTTTTGTACTGACTAATCTGATATCCTTTTGGTAGATCAGGGTAGAAGTAATGTTTTCGGTCAAAATATATTTCATTAGCAATGGTACAGTTGGTAGCTAATCCCATGAGCATACATAACTCAATTGCGCGTTTGTTTGGTACTGGTAATGCACCTGGTAAGCCCATACATACAGGGCATACATGTGAGTTTGGTTCTTTTTGAAAATATCCGGTAGGGCATGTGCAAAACATCTTTGACTGAGTTTTAGTCTGTACATGTATTTCTAACCCTATGATTGTGTCGTATTCCATAGTCAGTAATGTTACCAGCTTTATGCATTTTCATCAAGGAAAACATCTTCGCCGGAGGACTCTTTTGTGGGGATGTAGTAGGTACCTCTTCCTTGGCCCTTAGCTTTGATATATCCTTTTTCTACCATATCCTGAAGGTCTCTGTATGAGGTCATAAAGGATATGCCCATCATCTTTGTATATTTATTCCTTGTTACCTTAAAATTTACAGCAAGGTAATCGAGTAGTTTTATCTGTCTTGGATTTAGTAGCACTTCTATGGCTCCTTGGTTTCTTACCTTCTTTATATGTACCTCTTTGTATTCTTTGGATATCTGTACTGCTGAGTATGATATGGTGTAGAGGAAAGCTTCCAGGAACATTGTTAAATCGTGCTTTCCCTTGGAGAGTTTAAAAGCAGAGGTTAGGTCATCTCCGATATATTCTAATGCCTTGGCATATGGAAATATGTTGTCTGGGTTGTATCCATAGTTCTTTGCTAATATTTCTAGTGTTAAGATGGCTGTCATCTGATTACCTGCAAGGAATGGGGCTTTGTCTATGAACTCATACAGTAGTATTCCTAATTTGATTAAGAAATGGTTGTAATCTTTTCCATTTTTAACCCATTCAAATACATCATTGAAGTAGTTGCGTGGATCTACATTGGGATAGAAGTCACGGAGTTTGTACCATGTATCATATATTTCGTTTGGTTTTTCACTAAATCCTCTTAGTTTGGCTAGATCCCAATCATCAGCGATGTTCTTCATGAGGAGTTTGTTGATGTGGGTACTTAACTCTATGGATGGTTTTAAGGCATTGGTTGGTCCATATGAGTTTATGAAGTCTTTTACATTTCTAAAGTTTGTAAAGATTTTTAGATTTTTCTTTTGGGAGGGAAGCTCTTGTCCTCTTTGTATTTGTAGTGATTTGTTGTAACCTACGGGATATCCGATTATTTCTCCCAATTTTTCTGTGTCTTCGGCATCATATTTCTCATGTAGTACGGATTTGTGTTTCTCGGGTAATGGATAGTGGTTTATATCTGCTACTGCTAACTCATATTTAATGAGGTAGTTGAGTATGAGGCTTGTTATTGTGTACTGTGGTGTTTTCATCTTTGTATATATATTTAAAAAGCTAATGGGTGGCCTCGAACCACCGACCTTTCCCTTACGAAGGGATTGCTCTACCAACTGAGCTACATCAGCTTAATGTAACGATATTGTAACAAAGAGGGGGTGGAAAAACAAATTGAAAAGTGACTATGGGGTTGGTATAATCGTGATTGATTAAAAGCCGTGGGCTTTTAACAACCGTTCTTTAGAAGGGAGTGAAATGGAGCAGATCAGAAAAGCTATTAAGCTTGTGTCTCCAGTTACAGGGGCGACGATTTGGGCTGCTGTTCAAAGCATTGCAAAAGAGTATGGGGAATTCCTTCCCGTAAAGAGACCAGCGATCCTGGAGGATGATGGGCATGGCTTTGCTCAAGGTTTTGTTCTTGGCTTTGAATCTATGCCTACTGATCCGATCTTGTGGCTTGTAATTGGTCATGGGCCGGCTGCAGATCCCAATCTGGCAATGGAGAAATCGTTCCCAACGCTTTTTCTTCGGACGTCCAGGAACCTCGAATACAAGCCATCGGAAGAAACTTTCGAACAACGTCTTGTCGCTAGGCAAGAAGCCATTTCAGGGTATTTGTCGATTTTAGCTGAGCAGCTCGAAAAACAATTTCTCCCTGCATCATAAAGAACAAAACGGCCGGTTGGTCATACACAAAACCAACTGGTCGTTTTTTCTTTTATATTCACACTGAAAATTTGTATATTTGTTACCGTCCTCTGTGGTTTGTTTTATGAACCACAGAGGGCACTTGCTGAATTTTTTAATTTCTAAATTTCCCAGAGTATACAGAACTTCTCATTGTACTAGGAAGCCTAACGCCCACAGATAGATATTTCAATTCATGAAAATAATATGATGTTGAAACTAGATTCTTTCCAGATTTTATATCTATCAGCTTCTTTATGCGAAAAGATACTTCATCATAGTCTACTTGTACAACGGTGGTACTGTCATCTCTTACTTCAGGCATGCCATCGAAAAATACTTTCGTAGGTCGTTCAGGATGGGTAAGCAGATACAACGTCTTCATTTTTCCAGATTCAACTATGGGAGGTAATTGTTCAAGACATGTCTTTTCAATCTCTTCAGTGGTAATCCACCCTTTTGTCCCATATTCACGAAAATCCGCTATGACTATTTCTCCCAGTCTTGGATATATGATTGCGTTTTTAAAACTTGGAGGTGTGTATATCGGCTCCATACCAGCGTTCCGAAATGCAGCTTGTGTTCGTGGTTTTCTCTGTGGTTCCGCAAAACTTGGTCTCAAGTTAGGGATTACTTCTCTTACGAAAAAAAGCGCAAGAGCAACGTTCGCATTAGAGTTGAAACCCTTGAGAATTAAATATACAGATTTCTCAAAAACGACGATCTCCGATTCCCCCCAGATTTCCGAAGATCTCTTAAAGGATTCTAGACTAGGATGAACCAATTTTCTTAGTGTAAGGCGATCACTAGGATCAAATCTTGCTAATGTTAACTGGTCTTTTACAGCGATGATCTTCATTTTTTCTCCTTGTTTACTATGAATGGTTTTTTGTACACATATATGTACACAATACCATTCACAGTTATTAGAAATTTTTAAAGAACAATATTTGAGTAAAAACTCAATTCAGCAGGGCAATTATATCACTATGGAGATACAAAATAAATAACTATGGGGTACATATCATGGAGCGAGAGACGAGATTCGAACTCGCGACATTCTCCTTGGGAAGGAGACATTCTACCAACTGAATTACTCTCGCATATTGTTTGTATTGTACAAATAAAAAGGGACTATTTCTAGTCCCTTCCTAAATCAATCCCTGTTGTATTGGTTATTTGTTAAACTCTGTCTTAACCATATCCCAATCATTTCTTAACTGAGTACCTAATTTCTTAGCAACTTCTGCAGTTACAGTACCATCACTCTTTACCTCATCTATAACCTCATTAACTAAATCCATATACTTAGATTCATCTAACTTTGCTCCAAGTTTTTTTACATTAGCTAATTTCTTTTCCATCATCTTTTTTGTAGCTGTATACATATCAACAGCTTTCTCTGTATATTCCTTAGCTAATTTTTTAATATCCTCCTGAGTCTCTTTACCAGACTTAGGTGCTAAAAGAATACCAGCTGCAGCTCCAGCTATTACTCCTAAGAATAGTCCTTTCAAAAATGAAAATGCTTTATCTCCGTCCATATGAATATACCTAAAAAATTATATATATCTATATATTAGTCCTATTATGGGGAAATATCTAGCTATGATTTTGTCATCTTGATTATGAGGTAGGCTAGAGCAAAGAGGAGTAGAGGAGTTATTACGGCGATGAGGATTACACCAAAAGATATATTACTTGTAGTTGTTTGCTCTGTAGTTAGAGAATCTGAAAGAGTTGTAGTTTGCTCTTCTGTGGTAGTAGTTGTAGCTGTATCAGAAGTATCTTGAGCATAGGCAATGGCGGGAATAACGAGGAAGAGATTAAAAGCAATTATAATAGATAGTATGATGTTTTTCATATGTTTTATGTTATCACATCCAGGTATTAAACAAAAATATCTTTTGAATTGCACAAGTGAAGTTTTTTCTGTACGATTTAATATATAACTTTAGGAAAAATTCTATGAAAGTACCTAAAATCTCCCAAAAAGCGATTGTAATTGCTTTCTCTGTACTTGGTTTTTTGCTTTTTGTCGGAATTTCCATTGTGATATTTCCTCGTCTAACATATATCGGGGCTCAGATTGCGAATATTGTTGGAGATGCTATTGAGGACAATATTAATACTACTAATACTCAGGTATCAAGGCCAGAGGGGTTCTACCAAGATTCTATACAATTTAAATCAAGTTTTTCTGATTTAATCATAGAGCCAAGTGGCTCTTTATCGGAGGTTACACCACCCATTTCTTTGTTTGTTCAATCGGATCCCGCAAATGATATCTATGACCCTGATGAACGAGTGAAGTGCTACGAAGCAGGAACCATATCAGGAGAAATCATGGAATCTATCAACCCTGGAAGTAATCGTATGGAAACAAAAACATTGGCAGAAGGAACAAAGTATTACATAGCTATATATCAGGAATATGACCCGGCCATAGATTGGTCGGGGCATTATGAGGCGGATTGGTATGTATACAGCGAACCGATAAGATACTTCATTAACGAAGGGAAGGTTTACATTCTCGGTCCAAGCTCTTTTATAGATAAGGCAGTAGATCCGGGAATAGGAATGGTTAGTGAACGTATAGTCGACTCAAACCCTGAGGACAGTATCGACGATAGCTCCTATGAACAAGAAAAGAGTTTGTTGGAAGCTAATGTAGAAAATCTTGTAGCGTTGTATGGAAGTTATGATCCTATCGCCTTCAGCACATATAGTGCGAAATTTTCTGACGAGTATTCATTAACTTTAGATTATTTCTATTTTACATCTACGAAGGGTGCTCAGTTTCAGTTCGGTTACATGCCAGTGGAACCATCCACGGACCTGGCGGGCTACACAGAGATTGATGACTACCATGGGCTAAAGATACTAGTAAATTCAAGAAAAGAATTTGTTATTATTGATAGAGAGGGTTTTGTACAGAGTATGGTCTTTCAGGTCCCATTAGATGGATATGCAAAAAAAGAGTTTCAACTGAGTGATGGCACAACCTTTGCAGGCACATATTCGTCTTCCTATGGCACGTGCGAAGCATCAAACGATGCTACTGCATTTTACGTCTTTGAGGATGTCCCAGAAGGTAGTTTACAATCGATAGCAACTGTTGACGGTTTTGATATATATGAGAAGAAGGACCCTGTGAATGATTCTTTTACGAAAAAAGTATACGATGAGGATTATATCGCTTTGGAGTACTGGGAATGGAATGGTTTGGAAGAAGATAATGGTCAAGCTATGACATATACAGAATATTTATCATATCACCCAATTATATATGTTAAGGACGTGTACAGGAACTTTATTCGATACACAAACTCGGACTTCTTTCCAGAGGGTGGTTGTGCTAAACCTGCAATCTATCTCTATCCTACAGAAACAACAGATATCTCTGTAAAGGTTGTACCCAACGGGAAACTTACATTTACATATCCAGCATACAATGAGGGATGGAATGTCATTGCCAGCATAGATGGAAGTATTGTAAACAAATCTGATGGCAAAGCATATGACTATCTATGGTGGGACTCATATACCTACAGTCTAAATGTCCCGGAGAATGGGTTTGTAGTAGAAAAATCTCAAATAGAGAGTTTCCTGGAGAGCAAGCTTTCAGAAATGAATTTAAATGATAGTGAAAAAACAGAATTCCAATCATATTGGGTTCCTAAGATGCAAGCAGAAGATTCAGAACATATATTTGTTACCTTCTTGTTTAACAAAGAAGTAAGCCAAATTGCAAGACTTGAAGTCTCTCCAACGCCAGAAAACAGTTTTAGAGTTTTCATGGTATACAAACCAGTTTCTGAAGACTATTCTGTATCTCCATTGCTTTTACAGCATGCTAATAGAATAGGATATTCGCTTGTAGAATGGGGAGGTGCTAGACTTTAGTATGGTATATCCAACTATTGATCTAGAAAAGAAGCTATGGAAGAAAGGATTTAAAATTATTGCTGGTATTGATGAGGCAGGTAGAGGACCCTTAGCTGGTCCTGTTGTTGCTGGTTGTGTATGTATTACATCTTCAGATCAGGTAGTTGATATTGTAAGAGATAGCAAGAAGATGACCGAAAGACAGAGAAATGAGGCATATGATCTCATTATTCAAAAATCCCAAAGCTATGGAGTAGGTATTGTTGATGCAAAAAGAATAGACAAGGTGGGTATTAGACAGGCTGTGTTAGAGGCCATGACTAAGGCTGTGAGTGATATGGAAAAGAGATTGAAACAAAGAGTGGAATATATTATTGCTGATGGAGGTATCCTTCTTATTGAGGATTACAATATGGAATCTATAAACCATGGAGATTTAAACCACTATTCAATAGCTGCGGGGTCTGTTTTAGCTAAGGTTACAAGGGATAGGATTATGAATCAGTATGCTAACCAATATCCTAAGTATGGGTTTGAAAAACATGTTGGATATGGTACTAAATTACATATGGAGATGATACAGAAGTATGGCCCTTGTGAGATACATAGGATGAGTTTTGCACCGTTTAGCACCAAGCCTCTTGACTAATATTATGGGGAGAATTAGAATTATTCATATAATTTGAGGTTTGAAATATCTATGCCATCTTTAAAAGATCCAAGACTTTCTGAAACTACAGTAAATGATTTTTTCTACTTTTCAGAATTACTACCCAAATCTTCTGTTGTCGTTGTAGACTTAAAAGAGTTGAAGGAAAATGGTGCAATTACAAAGTTGGAATCCGCTATGCGTAAGGCTAGAGTTTTAGGACCAGAAGAACTTAATGCAGAGGAAGTTTGTTTGATGCTTGTTAATTGGGAAAATGGCAAGAAAGGTTTGTTTCTTACAAGTAAAAAGCCTAGGAATGAAACATCAATTGGTTTGCCAGATTTTCCGTTAGATGGAAAATATCCATATGTAGGTTTGTGCGGGCAGGAAGAAACCAATACTAAATATTGCATATCAGTTGGGAATGATATGTCTGTGCCATATTCTAAAGATTCAAGTGAAATGAATAGATCTGAAAGAGAGCTTATTAATTTAATGCTAGAGAATATCGGGCATAGTGCTCCTCAACATATGGAAGGAATATTTACAGTCTTTGAACCGACTATATCTCTCGTGGAGGTTGTAGATTAAAAGATATCTATTGCAAATAATCAAGGGAAGAGGATATAATCTCTCTGTTATTCATGTATTTATACATGGGCCGCTAGCTCATCCGGTTAGAGCAACTGCCTTTTAAGCAGTAGGTGCTGGGTCCGAGTCCCAGGCGGCTCAGTTTTTAATTCCTCATTGAAATTTATTCTACCTTTGAAGCGTTTTTCCTAGCCATTACTAGTTTATTCAATGTCTCAATACTATCTAATGCAAACACATCATGTGTCCTGAATGGCTTAAATAGTGTCTTCTCTCCAAACCACAGCCTATTAAGATTGTATTCTAATTGCTCATATGTTAGATGTTTTTCGAATTTTTTATTCTCAATTAACTGTCTGCCTGGGGTTCTATCTGGTCTTTGTCCAAGTATGCCAGTTGCCGGTATCTCATTATCTGCAACTTTACCTGTTATGAAATCAATTCCTTTATTATCTTTTGTTACAGTAGAAGTATATGCCATTGTAACTATTTGTGCCTTTTCGTTAGGCTTAAGTGTAAGCCAGTTAGAAATACTACGTAGTGGTTCCATACCAGCATATGTTTCGATACTAACACCATATTTATTTATTATATGTTCAAGACTTATATCAATATATTTTTGTGCGTTACCAATTAATTTTTTACTCTCTTGTATTTTCATTGCGTAGTTAATTCCTTCTCTTATTGCTTTCGGTATATTAAAATTATATATACCCTTGAAAAACTCAATAGGAGGTTCATAATCTAGCCCAATCTTTTCTGCTTTTATGCTATTCTCTTTTGCCCAATCTAGGATCTTTTCAATTTTCTCAACTGTTTCTGTAACATTTGCCTTGTTTGTCCAGTATCCGAGCTTATCGTCCAAAACTACCCACATAGTCGGAGTAATTCCTTTTTCATTTAATCGTTTCAACATTTCTACCATTTTAGGATCAGTATCAAAACCCTCTTGCATAGCGATAGTGAGAGAAATGTCGTTTTCAGCAAGTATATCTAATACTGTTTCATCCCCATCGTTTTGAGTTAGAAGTTCCTCAAGAGCTTCTCCCTCTGATTGGCTGTTTCTATATTCTGGTGGTAATTCAACAAACATTGAAGTATGTATCATCTTTGGAATGAGTTCTTCAAATGCAATATTGTTTGCTTCCGTGGTCTTGATTTCTTCGTTGATTAAAGAATCATTTATAAGGTGGGCTTCATTACGAGCAGTTTCCAAATTAGTAAAATGACGATCTTCAATTGTATGGTTTTCGAATGCCATAAATAATGATATCAGATATGGATTAAAGATGAAAAGAATTGAGTAGTATAAATCTTGTCTCTCTAGACTTATCCACACCCTAAGCATATAATGATGTATTAATCTAACCATTGAGACTATGTCTGAAAAGGTTGGGTTTGCAAACACCGATATTAAATCCCAAACAGATCTGTATTCAAAAGAGCTCATATTTGAGGGAGCACTTCGATTTTTCTTACATACTCCTAAGAATATAGACAAGAAAAGCTTTAAAATAGCCAAGAATATTCTTTCAGAAATAGAAGCATGGGAAATACAATATGGGAAGGAAAAATATTCAAGAATAAGGAATAACTCCATATTGGTAGGATATTTAGCATATAAATTTGGAGAGATAGTAGGTTTAGAAAAGAAGGAGCTATCCAACGCATATATAGCTGGATTAGTACAAGACATAGGTAAGGTATATATGTGTGGAGATAATAAAGCATTAGCATATGAATATATATCCTCACCCCTTAAAAAGGGAGAAAAGGGATTTGAAACAATAGCCAAAGCATTAAAACAATACCCAAGCAAAACCCAAGAATATCTTGAATCTCGTACTAACCTTAATCCATATATCGTAGACACTGCTGCTAACTACCATTCGATATATAGCAATCTTTTTAAAGAAGGTTATCCTGACACAGACAAAGATATATCTCAATTAGATACTGTACTATGGTTTGCGGATAGTTTAAGTGCGGTATCTTTCAGTAGTATCGATGAGCTACAACGAAATTACAGCAAAAATAGATATATATCACTCATTGAAGGCTTCGAGTTACTTAGAGAACAGACAGAAGAAAAGATCCCAAAGTTCTGGAGTAAAGCATCAAGCACAACCCTTATGAGTCTTGTATTTACCATGATCATGGGCATGGTTTCCACCTCTAAGATACATGCAGCCAATTACACATCACAGCAGGTCATAGCGCTGACTAATCAGGATAGAGCCGCATTAGGATTGGATCCACTAAAAGCAGATGCTGAATTAATGCAAGCCGCTATGGACAAGGCAAGAGATATGTTCGAAAAGGGATATTGGGATCACTATGGTCCTAATGGTGAGACTCCATGGCAATTCATCAGGGCAGAGGGTATAGACTATACCGTTGCCGGAGAAAACCTTGGAAAGGGATTTACTGATGTTAATAAACTAAATCAGGCTTGGTTAAATAGCCCTGCGCATAGGGCAAATATTGTTAAACCAGAATTTAATGAAGTTGGTGTAGCGGTAATGGATGGAACACTGGAAGGAAAAGAGGTAACACTTGTTGTTCAAATGTTTGTTAAAGAAAAGGTTAAAACACCACCCGCTCCTGCTCCGGTCAAAGTTGTGGCGAAACAACAAGAAAAAGTAGCTGCAACACCTCCAAAGAAAGAGGTGACACCTCCCCCTGTAACTGAAGTAGTTATTCCTGTAATAGAAGAAACAAAGCATGAGGAACCAAAGGCTACTGAACCTCTGAATACAGTATTTGTTGATTTGCGTATTCCCCAGGGTTTACAAAAGAAATCCGAGACTGCAATGCTAAATAGTGTGAAAGATTTCTTAGAGAAAGTAAAAGAATCATTGAAAAAATAATTACCAGATTGTTGATTGGTAGTCTTCTAAGAAGAGGGTTTTACCAAAGTATGGAGTTTGATAGTGCTCTTTGCTGAGGTATATTCCATATGGATCTCGCTGTAGTTCCTTAGCTTGAGTCTCAATATCTCTACTAGCTTCTTCAAAGTGTAGATGTACTTCATCCCATGTCTCAAATTCTTTGATATTTGGTCTTTCACAATTCTCTTTGTAGGTTAAGTCTCCCCATATTATCGCCGAAGATCCCGTATATCCAATGAGTTCTCCTTGTGCTACCCATTTAACATACTTACTACCTTTGAGGTATTTAAGCTCGTCTTCATTGTAGAGATATGATTCTTTTTTCGGTAGACTTTCATTAAAGGAATATCCATAGAGCTTGGTTATCCATGGATATTGTTTAACCAATGTAAGCGTATCAGCTATTTTCTTCTCTAATTTCTCCTTGTTTACCTTTTTATGTGATCTTTTGTATTTCTTAATGATTTCTTTCTCAAAATCTATGATTAGTGGTTTAAATGTTCTTGCATATATACCGGGAGCAAATTTTGAGAGATGTCCATATTGGGTTATTCTTCCTCCTTTTACACCACAGACTTTTTCTGGATGGAATATTTGTATGAAGTATCCCAAACCATTTGCCTGAGGTAGGCCCTTGTAAAGCATTAAAGTTTTATCTTTATTTAATGTCGGATATCTGTGATAGCTGGCTACTAGGTATCCACTTGCACTAGCATATACAGGGGTTCCCCATTTGCATGCGTAATCGATTCCTTTGTGAAAGTAATGTCCTCGGACTTTTAGTTCCTGCTTTGAGTAGAGGAATCCCTCGGTTATATGGTAATCAGACTTAATGGGGTATTTTAAGTATTTAGTATTTTTAATATTTGGCTCATATCTTTGTTTTATTGTAGCCATATATCATTATATCACTTATACTAATGTATGCTTCATTCCAATATTCTTAATGAATTTAACAGATTGCAAAATATATATGGTGAACCTACCTTGGATTCTATAACCAGTGGAGGACAACATTTAAATCCTGATATTTGTTTCATCTTCATGAATCCCACCGGTCGTAATATCGCTGCTGAAAAATCATGGACATCAATCAAGTCCCCATGGTTAGGCACAAAGAATGTATGGAATATATTCTTCAAATTAAATATGTTAGATAAGGATATATATTTAGAAATATTAAAAAGAAAACCAATGGAATGGGATTATGATTTTGCAAATAGGGTGTATGAGGATATTACAAATAGAGGGATATATATAACTAATCTGGCAAAGTGTACGCAGATAGATGCTAGACCTTTACCTAACAAGGTGTTTAAAGAATATCTAGATCTGTTATTTAAAGAATTAGATATTGTTAAGCCAAAGAAGATAGTTACATTTGGGAATCAGGTGAGTAGTATATTCTTAGATACAAATATATCGGTATCAAAGAAGAGAAAGAAAATATTTATGAAGAATAATATCCCTACATTACCAGTATATTATCCTGTGGGTCAGGGTAGAAGGAATATGGATTTAGCAGTAGAGGATATTGAGTGGTTTATGAATCAAGTGTAGAATTAAATATAACCTAAGCAATTCAAAAATGTATAACAGTATTTCTGCGATATTAATATGGTCTGAAGATTACAAAAAATTAGCAGATTGGTATCAAGAGAAGTTTAGTTTTGAAACGATAGAAGAATTAAATCATCCAGATGATACAGGAAGAGCCTTAAGAGTAGGTACTTCATACCTATGGATCGGTAGGCATTCAGAAGTACATGGTAAGAACCAAGATCCATTTAGAATAATGTTCAATATCGCAGTTGATTCGGTAGAAGCAAGTTTTAAAGAGCTCAAAAATAAAGGCGTTCATTTCATAGCGGAACCATTTAAAGCACCATTATCTGAGAAATACTTTGCAACTATGGAAGACTTAGATGGAAACATATTGCAGCTCATAGGTCCTAGGTAATGGAAATCCCTATTGATTTAAAAACCCTCTACAAACATTGGGAATATCATACCCATTCTCCACTTGCAAATACTAGTAATATTGATTTTATAAATTCAAATATACAAGGTATAAAGGAATTTGTTACTGAAAGAATGAAGATATGGGAAAGAAAATGTACTAACCAACAACCCCCATATACAGAAGATAGAACATTACAATCATACAGATTTTGTAACATATACAGAGAACTAGATAAACAAACAATACAAATTCATTCCCTATTAAATCCACTTCGAAACAGCTTTGAATTATGGCTACTTAATCTCGCATATTGTAGATATATCTGTAAACCAGAGACGGTATTAAAAACAGGGCTATTGAGTTTCGACAATGAAAGTAATCAAAAAGCATATAGAAAGCTCAAAGCATTGCCCAGTCCTAAATATGGTACAGCATATATCTTTCCAATTAGTACAATTCAAAGATCAAAATATCCCAATAGAGAAGAATTCTTTTGTAAATATTTGCCATTAACTATTCCCAAAGTAGCTAAAGAAATTAGAAAATTTAACAGAGTAGGTGTAGTCGAAGCATTAAATAGAATATTGCCCATATTCGGTTTTAATATGTATTTTCATTGGACTGAGATATGTATAGATATTGCATATCAATATCCACAATATATTGATTTGTTTAAAAGATTTCCAATTGGACCTGGTTCTATGCCAACTATGAAATTGTTATCTAGCCTTGATCCAGAATTAACAAACTTAGAGCTTATGAAAATGGACATACAAGCTTTCCCCCATTTAACCTTTAACGGAAATAAAATATATCTGAGTGCCGAGAATTGGGAAGGTATAGGGTGTGAATACAGAAAATATACTAATTTGAAAAACGGAAATGGAAGGAGAAGGAAGTTTAGCCCTAAGCAATCTTTTTAGGCCAACTCTCTCCCTTAACCTTCTCTAATCTATCTCCAACCTCCCATTCATTGTATCTTCCTTTATCTACTGCAATCTTTGCTTCTCGACCACCATCTATTTGTACAACAGCAACAAAGTTTGTAGTAGTATGATCATCCATGTCTGTATGGGTACTTTCTAATTTGTCTACGATAGTACCAGTCCAGGCTTGATTCTTACCTTTAATAACTAGAACCACTATTAGCACGGTGAAGGGGACGATGATGATGAAGAGAAAACCTAGGAATAAAATTAATCCTATTGATTCCATATATGTAAAATATATAAACTTAGATAGGTAATATTAACCTACCTATATTCTCCTCTATACCTTGTCCTAAATCAAGTATGGTCTGTTCGTCAAAATGTTTACCAATAAACTGTATACCAGTAGGCATACCATTAGACAAACCAGAAGGAACTGTTAATCCAGGCAAGCCTACTTCAGAACTACCTTCTGCTAATACATCCGCTATCTCTCCAAACAATGGGTTGTCTGCATCCTTGTCTCTCAAGGCAATCGATGGAGTAGTAGGAGCAACAATCGCATCATACTTACCCAATACACTCTCCAAATCTTCTCTAATTAACTGTCTAACCTGTTCAGATTTCTTGAAATATTCATCAGCATAACCAGCAGAGAGAGAGAATGTACCAGTCATAATTCTTCGTTTAGCCTCTTCACCTAATCCTTCTCCTCTGGTAGATTCATAATATATTTTTACATTCTCATTCTTACTACCTTCTAATCCATATCTGGTACCATCATACCTAGCTAAGTTTGAGGATACCTCGCTCCTACAAGTAATGGTATACACGGCTATACCATACTTGGGATCCATAATGTTTACCTCTTCCACTATGGCACCTAAATTTCTTAATATATTTATACTGTTTTCAAAATTCTTTCTAACCCCATCTTCAATATCTAATTCTAGATATTCCTTAGGTAATGCCAATCTCATCCCCTTTATCTTGTTTACATCCAATTGTGTTAAATAGTCCTGTGTTGATAATTTCGAAGATGTAAAATCATGAGTATCATACCCTGCAATTATACCAAGCATATATGCCGCATCCTTAACCGTCTTAACTATTGGTCCTGGACAATCCAAAGATGACCCCATTGCCAACACTCCATATCTTGGAACTCTTCCATATGTAGGTTTTAATCCAACAATACCGCACCATGAAGCAGGTAATCGTATAGAGCCTGCAGTTTCAGTTCCTAAAGAGCCTGTACATAGGTCTGCAGCGATAGCGGCAGCCGAACCTCCACTTGATCCTCCTGGGAGTGTTTCTTTGTTCCAGGGGTTTCTAGTAGGTCCGTAGTAGGATGTAATGGTAGAGGATCCATGACAAAATTGATCAAGGTTAGTTTTGCCAAGAATAATAGCTTCTTCATTTAGAATTCTACTAGTTACTGTTGATTCATATACCGGAGTATATCCATCAAGAATGTGTGAAGCTGCAGTAGTTAATACATCCTTTGTAGAAAATACATCTTTCACAGCTATGGGAATTCCTGCAAGTTTTTTGTTTTTTAATGTTTCAAAGTTGTTGTCAAAGTCAGCAGCTTTCTTTAGTGCATTCTCTGCATCTACGGTTATATATGCATTTAATTCTTTGTCTAATTTCCCAATTCTTTGAATGTAGTGATTGGTTGCTTCTGTAGCCGAAATATCTTTTGAAAGTAGTTTTGCTCTGAGTTCTGTAATACTAAGATTTTCCACCAGTTGTGTAAGAATATATTAATTACTATGTAATTCTATCAAAGAACCCACAAAATGAGAATGGAGATTGTAGCAGAGACTAAGGTCCCGATTATAACCTGCATGACGGTATGTTTTTTTAGAATTACACGAGATGCAGCTATGAATGGTGTAGCAATGAAGAAAAGGGCTAACCATGGTGAATATGGGAAGAGAAAGAGTAGAGTAAAAAAGAAAAGCGTAGAGTAAGTCATATGCCCACTCATCTTCCAGTACAAGGTTACTATGGTAAGAACACAAGTTTCCACAAAAATGGCTAGTGTTACCTGCGTTAGCATTGTATCTTTAAGCAGTAGGGTCAAAAAGAAGAGTATTAGGTATCCAACAGTTGTAGCTGTAAAGTATGGGGGTCTTTCTTCTCTCTTGGTGAATTCATAATCAGAAATTTTACCTATTCTTCTTAAGATGACGAATGGGACTATTGTAATAGTAGTGTAGAGAAGAGGGAAAAGAATTTTGTAGAAGATACTAACATCGGAAACTGCAAATGCTATGGTTGGAGTTAAAATCATGGTTAAGAAACCATTGAATACCTCAGAGATTGTTCTTGAGACTTTAGGTAGAATATTCTTTTTCATATATCTAACCATTGTAGCGTAGATGGGTGTATAAAAAAAGGCACAACAATCTGTGCCTTTTCTTTAACTAAATTATTGTAAATTAGTATTCATTCCCTTTATTCTTACTTCTTGCAATCAAGAAAATAAGGAAAGAAAGAAGTGTTGCTCCACCAAGAACATATACCCACCATTGAATTCCTTTTTTGTCAGTATCATCAGCGATGGTATCTTGTGCACCTTGAACCTCTTCTGTATCGTCTGTAGATATTTCCTCGGCAGCTGGAGTTTCTTCTTTTTGTGGTAGTTCTGTTGAAAAAGGAGCAGTTGCCAAAGTATTATTTCTTGTAGTTGTTCCCTGAACCAGACCTTCTGTATCTTGAGGTACTGCAGCAACTGTTACACTTGATGCATATGGATCATCACCCTCGATTATGATATCTGAGTCACTTCTATTCCCAGCAGTATCAATTACATAGTAAGTGAAGGTGTGGCTACCAATCCCTAATGTATTTATTAGATTGGTGATATTCCAGCTATATCCTGTCCCGAACAATGGGAGGCATGTTTGTGTGTTTGTATCTATTACATAACAGACTTCTTCCAATTCATTGTTATCATTCAATGCAAGTGATCTCGGAGTTGTATCCCCAGTTGTGAAGGATAGGGTTGAAAGAACGTCTGCTGTAGGATTTGTTTTATCTATCCTTATTACTTCAGATGTGTGTACTACTTCGACATTACCGGCCATATCTTCAGAATAGTATGTTATTGTATTCAAACCTTCTGTTGAAACTAGAACAGAATTTCCAATTTGGTCCGCACTTCCGTTTACTGAATAGTGCGTCTTGTAACATCCACTTCCATCAATATCGGTACATACTAAGTTTACTGTCACATCAGCATTGTGCCAGAGTGAATCTATTCCCGTAGTTGTTGTTACGGGTGCTAACATAGGTGTTGAATATTCTGTGTATGGCGTTACAGTTAAAATGTTTCCAGCTAAGTCATGAATATCCTGTATTCCCCACTGTTGTTCTGGAGAGATATACCATCCACCATTTGTGAATGTTACAGTAGCTGTGTGTGTGGTGGAATCGTAGGCTATTGAAGCATCCCCTAGCAAATCACCTGTCCCTCCTGCTGTGGGCCAATTATTTAAGAAGTAATTTGCTGGATTCTCGGCATCGGCCTGGTACATATCTTCGTTGAATATTGCCTTGAAACCTTTTGCATCAGGACTCGGAGTGTCAAACACTAGATTTACAGTTGGTTTTTCCCAGTCTATATTTATCTCGCAACTATTTGCGATATTTGATTCATTACCTAATGCCCATTCGGACATATTACCTGCTTTATCGACAGCTCTAACTTGGAATCCATATGTTCCCTCTGATGGAATAGTCCACCATGAACTATTAAAAAAGTTGGAAGACATTATACTGCTTATCAATCCTGCGGCTCCGTCCGGTGCATTGTATGAAGAATATTCATAATGATCTAGATTCGCATCTTCACTTGCATCCCAATATTCGCTTATATGTTTCGTATTGGAATATCCACCGCACTGAAGATCTTGTCCATTATCTATATCTCTGAAATAGAGATTGGTTGGTGTAGTAGGTGCCGTTTTATCATATGTAATATCGCAAAGAGAGGTCCAATCGGAAACGTTCCCAGCCTTATCCTTCGCACGAATTTTAATCTGATGTAAACCTTCGTTTAAATTCCCCCTATACTGTGAATTGGTAAAGAATGCATTCCAAATTCCTCGTCTACCAGTGGAAAGTGGGTAATCTATATTGTAATCATATCCATCTAAAGCAAAGTTATCAGTAGAATCGTCCCAATCAACTGTATTTATTCCAATATTCGTAAATGCTCCACAGGTTAATACAGGGTCTGAGAATCTTAAATTTTGAGGGATAGAAGGTGCGGTATTATCTATAGTAACTTTCCAGGGTGTTGTCCAGGGGCTTTGATTTCCCTGTGCATCTATTGCCTTTACATGCCAATAGTATTCCCCTTCCGGAGTTCCAGAAGTAGAAATCTCAGAAACCGATAGAGAACTGGATGTATATACTGGGGAGACAAATGAGCCATCAGTGTTTAAATTATTCGAAGAAGAAGATTGATACAGATATGAGACAGGAGTTGAAGGATCTGTAACGTCAGTCCAATCAATTAATGCTTGAGATATTGTAGTTCTGTAACTTTCATCTAATGGTGATATGTGGACTGGCATCTCAATTGAACGATCCATTTCGATACACCCAGAGACTGTGAAGTCATATGGCATATTATTTGATCCGAAATTATCCCAACCTGGGATAGCGCCTTGTGAGAATTCATCCCAAGCGTATGAGTATGTTCCTTTTTTTGCACCATATATATCTGATATTGGGGAGTCTGATTCTATCGCAAGGGTGATATTTTCATCGGAGATCGTCATTGAAAGGTTAAGAATACCATTTGTTGAAGAAACAGAATAATCTCTAAAGTTTCTGACTATCTCTCCTCCTAAATTCCCATCAGAAGGGCCTATTCTTACACTGTCTGCTGATATTCTGTATATATATGCATATGCGCCACTCTGGTATCCTGTTTTTCCAATATCTAGTATGCCTTTGTCAATTAGTCCTACCATGGAAACTGATCCAACAGGCATAGCGTTAACGTCAATTGCTCCTGTGAATACAGTTGGGGTATTGTTAGGATCGCATACATATGCGGGATTTTCCCATTGATAGGCATGAGAGTAAGAGGATGGGGCGGGGTTACCTGTATATCTTAAATACCAACTCCCCCAAGTTGGGTCTGCAGAAGTATCTGTTACTATTCCTACAGCTCCATTAAGTGGATCTCCAACGGCGAAAGCCTCTATTGTTAATAGCGGTTGTGCAAATGTGAATAAAACGAGGAAGGCAAACGTGAACAATCTTAGACCAAAAGTAAAAGATCTCTTCATTAATGAAAAACATTAATTTATGTTAAGAAGTTTTACTTTGATAAATAGTCGCCGCAAAACCTCTCTTTTCAGATCGGTTTCGCTATTAGCTCCACTTGATTTATATAGCGACCATAGCAAATCAAGCTTCATTGCTTCTGTCTTATAACATATACTATTCTGAAAGGTGAAGTCAATCCCCTGTTAAAGAGAAGCCTGCGAGATGATTATTAGCCTATGTAAAGCTCTTGTCATACCAACATAGAGAAGCCTCCATGTAAGTTCTGTATCTGGATACAGGGTATTGTTCAAATCCATGATGATTACAGAGTCAAATTCCAAGCCCTTAGCCTGTTCAATAGGTAAGATCAGAACACCCTCCTTGTAATCGCTTTCGGTATAGTTGACGACATCCCTTCCAATTTGAGATTCATATTTTTTTAAAATACTGTATACCTCTGTAGCATGAGTACGATCTTTGCAGAGAATTGCGCATGTTACTGCGCCTTTCTCAAATTGGGTTTTAATTTTCTCTACAATATTTGTTAACTCCTTGTCGTTAGCATTCTTTAAATTCTTCTCAATATGGATATTCTCAACAGGATCTCCATGCCTTAGTACTGCTTCCGGTAACTTGTAACCCTCGGGGAATTTGTTTTTAAATATCTCGTTGGCGTAGTCAATAATTTCTACTGTAGTTCTGTAGCATCTTTGTAATTGGTGGTATGAGGTTTGCTTGTTTGTCATCTTGTTAGTAAGTTCAAGTACTCCCTGCCAGTTTTTAATGTAGAAAGGCGGAATTATGGATTGAGCTAAATCTCCCGCTATAGTTAAATTCCCGTTTTTGGCAACATTCAACAAGGTAGCTAATTGAACATAGCTTATATCCTGAGCCTCATCGACCATAATATAATCTTTTTCACTTGATTTAGTACCATAAATCTTCTGATGTATGTATACCATTGGTGCAAGATCTTCAATTCTGTAATATGTATTTTTACCTACAACATTTAATGCTTCAAGGGTATATTGGGCGCAGTCCTTGCTCATAAGGTTTGTACGGAATAGCTTCTTGTAGAGTGCATATATATTTACGTTACGGTTGAAGTAACTCAAAATTTCGCGTTTCTTCTCTATATCATTACTAAAATATGTATCAACGTATCCTGTTTTTGCTTGATCAAACTGTTTTTGAGCGAATGCAAAATCTACAGCAAGTCCAAGTCTTTCTTCCATATCAATATTGGGGAATTGTTCTTTAAGTTCGTAATATCTGTGTGCAATTCTTTCTTTTCTGGAGTAGGGGATATTTTCTAAAAGATTGGATTCAAATTCCTCGAAATATTTTTCAAGTAAATCTAAAAATTCAACAGAGCCTTTAAATTCTTTAAATTGCAGATTTTCTTCTAGAGGCGAAATAGTGAAATGATCATTCCAACCAAGAACTTTCTTACCCCAGAACATATAGGTTTGAGTATCGACTTTCTCAATGCCTAGATCGGGAAGAACGTCTGAGACATAGTCTATGAACATCTGGTTTGGAGCTATAAGCAAGGAATTACTTGCGCGTATATCTTCTTTATGTGCATAGAAGAGATATGCTAGCCTATGCAGTAATATGGTGGTCTTTCCACTTCCTGCAACACCTTGTATCAATACTGGTTTGTTTATCTCTTCTCTAATAATTTCATTCTGTTGAGCTTGTATTGTAGATACGATATCTTGTAATTTTTGGCCAAGTCTCTCGTTTAGTTGTGCTAACAAAAAGGCATCTGCTGCGGCATTCCCGGATTTTGCATCATATATCCCCCGAATACGTGCCCTAGAGATCTGAAATTGTCGTTTCTGCTTTAAATCTCCCTTTCTTTTTCCAACGGGTGCTACAAAGGAGACATTGTCTGAAGGGCCCGAATTTTCGTAGTACAAGTTTGCAATTGGGGCTCTCCAGTCGGTAATTATTGGAATGTGAGTTTCCTCGTCCATGAGTGCAAACTTCCCGATGTAGAGTATAAGGGGTTTCTTTGAAATACTATCATGGGGGGTAAAGACGATTTTCCCAAAATAGGGTGAATCTAACGCTATTAATTCAGTATTAATTCTATCAACAAGCACATTTATCTGTTTTAATATCTGATTATAAACACCCTTCGCTTCTTTGATATCGTCTTCACCAGATTCCATATTTATAATTTCAATCTGGTGCTCAAGTTCTATCTCTAGGCGATCTAATCGTGGCAATAGTTGCTTAACCAGCATCACCTTACGTTTCGTTACTTCTTGTAAACGAGGATATTCTTCTTGCTCTAAGGGAGATATATTTGAGAGGTCTGAAAAAGAAGCCACTTCATCCAGATCCTTGTGTAAAGGATTGAGATATTTTTTGAATGTTTGCATTCGGAATTTCGGCTTTAGAAATTACAGCCAGAAATGATACAAGATATGGAATGGATAGTCAAATTAATGTAGTATATTATCTAACCATGAGTAACCAATTAAAAATTTTTCTCTACATTGTATTTGTGGTAGCGATATTTGGATTTTTCCAGTATAAATTCCATATATTTAACGTCCAATTTGTTGATAATATCGCTAATACGATTACGAATAGTGAAAACACTAACGAAACCAAAAGCGAGACTTCGAATTATGTTGAGATAGTTACTGGGGCGAATAAATCTGTAAAAGTGAATATTGAATTAGCTGATTCGGCAGATGAAAGAAGATTAGGGTTATCTTTCAGAAAATATCTTGGAGACTACGATGGTATGCTTTTTGTGTTTGAAAATGAAACAAATACACCCTTTTGGATGAAGGATATGCAAATTCCACTTGATATGATATTCTTTGACACACAGGGCTTTATTGTAGATATCAAACAGAGTTTACCACCCTGTACTGAAGTATATTGTCCATCAATATATTCATTAAAAAGTTATAAATATGTTTTAGAGGTTAATTCTGGTTTTGTAGAAAGGAATGAGATTACATCAGATGGAAGCCTAGTTTTACATATTGAATCACTTAATTAAGATTTAACAAAAAGAAAATGGTCGCAATTATCAACTGGTTAGTAACAATAATCTCAAATCTTGGTTATCCAGGTATTGCCCTCTTAACTTTCCTTGATAGTTCATTTATTCCTATTCCAAGTGAGATAGTGTTGCCATTTTCAGGGTTTGTAGCATCTCGAGGAGATTTGAATATTGTTGTTATAATTGTTATTGCTAGTATTTCTGCCTATCTTGGGGCGTTAGCTTTTTATTCAATAGGTAAATTGGGAAAGGAAAAGGTAAATATATTTCTTGAAAAGTATGGTAAATACGTGCTAATTAGCAAAGAAGATCTTGAGAAGTCTTACAGATTTTTTGAGAAATATGGAAACTGGGCTGTCTTTCTTGGTAGGGTTGTTCCAATAGTTAGGCTGTTGATCTCATTTCCAGCGGGTGTAGCAGGAATGAGTTTTACAGCTTTTAGTGCCTATACATTCACAGGCTCTTTCATATGGACCTGTCTATTAGTGACAGCGGGGTATCTTTTGGGTGAAAGATGGGAATTAGTTGCAGTATATATCGAGAAATATCAGACTTTAATAATTGTTATCTTTGCTGCCCTAGTGCTTTGGTTTGTGGGTAGGGGGATATATAAAAGAATTCAGAGACGAAAGGCCTCTAAATAGATCTAATTAGTGATTGGCCGTTCATCTCGCTAGGTTTTGTAACTCCCATAATGTCTAAAATAGTAGGAGCGACATCTTTTAATGCGCCATAGGGGAGAAATCTGTTTACGATAGGGGTTCCTGCAATAATACAAGGAACTGGATTTAAAGAATGTTCAGTATCGACAGCCCCATTCTCAAGGTTTATCATCTCTTCTACATTTCCATGATCTGCAGTAATGACTACAGCGCCTCCTTGGCCCAGAAATTGATTTACTAACTCGTGTACGCAGTAATCCACGGTTTGTACAGCTTTAACGCCTGCACTTAATACCCCAGTATGCCCAACCATATCTGCATTTGCAAAGTTAACGAGTATGAAATCATAGGATTTCGAAGCAATACTTTTTGTAAGGACATTAAGCAACTGTGGAGCACTCATTTCTGGTTTTAAATCATATGTTGGTACGTTTGGTGAAGGAATTGCAATTTGATCTTCATTAGCATATACAACAGAAGCGCCACCATTGAAGAAATAGGTGACGTGTGGAAACTTTTCTGTCTCAGCAATTCTTAACTGTCTTAATCCTACTGAATCAATCACTTTTCCTAAAGGAAGATTTACATATTGCTTTGGGAATATGACTTTACTAGGAAAGCCTTTGCTATATTCAACCATTCCCGCAAAGAACAGATTCGGGATATTATCTCGCTTAAAGCCATCAAACGAAGGGAGATCAAAAGCCTGGGCTAACTGTAATGCACGATCGGGTCTGTAATTGAGGAATATAACAGCATCATTTGTTTTTACGGTACTGTCATTTATAACCATAGGTTCCATAAATTCATCAGTTATGCCTTTTTGATAGTAGGTATCTATACCTTCAGCATAGGTAGAAAACCTTTGTCCGATATTTCTAGTAAGGAGGAAATATGCTCTCTCTGTACGATCCCATTGATTATTTCTATCCATAGCAAAATATCTGCCTATGATTGTGCCGATCTTCCCAATCCCCCTCTCAAGACAATATTTATCTATATCATTAAGATACTGTAATGCAGTATTGGGCGGTGTATCTCTTCCATCTGTAAATGCATGAATATATACATTGTTTTCAAAATTCGCTTTTGCAAGAAAATCAATCGCTACCTTGAAATGGTTTATATGTGAATGAACTGAGCCATCACTTAGCAAGCCCATTAAATGTATATCACTTTTGTATGTTCGTGCATGGTTTAATGCTGCCTTCAGGGTATCGTTGTTGTAGATTAATCCTCGGTTTATAGCGTTATTAATTCTAGGCAATGTCTGCGCGACAACATTTCCCGCTCCAAGGTTCAAATGGCCAACTTCACTATTCCCACGTACGTTTTTAGGTAATCCCACGGCCTCACCAGAAGCCAAAAGGTATGTATGGGGATATATGTTCCAGAGGGTTGATAGGTTCTGTGGGTTAGCCAAAACGACCGCGTTGCCGCTATTTTTAGGTGCAGCACCGAGGCCATCAAGAACTATCATTAGTACTCTTTGTTTAGCTTTCATAGGCAGTTGTATTTATATTCTGGCATATTTTCGAAATTTATTCTATAATTGCACCTGGTTTAAATATTATTACAGAAAAATGGACAAAAACATATTAAAAAATATAGAGGGAGGTCAGCTACAAAAGAGGCCTGATGTAATGGTTGGTGATACAGTCAAATTACATATTAAGATTAAAGAGGGTAACAAGGAAAGAACTCAGATCTTTGAGGGTGTTGTTATATCCATGAAGGGTTCTGGTATTGATGCATCCATTACTGTAAGAAAAATATCATATGGGATTGGTGTAGAGAAGATTCTTCCTATGCATTCTCCTGTTTTACAGAAGATTGAGATTGTTAAGAGAGGTACTGTTAGAAGAGCAAAACTATATTTCTTGAGAGATAGGGTTGGTAAGAGAGCTTTGAAGGTTAACAAGATTAAATCAGTATATATGACAGATGAAGTAGAGGTCCCTGAGGTTGGTGAAGCTGCTGAAGAGACAGTTACTGAAATACCTGTTGATGAGGCTGTAGAGGTAGTTGAAGAAAAGACTGAAGCTTAGTATCATTAAAAATACTATCTTGCGGGGGTAGTTCAATTGGTTAGAATGTCTGTTTTCCAAACAGAGGGTTGCGGGTTCGAGCCCCGTCCCCCGCTCCATATTTTATATATGGGAATATCGTTTACTCTGTAACTTATCCACAATTTGTAATATAATCCTTTGTATGCAAGACGCAGATGTCCCTATGTGGGATAAAGGTGATAAAACTGATGATTATGCAAAAGGTGGAGGAAGTTTTTCCCCTTGGGCTATGAACCACGAAAAAGGAGAGAAATCTTCTGCAATTGAAGAGGTTTATGAATTAGTTCTAGGAAGAAAGCCTACCTCAAGAGAACAAGCTTACTATAAATACTCTTCTGCAAAAAAAGAAGAAATACTAAAAAAACTTTTAAACAGTGAAGAACATAAGGAAATAGTACAAAAAGGACGTGATTATCCAGAGCTAGAAGAAAGAGAGAAATTAGATCAAAGTACTATATTAAAATTGAAACATAGTATTGAGGATCAGCAAGGTGAGTTAAAAGAGATGAAATCTATGCTAGATCAAAAAAACAAAGAGATTGTAGTATTGCGGGAGGAAAAGATGGTTCCATTTGTGACTCAATCATTTCTAGAGGGTAAAGGAAATGTATATTATGCAGGAACTGAGACTCATGCTCAGAAAATTGAAACAAAATTACCTAGCTCATGGCTAGATAAAGTATCTTACTTCATACAAAAACTATCAAGATGACTCCTAAACTATTTGCCAAAAGATTAAAACAGGCCAGGGAAGAATCCGGATACTCTCAAAAACAACTTGGGTTAAGAATAGGGCTATCGGATAAATCCATAAGTATATATGAAAAAGGTATGGTTTATCCTCCGGTATCAAACCTAATGAGGATCTCTAAGGAGTTAAAGAAGGATATAGATTTCTTTTTGAAGGATTAACGTGGAGGTGTTAACCAAACTTTGGTTTTCTTAAGGAATTTCTTTGAAATTTCTATTCCTCCCCATATTGCCAGCCCAGAAATTCCTAGTAATACCAAAATCTCAATTACAACAAGAATAGTATATTCAGGTGTGATTGGTTGCGATACCAAACCTTTACTTAGTTCCAGTGAGTTATTTACAGTATTTGTATAGTTAGTATCATACTGCCATGAGATTACACTAACATTCACGTTATATGTTCCTCCTAAACTGGGCTTTATTGTTGCTTTGTATGTATATTCTCCGTCTTTGGCTATGCTAACAAACTCTTTATGTTTAGGTGTAATTTTTATAGTAGAAGAACTTGACCAAAGGACTTGTGTTTTTGAAGAGTCTATATGCGGGATAATAGTTAGTGTATAGGTAATGCTTTTGTCTACTGGAGACTGTAACCCTTCCGATAGGGTTAAATCAAAATATTTATTAGTAGCTCTAGTTGTATTTTCATCAACCTGAGTTTCGAGGGTAAAATCTTCTGAAGTTGTATCAGCGGGAGTAGTTGCTGCGTCTTGTGCATTAACCAATGATAGGGGAAGGCTAATTAAAAATGGAAGAAGTAATAATATGGAAAGAAGTTTTTTCATTTTAATATTCTATGAATACTCATGTTATATATTTTGTAAGCATCTTGTGCCTCATTTTCAGTGACATCAAGATCATCATGAACAATTCGGTTTCTTAACTTATGTACCTCCCAGAGTCTATCATATTCGTTCCTTTTAAATCTTTTGTTGATTAATTTAAGGTTATCTCCACATAATTTTGTATTACTAAGGCGATATTGTAAGGCTTTGGAGAGAATATTGTCTAATTTGATCATGGTATCTCTTCTTCTTGCTAGATCGTCACTGTAGGCGCCTGCTTTGAGGGCCTCTAGGCTATTAAGCATGCGCGAAATACTCTTCTGCCTCTCTTTCCTAGCCCCAGAGGAAACCATAATGAATAGGACCGCTATGGCCACTAGGATAAGGATTGTAATTATGACAGTATTATCCATTTTGTTTCAGTTTTATCTTTTTCGATATAAAGTATATTAAATATAATACGGCGACAAATGAAATAAGGGAAATCCCTTTAGTTATAACTTGAATATATACAGGAGTTTTAATATTGGTATCTGATTCAGAAAGCACAGATTGAGAATAATCTTGATTTGAGAATTCTATATTTAAAAAGATATTTGATGTATCTAGATCGTTTGGGATATTGAGTTGTATTGTAGCACTCTGCTTTGGAAGAATAATTCTTGAATTTATATTATTCACAGGATCTATATATTTTTTAATATTTTCTATGTTTGAATCTCCAATTGAATAGCCACTTATTGCTACATTGCCGGTATTGGTAATATTTACCAATCCTTTAATATATTTTGAAAGTGTATTATTTCCGTCAAACATTAGCTGGGTTTCGAGCTTTAATTCAGGTGTGATTTTTTCTTCAGAACTTGATACTACTTGAAAATCAGTATCTTTGTAAAAAGTAAGCTTAGGCGCTACAGGAGATTTGCCTCTTCTAATAATGGCTAGGTGATCATAAAAAGAATTCCCATACAGCGGTTTTGCAGAGTAATCCTCGAGAAAAGGATCCATTATGATCCATTTATTTTGTGAAAAGCTGTATGCTTCCACCCAGTAATTATAAAAGCCATCTGATGTATATCCTGATATATTTGAAACAAAGCCAATTACCTGCCTTGTGGGTATACCATATTTTCTTAGAATAGTAACTAAAAAATCAGAATATCCAGAAGGGGATATTTCATTCGGATTAGAAACTAAGTTATCAAATCCCACACGGCTATCCATCAATATCCCACTAGTGAGGTCTTTTTGTGGGTTAAGACGATCTACAGTATATTGATAAAGGTATTTATATATTAACTCCTGTGTACTGGTATCTACATCTTTTACATTTGTTAGGCCATCTGTGATATTAACCCCTTTGTCCTTTAGATATGTGATTATTCTTGAGAATTCTAGCTTTTCGGTAGTTTGCCAATATCCTAAGTTGGTGGTTAAAAAAGAATCTATTACACCTTCATCTGTTATTGCTTCTCGTTTTAATATATGTCCCTGTATATTACAATCTAGTGAATCTCCTGCACCTACAATATATTTAAATATATAATTTCCATCTTCATCTTGTTCTGTAATATTTGGAAGTGGATTGAGAGTATCCCAAACGATTATTTGTGTTGAATCATCTGATGGAAGGATTAATTCAAAAGTTTGGTTTTGATCTGCCAAGGTATTGGTGAATGTCTTTGCGACAGTAAACTGATATGAGATATTTTCTCCAAACAGTATTGAAACATTGGGATAAATGGGCTTTAGAATTGTTACTTGATAGCTATCACCAACACTTTTAATGTTCTGTATAGCATCGGATGTCCATAATGGCTCACCTTTTGTTTTAGGATAGGTTAATACAATACTATTTGTGACAGAATCTTGGACGGATGATACTAAATTGTATGAATTGGAAGCCTCAAGCGTGGTGCTGTATACAATTCGTAGAATCAAGGGTGTAGAGGGCTTTACGAGGGAGTTATTGAAATCAACTAAAATATCTGTAGCACCACTTCTTGTATGGCTACTACAATCTAACTTGGTACTTCCTTTGTAGCATTCAGCTTTTAGATTCTCCTGTGGTATGGTAGTTGTAAAATATGACACAACCCTTGCAGTTTCAGAAGCTATGGTGATAGTTGCTTGTGTGTCTACGTTTGTGTCACTTATCCCGTGTACGAAGTCTGCTGTAATGGTGAATTGATCTGCTGCGTGAATATATGTTGAACTGAGTATGGAGAAAACAAGAAAAAAGCTAAATAGCAACAGAGTTCTCTTTAAATAACCAATCAAATTTTTCATATTTTCGTAATATCTGTTTTATAACCGGCGTTTTAGGAGTAATACCATAGTTTAATATTATCTTATCCCAATCTAGTTTCTCAGGTTCATTAACAATTTTGTAGTAAGGATTTCGAACAGTCTCCTGCTTGGCATTCTTTCTGATAATATAATAAGCTAAACCGTTCTTGTCATCAAGCACTACTCCTGGATTGGCATTTATACTTGAGAACTCCGCAAATATTAGGTTTGAATTTTGTCTTGTATTTACAATAACTGCACTATACCCAGCTGGAATAATAACTTTTTGCTCTTTTTTCGCAATTATTCGAATAATTCTATTATCTTTTGGACTACGATACCTTTGCAAAAGAATTGTAGCGCCACCGTATACAATATCAATTAATCGCGCATATTTTGAGCAACGAGTTGCTCTAGTTTTTACAAATTCAATACCGGCCAAGTTGGGTTTTAGTACTACAAAGTTAATTTGTAAATCTTTTGAAGAATAGAGGTTGTCAAAATCTAAGTGTTTATATTTTTTGTAGAAAACATCAGGGCAAGAAAGCTCCTTGTTCAAAAGCTGTGGGCGAATATCATCAATGGATACTGCAACTATCTCTTTGAAGCTTAGGTCTTTAGTTTGTAAATCTTCGCCATCATATACTAATGGAAATCCCGAAGTTTTTTTAAGATCTATTTTTGCCATAGCTTGTATTATACCACATCACTTTTATTCTCTAGAGAAAGATCGGAGTAATTCTGAGAGTATAAAAGCTACGATCATGAAGCAGACTAAGGCTATAAGTGGGGTTAAGGAGAATGTAAATCTGTCTATCTGTATTGAATTTGTAGTAATTCCTTCAAATGGTTTAACGAAGATATCGCTAGTGTTCATAATCCATCCAACAATAGTGTTTTGAATATTTGCATTAATAACAGAAAGTACAATTCTAGCCATTAGAAGTGCTTCTATTAATATTGTAAATGTGTATGCGAGTCTGATTAGCAGTTTAAACATGATTATTGATTATCAAGATTATCTACATAATAGTCAAGTTCATTCATAAATCTTGATACCCCATTGGCCCAAGCATGGGCACTTCCCTCTGCACAAGGTGGGCAATAGGCTGGCTCTATATCAAATGGTGACAAAGTTACACCATATCCCTCGGAGAGGCCTCGTGTAATCTCTTTTATCCCATCTGGCCAGGTTGCAAATACACTCCACCCATTTTCGTTTTTATTAATTCCTCTCCATCCCCATGCATTATTTGAATCTCCGCCAGGGACAATATTCCCAAATGCAGATTCAACACCGGAGATGGATGCAACAAGTCTCCAATCGAGTCCATATTTATCTGCTTCCGTAATGAACACATTGGCATACTGAGCCATTGGAGAGTGATAATCTGTCAAAAAACTGCTCATTGCCATAATTCTTGGATCTATGGTTAGAAATCTTGAGATTCCAGTCTTAGTACTGCCCGTAATATCTGAAGTAAGTTGATATTCTGCCGAATATACATGTATATCAAAAACAGGGGTAAGTGCATTAATTTCGGTTTGTGAATTAGTCTGTATAGTTTGCCCAATAGCATCGACCAAAACTTTTTCATAATGAGGGGATACGAATATGTAATAAAGGCAAAGTATAGCGATTACTGAAAGTGCTCTAATAATACTAGAGCGATGTAAAGACTTTATAGATAGCAGTTTTGTCTTAATACCCATTAGTTCTGGCATAATATCCAGTATAACAGAAAGGGGCAATATTTGTTATGTTTACTCACCTACATTTACATACGGAGTACTCTTTGTTGGATGCTACTGTTAGAATTCCAGCACTGATACAAAAACTTCAAGCTTCGGGGATGACCTCTTGTGCTATCACCGACCATGGAAATATGTACGGTGCATTTAAATTCAAGAATGCAATGACGGAAGCTGGCCTTAAACCGATTATTGGTTGTGAGATATATGTTGCCCCAAGGAGTATGGATCAGAAGGAGTTTGGAGTGGATAATAAGTACTATCACCTCATTTTGTTAGCTAAAAATCTGGTAGGGTATAAAAATCTGATGAAAATAGTGTCAATTGCCCATATGGACGGTTTCTACTACAGACCTAGGATTGATTTTGAATCGCTTAGCAAATATACAGAAGGTTTAATTTGTACCTCAGCTTGCTTAGCTGGTCCAATATCCAGGCCTTTGCTTGAAAGTAACTACAACTTGGCTTTAGAAACTGCTAAAAAATACAACAAAATATTTAAGGATAACTTCTATCTGGAAATTCAAAGAAACGGTATGGAAGAACAGGAGAAAGTTAATGAAGGGTTGATCAAGATATCACAAGAATTAAAACTTCCCTTGGTAGCCACATGTGACTCACATTACTTAAATAAGGAAGATGCAGCTATACAAGAAATTCTATGGTGTATAAGCGATGGTACCACAATGGAAGATCCGAAAAAGCGTACTATGCCAACTAATGAATTCTATGTAAAAACATCCGAAGAGATGGATGAACTTTTCAAAGATATTCCTGAAGCTGTTGAAAATACGCAGAAAATCGCAGATATGATTGAAGAATATGATATGTCTTTTGGAAGAATTGAACCTCACTATTTAGATTTGCCTAAGAAAGAAACCACTGCTACTTACCTGCATAAAGTAACATTTGATGGAGCTAGGGAAAAATATGGAGAAATAACAAAAGAATTAGAGGAGCGATTAGAATATGAATTAAAAGTAATCGGAGATAAGGGATACAATGACTACTTCCTTGTTGTGCGTGATTTTGTAAAATTCTGTAGAGATAACGGTATCGTGGTAAGTATGAGAGGCTCTGGATGTGGATCTGCTGTAGCATATTGTATTGATATTACAAATATCGAACCAATTGGTTGGGAACTGTACTTCGAAAGATTCCTAAACCCTGAAAGAGAATCTCCTCCTGATTTTGATATTGATATTGCAGATAAACGACGTGGAGAATTGATTGAATATACGATACAAAAATATGGGGCGGATAATGTAAAACAGATTGGTACTTTCAGTAAACTTCAGACCCGACAGGCTATAAAGGATGTAGGAAGAGTTTTAGGAATTGATCTAGCCATTACTAATAAATTGGCAAAGATGGTTGAAATAGTCTTTGGTAAAGCCAAGGATATGGATTACATGATTGAGCATAATCCAGAATTTGCAGAGCTCATAAATTCTTCCGACAAAACACTTGAGCTTAAGGAAATTGTTAAGAAAGTCTCGGGAATTGCGAGGGGAACGTCTACTCATGCATGCGGTGTGATTGTGGCGCCAGAACCAGTTGTAAACTTCTGTCCAATACAAAGAGACTCTCATGGCGGTGGTATCGGTATGACACAATATGAGATGGCTGATGCCGAAGCGACCGGGTTAATGAAGTTTGACTTTCTAGGTTTGAGAAATCTCAACGTAATAGGTGAAGCTGTAAAGAAAATAGAGGTAAATACGGGAATTCAATTGAACCTTAGAACGTTGGATAAACATGATGAGGCCTCATTTAAAATCATGCAACAGGGACACACCATTGGGATATTTCAGATGGAAAGTGATGGTATGAAACGAGTAGTAAAATCGGTACACCCAGAAAGCCTTGAAGATGTCTGCTATATCTTGGCTGCCTATCGCCCAGGTCCAATGCAATTCATCTCTGAATATGTTGCAGTAAAACAAGGCAAGAAAAAAGTTGAATATATATTCCCAGAATTAGAACCAATTCTTTGTGTTACCAATGGTGTCATAACCTACCAGGAGCACATCATGAGTATTGTTAAAGAAATAGGTGGGTATTCAATGGGTAATGCAGCCGCGTTAATGAAACTGATGAGTAAGAAAAAATTTGACAAAGTGGAGCATGAAAAGCCCATATTCATGGAGGGTGCAATGAAAAAAGGCTTTGACGAAACCAAACTAAATGAGCTTTGGGAGAAACTTCTCTTGTTTGCAAACTACGGATTTAATAAAGCACATAGCGCGTCATATGCTACGGTATCGTATTGGACAGCATATTTAAAGGCTCACTATCCATTAGAATTCATGGCAGCACTCTTAGAAGGTGATCTGGATAACTTTGATAGGGTGATAATTGATTTGGAAGAATGTGAAAGATTAGATATTGATGTACTACCTCCCACCATCAATGAAAGTGGCTACTATTTTAAGGTCGAAGGAGATCATTCAATTCGTTTTGGTTTAGGAGGCATAAAGAATGTAGGCGAAGATATTGTCAAATGTGTGGTGGAAGAAAGAAAGAAAAATGGCTCATATATACATCTAGATGATTTTGTACATCGACTTTTTCAATCTGTAACTAAGCGCTCCATAGAATACATGATCATGGCAGGTACTATGGATTCCTTCGGTGATAGAAATGCTCTACTACAATTAGTACCCAATATATATGAAAAGGAAAAAGTTCGAAGTAAATCACTTTCCTTGGGGCAGATAGACATATTCTCTTTAGATCAAGATGCATCAAAAAAAGAAGAAACAGTTGGTATGACCCCATTGCCAAATATTGAGAAAACTCCGGTATCTCAAGCATTAACTTGGGAAAAAGAACTACTAGGTTTGTACTTTTCTAGTCACCCCCTTGATACATTCCAAGAATTTTTTGAAAGTAAAAATGTAATTTCAATCCGAGATGCTTTGGAGACAAAGAAGAACAATGACCTTGTTATTCTTGGAGTTATGGTGGACAAGATACGTAAGATTTCTACTAAAAAGGGAGACATGATGGCCTTCCTAACTATTGAAGACAAATCAGCTACCTCTGATGCAATTGTATTTCCACGTACATATCAAGAACTTAAAGATACTTTGGTTGAAAACAAGCCAATGCTTTTGGCAGGAAAGATTAATGTTAAGGAAGGTGAAAAGAGTATTATTGTTGAAAAAGCCAAATACATTGACGAAGAGAAATGTAAATCGGAATTCAATGGAATCACTTTCAGAATCCGTCCCATACATAGCGAAGAAGATATTGCCCAATTAAAAACATTCATATCCAATTCCGAAGGGGATATACCTGTAAAAATCATTGTTGATGATGGAGAACATAAGAAGACAGTTATGCTTGCTAAACAGATAGCCATGAATGAAGAGACAAAGAGATGGCTAAGGAAATTCTAGTGGTATAATATACCCATGAATGAAGCTGTACAAAGAAAATTAGAAGTACTCCCACATAAACCTGGTGTATATAGATTCCTTGATAAAACAGGCACCATACTTTACATTGGCAAAGCCATCAACCTCTACAATAGAGTAAGGTCTTACTTTAACAGTGATTTGTACGATAGACCAAGAATCAAACAGATGATGCCATTGGTGGCAGATCTAGAAGTCATAGAAACCAATAACGAAATAGAATCTCTGGTTTTAGAATCAGCGCTTGTAAAGAAATACAATCCACTGTACAACACAGATCTCAAGGATGATAAATCATATGCATGGATATATATATCTACTAAGGATAAATTCCCAACCGTAAAAATTGTAAGAACTTTGAATGAGAAAGAATACGTAAATGGCGAACTCTTTGGCCCATATCCAAGTGGATTAGCTACTAAAAGAATCTTCACATATCTTAGAAAGCTATACCCATTCTGTAACTGTTGCAAAGAAAATTCAAAAGAATCACTCTACTATTTTCTGGGACTCTGTCCGGGCCCATATCAAGGTCATATCACTGAAAAAGATTACAAAAAGAACATTAATGAGATCATAAAATTCCTTCGGGGTAGAAAAAAGGGGCAGATACAACAATTAGAAAGAGAGATGAAAGCATATTCTTCTGACAAACAGTATGAAAAAGCAGCTAAGCTGAGGGACAGGATTAATGATCTTAAATATCTTGGAGAAAAGATCGAATTTACATATTTTGATACTGAGGAAGACTACAAAACCAGAAGAAAAAATACATTAAAAAAGAATTTTGATGGATTGAGAATTGAACTTGGTATTGAAGATCTGAACCGTATCGAATGTTATGACATTTCCAATATCCAAGGTAAAGAAGCCTATGGCTCCATGGTGGTTGCGCAAGACGGGGAAATTAAGCGAAGTGAATACAGAATATTCAAGATTAGGTCTATGGATACTCCAAATGACCCTGCAATGTTGATGGAGGTATTATCTAGAAGATTCGCGAACAAAGAATTTAGTACTTTACCAAATATCGTTCTGATTGATGGTGGAAAATCCCAGTTGGGAGTTGTTAAGAAAACTATTCCGGAGGGTATATTTATTCTTGGTATTTCCAAGGGGAAAAGACATAAACGCAAGGGTGGGCGACTTCTTGATGAATTCTGGGGTATGTATGGTGATGACATACAACAATTGGATATACAGAATAGGAGTATTCTGATTGATCTAAGAGATGAGGCGCACAGATTTGCAATATTACATCATAGAAAAGCTAGATCAAAAGATAGCCAAGCATCACAATTAGAAACCATACCTGGCATTGGCAAGGTGCGAAGAAAAACGCTAATGAGTGCGTTTGGAAGTATAGAAAATATTAAGAAGAGTAGTGTAGAGGAATTAGAAAAGATATTAGGTAACAGAAAGGTAGCAGAAGAAATTATCGAACATTTTAAAACTTCTTAGTGTCCTGTGGTAAGAGATTTTCTAGAACGAAGTCAAAGAAAGGATTATCCATAAGGTTTGAATCCAATACATACACTGTTCCATTAGAACTGTCTGGGATAACAGCAACTTCCCGATCCTCGGTTTTTGTCCCTATCGTCCCTCTAATTCCAGCTCCTAGATTTGTAGATATTACATAGGTGTTAATGACTCCCCATCTGTCTTCTGAAGAGCTGTTGAGCTGGGTAACATAGTCGTTTAGTGCATAATCTAATGCTCTAGCTCCAACCTTGTCCATAGGAACTAAATTTAATTTCTCTTCTGTACCGATCTTGCTCAATGTTAGTTGTTGTAGGGTACTATCATATGCTGATGATTTATAAGAGATGAGATATTCTTTGGGGACTTTTAGAATCCATGGGAAATCAGGAAGTAGATCCTGAGACTCATCATCTGTAAGTAGTAGATTCATCTCGGTTTCTTGCCTTATGCGTTCCGCCAATCCCTCTTGTGCCTCTGTTACGGTTACAGTCTCATACCACACATCATTGAACTTAGAATAAATTCTTAGACCCACGTTATCCTTTGTCCAGTATTGCCCATATTCTTTATCTGGTATCTCCATTGCCACCATCTGTACAAATTGCCATTCCAGTGTGGGGAGTTGTTCTGTATAGAATTGAAAGACTTCTTCCATACTCGTATTACTTGGTAATCGGTATGCTGAGTCTCCATTTGCCAAGAAGTTCTTTACCGAATCTTGGTTTAAACTGTTTTGAAATATGAATGTTGAATCAGGATAGGTTGGTATGTGTTCCAATCCTGTTACATATGTTAGTTCGGTTTCTTGTTCTTGATTACGTAAGTTATTTATATATACCATTGCGAAATATGCGGTTACTATGAGAAGACATATGAGAAAAAAGTAGATTGAGAATTTTGGAATTATAATAGGGGCTCTTCTTCGAGTAGGGTGGTTTGCTTTCTTTATTTTGTTAAATATGTTTGTTTTTTGTGTTCTTAATGGTTTTGAAGTTGCTGTTTTTTTAGGCATGTAAACTCTAGCTTCTTTTCTAAAGGTTGTTTTTCTAGGTTTTCGCAGATTCATAATTTTCATTATATATGGTTTGGGAGTTACAAGTATAGATATTTTTGTAGTATAATCTGCGAGATTTAATGCGGGATCGTCTAATGGTAGGACATTGGCCTTTGAAGCCAAGTATCATAGTTCGAATCTATGTCCCGCAACCAGTTCTCTTTTTATAATCAATCATAAGATTATGAAATTACTCCCCGCTTACTACTGTGTGCCCATTATATGGCAGATAGAAACAAAATAGATTTAGGCTAAATGTTAATATGGATAAAAATAAGTACAATATAATCATTAGCGATTACTTATCAAGATATGAGCTTTTCCCGCTTCAAAGCACCTATGCGCAGATATATGAAGACTTAATACAAGATAAAAGATTTGCCCGGTTATTTGCAATAATGCATCAGAATCTAAATCAACTATTGGGCTTCATGAATAATAAGTCTAAAGGGAATTCACATTATAACGCTGAGGAAAGCAGAGAACTTCTATCTGTAATAGAAACTCTCGATGAATTGAAACAATATTTCAAAAACACAGAATATAATTTTTTTCTGGCTGATTCTTACCAGGTTAAGCTTGATGAATGTAAGAAATTCTTAGCCAATTCAGGAGGCAGTGCAATACCTGATGATTTTCAAATGATCACACTTAATAATTATGACCCTATTTTCTTTTTAATGAATAACGCGATAACAATTCCTAACGCAATCAATCATACAAAGCTTATATTAATTGGTGAGGGAGCCTTTGCATTTGTGCATAAATATAAAGATGAGTTTTATGATACTACATTTGCTAAGAAATCTTTAAAGCCACAAACCACAGTCAGAGAAAAGGAAAGATTTCTTAAAGAGTATGAAATTATGAAAAAGATGAAATTCCCCTACATCTTAGAAGTTTATAATCTTTTGAAAGATCAAAACTCATATTTAATGGAGTATTGTAGTAATAATTTAGACAATTACATTACAAAAGGCAATAACACTTTAAAATTTTCAACTAGAAAGAAAATTGCGTTACAATTTTTATATGCAGTTAATTATGTGCACTCAAAGAAGCTTTTTCATAGAGATATAAGTTTTAAAAATATACTTATTAAAGAATATGATAGTGGGGCAGTAACGCTTAAATTGTCTGACTTTGGATTGGTCAAGGTGCTTGGCTCTAATTTCACCAAATCTGATAGCGAGTATAAAGGTACGATAGTGGATCCTGCAATAGATCCGGTAAAAGATAAATTCAAAAACTATAGTATAAAGCAAGAAGTTTACCCGATTGGGGTTGTACTGCAGTTCATATTCACTGGTCGAAAAAGTATTGAAATTAATCAAGTTCCTAAATTTTTGAAACCAATTATTCAAAAATGCACTAGTAACGATCTCACTTCTAGGTATGAAAATGTTAAACAGATTATTGAAGATGTTGAGGTTTTAAACTCGCTAGAATAGTTACCTATAAAACAGATAAACAATCAACACCATGTACGATATTAATATAAATAAACCCTCACGTTTACTAATATAGAACTTCTTTCCTATCAAAGCTGCAGCAACCAATGCAAGATTGTATAAAACCAATATAACCAATTCATAAATATAATCATTAAAAGGAAGAGTAGTAACAAAAGAAGAAATACCAATAATAAAGAACAAATTAAAGAAATTAGAACCAATAATATTACCCAAACTTAAAGCATCTTTACCCTTCTTGAGTGCAATAACCGAAACAATTAATTCAGGCAAAGAAGAACCGATAGCCAATATCGTAAACCCAGCAAAACCCTCAGAAATATGTAATAACCCAGCAAGATCAATAGCCGAATCTACTGCAAATTTACCTCCAGCAGCAATTAACCCAAGGCTTAAAATAATTAACAAAGGATGGATTTTAGCATGACTTGGGGCGCTATCCATAGCCTTTTTCTTCTCTCTAAAATATACAAGTATGAAGTACACTGCGAATATAGCTAGCAAAACTAACCCTGCAACCCAATTGATCTCTCCATTTGTGAAGTAAAGTATAACTAAGAATATAACCACGCTAAGTACAGACAGTGGAATATCAAATTTAAGATTAGCCTTATTAATCTTTATAGCTCCAAAGAGGGCTGTAATTGCAAGTATAAAGCCGATATTGGCAATACAACTCCCAATTATATTACTAGTAGAAACTGCAACATTACCCTGAGCTGCAGCTACAAAGCTAATGATAAATTCAGGTAGGGAAGTACCAAATGCAACAATGGTTATACCAATTAGAAATTCAGGAATATGGTACTTTCTAGCAAGTGCCGAAGATTGATTAATGAATAGCTCTGCACCCTGTACAAGTGCAAAGATACTCGCAACAAGTATCGCTATATTTAGAATAAATGGCCACATAATATATTTTTACTAAAGCAGTTTTAACTTAGACATTGCAGCTTTTGTAGCTTCTTCTCCAATCTTTATTAATTCAGAAGGATCCTCAGCAATAGCCGTAAGAGGCAAATTAGGATTAACACTTAAATTCAATGCCACATCGGCTTGCTTCATACTTGCCATGGACATATTGTAAAGAGAGGTATCGATCATGGCGTTAATAACATCAAAGAAAGAAAGTTTTTCAATATCTAGTTTACGAGGGAATTTTTGTGCATAAAGGTTAACAGCTATAACTTTTTGTGCGCCCATTTGTCTAACTACATCAACTGGTACAGGATTGGTATTACCCCCATCAATCAATACAGTATCTCGATATTTTACTGGTTTAAGGAGTAGAGGAATTGAAATACTAGCTCTAATGGCTTCTAACAGATTTCCTTCGCTTAAAATAACAGGTTGGGCGGTATTTAAGTCAGTTGCTATAGCTGCAAAAGGAATTTTTGTATCTTGTATTAATGTGCTTTTTCCAATATATCCATTAAGTAAATCTAAAACTTTCTCTCCCTTGAATATGCTTGATTTTAATGATGGGTCAAAGAAGGCATTAAACATCTCTTTGTATCCACTTGAAAATGCTAATTCTTCAATAATTTTTATATCTTTTGTAAGTGCATACATTCCACCAACTACAGAACCTATACTTGT
>Ga0209800_10000313_pt1 | contig 86880 bp, 87 predicted proteins | sample Higcelweek8metaG_FD_187174 | JGI IMG/M metagenome (GOLD analysis project Ga0209800, IMG submission 187174) | Freshwater pond sediment microbial communities from the University of Edinburgh, under environmental carbon perturbations - High... | ecosystem: Environmental > Aquatic > Freshwater >... | reverse complement strand
TAATGGATCGTGAGTTTGAATCTTCCAGCCAGGGGAATGCGGACAGCGCGAGTAATCAGTCAAATCTTGTTGATGCGACATTCAATTCCGTGAAACTTATTGATGACTCACTGCAGGTTATTTACAAAGATGCGGATATCGTCATGAACAGTGCGGTTACGGCATTCGGGAAAGCGGTTGCAGGGGAAAAGAAAATACGGGACGTGGTGAATGAAGCCGAGCATGTCCATGAAATAATAAGCAGGCTTAGCAACAATACGGATGTTCTCTATGGGTATTCAGTGAAAATCGGCGATATTGTCAGCTTTATAAACGATTTGTCTGAACAGACAAACCTTCTTGCTCTCAATGCGGCGATTGAGGCCGCTCGTGCGGGAGAATCCGGGAAAGGATTTGCGGTAGTCGCGGATGAGGTTGGCAAACTCGCTGATCAGTCAAAACAATCATCATCAGAGATTACCGGAATTATAAAAGAGATCCGCGGAATGATCGAGAACATGAGGGAAGGAATGGGGGTAGGTGTTGAGCGGATTTCAGTTACGACGAAACTTGCAGTCGAGGAAGGGGAGTCATTCCGTGAAATTATCGCCGCAAATGAAAATGTTAACAAGCAGATAGAATCAATAACGAGGGAGATCGGCGATGCCCGTGAATCGATGAGCCGTATTACATCGGCAAGTTCCACAATTGCGGAGATTACAAAGGATCTCGCGAGCGCATCGACGGAACAGCTTGCCGCGGTTGAGGAAAAGATATCATTGAATAAACAGATGAGTTCATGCGCGATTAATCTGAAAAATGTCGCGGGAGAATTTGAGAAAACGGTCGGTAACTTCAAATTGAAATAGTTATCAGTCAAGTCCTCTGTCGGCGAGTTCTTTTTCATTGAATCCCAGATGGTGGCCGATTTCATGAAGTATTGTTATACGGATTTCGGCAGTGAGTTCTTTGATGTTACGGCATGACTCCATAAGAGGAATGCGGTAAATGACAATGCGTCCGGGCATCGGCGCGTCGTACACAGTACGTTCATTGAGTGGAACGCCGTCATACTCACCTAATAAATCAGTGTCGTTCCCGCCTTTTCCAGGGAGGTCTTCAGACAAGAATGCGATCTGCCGCGCATGTTCGCTTATATCTGAAGGAAGCTTTTTTAAAATACGCGCGTATTCGGCGGATACCAATGTATCAAATCGTGACTTTGAAATAATCATACAATACCTATTCTGATGTATATCTGATTGAGTCCTGCTTACTCGGCATTTTCAGGTTGTGGAAATAATTTGATAAGTTCAACACAACTGCCGTTTTTGGAAAATGTGATCTGGTCGAAAATATTCTTCGCGATAAGTATGCCTCTTCCATGTGTGAGTAATGATTCATTCGCTTCGTTCGAGATGTTTCCGTCAAGAGCGGAATGAAAATCAAAACCACTGCCTTCGTCGGTTACTTTGTAACATACCCGGTCATTGCTGAGGGAATATCGGATCTCGATGGTTCTGCCGGTGAAACGGGAATCAGTCTGTCTTTCAGAGATAATGTTGATGTATCTGCCGTCTTTCATTGCGGCTGATTTTTCCTCAAACGTTATGCCGAGATTTCCATGTTCAATCGCGTTAATGAGCATTTCCCGTAATGCGACTCTGACGAACAGAACTTTCTGCTGATCGAGATACTTGATAAGGTTGTCGGTAATCCGATAGCTGACATCTTCAGCGGTAGAAATGAAGTTTCCTATCTTGTACTGCTGATATTCCCTGACGACATATTTGAGGAGAGTATTTTCCGCAACAGGTGATGCTTTTCCGATGAACTCATTACCTCCCGCACCGGTGATATGTTCAAGACTGATGAGCAGTTCCTTTGTTTCAGAAGCGAAATGCGTATTGAAATTGACTTTGAATTTAACGGGTTCAAGTTTTTTTGACAGTTTTTCAAGCTGTGATTCAATGAATTCAAGGGATGTTGACAGATTATCCGCGTTTCCCGTAATGAAGTCAAAAAAATTCATGCCTGGAACGGTCTCGGGATCAATATTCAGATATTCCTGTATAGCAATGTTTACGGATATGAAATTGAATCCATGATCAAGAGTGAATATAATGTCCTTTGATTTCTCGACAATAAGACGATATTTTTCCTCTGAAACCGCACATGCTCTGTCTGCCTCCTGTGTTTCCGTGATGCTTTTTTGTAATGAAGAGTTGAGATGTTCGATTTTCGAGAAGAATCCCTGGAAGCGTTTGGCGAGACCGAAGGTTATCCCGATTGTGAAAACAAAAAACCCGTAACTCATCATGACTATTTCTGTATGGAAAAAAACGCTATCGAGTATGTCGAAAACCGCACATGCGAATGTGATCCCCGCGCCGATGAGAAGGTATCCGGCGTGTGAGGATATAATCATGCGTGAAATTACGGATAACGGTGAAGGATAATGCATTTCATGTTCAAGATCAAGTTTGATTCGTCTGATTTCTGCCGCGAAGTGACCTAATATTCCCGCGATGAATATGTATGAGAGCATGAATATCGCTGAAAATCTCCAGAGAGCCTTTGTTAATCCGAGAAGATGGATTGGCAGGCACAGCGTTGCTATAACCATGATGGCCGTGTAGATGACAAATATACGAGTGAAAACGGATACAGATGAACGGTGAAGGCGGTCAAAGAACGCGGAAACGAATGGTATGAGAAGATATAATGAAACCTGTTCCACGCGCTCTATTACATTGCTGTCTGATAAAAAATCGTATATAAACGGAGATTTTGAAAAAAGATAAATAAAGAGAGATATTGAAAAACATCCATAATACATATAGTAAGAATCGATAATACGGCGTGAGTACAGGAATAAATGATACACTCCGATGAAGAGATAAATGAAAATCATAACAGTAGGAATTATTCTGAAGTATTTACGTTGAAGTTCATCCATGTAATCGATAATAAATCTTTTGCTGCGTATAAATCCGGTATCTTCTGAGGTTGGATTCCCTATTATTCGGAGTGCGAGAATGTTTGTACCATTTATAAAAGCAGAATACGGTATGTATATAATTGCATTACGGCGTTTGTTCGGAATGTAATTGTTTTTTGCATCCTTTGAGTGTATCGCGTTTTTTAAAAGTATTCCATTCAGATACACTTGCCAGCTGCTTCCTATTTCAGGGATGAGTATCGCATAAGGATAAACGGAAGAGTGTTCTTCTGTTGAAAAGGTGAATGGAATCACGCATGTTAAAGTGTGCTGTTGTGATGTACTGAAAGAATAGGCGCGATATTCTGTAGAATTAATTCCGATGCCGGAAAATCCGATTCTCTGGTAAGCTCCGCGAGGCATTGTATGCACAGTCCATTCAGGTGCCGAGGGGAGTTCTGTAATCCAAGCAGAAGAGAATCCTTCTCTGGCGAACACGGGATTATTGAACAGATGAATCGGTTTTGCAAAAGCAGACTGATGAGAAAAAGCTATAATAGCGAAGATGATTAGTGAAGCTGAAGCATTCTTCATATATCCCCGCTCCGGATAACATCCTGTATCCGATCACTATGAGCGTAAATGCTTCGTCGGTCAAGAAAATTAACGAGCTTGATTGTTTCTGAAAAAAAACTAACTAAGATATTGGGGTTGGTGAAGCTTCATCTTTTTGAAAACGAACACCCGATAATTATTATTAAATAGAATTAAGGGCATTTTGAATAACCGTTAATATATTACTCAAAAAGTATAAAAGCAGTTATTTGTATTTGTCCAAAAGGGTGGTTGTAAACACATCGCGTTCCAAACCGACCTCATACTGTACTTGTAAATACATTTGGTGCAAATACAATATATATGGGAATAAAAAAGCCGCTCAATAATAAGCGGCTTTTGAACAGGAATAAAGATGCTATTAAATAGCTTTCTGAATTTTGCCTGACCGTATGCAACGTGTGCATACTTGTTTGTTTGACACTTTACCGTTTTCGGTAACACGCAGTTTTTTAACGTTTGCTTTCCAAACGGCAGGGGTTTTTCTATTAGAGTGGCTCACATTGTGACCGAACTGATTAGCTTTCCCGCAAATTTCACACTTTGCCATGTGTTTCTCCGGATCGAAAATTATTGTAGACATTTACGGAATAAAGCTCTTTTATTGCAACAATTTTTTACGGGGACAAATATCCATGATTGACAGTAAAACGCGCCTTTCTGAACTTTTTAAAATGGACAAGAAGGCAGTCGAAATATTCAAGGAATTCGGGATGCATTGCCCGAAATGCAAAGGAGTTGCGCAGGACACAGTAGAAAAGGCAGCTGTGAACAACGGGATCAACCTTAAAAAGATTCTTGATAAGCTGAACAGCAAGTAGATGAGGATTATAGGCGGAATCTATAAAGGCAAAACAATTCCGTTCACAAATAGCCGGTACAACGACGCGGATATAACATCCCAGATTGTAAAAGAGGCGGTTTTTGATATCATATCCCGCCGGATCAAAGAAGCGGTGTTCCTTGATTTATTCTCATGTTCTGGACAGATCGGTCTGGAAGCGGTGTCCCGAGGGGCGTCCTATGTAAGGATGAATGAGCACGATAAAAAGCGGTTTTCATTTATACGACGTATGATAACCGATATGGAAATATCTGAAATATGCAGTGTTACTCCATACGATTCGAAAAGGGTCATCAATGAATGTGCCTCAAGCGGTATTGCGTTTGATATCATATATCTGGATCCTCCATATTTCAAATCTCACGGTAATGCTCCTGTATATACTGACATTTTAAAACAACTAAGCGACAAATCATTACTCAAAGATGACGGAATTATTGTAGTACAGCATTTTTCGGGGAATACTCTCCCTGACGAGGTAGATCATCTCTTGAAAACTGACAGCAGAAAGTATGGTCAGAATTCTTTGACTTTTTATGAAAAACGATGTAATGTTCCCGGTAATTGATTGTCGAAAGAGCGGCTGATATAGACGATGTGTCTTATCTATTGATCATCGCGGTAATTTTAATGACGTATGTCTTTCAATAGATGTAATAGTTACCAGAGTATTCTGATGTTGGTGATTGGCTGGACCAATTCGATTCTGAATCTGACATGTAATACCCAGTGTAATTGTTCAACAGCAGTAAACCGGAAAAATCGAATAATAATGGAAGGTTTTTAGTGAAACGACGAGTGCTTATCATTATAGGTCTTCCTGTTATTTTTGCAGTTATCCTGTTTCTTGTGCAGGTTGGGGATATCTATTTTTACACACGTGTGGATGAACCGCCTGTATCAGATGCGGTTATTGTACTCGGTGCAGCCGCATGGGGGAACAATCCTTCTCCTGTATTCAGAGAAAGACTTAATCACGCGATTGATCTGTATCGCGGCGGGTTTTGCAGGTATATTATCATCACCGGCGGGAAAGGATATCCTACGGAACCGGGAGAGTCGGTTATCGGAAAAAAATACGCGATAAAAAATGACGTTCCGGAAAATGATATATTTATTGAAAACTATTCTCGAAACACCGAACAGAATCTGTACTATGCGAAGATAATCGCGACAAAGAAGAACCTGACAAGTTTCATATTGGTTAGCGATCCGTATCACTTGAGGCGGGCGGCATTTATTGCGGAACGCAATGGAATGCAGTGTTCGGTGTCCGCCACTCCTACGACCCGTTATCGTAGCGCAAAACAGCAGATATCTTTTCTCGTCAAGGAATCTTATTATATGATTCTTTATCGCGTGGAATACGCTACAGGAATACGGCTTATTTAATATGAGTGAGATGTACAATCGATATGCACGGCTTCTTGTGGATTACTGTCTGGGGATCAAGGCCGGGCAGAATGTTTTTGTGCGGTCAACTTCGCTCGCGGAACCGCTTCTTCGTGAGGTATATCGGGAGATTCTTCTTCGCGGTGCACGATATGACACTCAGCTGTCAATTGAGGATGAGGATCGAATTTTTCATGAATGCGCAACTGTCGATTCATTCGGGATGACGCCGATTGAACGTACCGCGTACGAAAAATATGACGCGTTCTGTACAATCCGTGCTCCCTATAATCTGAAAAGTCTTCAATCTGTAGATCCCGCGCTTAAGCGTGTGGTTCAGGAAGGTCGTTCGGAGCAAAGCGCCGTTTTCCGTGCGCGATCAGCTTCAGGTGATCTGCGCTGGGTACTATGTGAATTCCCGACAATCGCGTCTGCCCAGGAATGCGGAATGTCGCGTGCTGAATATGAATCATTTATTTTGTCGGCTTGCAAGCTTGATTCCGACGATCCTGTCGCGGCATGGAAATCTCTTTCCCAAGCGCAGGAGTTGATTGTCTCTCGTCTGTCAGCTTATTCAGTTATACGATATGTATCCGAGGGTACGGATATTTCATTCTCGGTCGCGGGACGAAAATGGATGAACTCTGACGGGAAAAGAAACATGCCTTCAGGAGAAATTTATACATCACCTGTTGAAGACTCCGTGAACGGAGTAATACGTTTTTCTTTTCCGGCGATTTTTATGGGGGAAGAGGTTGAAGGCGTCACTCTTACTGTTAAAGATGGTCTGGTTGAAAGATGGAGTGCTGACAGGGGTGCAAAGCTTCTTGATGAGGTTTTCAGGATCGAGGGAAGCCGGCGATTCGGAGAAGCCGCTATAGGAATGAACGACGGAATAAACCGCTTTACAAAAAATATTTTGTTTGATGAAAAAACAGGCGGAACGGTGCATATGGCGCTTGGCGCGTCGTATCCTGAGACGGGCGGAAAGAATGAATCATCGCTCCACTGGGATCTTATTAATGATATGCGCAACGGCGGGAAAATCTACGCGGATGGCGCTTGCGTGTACGAAAACGGCAGATTTATCTGGTGAGGGAAATATGGCTGTAAAAAAGAAGACAAAACCGAAGAGTGCTGCGAAAGCCGCTCAAGTAGAACGGAATATGGTTCCGCTGTATGTTCTAATAATAATGGTTCTCGCGACAGCTGTTGTTATGATGATGAACAGATCACAGGATATGAAATCCGTTCCGATAAAATCTCCCGTCGAAAAAAACAACGTAAAGCAGGCTGATACCGCGGTGACATCACCTGAAAAACAGGAGTCTGAAAGTATTGAAAAAAAGCCGGATGCGGATGAAGTTGCCAAAGAAGCGTCGAAAAAAATCAAAGTATATTTTCTGACATATAATGACCGGACAGGAAAGATCACTCCGGGTGCGGTGGTGCGTGAAATCAAAGGTGAGAATGATATCCTCCAGGCACTGAATACGCTTGCGAAAGGTTTGTCATCGTCCGAGGAGAAGCACGGATTGATCAGCGCAATGCCGGAAGAGATGACCTTCCGCGGGGTAGTCGTTCGGAACGGGATTGCGGAGATTGACTGTTCGCAGACATTTATGGAAAACGCGCAGGGAGATATTCTGACAGGTCGGCTGAACCAGATATTTCTCACCGCGACTCAGTTTCCCGGTGTGAGCGGAATCATGGTGAAGATCAACGGGAAGCCTGTGAAATCACTCGGCGGTGACGGGCTTATGGTATCCTGGCCGATGCGGAAGATGATGTGACATGCTTGAAATAGAGATTAAAGCGAAAATTGATAATCCTGATATGATGAGAGAACGTATAAAATCTCTCGGCGGGTGTTATGTGGAAACGCGTAATGAGACCGATTATTATTACAATCATCCGTCCCGTGATTTCCGGGAAACCGGAGAAGCGTTCAGAATACGCGTTGATAATGACGGCGCATGCGTGACATACAAAGGGCCAAAGCTCGGCGGAAAGACGAAGACCCGCGTGGAGAACGAAACTGACGTCGGGGATTTTCATGTAATGAGGGATATTATTGAATCACTCGGATTTAAGGAATCGGGTGTTGTGTGCAAGAATAGAGAATATTATACGTATGAAAACGCAACTCTTACGATAGATTCTGTTAAAGGCGTCGGTGATTTTATTGAGATTGAAATGGTCGGTGACGACCGGTCAGCAATTGAACCGTGTGTGCTGGATATCGCAGAAAAAGTCGGGGTGAAAGATTTTGAGAAGCGATCGTATCTTGCGATGGTTCTGGGCGAGAACGATGAATAAGTTATAAACATTTTTATATTTTGATGTTTTATTCGGTAGAAGAGATGCTATATTCAGTCAATTTCTTTGATTTTACAACCCTTCATGATTATCCGCAAGAATTGAAATGAATTGTAGAATTTAACGGCTCTGATTTATTCCACACCTTCGTAATACCACAGGCGTGATCTTGTGTTTCCCTTACTTAAATAGAACATGATGACAATAGGTCAAATGGTTCAAAATAAAAAACGAGTAAAGAAAATAGGTGTTCTTTACTCGTTGATTATTTATAGAATACAGCTATTTGAATGCCCTGTTTGTATATTATATATATCCTATTGGTGATCTTGGAACACGGCTCTTGATATGGATTTCTTTGGAGAATTAGCCTTTATTGCTCCGGCTACAATTGAGTCATCCACTTTTATCATATACATGTATTTTGAATTATCTGAAGGCTTTTCCAGACGAAGAGTGTTTGAATCAAGAATGTATCGCATATATGATCCATCCGTACAATAAATAAACTCGGAGTCGACTTTTGAAATATTATCGTCATAATCAGTTAAATAAAAAATTCCAAGCGGAACTGACGAGGTGTCGGTTGATGTTAGTATTTCATTGTATTGACGACGAAGAATATTGGAAAATGATATATAGACGTTATATGTATAATCTACTCCAGATGAAGTTGTGTCATTGAAAGGGGAAACTTCTAGACCTTCTCCTGAATCCATTTCAATAATTTTCCATGTTCCATTAATTGCATTTTGCTCTACGTCTCCGTCGCCGCATTGCAAGGCACACAACGCACATGCAAGAATTGTCAGTACAGATAAAATTTTGTTTTTCATAATCCGCTCCTTTTAATATTTTCTGGGGGGGGGTATAACGTATACACGATTTATTGTCAATAAGAAAAGTGATCATGCCGTAATGATTAATCTTGATTTTCGACTCTGTATGAATATAATCATCCCGTAAGAATTGAAATATGTTGTAAAATAATAAGACACTGATTTTTTTAAAGCGGGCATGTTTGCAATACGTCAAAAAGTTAATAATAATAAAAGAGTAAAGAAAATATATACTCTTTACTCTTTTATGAATTCAAAGCGCTAATGCTGGTTTTATCGTTTAAAACCTATTTGCAATCTTTTAAATCAGATTTTGATATGGAATTGTTTGACGGACTTTGCGCAGTGGCGTTCACGATAATAGCGTCGTCCGCTTTTATCGAATTTATATATAGGGTACTGTCGCTGGGATTTTCCCGTCGAAAAGTATCCGAACCAAGACTATATCTCTCAAATGTGTTATCAGTAAAATAAATGAATTCGGAATCGAGCTTGGAAATATTATCGTCGTTAGTTACCTTGAAATAAACTTTAATCGGCAATAATGTTTGGTTGGAGGAGGTAAGTACTTCCGTATATTGGCGGATCAAATCATTGGAAATTGAATAATACGTATTGTATGTATAAGTTATCCCGGATGCAGTTGTATCGTTAAATGGTGCTGTTTTTATTCCCGCGCCGGTATTATAGTCTGTAATCTTCCAGGTTCCATTGATTGCGCTCTGGTCATCTTTGTCTTCGTTGCCGCACTGTAGCAGAAAAAAACTGCACGTAAGTAATGCCAAAACACTTAATAATAATTTTTTCAAAATACACTCCTGTTGATAATATTCATTTAATAAATCATGTTATATGAAGAAGCTGTCAAGTTGAAAAAACGTGTATTTCAATGTTTGATCTGGATTAAGATTGCATTATGAATTATGCAGTGGTATGATATGATTGTCCTTCTTGAGGTGATTGGAATAAAGCGAAAAAAAACGGAATATGGTTCCATGGAGGCAATATGAAAAGCATGATCTGGAATGACGACATGAGTGTCGGAGTAAAGGGGTTCGATGATGAACACCGGGAAATGATGGATCTGCTTAATGAATTGCACTCAGCGATCGCCGGATATGAATCTGATGTAATGATCACCGGAGTATTCAAAAAATTCATCGAATGCGGAGTCACTCATTTCGCGCATGAAGAGGAATTGATGGATGAACTGGGGTATCCGGATGCGGAAGCGCATAAAAAAGAGCATGATGATCTGGTCATAAAGGTAAATAATATTTATGAGCAGTATGAAAGCGGAAAGAAAGCATATTCACTTGAGCTTGTTCTTTTCCTTAAAGATTGGATGCTGCTGCATATGAAAGTGACTGATACAAAATACACATCATTTTTTATCGGTAAAGGTGTAAAATAGGATTTCTTTGAAACTACGCAGACTACCGACAATGTGAATGCATATAAATATACAGACAATAACAAACCCGGAGAATGCTCTCCGGGTTTGTTATTTTATTCTTAAGATGTATCAAAAAGTAATCGGTGATTATCTCAATATGAATCCTTTTTTCTGGAGCGCATCCAGTACACCTTTCTGAAGAGCTTCAATTTCCTGTGAAGCGAGCGTTGCTTCTTTTGCCGCGAAGATTATTCTGTATGACACAGATTTCTTACCGTCAGGTATCGGTGTTCCCTCGTATACGGAGAATACTTCAACGCTTCTGATGCGATCACGACTGGTCTTACGGATGATGTCCGCAATGCTTTCCGCGTATACGGTGCGGTCAGCAATAACGGAAATTTCGTAAGGCACATCGGGAAAACGCGGTAACTCGTCGAATTTCTTTTCACGGCGTGACGCATTGAGAAGAATTTCCATGTCGATATCGAAAAGCGCTGTGTGTCCCTTGATTCCGAATGCGTTCTGAACCGCGGGATGCAGTTCGAAAATGATACCCGCTTCTTTTCCGTCAACGACAACACGAAGCGCGCGTCCTGCGTGAGCGTATACGGGGAGTTTGTCTGTCGCGGGATCAAATCGTACACTTTTCAGATTGAGCTGCGTGATAAGATCTTCTACGATGTTTCGTGCCTGATAAAATACCGGTTCGCCGTCAGCTTTACGGTAACAAGCGCCAGATATAGCACTTCTCTCTGTCAGGAGTTCCTTTGATGTGCGTGAATTCTTCAGATATACGCGTCCAAGCTCGAATATCCTGAATGACTCATTGTAGCGTTCATTAAGCTCGACATTGGTGATAATGCCCGGAACAAGCGTTCTTCTGAGTCTGTCCTGATCTGAGGCGAGAGGATTGCGGAGGCGCAGCTCTTTATCCTCATTGATGCCGACTTTGTTGAGTATATCCTCACCTGTGAATGAGTAATTTGATACTTCGATCATCTGATGATCACGGGTGAGGATTGTTTTGAGTGTACGCTCAAACATGCGCTTCACATTGATGTTCGGCGGAGAGCAAGGAACAAGGGGAGCGTCAGGAGCTATATTATCGTAACCGAAAATACGGCCAACTTCTTCTACGATATCATCGGGAATGGAAATATCTTTTGTCGCACGATAACTCGGTACTCCGATAGTCAGTGAACCGTGTGCGTTCTTGAGATCAAATCCGAGTGATGAGATTATCCCCGTTATTTTTTCATCGGTGAGCGGGGCTCCCAACTTGCGGCGTATGGTGTCAGTTGTTATGGTTATAGTGATCGGTTCCGCTTTTTTCGGATACACGTCAATGATCTGAGTCATCGCTTCCGCGTCAGGACATACCATTTTGATAAGCTCAAAACAGCGGAGGATCGCTTCGGGACATATCTCCGGGTCGAGGGACTTTTCATAACGCATCGCCGCATCGGTACGAAGAACATGTCGGAATGCTGTCTTGCGCACGCTGACCGCGTTGAAATTGGCCGCTTCAAGAATCAATTCGTTCGTCGAATCGTCAATCTCACTGTTGCCGCCGCCCATTACACCCGCGATTGCGATAGGGTTTGTGCCGTCAGTGATTACCACATCCTCTTCATGAAGATTGCGTTCAATACCGTCGAGAGTGGTGATCTTTTCCCCTTTTCGCGCAAGACGGACTACGATGGAATCGCTGCCGAGTTTTTTTCTGTCAAACGCATGCATAGGTTCGCCGAGTTCGGCCATTACATAATTTGTGATATCAACGATATTATTGATCGGGCGCATTCCTATGGCGGTTACGCGCTGTTTCAGCCATTCGGGGGATTCTCCGATCTTGATATTTTTTACGACAAGACCGCAGTAGCGCGGTGCCACATCGGGGCATTCAATCGAGACAGAGAGCTTTTCTTTTGAAGTGAATGTTTTCGCGAGTTCACGCTTTACGGGATTTTTCACCTGGCGGCCAAAAATAGCGCCGAGTTCCCGCGCGAAACCGAGATGTCCCCACAGATCCGGACGGTGGGTTACGGATTTATTATCGATTTCAAAACGTATATCGATTCTGTCCGCGAAGAGTTCGGAGAGAGGAATGCCGAGTTTCGTATCAGGGGGAAGTATCATTATTCCACCATGGTCTTCGGAGAACTGGAGTTCGCGGGCTGAACACAGCATTCCGTTGGATTCCTCACCGCGTATCTTGGATTTAACGATGATGAATTCTTCAGAGAACTTCGTGCCGGGAAGCGCAAGCGGAACGATATCCCCTTCTTTGTGGTTGGGAGCACCGCAGACTACGCGGATCTTATCATTGCCGGTGGTGAGATCAACAAGGGTAAGCTTGTCAGCGTTGGGATGACGGCTGACTGTGATAATTTTTGCGGTCACGATAGTTTTGAGATATTCGAACGAGTGTTCGATCCCCTCGATTTCCGATGACGCCATTGTAATTCGTGCGCCGATCTCATCGGGAGTGATGCCGGAAAGATCGACAAGTTCAGAAAGTATTTTATGCGAAAGCCACATGAGAGTTCTCCGTTAGAATTGTTTCAGGAAGCGGATATCGCCGCTTAAAAAGTGACGGATGTCGGTGATACCGTAGCGCATCATCACGAGACGGTTGAGACCGAGACCGAACGCGAATCCGGAATACTCATCCGGGTTGATTCCGCCTGAACGGAGTACATTTGGGTGTACGAGACCGCAGGGGAGCAGTTCGACCCATCCCGATTGTTTGCACACAGGACATCCTTCGCCGCCGCAGATGAGGCAGTTGATATCAAGCTCAAAACCGGGTTCAACAAACGGGAAGAATCCGGGGCGCAGACGTATCTTTACTTCACGTTTGAAAATCTCGCGAAGAAGGGTTTTCATAAAGTAGATCAGATTCGCCACGGAGATGTTCTTGTCGACCATCATTCCTTCCACCTGGTAGAAGGTGTTCTCGTGAGACGCGTCTGTCGCTTCGTAACGGAACACGCGGCCGGGTCCTATCACACGGAACGGGGGCTTGATCTTTTCCATACCGCGTACCTGAATGGCGGATGTGTGCGTACGGAGAAGATTTCCGTCCTCAGTCCAGAATGTGTCCTGCATGTCGCGTGCGGGGTGATGCTTGGGTATGTTGAGCACTTCGAAATTGTAATGCTCGGTTTCAGCTTCAGGACCATCGAGCACATCGAATCCCATTGAAGTGAATATATCTTCAATCTCGTATTGGAACTGGGAAATCGGGTGTAAGTGGCCGCGTTCAAAGGGTTCAGTTGTCTGTGCGCCTGAAAGCGTCACATCGATCCATTCCGCGGAAAGCTTTTTGCCGATAACCTCACGCTCAAGATCAGCCTTTCGTGCGTCGAGGGCGGCTTCCAGTTCGGTTTTGATTTCATTTGAGAGTTTACCGACTTCGGATCGTTCTTCCGGAGTCATTGTACCGAGGGTGCGGAGAATCTGGGTGAGTTCACCCTTGCGTCCCAGAACCTGTACGCGAAGATTTTCAACTTCGTCTACTGTTTTCGCCGCGGCGCATGATGCAATCGCGGTTTCACGTATTTTTGAAAGAGTATCTTTCATGGACATATCCAGTATGTGGTATTACGAATTTTTTATTGAAAAAAATCCGAAAATAACGCTTTGTCGATCGAATCAACAGAATAAAGAGGATTTGAGCCGGCACGCATTATCGCGTATCAAATGTTCGCGGGTATGACAAAAGTCAAGAGTATTTCTTGAGGCGTTTTAAGCGGACAATATTCTGTTTTCTCTTCCATTTCTGAGTGTGGTGATTTGAAAACATGTACTATTAGTTAAATTATGTTTTGACAAGATTGGCAATGAAAAGTATTTGCATTTAAACCAAATCGGATCACTAAATATATAAATCATGCGTAAAAAAATCATTTCACTCATTGTGTACATGTGTGCCTCAGCCTCGGCGATATCTACGGTATATGGACAGGACAAGCGGACGGTTGAGCTCTCCGCGCAGGAAATCCTCGCGCGTATGGATGAGGTTCTCCGTTACCCGAAGGGTGCGTTGTCCGGTAGTATCACGCATATCTACCCCAACGGTAAAGCGTTCACCATTTTTATGAAAGGCAATATCTCGGATGAGGATTATCTTTTTGTGGTCAGCTCGGCCGAACGGGGCGATCAGTTCAAAGTATTGTATAATCTCGGCGGAGAAGATATCTGGGTGTACAATCTCGCGTCGCTTCAGCTGTTCCATAAAATTGACGTAGATAAGTATGACCCGCTTCTTGCGACGAATTTCAATTTCATAGATCTTTCAAACGCCGACTATCAGGCAAACTACAACGCGAAAATAGAAGGTGACTCGATTATTAAAGGGAAAGAATGCTTTAAACTCAAGCTTGAGCCGATCTATAAAAAGGGTGATTACGGCAATCTGATCGCGTTCGTTTCAAAAGGGGATTTTGTTCCCATGAAAATCGATTACTACGATCAGGATCGTGTCATCGTAAAAAGCATGTCGATTGCTCAGCTTGCGCAGTTTTCAGGAAGAAATTTTCCTGTTCGTTATGATATGCTCAATGTGAAAACAGGTACTCTTTCGATTCTCAAATTTTTTAATGTGGATCCCGCGGTGACTTTCAAAAAAGAAATCTTCAGACATCAATTGCTCGGTCAATAAATGCCGCAGTATTTCATTGATCATGAGTGCGCACCCGGAACAAGCGTTTCTCTTACAGGAAAAGACTACCATCATCTCATTCATGTGCGAAGGGTGCATGTCGGCGACGGAGTGTACCTGCGCGATTCTGTCGGGAGCCTGTTCACCGGGTGGATCGCTAAAATAAATGAAATTGAAATTACAGTTGATATCGCGTCACGGCTGAAAGACGGGGAAGATACTCCTGTGATTGTTCTGGGTATGAGCATACTGAAACATTCAAATTTTGATCTTGTTGTACAGAAAGCGGTCGAAGTCGGCGTCTCTGCGATTATTCCCGTCGTTGCGGAACGCACAATAATTGATTTGAAGGGGAAAGAAAAGGAACGCCGTGAGAGATGGATGAAAATCGCAGAAGAGGCTTCCAAGCAGTCCATGCGTAGCTCAATTCCCGAGATAGGGCTTCCGGTTTCATTTGACGGGTTCATCGAATCTCAAAAGGACACACCTGTAAAAATAATCACCGCACCGGGCGATCAGGATTATACTCTCCGGTCCGCACTCGATCAGCAGAAAGGAAGCCGTGCGGCTCTGCTCGTCGGTCCTGAGGGAGGGTTTTCTCCTGAAGAGATATCTCGCGCGGTGAGCGGCGGATTCCTCTGTGTCGTCACAGGATCGACGCAGATGCGTGCTGAGACAGCGGGGATCGTGATACCCGCATTGCTCAGATATGAGCTTGAAACGAGGTTTGGTGATGCGTGTGAGTGATCTGGCTGAACGAGACGCATTGCGGAATAAATGGATCGAAGTACGAGTGCGTCGGCTTGCACTCAAAAATGATCTGATCGCCGGGGGAATGGAAATTCATTTTATCCGGCGGAATAATGAGTACAGGACGCTCGTCAAAGAACAGCATGCGCTTTCAACCCGCATGAAGCACCTTAACGCGAGTATTAGCCGGATGAATGCGAAAAATGCCGGAGAAGATAATGAGTGAGATGACCCTTGTTTACTGCGACGCATCGGGAAATATTTATGATCTTCCCGGTACCGGAGCGGCGTTTCGTACCGGGAAAAGGATTGTTCCCGCGCAGAAGAGCGATTGCATTAAACTGCCTTTCGGTGCGGAAATATTTTCTCTGCCTGGAAGGTCTCCATTCGGATTCAGGGGGAAGGATAATACCGCGCGTATTGTCGGGGGACCCAAAGGAAAGGTTATCGATGCGGCCTCCGCATTTCTTCCATCCGGATATCTGCGCACATATCTTCCCGCATACGAGGAAAGGAACGACGCGAAACGTCTTTCGCTCTGGGCGTATGCGGGGATTGGAATTGATGGTGACGACTTTCTCGCTCCCGCTTTCAGGATTGACGATGATCCGCGTTCCGATCCCGAACTGCATACGAATGACCGCGAACTCGAATTACGCGCATCTGAACTGAAAAAACTATATCCCAAGAACAGGCTGGTGAAACAGCTTGCGCGGTGCGCGACTGAATACCGTTGTCTGTGCGCGAGGAATTTTTTTCTGAGCAGATACGAAGCGCCTGTTCCTACAACGCCGTTCTGCAACGCGGGATGTCTCGGTTGTCTGTCGTATCAGGAAAAAGAATCGGGATTCGGGGAATCACAATATCGCCTTGATTTCTCTCCTGATCCCGAGGAGATCGCTGAGGTTATATGCCATCATTTTATGAATGTCCCCGACGGGATCGCGAGCTTTGGCCAGGGATGTGAAGGCGAGCCTCTTATGAGGGGAAAGGCTCTTGCGGAAGCTGTTCGAATCGTGAGGAGCAGAACATCCGAAGGGACGATTCATCTGAACACGAACGGATCGCTTCCCGAGATGGTGACACTGCTGATAGATTCAGGACTTGATTCGATACGCGTGAGTATGAATTCACCTACGGAAAAATACTACAACGCGTATTACAAACCGCGCGGATATACTTTCGGGGATGTGTGTACTTCAGTAAGAACCGCATGTGACCGGGGAGTGTTTACCTCAATTAATCTTTTCTTTTTTCCGGGATTCACCGATTCGGAGAAAGAGGCCGAGACTTTGTTCCGTTTTCTCGACACATATCCTGTGAGGATGATACAGACTCGGAATCTGAATATCGATCCTGACTTTTATCTCGCGGAAACAGCCTTTGAGGAATCCGACCCGATCGGTATTCGTACTCTCATTTCGGATCTGCGGATTGATTATCCGTCGGTACGGCTCGGATATTACAACCCCGCCAAGAGCACATTCTGAAATACTGATCTAAAAAAAGGCTTATCGAAGCGAATAAACGCATGCGTATTCAGATGGAAATTGATTCCGTAATCGATAACTGCCGAGGGGAAGGTGCTCCGGCGTGGTTACGATTGTCGATGTATAAGCGATTGAACTGCAGTCACATTAGACGATTATGCAGGAAGAGTCTGTTGAACGGCCATGTGGGATAGTATCCGTGAGGAAATGTCAGCACGCGGAAATATATTTTGTACAAAAATCATCTTCAGACATAACTTCGATAAACCGGTTAAGGTGAGTGATTTCGAACACCGATTTAACGGGTTCATTCAGGCCATAGCATACAAGTTTTGATCCGTCGCGGATTGCATAATTCATACACCGGATTATCGAGCCGATACCGGATGAGTCGATATAATTAAGACCGCGCAGATGAAGCGCGATATTTCCCGGGTGATCGCTGAGAACTGTTCTGAAGCGAGACTCGAACGTGGTGACTTCACTGATATCGAATGAGCCCTGTATATCGATTATTACCGTAGATCCGTGCGATTCGATTGATGTTTTCATAATTGCCTACCGTCCGTTTTTTGTTTTTCCGGTGGAAAGAAACGGAAATTATCCGTTTACAAGATTAACAATTTAATCTGCGAATTTTACACCAAAAAAACGTAAAGTCAATAATAAAAAGAGTGATAGTTACTATCGGTGAATAAGTTGTTCAGTATTGTTGATAAATGGTAGTGCAGTGTTTTTCAATTATTCCGGTCGAATTTAACGAGTAGAGTATTTCACGAAATACAGGATACATATTGATCGGCGCTGTGCAGAAATGCCTGAACGCTTTCGCTGACAGTTCTCGTCTGCTATGCTCGATAACATATTTCAGATATTCGAGCGCGTGCTGAATTTTTAATTTCCATGTATGTGGAATGAACTGTCTGTATTTCGCATAACGTCATGATCGGCGAATTAAAAGTAAAGCCGCCTTGATCAAGGGCGGCTTTATGTGGTTTGTTAATCATTCAATTGATCAGCGCTTGAGGTTGATAAGTTCCTGAAGCATCTGGTCACATGTGGTTATTGTGCGTGAGTTGGCCTGAAATCCTCGCTGTGTTATGATCATATCAGTAAACTGGTCTGACAGATCGACATTTGACATTTCAAGTGTTCCCGCGACAACTTTTCCGCGTCCTTGTGATCCCGCTGTTCCGATGTTGGCAATACCTGAGTTGTTGGAGACTTCGAAAAGGTTTTCACCGTTTGCGAGCAGACCCTGCGGATTGGTGAATACTGACATTGCGATCTGTCCCACAACCTGTTTGGTTCCGTTCGAATAAACACCCGTTACCATACCTGAGTTGTCGATTGAGTATGACTCCATATATCCCATGCTGTATCCGTCCTGTTCAACCGCTTTGGTTGTAGACGGAGATGAGAACTGTGTTACTCCTTCGATAAGGCCGGATGTTCCCATGTCGAGGCGCATTGAACGCACGGTGGGATCCCCGGTAAGACGGTAATTGAGATTCGCAATCAGTTTACCCTGATTTACGTCGTCTGGTGTGCCTTCGTCGCCGATCGCGAGGAGTTTACCTTCAGGCGAAAAACGGAGTTTGATTCTGTTTGACGGATTATCCTGATTCGCCTGGTTCGCGCCAGCGGGAACATCAAGGGTGAGAGCCGCGTCAGCGTTTGTGAGCGCCGCGGATGCGGTCCACTCGTTCGTTCCGGTGTGCCAGAAATTCATCGTCATGCGGTGCGGGTTACCGAGTTTATCATACACATCAATATTTGTCGTTATTGCGGCGGACGCGATCATCTGTGGAGACGCATTGGGCGGTATAACTGCTTTCTTGGAATCAAGATTACATTTATAACGAACATAACTTGTTTCGCGCGCTTCATTCTTGCTGTATACGGGAATAACGATATCCTCGGTTGAGCCGTTGGGTTTAACGGTTTTTTCCCCGTTGGCGTTCATCGTTGACATCCAGCCCTGTACCTTGAGTCCGTTGGAAGGGGATACGAGATTACCATCGCGGTCGAGGGCGAATGCGCCTGAACGCGTGTAATATTTCTTGTCGCCGTCAGCAACCACGAAAAATCCGTCTCCTGATATCGCGAGGTCGGTCTGATTTCCTGTCGTCTGGAGTGATCCCTGAGTGAAGATCCGGTCGATTGACGCGACTGTCATTCCGAGACCGACCTGTTTAGGGTTTACACCGCCTACGTTTTCCTCGGGTTTCGACGCACCCGCGATTGTTTGTGAAAGCATGTCCTGAAAACTCACACGGCTTGTTTTGAAACCGTATGTGTTTACATTCGAGATGTTGTTGCCGATTACGTCCATTCTCGTCTGGTGGTTTTTAAGTCCGGCAACTCCGGAAAAAAGTGATCTCATCATGGCGGCTTACTCCTGATTCATTCTTTGCGCTGGTGCTGATTGTGCAGGCACAGAACCTGTCGCGTCATATGAGCGAACGGCCTGAGCTCTAAGTATATCGTATGCTGATTGCGTTTGTTTGAGTGTATCTGCTGATTCCCCGTTCTGGGAAGCGGGACGTTGATTTGACGATTGTGAATCCTTCTGTTCAGCGGCGGGGTAGACCGCATGAACATTATCAAGTGGAACTTCCGCCCCATTGACCACTATGCGCACATCTGATCCTTCACGGACCACATGGGATACGTCTCCCGCAACCGCGCGGTTGGTAACCGGATCAAGCGCTTCTATGCGTTTGCCTATGAGTCCGTAGGCTTCACTGTTCCTCGCGTTGGAGTACATTGATGACATTGACGTATTGATATTCTGCATCTGCTCGAGAGAAGAGAACTGTGTCATCTGCGCGATGAATTCACGGTCAGCCATCGGCTGTGTCGGATCCTGATGACGGATCTCTGTTACGAGAAGCTTCATGAAGTCGTCCTTGCCCATAGCCTCGCCGTATTTCTTGCCGCGCGCACGCAGTGACTTGTTGACTTCATCTGCCATGTTCTTGTTGCGCGCGAGTTCTTCCGGAGAAAGACGGTTTTCAAACACTCCTCTTCTCTGTTCGATCGCTTCCGCACTCGGTTTCTGAAAGCTTTCGCCTCGTACCGGGGGGAGTGATCTTCCTGCGATTGCCATTGCGTTTCCCATTTTCTACCTCGGTTGTTCTTTTTATTTCAGACTACAAGATTGATTGAGCCGTCATGATTCGTTGACTGACGGCGGTCATATTGCAATTGCGCTTCTTCAGCTTCGTGGCGTGAGAAGTGCACGGAAAAATCATCGTCTGATTCGTGTGACTTGTACTGGTTTTCGCCGCCGCGGACATCCACCTGAAACGCGCCGAGAGAAAGACCTTCATTCTCAAGCGCACCTTTAAGATCATTCAGACTGTCGGTGAGGGCGGTGCGTGCTTCATTATTGTCCACAAGGAACTTGGCGTTCAGTACGCCGTTTTCAAGGCCGAGCGTCACATTGACGCGGCCGAGATGCTCGGGGAACATTTTCATCGATAGCTGACCGTTCTTTCCGTCGCGCATGGTTATCTGCGCCTTATCGATGAGCTCATCGAGCTTCTGAGCGAAGGGAAGGGATGGTGACGCGGCATTGGCTGCGCGCGCGGAAGATGTCTCCCGGGACATGCCGAACTGCTTCATGAAAGAACCGCTCTGCTGATCGGTGCTGTCTGAATCGCTACGGTGGCCTTGTGTCGACGCTACCGATTGATCCGCGGCTGAGACTCTGGATAGATCCTTTGTGATATCAATTCTGCTTTCAGAGGCGGTTGATGAACTGTGTGACGCAACCTGAACCCGTGCTCCCGAGTGATCCTCCGAGCGCTGAACCCGTTTCATCTCAGACGCGATACGGTCAGTGAGGGATTCGATTCTTGATGACAGGTTTTTTCCGTTGAGCGCGCCGTTACCCGCATTATCCATGAGTTTGGTAATTTCTTTCGCAAACGCGAGATGCTTTTTGATTTTGTCGGATGAGAGCGATCCCGCCGCATCAGTACCTTTCTGGTCAAGCTGAGCGAGTTCTTGTGTCAGTCTTTGTATAAGTGAGGACAATCTTTCCTTCACCGCTGATTTCGCGGAAGGATTCAACTGCGCTTTGCCCTGTGTGTCTATCTTCATTTGTGCGAGTATCTGCATGAGCGAGGCAAGGGGATCGTCAGTCTTATCTTTAGCGCCTGACACTGAATCTTTAGATGATGTCTTTTTACGTGAAACAGCCGGATCTTCCTGTGCGGTATGTGAATGCTCTTTCACCGCTTCGATTGTCTTCGCGTGTTCAGATGTGTGAGTATAAGAAATTTCTGAAGCGGATGAGTTTGTCTCGCGTATAGAGGTTTCATTTTTGAGAGCGGAGTCAGCTTCCCTGCGGTATTCGGTAGTTTCATGCGCGTCATTTCGCTCGGTACGTGCGCGGTGATCGTCGTTTCTGACGAATGATTTATTTTCATTCAGCGAATTCGTTTCATGAGCCAGATAGTCATTGAATGAACGTGCGGGCTCATTGACGGAAGAGCGTTCTATAGGAAGAACGTTCACCGACTGGTTTTGTATCTGTGTCTGTCCCGAGTAGGCGATAAGATTCATCGCTATTTCCCCACATCTGGTATGCATAAAAGCACGCGTATTGATGCGTTGACGCTCTGAAATCCTCCGTGTGGTGCGCAGCGGGACGTCCTTGTCCCGGTCTCAATGCACCATGAGTACACTCATGGTAGTTTAATTATCGGAATGCGTTTTAAAAGAGTGAGAAATTTAGTAAAAATGTAATTGGACTGAGTGAAAATTCCGAAGCTAATGAGACATAATGCATATAAAACTGATAAACGTTTTATAAATGTATCATTATTAAATTGTATGTGACATAAGGGCAGTTTAAAAAACCATGTTGTTATAAACGCCCTTGTGGGCAAACAGAGCATTTTGGGAATTGATCAAAGCATTTGTACGTGATATGTCGCAAAATGCTTTAATGAAATAACTGCTTTTTTACTTTTTGGATAAGGGAAAAAGCAGTTATTCAAAGTGCCCATAATACATATAGATCTTTACACATCGATTTTGTTTCTATTAACAGTGTAATTCGTCGGCAGGGATATATCATGTTATCGAAACACACGGATATGATAATATGTATCCAGCTCCATGTGTGTGATATCAGAACGGGTGTTCAATATAATTCTGCTTTTCAAATATCCGTAATAATGGAAAGGGAACAGTAATTATGAAAAATAAATTAGTCATGTATTTCTTCCGAGTGAATAGGGAAAGAAGGGGCAGACTGTTTATGACAAGCGCATTTATTATTCTGACTGCGCTTATTATTCACGCGATTGCGGGAGATGATAGAATGATTATTGATACGCACGATAAAAGAATTCAATATACGGGACGATTCGATTTATCCGTCACAGGAGAATCTTCATTTGGGTGGTCCGCGAGTGCGGTGACTATCCGTTATAAAGGAAGGTCATGTGCCTTTTTGGTGAAAGGGGATACTGACGACAACTACGTGCAGATCATCTCCGATGGAATTCCCGGAAAAGCACTACAGGTCACTCAAGAAGGGGTGAGGGCCGGTTCTCCTGATCTTTCAGATGGAGAACACGTCGTGACGCTCTTCAAGAGAACAGAGGCGAATCAGGGGATACTCTGTCTTACAGGGATTGAACTGCCTGCCGGTACCAAACTGTTAGACCCTCCTGTTCGGCGTCGGCTGATTGAGTTTGTCGGTGATTCAATAACCTGCGGATACGGCAATGAGGCGAAGCGCCGCGAGGATGGATTCAGCCCAGACATTGAAAACGCCTATCTGTCGTATGCGTCTGTCTGCGCACGAAGGCTATCGGCTGATTGCGTAACCGTGTGTTTTTCGGGGAAGGGAGTGATTCGTGATTACAGCGGTTCTCCCGTTGAGCCGATGACCAAGCTGTACGGCAGGGTGTATCCGCAGAAGGATGCGCGGTCTTCAATACATGAGCCGGCCGATGTCGCGGTTATCAATCTCGGTACAAATGATTTCGCCATCGGCGCGCCCGACACACACGCGTACGTGACGGCATATACGGATCTTATCGCGCAGATACGCAAAAATAATCCCGATGCGGATATTGTCATCATTGACGGCCCGATTATGAATAACGAGTGGCCTTTTAAAGGAGCACTGACTCTGTTCAGAACGTATCGTGATAAGATAATCGCACGATGCGCGGAGAAAGGTCTCGGCAATATAACATGTTGTTCTTTAAGCACGCAGGGTACACTCGGATACGGTGCGGACAGTCATCCGAGTATTGCACAGCATGAAAAAAACGGGGTAGAGCTTGCCGGATACATCCGGAAGCTGAAAACGTGGAAATAATCGTATGTTATTGTATGTACCTGTAGACTGACAGCGAACGTTTCTTTTCAGGAATGTACGTAATGATAGTCATGTCAGGTGAAATGAAAAGAGTACCCGGATTGTCAACGGGAAAGTTTTCTTCGTGCCACGTCGCTCCGCAGTCAGAGGTTCTGCAGACATACGGCTGATTTTTTCCATGTATGGTACGGAACACCGCAATGAGACCGTCACCGGAAGAGTTGAACCGCATAGCGGCGGACGGTGCGTCAGCCGTGAGAATCAGAGAGGAATACGCGGCAGGGGATGAGACCTCTTTCCACGAAGCACAGCGGGCTGACGACATGCTGATGATACCATGGCTGTTCATGACGCGAAAGTGAATGATCTTTTTTCTTCCTTCACCGCCATGTCTTTTTGATTTATCTTCTTCCGGAATAATTCCATATGAAGCGGAAACCGCTGCAATCTCCTCTGTCGTTGAAGGAGGTTGAACGCTATTCCATGTAAGTCCTCCGTTGTCTGTCACGGCGAGTGTCACGTTGGTCGCGATAATTCCGGATTGTGCGTCCGCGAATGAAATGTAACTCGCGTGGTCTGGTTCAGCGGCACCGAAATCTCCCGCTTCGGTCCACGTTTTTCCGTAATCAACCGATCGTCGAACAGATCTGTTGCCGCAGTGCCATGCGTATTTATTATCGAGAATATCAAGTCCATGGCGGCATGCGGATAAGTTGAGTGACTCCTGCCAGCTTTTCCCCGCATCGGTTGAGTAAAACACCAGTCCGTGAACCCCGATAGTGATTCCGTCATGAAGAGTCGTGAATCCCGCATAGGTGAGGGGTTGCGATATTTTACGGGTGAATACATGTTTCCATTGATGCATTTCCGGAGATGGTGAAACGGAGACGTGGATGCTCAGGATAACAATCAGGGCCGTTATTGATGAAACTGGTTTCAATGACATGACGGTATTCTATACAAGTTATGCGATGAGAAAGGCCGGACTATATTTGGATTGAACCGGCCTCGATTAAAATCACTCAATGATTATCATGTGATTGAGGAGATTTTCCATATTCGCTTTTGACTGCTGAAAGATTGACTCGCTTGTGTCCATCAGAAGGAAATAATATATCTTTCCGTTATAACGGGCGAAAACCGGTTTTTGCGGTGTATACTCGATCATTCCGGATTTGTTTCTGGATGGAAGAGTGGGGAATTCCACGCCTACGCCTGGGTATGCGGGATTGTCACGTTCCATCGCGAAGAGAATATAATGTCCGCCGCCTTCTTTAACGTTAACCGACGGTATTATTACCTCGTATGCGGATGAACTTTCGTATGGATTTGTCAATTCGATCGGCTTGATGGTGTTGTTCTTGTACGGTGCCAGAATATTGTCGATCATAGTCTGGAGAGTCTCATTTTTTTCGGGGGTCTTCGCTATGAATGAGAATCTGTAGGGGACGTCTCCCGTATTTCCCTTTTCGGCTGGAGCCGACAGGATGAATGATGAGAGGATCTTTTTGTCGCTTTTCTGGGGAATGATGCTCCATCCGGGAATTGTGGTTACCCGGAATCCGAAAAGGCGGTTTATGTACACGTTTTCTTCCGGAATAATCTGCCACTGTTTCTTGTCCTCGATTTTCTTCTTAACCGGCACACTGATGATTGAACTCCGGATTTTATTTCCCGCGATCTGATTATAAGGGCTGTCTTTACCTGTGATTTTATTCGAGATATCGATGCACATCAGCGCGGTTGACGGCATGTAGGCGGTTGCCGCCGAGTACGCGAATTCTTCCCAGAAATTCGGATGAAGCTTTAACGGATCGTTCGTGAGTGCGGCGACCTCATTGAATTTTACAATGCTTTCTTTCGGGTGCGCCGCGAGTGTCAGGAGCCGCGCGGCGAACCAATGAGGCCGGTAATCTTCTTTTTTAATTGTTTCCGCTTTTGCGTAATGAACAAGCGCCTTCTGGTAATATTCATTCAATTCAAGATTGAATAAGAACTGCGCTATTTCTCCCATCATGAGTTCAAGCTCTATATTTGGCTTAACAGACGCCTGTATTGCGCCAAGGTCATTGTAAAGTTTCATCAGATTGTTCTGGACGTCGGCTTTCGGGGAATCAAAAGTCCACTTCGCGGTCCAGAAATGATAATATCTTAGATTGTTGTAAAGGTAATCATATTGGAGTGCCAGCGTATTGTAATTCGGTATCTCCTTCGGATTCAGCGCGTAGATATCCGCGTACACGGCGGCCGGGGATATGATGCATAGTGAACACAGTATTGCCTTTCCGATGAGATTACGCATAAAGTTTCTCCTTTCTTTTCTGTTCCTTGTACCAGATTCCGCCGTCAGCGGTAAAGTCTTATTCCGGACAAAATAACTGAAAAGTAACCTGAATCCGTATGAAGATTTTCATTCTTAACAACATTTATCAATATGTTTAATGAGTGTATATCCTTATGAAAGTTACACACAAAAATGGAAATGGGATTGTATTAGGGGGATGGATTGCGGGAACCCGCGCTGATTACTCTAAAAGTATAAATAACAGTTCCCAAATATTGATCAATACAGGGTAACGTTTTTCAGTTTTGTGTGAAGACAGACATGTTCCAATTCATAGGTTATGGTGATTCCCGGATTTTCAACATAGCCCATTTCCATCAAATCTTCTCCATCAAGATGAAGAGAAACAGCTTCTTTGAGATTTTTGACGACACTACCAAGAGATGACCCTTGCGTAACTATGGGCAGTTCGTAAAAGTCTCCGATATAGCCGGATTCCTCTCCTTCATAAATTACAGCTTTAATCGAACGTTGAAGATGTTCCATTAATCCTCCTTCATTATACCTGATGATATCTATTTATTAAAATAGTTTCTACTATTATATTTCGTGTTTCAAGTGATCGAGGAAAGCTTGTAACTTCTTATTTCGTCATCACAATACAAAGAAACGTATGTTTTATCCACGCGCCCGCGTGGGGCGCGACAGCAATTTTGATTCAGACGCGGTCAACCGTTCAGGTTTCAATCCACGCGCCCGCGTGGGGCGCGACCAAGAGTATCACGCCGAAATGGATCACGAATGCGGTTTCAATCCACGCGCCCGCGTGGGGCGCGACCATTATCTCTTGAATGTGACCGCAGGTGTCACACTTGTTTCAATCCACGCGCCCGCGTGGGGCGCGACCGCAAAGATATGTGCATCTTATATCTCGTCCTCATGTTTCAATCCACGCGCCCGCGTGGGGCGCGACCACAGAGAGCGAAATAACAAAGAGGTATCACAAATGTTTCAATCCACGCGCCCGCGTGGGGCGCGACGTAATACACCATTGCAATCAGATAATGCAATCTCTGTTTCAATCCACGCGCCCGCGTGGGGCGCGACTTCCGATATTATTTCACAGATCCGCGACGAAAAAGTTTCAATCCACGCGCCCGCGTGGGGCGCGACGTATGGGATTCCAACCATTGATTGATATGCGGAGTTTCAATCCACGCGCCCGCGTGGGGCGCGACGATGGTGATGATATAATAATATCCGCAAAAAATGGTTTCAATCCACGCGCCCGCGTGGGGCGCGACCAGATTGCGAAAGCGATCCCGGTCGAGTATTTCGAGTTTCAATCCACGCGCCCGCGTGGGGCGCGACGATTTCAGGTAAACATAACCATATAAGTTGTCAAGTTTCAATCCACGCGCCCGCGTGGGGCGCGACTTGGGGCAAGTCAGACAAGCAGACGTTCCCGCAAGTTTCAATCCACGCGCCCGCGTGGGGCGCGACGTTCGGCGCTGGTCTTTCTTTCTCTCATGTATCTCGTTTCAATCCACGCGCCCGCGTGGGGCGCGACTTGGGGCGGGTAAATAATGCCCTTCGATCCTCTTGTTTCAATCCACGCGCCCGCGTGGGGCGCGACCCACCGCAAGATCAATTCTTCCGTGTTTATCACGGTTTCAATCCACGCGCCCGCGTGGGGCGCGACGTGCGTTTTGTTGTCGTGGGTGCTGACGTGGGCGGTTTCAATCCACGCGCCCGCGTGGGGCGCGACGATTCTCGTAACTCATTTTAGTTTTAAATGTTTTTGTTTCAATCCACGCGCCCGCGTGGGGCGCGACAGTCTTCAAACGTCGGTTATTCCGTCGGCTAACGGTTTCAATCCACGCGCCCGCGTGGGGCGCGACGGTCGAATGAGGGCGCAATGACACGGGCGGTTCAGTTTCAATCCACGCGCCCGCGTGGGGCGCGACGCCGCGCTCAATTTAAGCTCGACCAACAGGTTATGTTTCAATCCACGCGCCCGCGTGGGGCGCGACTCCAGTTATCCGCCGTCTCTTGTTTCACTTTTCCAGTTTCAATCCACGCGCCCGCGTGGGGCGCGACCGCTCCCGACTGACCACAGACAAAAACGTGCGTGGTTTCAATCCACGCGCCCGCGTGGGGCGCGACCTATCAGCACACCCGCTGTCTCTCTGTACTTCAGTTTCAATCCACGCGCCCGCGTGGGGCGCGACTTTTCCTTTTCGTCCTTATTCCATATCACGTCACCGTTTCAATCCACGCGCCCGCGTGGGGCGCGACATCCGATGCCAGAGTTCATCTTCCCGATATGAGGGGTTTCAATCCACGCGCCCGCGTGGGGCGCGACATTTGATATCACTGCAATAAACCCGTCTCACCCAGTTTCAATCCACGCGCCCGCGTGGGGCGCGACGTTGCCCCTAAATCAAGCACCCTTGAGATCCCGGAAGTTTCAATCCACGCGCCCGCGTGGGGCGCGACTACAAGCGCGGCCGCATATGGTACGCACGATTCAAGTTTCAATCCACGCGCCCGCGTGGGGCGCGACGGCAGTATGAGAGAGATTAAATTTAAATTTGTTTTAGTTTCAATCCACGCGCCCGCGTGGGGCGCGACTGTTGCTTAATGCTTGCCGGTGTTTCCTTCTCATAGTTTCAATCCACGCGCCCGCGTGGGGCGCGACTCGCAGAGAAGAGCAGAAACGCCTCGACGATGAACGGTTTCAATCCACGCGCCCGCGTGGGGCGCGACTGTTCATGGGCATGGACACAGCAAGGTAATGGGAGTTTCAATCCACGCGCCCGCGTGGGGCGCGACTACCGGATTCGTTGAGTTCTTCCTGTATTTTTTTGTTTCAATCCACGCGCCCGCGTGGGGCGCGACTGCACATTTTTAAGATACGCTAACATACCTGATTGTTTCAATCCACGCGCCCGCGTGGGGCGCGACTTCCTTCTCCCAATTCTTTACACTCTGCCGGGAGTTTCAATCCACGCGCCCGCGTGGGGCGCGACTTGCTCGGCACATCTCCGTCACTCGATATGATGAAAGTTTCAATCCACGCGCCCGCGTGGGGCGCGACATTCCGGAGCATTTTATGGGAGAGTGTTACACGGGTTTCAATCCACGCGCCCGCGTGGGGCGCGACCAGGCAAGATACTTTTTACCGGGCTTAAACTCCCGTTTCAATCCACGCGCCCGCGTGGGGCGCGACAGTTTGTACGTACGGATGTTATCGACGCCCCGGCGTTTCAATCCACGCGCCCGCGTGGGGCGCGACTTACTTCATACTCCAAGAACGCTTATGCTAGATATGTTTCAATCCACGCGCCCGCGTGGGGCGCGACAAGATCAAACATTCGTGATGAGGAGAAATAATATGTTTCAATCCACGCGCCCGCGTGGGGCGCGACTCTGTTGGATCGATTCCGCTTCCTGTAAAACTGTCGTTTCAATCCACGCGCCCGCGTGGGGCGCGACATCTTACTCCCTTCACCCGTATCAATTGCGGCTTGTTTCAATCCACGCGCCCGCGTGGGGCGCGACCGACGCATACGCTGGAGGAGTTCTTGCGCCTGACGGTTTCAATCCACGCGCCCGCGTGGGGCGCGACTGCCACCTCCGTGGGATTTGGACAAACCAGGAATCGTTTCAATCCACGCGCCCGCGTGGGGCGCGACTTGATGTCATCGACAACCGCGTCAACATTCATGGTTTCAATCCACGCGCCCGCGTGGGGCGCGACCGTTTAATGACGTAGTGTACGCCAATGCGTATGTGGTTTCAATCCACGCGCCCGCGTGGGGCGCGACCCTCATTAAGAGTGACCGAGTATCCGGTCGAAACAGGTTTCAATCCACGCGCCCGCGTGGGGCGCGACCATTGCCGTCTTTTGATTCAGCACCAAGTAGCCCGTTTCAATCCACGCGCCCGCGTGGGGCGCGACGGTATTGTTTACAAGGATTTCAAAGTTTTGGGTAGTTTCAATCCACGCGCCCGCGTGGGGCGCGACTTTCATCTACTGATGAAATATATAGTGCATTAAAAGTTTCAATCCACGCGCCCGCGTGGGGCGCGACTGCCTATAAATAATAATAGGTCTTTATTAGCTAAAATGTTGTATTTTCGCTAAATGGTCAATTCATAAAAAGAAAAGTTTTCAAAGAACGTGAATGGGATATGTGATTATAGAAGAAACTGCGAGCGCTAACCGGCCGTGAAATAATGACCACTTTGGGTTAGCGCTAAATTATTAATGGTTCTTCAAGTTCTACAGGAGCGTTTGTACCAACGTGTTCAACACGGCGTTTCCAATTACTACCGAGGAAATAGAATCGAAGACTGTCTTCATCTGTCTTGATTATTTTCAGCAGTTTAGCCTTGAAATATTCCCATTGGGCGGGGTCAACTTTACATTCAAAGACAGATTTCTGGACACGAATTCCGTTATTGACACACTCTTTTGCTATAAGACGTAACCGTCGGCGGCCGGCGGAATCAAGCGTTGAAACATCGTATGATACAATGACTACCATTGATAACTCCTATTTGACATAGAATGGCGGATAGTCAGGCAAATCGCCGCGTATGAATCTGGCCAACAGCATGGACTGGATGTGCGGGATGAGTCCGATGGTGGTTTTCTCACCGATAAATGGATGCTCGATGATGTCATCTTTCTTTTTTTGATACGCGACAATAACTTCCCGACGACCTTTGTCAGTGAGCCTGATTTCTCCTGTTTCTTTTATTTCGAAATCCTTTTTCTCCACCTGCCGCAGATTTATAAGGCTTAAAACAATTCTGTCTGCGATATATGATCTAAGCTCTTCCATTATATCAAGGGCAAGGCTGGGACGACCGGATCTGATTGTGTGAAAAAAGCCCACTTGAGGATCGAGGCCGGTAGTTTCAAGTGCTGATCGTATGTCATTCGCGATAAGCACATACACAAAGGAGAGAAGGGCGTTTATGTTGTCGAGAGGAGGGCGCTTTGATCGTCCGGTGAACACAAAATCTTCTTTCTGGGATGTTATCATTGAATCGAAACATCCGAAATACAGGGAAGCGCATTCACCCTCGTGTCCCCGTAAAGTGTTTGCGTCCTTTGTATTCTTGATGATAGCGAGATAATTCCCGAGTATGCCAACAACTTTTTCGACTTCTGTGATGCTATCCGCTTCAGGGTGATTTCGTATATGGCGTTGCAGGATATTTCTTGAATTGGTTATTTTTGCCGCGATGATATTGCGTGATATCGCAAGTGATTTGTCCTGATCATCGGCAATCGCATATTGGGTTTTTCTGAGTACCACATTGCCTTTCTGCGCGCCATACACCCGCGCCAGGAATCTTCCCGTGGAAGACATGTAACTTATTCCGATGTTGTTCTCCGCGCAGTAAGCCATAAGAGCCGGGGTGACGGGCTTAAATCCGAAACAGACTATATTCTCAATAGTATGCACCGGAGCCTGAAGTGCTTTCTTGTCGTTAACTTCCACCACAAACGTTTCACCTTCTTTACGTATAAAGGCATCCGGATTGGTGATGTACAATGTATTAAGATGTTTCTTCATGGGGGAGGTAAAGCTCCTCTATATAGTTTTTAATCCTGGTTTCAGCGGACGCGGTGTTTCCGAGTTTCGGCATGCATTCGTCAAACAGTGAACATGCTCCGCATTTTTTTGAATGGCCGGCGTGAGGAACAATCCGAGAATCAACCATCGTATGTACTGACTGAATAATTGATTCCGTTTCGTTCCGTAGATCAACGTCAATAATCACCGCGTGACGGTGACGCGTTTCTCCATAGTAAAGCGCTCCGCTTTCAATTGTAACGTTCATCATTTCCTCGAGACACAATGCTTGAGCGCAGAGCTGAACCTTGTCGCAGTTGTCTATTTTGGGACTTCCCGATTTATATTCAACGGGATGAACCCGAACCGTTCCATTATCATCGGTAATAAATTCAACAGCATCCGTTTTGCCGCTAAGCCCAAGACGCTTGCTGTAAATAGTGAGGCCTCGTTCTGTGACCACATCCCCGCGGCTTTCTGTTTCTCCAGAATGCACCCTGTCATGAAATACTTCTCCTTTTGCGGTGAAACGGTTTTCTGTCCAGAGTCCATACACGTGTATGAGTCCACATTGACGCGGGCAGAAGATATAATGCTGAAGAGCGGAAAGCATGATGTATTGATCTTCGTTATACATAGCTATTTGATACGATTTTTCCAGTAATCGGGTTTTCTTTTGAAATGGGCTACTGCATGAACCAATATTTCATCGTTATCATATGAATATATTATCACAAAGGGGAATCTGTGGATGACGCATTTTCTTGTATTTTCCGACAATTTGCTCCACGCAAGCGGATTACTCATAATCTGATGAAATGCCCGCTTTACTTCGTCGATAAATTCAAGTCCGAGACCGCGCGTTTCCAGACTATAGAAGTCAAAAGCATCGGCGATCTCATCCCTTGCTTCTTTTTGTATTCGAAGCGTCATTTATTTCTTTCATTAACAACCGATTTGAATACCTCATCCATGGTATAGGTGATGCCGCCGTTTTTTTTATAATTATCATATCTTCTTTCGGCTTCATCAGCCCATGCTTTTTCGATTTCGGGATCAACAGCATATCTGAAATTGTCATTAATCATTTCAATCAGTTCGGCACGTTCGTCTTCCGAAAGATGTTTAATTTCTTCAAAAATCTTTACTGTGATTTGAGTCATGACATATTTCCTTTTTTCTTTACTATATGTGTACGCTTAAATTTGTTCAAGGCTTTAATCCGCTTTTCTTTTTCTGCCCGATCAAGAACAATTCCATCGCTGTACGGGTGTCTCTCTCTGATAATTCTCCATATATGGCGGAGACGGTTCATGATGCCATATCTATTTCCTTTTCGTGAATAAGTATAGTATGACATGTACAGAATATCATCATCCGCTTCATACTCAAGTTGCATAAGTTCGGTGTGGCACACACATTCAAGATAGAGTTTTTGCATTAAGGTTCTCCTTAAGCGGAAGCAATCGGCTATTGCGATCGATCAATGTCCCTGCTGTCGCAGTGAACATGTTATGCCGTTAAACGGTAAAAAGCGGATTATCCATACACCGCCAGCCCGTGTTTTCTTATATCTTCGAGGAATCCCGACGTATCAACGGTTTCATTGACCAATACCGGTTCAATACGTTCATCAAAATCGCGCCGCGTACGAAACATCATGACCTCGGTGTTCAGAAAATCGCCGTCAAACTGGTCGACAATAACGGCGATATCAATATCGCTGTCGATATCCGCAGAACCTTTCGCATGCGACCCGTACAGATATACCTGCTTCACTTTCATCTTGCGTGAAAGCTCTTCGGCATATTGACGGGCTATTCGGACAATCTGGTCTTTATCCATTTGTACAGCTCCTCTGTTTTTTCGATAATCTCCCTGCATCTCGAAGGAGAAAGCGATTTCAATAGTTCCTCTTTGTGACTCGGGTAACGGGCTTCGATATTGAGCGGCTCCAGAATATCGATTGTGCTTTTCAAAGCTTCAGACATTTCATCGTATATTCCCGATTCGCGGCAAAGTTTTATCAGCCGGTGGGTAAATGGCGGAGTATCATCGTTTTTGGCAGAATAACATGCTTTTAATGACTTTTCAATCATTTGATGGCACATGAATCCGACATAAAGATATCTTTTACCGTCAAGCATGACCTTCGCAGTTTGCTCATCATATTCCGCGCATTCAAGCCAGTATTTTACTTTTTCTGCATTTCTCATTATTGCCCGCTAAAATGATTTTTCACTATTCTAAGAGTACAAACTACTACAGTTTTTTCAATTCCTTTTTGAACGCACACACGGAACGTACATGAAGGCAGTTTGTTATGACATGGAACAGACTGCCTTCATGGATATATGCTATTTTTCAAGGAAGGTTCCTGATGAGACACCCTTTAAAAACCTTCGATTTCTATTGGCTTTAGACCTGATAGCGGAGTAACAGTGTACGTTCCATCAGGATTAACGTTCAGAGATTGATGCACTTTTGCAGAAGAATATTGTCCCGCTTTGCAATTATGTTCCCACCAGAGTACCTTCAGCACTTCCATACTTCCCTCTGGACGTGCAGAAGAAGCGTCATTCTCAAAAATTCGAGGAAGAATATCTTTTATAACTTTTGCATCTTCATCACTAAAAAGAGTCCGTTCTGCAAGTTGGGAATTCATACTTCCATACGTTACATAAATGCCGTTATCTACACGATGTTTCATTCCCATTGTATCAGAGCTTTTCTTGTTATTTTTCTCATCTTCACCGTTGACACTTTTAGTTATCTGAGTGCTCGATAAACTTACAGGCTCCAAGCTAAACCCTGATTGAATTGTGACTGGACCACGTATTCCGACAGATGAGCTTTCTGTATCTCCATCTGATTCTTTCCCTTTTGTCTTTTTTTCTGCTTTGAAGGCAAAAAGCTGACCAAACGTCCGCACGTCAATCCATGTATTACAAACTTTATCAACATCTTCCTTTTGATTCTTTAGTTCTGAAATACCGAGAGTCCTTTTCATCCGATCACGAAGACTGCTCGCTTCATCACACTTGCGATCATCTGATTGAACAAAAACCGCTTGCCCTTTATCCTTTCCGTCTTTTTTTAAAAGCACATATCTTTCAATAAGCCGGTCTCTAATTTTTCGTTTGAGGCAGACATCCGTTATTTCACCCAGACCCTCATAATCAGTACGAGGACGGTTTCCATTGAGAGGATCACCGTTTGGATTTGCGTTCTTAATCCGCATGATAAGTGCAAAATCGATTTTTTTACTTAAAGTACTCATGCTTATCTCCCTAAAATATTTTAATTATTCTTCATCTGCAGAATCAGTCTCGTCACTTTCTGCATCAACTTTCGGAATCCATTTACCTTTATCTCTTTTATGTTCGCGAAGCCATTTTCTTTGGCAATGGTAACCAAGAAGATATTCGCCCGAGAGATGCTTATCCGAAATAAAATCATCGCTCATAAATGATGCATGAATTTCATCAAGAAGCTCTTTGTATCCGGCTATAAGACCGGGCATTCGTGAATTTATACGCGCTTTGTATGGAACCAATGAATTTTCAATCACTTTCCATGTTGAAAATGGCCTATCCGCAAAGCGTTGCATCAGTCGTGCTGCAGTAGTATCTCTGCTTTCTTTAGCAAAGGATAATGCCGTTGATTCAATTTTTTCAGCCACTGAAAGCAAACGACCATACAAATAATCTCTTGTCTTTCTATCTTCCTCAAGAGCCATTTTATACCTCCTCTCTTTATTAATTCCTTTATATAATGAACATGTGATTCCGAGACATTTTTCCCATTCCCAACGATCAAGTCCAATCCGATTGGAAGCGCGGCGAATAGAAGACGATGCGAGATCACGCGGGAATTGAGAACCATCAATAATACAGGGCAACAGTCTTTCCACCGTTGCGTTAAGGAGTTTCATGCCTCCCTTTCCTTCGATTTTCGTACCGTACGCCGCCCATGCTATATCCCGAGGTGCTGGTACTCCAATAAAATGTAGATCCTTACCAAAATTTTGACCCCATGCAAAATCATAATGCCATTGTTCAATTCTTTTCAAAAATTCTGATCCGGTCAGTTCTCGATAAAAGGTAATAGCCATTCGCCCTTTCGTTGCAGAATCCAGCCCCATAACAACTATGTGTGCAGAGTCATTAATGTGTGCCTTATATCCGGCGATTTTTTTATTAAGTCGAATTGCAAATGATTGTCCAACATCACCGATTCTACCAGATGCTAATTCCGTAATATCATCTTGCTGTCCAAGGAAAGAAAGTGTGTTTGCACACGGATCAGGAATCTCTTTCCCTTCTACCGCCCACGAAACAAAAACCTGATCTCCACTGAGAAAAGCTTGTTTACGTCCAATCAGCCATCTAAGAGCGCTATGAGCCTTTTGAGTCACTTCGGAAGATACGCCAGCAGGTTGTTCCGCATTTGTAAACCGTCCTAAAAAAGTGTACCCAGAGTTATCATTCGACGAAATAAGCTTCGCACCATCCTTCCCGTTTCGTAATTTAGAGGGATGTTTTTGAGCAAGTGCTGCCATTTTTCCTGTTACATAGCAAAAGCCCATTTTTGAATCAATAGATTCAAGATATTTCCTCCAAGAATCAAACAATGTCTTGTCTTTCCATGTTGGAGGAATAACTTTATCCGTATATTCGATAGTCCATCGAATAAAAACTTTTGCTTGATCTTTTATTCCTTCATTTTCATCAAACTGCAAAAGTTTCATAATCGGGAAGCTATCACCAACTAATTTATCAGAACCCTTCGTCTCAACTAAAAGCATACTATCTGCTGCTGCCAAAATCCCATGCATTATCAAGTCTGATACAATTTTCTTTTTTTTCACATACTCAAATACCGTCTTTGCAGAGGGGTGGCTATTGGTCGAATAAACCCACCGTTCCAACTGAAGAAGATACGACGTTCTATTTTTGGGGCACAACAGAGGATATTCATCCTCTATTGTTTTTCTATTATTATGTATACGGTTTAATATATCATCACTGCTTTCTGCGTTGTGTTGTTTCAATCGATCATTTAACCAGCAAATACAGTCATCAAATTTCATCTTACCGATTACCGGATTGCCGTCATCGTTTAAAATTTGATTCACTAATAATAGCGGATCATAATTTTCGTCGTCATCAGATTTAAAATCTCTTTTTATAAACTCACACTGATCAAAATAGCTTTCTTTAAGACCGCCATAATCTTTATAATCACCCGCACAATATTGAATAGAATCACAGAGTGCATGTGGAGCGATTCCACTCGTCCTTCCCGTTAGGGATTTTTCCGTAACGGGGATAAGTGTTCTTGCATTTTCCTTCGGAATTAATGATGCTCTTCGAAAATTACCTTTATTATCAATAACGACTTCTACATGAGCATTTTGTACTGAATAACCAACAGGGCAAAGTTCATCCGAATCAGGTATACTCTTATTTCCTGCACAAGATTCATAGGTTTCATATAACTTTTGCATCCAGCTCATTCTGTCACCCCCAGTTCTTCAGCTTCTATCTCTACTGGTTTGACATTTTCATCTCTTCCAAAAGATTTCGCAATCATAGGACGTACATGTTTTTTCAAATCTTCAGGACACTCTTCAGGTCTATCGAATTTGATTACACCATTTCGCATCACTGGACGCCAGAAGCGTGCAATCAGTTCCTCTTTGCCGGTTTCATCAGGATAATCAAATCCATGAAACATTAACCCATAGTTGATTTCTTTATCATTGTCGTATGCGCCCGCTCCTTCGCCGAATTTATACGGTTCAACATACCCCTGACAGTCACGCGTACCAAGAAATATATCCTGTCGCCCGCCTCGCTCAAGCATCCGTTTTGCTATCGCGAAATGTTTACCATCTATTCTATCTTGTTCAAGCCCCTTCTGGCTCACATTCATTTCAAAATGAGCACGAACCTGATATTCAACCCCTTTTTCGCCATCATTATTTTCCCCGGTAAGAAAGGTATAGATTGATAAATCTGGTTTTTCTGTTTCAAATTTATGCAATTTTACCCCTTTTGTCTGAGTTTGTATCCGCCGCATCACTCGAACCGCATCAACTACCCAAATTATTGTCGGTTTCCAGTAAATAGACTTACAGACACCTTTTAATGCTTCATAGGTCGGAAGGTGATAAGAACATTTCTCTCCGCCGATTTTTGTCAAAGGATCGGTAAACAATGCATACCGTCCCCAAAGTCTGAACTCGATGCAATTTTTTGGTGTTTCATGCATAAAGAAATTCCCCCTCAGTTATTGGTTCCATTGATATTCCAAATTTTTCACTATAATACTTCTGATTGAGATAAAAGATATCAGTTCCTTCCTGCACTCGAGACAACGCTCCATCACTGCTTAATTTATTAAATTCATGAGGAAAAATATTTACCGAAAACTGTTGCGCCAAACGCAAAAGACCGAACTGTTTCTCGACGTCAAAAACCGCACAAAGTTCATTCACGAGATCTTTCCCTGTATCTCCATATTTTACAATAACACTCTGAGTTGGCGCATCAATTGATTTAAATATCTTACCGGCAGTCATAAAGGACTGTAATAACAATAAATCAGGATATTTACTATTTACTCGAACATATTCATCTATAGTACTTTTATTTCGCGATAGCAGACTTAATAATGTATCAGTTTTACCTGCCTCTCTCGGTGTAACCGGATAATCCATCTGGTCTTTTCTGTCGAAAAAGTAGTTCTGATAGTACCACTCAAGTAACGTAGATCCTATAGGGTCATTTTGATACTTCGCAGGGTTTTCTTTAAAATCGTTTAAAACTCTTTCCGTTTTATCTTTCCCAATCGCAATATCTTTCAGACAATCAATGTTTTCCTCAGCCGGATTAACAACATATACTCGTCCAACATCCCGTTTCCCATTACGATTACACCGTCCTGCTGCCTGAGCGATAGAATCAAGTCCTGCATTAAACCGAATAACTGAGCCAAAATCAACATCAACCCCAGCCTCAATAAGCTGAGTGCTAACACATACTGTTGGAAGATTATTCTCCGGCTTAATACGCTCCCTAATCGTAGTCAGAACATTCTTTCGATGGATTGGACACATGCCGGTACTCAGATGGAAACACTCTGCGGTTGTTTTCCCTTGGACAGCATTAAATAAGGAACGAGCGGAACGTTTCATATTTACGATAACAAGACAACTTCCGGTTTTTTCGACTTCTGCTGCCGCAAGTTCTGCAATTTCATCATCAGTCCATCCCTTTGGTTTTCGTGAGTCTATAACCTCAACCCGTTTTAAATCATTAAACAAACCCTGGACATCTGACATTATTTCATTTTTTGATGAAAGCGAAAGAGCCCCTTTCTTCACATCGACTCCATTCAAAAGCGGTTGAGTTGCAGTACATAAAACGATGCTACTCTCGCACTGCTCGACCAAAAAATTGACAGCGTTACAAAACAAATGAACACACCGAATGGGAATAGTTTGAACTTCGTCAAAAACAATCACCGCTTTAGCGAGTTGATGCATCCTTCGTGCGCCACGCGTTCCTCCGCCAAATAGTGCTTCAAGAAACTGCACCATCGTAGTGTAAACTATTGGTGCATCCCAATTTTCTGTGAGCAGTTTTTCTTTCCAGCTTTGCTTCTCTGATCCAATATTTGAGTGATGTTCGAGTACAATCCGACCTCGCTCTTCATTCGCTGTCTCAAGAATTTCCCGAACCACCTCTGCATTCTGATCAATGATTGATGTAAACGGAATAACATATATTATCCGGTCAAAAGGATGTTCTTTCTCATGGTGGAGCGCATGATGTAGCGAAAATCGAAGGCTTGCAAGGGTCTTCCCGCCGCCGGTTGGAACTGTCAGTGTAAAAATTCCTTTGTTTCTTTGTGACGAATTCAGGCATTGTTCAGAAACTTCTTTCCTGATCATATTTACTTTTGTCTTTGGTTCTCCAAATTCTTCGATTTTCTTTTCCAGCTTTTCAGCAAGAACACTCCATGGTAGATAAAGCCCGTTTTGTCTTTTTGACGCTTTTTCTGGATTTTCTGAATCTGCGGTATCTTGTCTATCTGCATCGATGAGGCAGCTAAACAGATATCGTACCAGAAGTCCTGTTTGGAACTGAAATACGGTGGAGTGCTGATTCTTTTCAGGAGATGTTTCGAAAATATTTTTGAGAGTTGATTCGAGACGTAGTGAAAAATTAGGTACACTCAGAATCTCAAAAAGTCTCTTCGTAACTTCCATTTTTGTGCTAACTTCAGTAAAATTGGTTTTGTTGTCTTGTTTCTCAATTCTTTTGTGAAAAGCATTATAAGTTCCTTTTGAATCGGTTGTCAGACAATCAATTAGACCAGAGTGGTGAGAAACAAGACAGAGCGATAATATTTGCGCAAGAAGCTTATCTGTCAGAGTTCCAAAAGATAGATTGTTCCAGATAAACTGGGCGCCAGCAGTGGAATGATCTATCTTTCCTTTAGACCCGCTGGCATCAATGAAATCATCATCAACATCTGGATTTAGTATACCCACAGCAGATTTAATATAATTCTGAAAGCTTTGACTGTATTTACCCATATCATGCAGAAGACCAAGAAGTTCACCATAATCGGCGCAACCAATTTTTTCTGCATTTTTACGACATAGTTCGGCTACACCTAAAAGGTGGTCTTTTAAACTTTGATTTTTGTGAGCAATATAATCTTTCTGTTTACTCATAATTACCTACTATTACTGTCATTATATACTCCAAACTCTACCCCAAACCTATCCCTCAAAGGTCTACCTTTGCATAATTCCCTGAAATTATTTAAGACCCTTAATGTTCCCATCCAGAAGCCGCCTCATCTCTATCCTCGCTTCCTCCGGCGCAACAATAACAACGTCTCCGCCAAAAGGGAAAACCGTTTTACAGACGGTAAGAAGATCAGAAGCGTTGAAACTTACACGGAAGATCAAAGGGTTGCCGCTGTCAAAAACGAGATCAACTCTGCCGAACTCTTCTATGACGCGATTATGAAGTGAAGGAGGGTACTCAAGTGAGATGCGGTGGACACGGGAGCCGATAAACGCGCCGAGGCTGTCCTTTAGGATATCGCATGGTTTATCTGTTGTGCTGTAAAAATGTTCATCAAGAACCGATATGTCGCGTATGCGGGTGAGTCTGAAAAGAGACAACCCGTGTCGTTCGGTATCGGCGGCAAGGTAAACCGCATTGTCGCGGTAGATCCATTTCTGCGGTTTGACCATATATTCAGAGACGGTTCCGCTGTGTTCAGAGTAGTACGATAGAGTTGTTTTGCGATTTTCAAGCGCCGCAAAATACACTCTCCCGATTATCCATAATGAGCGGTTCTTCGCCTGGCTTACGTAGGTTTTGAAACAGTCATTGATTCCCGCGTCCTCTTCAATAGCGATGATTCGGTAAAATGTGAGAATACCGAGCATTTCTTGTTCTGACAGTTCGCGTGAAAGGGTGATCCGTCTCGCTCCCTTTTCGGTTATAACGGGAAACCCCATCGATTGAAGGTGTTTGACGCATAACATGACTGATTTCGGTTCAAGCGCGTTTTCACCGGGTATTGTTGAGAGCGCATCGGCGAGGGTACGGGCGTTCCAGTTCTCGTCCGCAGAGTGCTGAATAAGCGCGAGAATGTGCAACGACCGTTTCAGGGTGATAATGAGTCTGTCTGCCGGTTCGGTTTTCATGGTTTTGTCTGGCATAGTTCCCGTTTCTTTGTTCTGTTATGGAACACATGTCATTATGTTAAGCGATTGTATATTAAATCAATACATAAATGGGTATGCTTCTGAAATCATTTATTTATAATATCTGCGCGGATGAATAGTTATGTCATGATATGGATTGAATTGATATGACTTCTGCCGCCCTTGGGGGATAACGTCGATGAATAGACGTTATCCGATTATCCGGAAATAATGAGCGGTGGCGGTATTATGATAAAGTTTTGAGGCAAAATAACGGATTTGTTCAGAAAACGGAGTCTGTATTAGCGGTTTGAACGAAAACTAATACCGGACTCCGTTTTTGGCTGACATTTAACGTTACTCGTACCTCAATGCCTCAATCGGATTGAGTCTCGACGCCTGCATGGCGGGCCAGATGCCGAATGCGATACCGATGATGACCGAGAATAGCGTTGCGCCGATAACCGCGACGGGAGAAATAAGCACGGCCCATCCCGCAACCGAAGTGATAAGCAGCGATACCGAAATCCCCAGCGCGATACCGACAGTGCCGCCGGTGAATGTCATCATCACCGCTTCGACGAGGAACTGCACCATGATATCTTTTCTGCGCGCGCCGATAGCTTTACGCAGGCCGATCTCCCGTGTGCGCTCCTTGACCGATACGAGCATGATATTCATGACGCCGACGCCGCCGACGATAAGCGAAATGGCGGCGACCGCACCTAGAAGCATGCTCATCGTATTCGTCGTGCTCTGCATGGTCTTGCGGATCTCGGACATATCCATAACATCAAACGAATCCTCTTTCTCGAAACTGCGGTTACGTGTGACTATGAACTTCCTGAGCGCGGGAATAGTCGATTCGATGAGCGAGGCGTTTTTCACTTCCACATCAATCGAATCGACATACCTCTTGCCGAGAAGACGGTACATCGCGGTAGTGACGGGAACAACGATAATGTCGTCCTGATCACGCATCATGGTCATGCCCTTGACAGGGAGAATACCGATGACGGTGAAATTCACACGGTTCACTTTTATGGTGAGACCGATTGGATTCTTGTTTGCGAAGAGCGATTTGACTACAGTCGCACCGATAAGCGCGACACGTTCACGGGATGAAATTTCGCTGTCGGTAAAAAAACGTCCGTCAATTGGTGTGGCGGCTTTCATTTTTTCGTAGCCAGTGCCGACACCGAGTAACTGGGTGTTGCAGTTTTTGTCGCCGAATACCGCCTGCACGCGGCTGTTTACGTTTGGTGACACTTGATTAACCTGCGGCAGCGTGGCGATCGCCGAAGCGTCCTGCATTGTGAACCGGGTGAATGATCCTTTTTGCAGTGATACCCCGGACGATGATCGCGGGAATCCCGGCATGACAGTTAAGATGTTTGATCCCAGTGAGCTCATGCTTTTTTCAATCGATGCCTTGGCTCCCTGGCCGATGGCGAGCATTGATATGACCGCAGCCACACCGATAAGGATTCCCAGCATTGAAAGCAGTGATCTCATTTTATGGGAAACGATGGCGCCGAGAGCCTGATGCGCGTAATCGAGAAATTCAGCGCGCGCGAAGGTGGTTACTTTGTGCGACACATCTTCTATTCTTGAATTCTGATTTGACGTGCGTTTCTCCTTTGTGCGCCGGTTCAGTGTGTCGGAAATAATCACGCCGTCTTTCATGCGGATAATACGGCGTGCGTGTTGCGCCACCTCGTTTTCATGAGTCACCATGATAATGGTTTTGCCGTCGGCGTTGAGCTGTTTGAGGAGCGCGATGATCTCCTCTTCGCTCTTCGTATCAAGATTCCCCGTAGGCTCGTCGGCGAATATGACGACAGGTTCATTCACCATCGACCGGGCGATCGCCACGCGCTGCTGTTCTCCGCCTGATAGTTCGTTAGGCGAATGAGTGATGCGGTGACCGAGACCAACCCATCGCAGTTTATCCTCTGCGGCCTGTTCCATGTGTTTCTTGCCGGCGTAAATCGTGGGAAGAAGCACATTGTCAAGTGCCGAAAGTCTCGGAAGAAGCTGGAATTGCTGAAACACGAAACCTGCCACGTTGTTGCGGAGTACGGAGAGCTCATCCTCGCAGAATCGTGTCACATCACGTCCCATAAAGTGGTAGCTCCCGCCGTCCGGTACGTCGAGAAACCCGAGCATATTGAGGAGTGTTGATTTCCCGGAACCTGACGCTCCCATGATCGCGACGAATTCTCCGGCTTCGATAGTGAGCGATACGTCGCGCATCGCCTGCACCTGTGTCGAACCCATAGTGTATGTTTTTGAAACGTGCGACAGTTCGATGAGATGTTTCGTCACATCGGGCCTCCGGGAACACGGCGTTTCGCCCCTTTGACGTTCGGCATGAACATATTTTTACCGGTGTCTGTCTGCGGGAGGACAAATTCTTTTGACGCGATGAGAACAGTGTCGTCATCGGAAAGTCCGCCGGTGAGTTCAGTCATTCCGTCACGCGAAAGTCCAGTCTCAACAAGACGTTTTTCGGAGCGGGTTTTCTTTCCCTTTAGTGTCGCACGCGGTTCAATCAGCACATAGGTTCCGCCGTTTTCATTCGTGACTGCGCCGCTGGGCACGAGCAGCGCATTCCTTTTTATCTTGTCGATGATTTCAATATTCGCGCTCATCCCGGAACGGAATACCGACGGAATTTTATCGCAGTCGATCTGCACGTAATACACCGTGACATTGTTCGAGGTGGCTGATTCATAATATATCCGCGTGACTTTTCCGGGTGCGACGATTTCGGGATGGGCGTCGAGACTCACTGTCGCGCGTTGATTGAGTTCAACGCGTCCAATGTCGGTTTCGTCAACTGACGCTTTTACGATAAGTTTGTCGGATATGACCGCGATAACCGTTGAAGTTGTCACGGCCTGTCCCGGTTCGATTGTACGCACGATGACCGTTCCCGCGATCGGCGCGATTAGCGGAATCGGTTTGTACGCTTTCTCCCAGTACGCCACCGCTTCCGCACCCTGTGCGCGCGCGGCGTCAATGAGAGACGCTCTGTCGGTTGAACTCATATACGCGAGTATCTGACCCTTTCGAACAAGGTCTCCTTCATTGACAAGGATTTTCTCGACCCGGCCCGCGACAGACGGAATGACCTCAAGCCGGTTACGCGGACATACCGTACCGGTTGTCGATACGCTCTGCTGAATGTCTCCGCGCACCGGCTTGACAGGTTTGATTTCTGTCTTCTCGGTATTTCCTCCCGTGAAACGTGTTACGATAAACGCGACCGCACCGGCCGCTATAATCAAAATAATTATATTTCTAGTTCTGCGTTTCATATTCAAGTGATCCTCCGATTGATTGTATCCATACCGCTTCAGAGCTGAGAGCCTGGGCTGACGCGTTGAGATAACTTTTTTTAGCGTTCACGAGATTGGTCTCGAGAATGGTCCAGTTGTCGAATGAGAGAAGTCCGATGGAATACTGAGCCTCTCCGATTTTGGAGCGTTCAAGCGCCGCGTCAAGATACTCTTTCTGAACGGCTACATTTTCGATGCTGTCTTTGAGCGCGTTCCATGATTTTTCAATAACAGTCAGGGCTGACGCTTTTGCGCTGCGTTCATCCGCATCCGCCTGACGGTACGCGGACTGCGCCTTTGTCATCGTATAGTATGTCCGTCCTCCTTCAAAAAGCGGCGCGCTGACTTCAAGACCGACAGACCAGTTTGTCGATTTGGCGGGAAGTGAATCACCGGTTTTTGACGCGTTCGCGAATCCGTAAAGCTGGGGAGAAAAATCGAGTTTTGAGGCTGTCGCGTCATTGCGGGCCGCTTCTTTCTGCAATGACATTCTCCGTACTGACGGATGTTTCGCGGCGAGATTTTCAACCGGCGGATTGGTCTCGTATTTTTCCGTGAGAGTGATTACTCCGGTTACGGTGAATGCGTCGCTTGTGTCCGATCCGATGAGAGACGAAAGTGTCCGGCGCGCGGTATCGATTTCACGTTCCGCGCTCGCCATGTCGGCTTTAGCCTGCGCGTGATCGGCTTTTGCCGCGAAATACGATCCCCGGTGCTCGCTTCCCGCGTCATAGCGGAGCTTGACGAGATTGAGATTATGCTTCCGCCTGATTTCAATTTCTTTAGTGAGAGAAAGCATTTCCTGCGCTTTGAGAAGACTGACAAACGCCGTGCGCAGATTGTATCTGACGGCAGTCGATGTGACGAGATAATTCATTCTTTCCGCGTCAAGCCGTGAGGATGATCCCTTGAGATCGTACACGGTTTTCAGTCCATCGAATATGAGCTGTTTGCCGGTGATGCCGTACGAATAATTGGTGGAAGTTTTTGCCGTACCGCCGCCGCTTGTGTGGGATTGTTCTCCGCTGGCTGACGCGCTCACCTGCGGAAGAAGCGACGACCGCGTGATGCCTACCGCGGATTCCTGTTGTGAGACAGACTCCCTTGCGGACAGAAGATCAGGATTTTTCTCTTCCGCCGCTTTAATGCATTCTTCCCATGTGAGTGTTCTCACCGATTGGGAGAACGCCGCGCATGGCAGAATCAAAAGTGCCGCGACCACGGCGGTAACATATTGGATTCGCATAATGGAAACTCCTTTTCGTAAAACAGGGCATGTGATGCATGCCGTATTGTTACTGACAACCGGTTGTGACACCGGTTACATGACAGTCTGTGTGCGACGTCACGTTTATATTGTAAATCTAATTGCGCGGAAAAGTGTATTGTGTACGTAAAAAGAACAAGGTAAAGTGTAAATATTATGTAAAGAGTCTGCCGAACAAGGGTCTCACTTTTTACAATCCGGAGATGAATTATATGAACAGTGTGCTTATAATTGATGATGATGAAAAACTTCAGAACCTGCTCGGGGAATATCTCCGGGGGTACGGGTTTGAAGTGAATCACTATTTCGAGGGAACGGGAGCGTCGGAGAGCGTGACAGCGCTTCATCCTGATATTGTTTTGCTTGATTATATGATGCCGGGTAAAGACGGCTTTGAAGTGCTCAGGGAGATTCGTGAGAAGCTGAGTGTTCCCGTTATAATGCTGACCGCAAAAGGAGATCCCGAGGACAGAATCGTGGGGCTTGAACTTGGCGCGGATGATTATATCGCGAAACCGTTCAACACCCGCGAACTTCTCGCGCGCATGAGAGCGGTACTGCGCCGGGCGTCCGGCGGTGAACCCGAGGCGCATAACGGATCAGATGACGGCGAAGTCAAGGCGGGGGAGATGATTCTCAGCCCGTCGACGATGACCTTGTCGTACGGTGAGAAGCGCGTGATGCTTTCACGGACGGAGTTCAGGATAATGGAAGCGCTGATGAAGAGCGCGGGCAGTGTTCTTTCGCGTGATGCGATTATGAACGCCGCCCAGGGGCGTGATTCGATGGCGTTTGAGAGGAGTATCGACGTGCATGTGAGCAAATTGCGCTCGAAGGTCGAAGAGATTTCAGGAGACAAGAACCGCATAAAAACTATATGGGGTACGGGGTATATGTTCGTTATATGAAAATAAGCAGGTTGTATATAAAGTATTTTATTATCGTGATGGTGATAGTGATATCGTCGCACTTTCTCATTCTGCAGCTTTTCAGATTCGCGTCATCGCGGACCGAGAACACGAATCGTATGAATGATTTCAACGGGCTCGCGTATCTTCTTTCGGATACAGTACGGACAAGGGTTGATAATCCTGGAATCACGGAGGATGAGAGGAACACAAATCTATCCGCGTTTCTCGCTGATTTCGGAAGGAAGTGGTCGGCCGACATCTGGATTGAGAACGAAGGCGGAAATGTGATTGCCGCGGGAAGCCGGAAAACGCGCTCCGCGTTCGGTGAACTTCCTCGTAAATATGAATCATTCCGGCTGTCCGAGTTCGGAAAACGTACCCCTCATATGGAGATGGTCATTCCCGTTGATACAAAGAAGGGGAAGCTTGTCGCGTATGTGCAGCTTTACCGCGAGCGGAGAATGGATAAGCTCTTTATAGAAGGACTCGCGATAATATCGTTTCTTGTTCTGGTGGTGATGTTCCCGCTTTCGAGGAGGATCACGAATCCGTTGAACCGTCTCACCGAATCGGCGAACGCGATTTCGCGCGGTGAGTTTTCCATACATGTGGATGACAGCTCGTCTGACGAGATAGGAACGCTCGCACGCGCGTTCAACCGCATGAGAGGACAGATTCTTCTTATGATACACGGCACGAAGGAGCTCACCGCGAATATCTCGCATCAGATACGTTCGCCGCTCGCCCGCATCAATGTCGCGGTTGAACTTCTGAGAGGCAAACTCGAAAAGGGGGACAGCGCCGGAGCCCTTGTTTCGCTCGAGTCGATTGAGCGCGAAACGGAGGAGATTGACGGCCTCACCGGACGCATTATAGAACTAATTCGCGCGGACATCGCGCATCGGAGCGATGATTACGAAAAGATGGATCTGCGGGATATTATCGCGGAGATCGCGTCAAGGTACGGTGAAAGGATAGCGGCGAGGAATTGCTCCTTTGTCGTGAACACGGATGAAGAGCCGGTGATCATATATGGTATTCCGCGTGATATCGCGGAGCTTGTTGATATAATTATAGAGAATGCCTGCCGCTACTCGCCGCAAGGCGGAGCAATTCTGGTGGAAGCAACGCGTATTAAAGGAGAATCCCGTCTTCTTGTGACAAACGGTTCCCGCGCCATTTCGGGAGAAGAAGCTGAACGTATACTAAAGCCGTTTACGCGGGGGAAGGATGAGAAGACGCACGGATACGGTCTTGGTCTCGCGATCGCGCAGCGGATTGTTGAAAACCATCGGGGACGCATAATCGTTGAACCGTCAGAACGTGAGTTCAGAATATCCGTTACACTCAACAGCGAAAATAGCTGATTGCGATCAGCGGGTGTAGTGCGATTTTGCCTGAGCGGTAATACGCGTAATGAAATCGCTCTTCCCATCGGTATATGCCTCGCGGTCATACCGGAATTTTCCGGCGAGCATTTGTTTGAGCTTTTCGTATTCGGCCGCGGTTTCCGGAAACTCGTTGAGGTAGTCGCGGAAATAAATTCTGTCCCATAACCAGTCAAGTTTAAGTGAACCGATGTGTACATGGAACGATTCCTCCATAAGTCCGTGCGGCGAATATCCTTTTACAAACATGAGGTGCCGCGTCTGCTCTTCCATTTTGATATATCCGGACTCGATCATCGCGGCTGAGTAAAGCTCCGCCTGTTGCGGATCTTCAGAAATACCGAGGAGAATATCCACGGTGGGTTTTGCCGTGATTCCGCGTATCGCAGTGCTTCCGATATGTTCGATTCTCAGCGGATGAAGCGGCAGAAGTCGTTCGACAAGGTTTGTCTTCTCGCGCTCAAAGGAGAGAATCCATTCAGGATTGTGCGGTTGGAGAACCACCGGGTAAAGTCTTCCGAGATCGGTGTGTGCCATGAACGTTTTCCCTTTCTCCTTATCATTATTATTGTGCCAAGTGTCCGATTGAATCCGGATCGATTATAATGCCCTGTATTCATACACGACAGTTTCAATGCCGTTATTCTGATATCGTTTGATCTCTTTCATTCCGATTTTCTGAGATACTCTTTGCGACTCAACGTTGCCCTGTCTTGAGTATGAATACACGGATTTGAAATTCAGTACATCTGCCGCGTAATCACGGCACGCTGATGCCGCTTCGGTCGCATATCCGTTATTGCAGTATTCTTTGATAATATGGAATCCGATCTCGGGTAATAACTCGCCATCAATATTCTGCATGGTGATTCCGCAATCACCAAGAAACGCGAGATCGCTTTTTCTGATTACCGCCCATAAGCCGTATCCATACTCACGATACCTTTTAATATTGTTCTCTATCCACGATATCACCTCATTATCTGAGAACGGATGAGGATAGTTTTTCATTGATTCAGGATTTGACAGTACGGAGGACAGATTTGCCGAGTCTTCTTCGGTCATTTCGCGTAACAATAATCTTTCTGTTTCAAGAATTACTTTCATCTATTGCGCTCATTCATACTTTGTGATTCTGAAGTATACGGATTCTTAACTCCGCCAAGACTATCGTCAAATCATTTATAGTTATTTCAATACTACGCGGGCAGTATGTCATGTGTGCGGCGCATACCCGCATATGCGCATTGAGAATTTGAAATTACGGTCTAAATACGGTGTGTCCGGCGATAGCGCCGAATATAAGTGCACAGGCTAAATGTCTTACAACTGCAAACGGTTCTACGCTTAATAATCAATTTATGCAAAACAGCAAAATGTGTTGACAAAAACCGCTGTGATGTTTCTATGTATAGAAACAAGGTCAGGGCAATGAAAAACACGAATGTACATTTATTCTGGTGGCGTTGGCGGCTTTCTTCTACGAATTGCCTGCGGTAGATTATGCTCTGAAGTAATTGATTGAGTATGAACAATGAACCGCACGGCGTTAATACCGTGCGGTTTTTTTAACGGAGGATTTATGATTAGACCGTCAAAGAGCGATTTTACGCTTACGGCCGGAAAAGGGAAGGTCTTTCCGGTGATGAAAGAGCTTCCGTCAGATACGGTGACTCCCGTGGATGCGTTTTACGCATCGGGTGCGGTGTATCTCCTTGAGTCGGCTGAACGCGGCGTACAGCTCGGAAGATACTCTTTTCTCGGTGTTGAACCGTGCGCAAAAATCGAAGTGACCGGTGATGAGTGCATTATCACCGATAACGGCGAGACCAAGAAATTTTCGGCGACTGATCCGCTCGGCGTTGTCCGTGATTTTATCTGCGCGCGCCACTTTGAGGAGACAGGCGATCTTTCACCGTTTCCCGGCGGTGCGGTGGGATATCTTGGATATGAGATGGTTTCGAAGTTTGAAAAAGTTTCAATGTCCGGTAAAAAACGTACGATTCCGATTCCTGAAAGTGTGTTTATCGTGACACGTTATACGCTCGTGTTTGATAATCTCATGCATACATTGAAGATTATCTGCAATGTTGATCCGTCAGACAATCTTGAGAAAGATTACGATGACGCGATGAAGGGTATCGAGGCAATCGAGAAAAAGATTCTCAATGCGAGTTCGTTCCGTCCTGAGGGGAAACCTGAAATCGGCAAGGATATCGAATATCATTTTGATAAAGAAGAATTCATGAAAGGTGTGGAGACAATCCGCGATTATATCATTAAAGGCGACGCGATCCAGGTGGTTCTTTCTCAGCGAATGAGTACTTCGTTCAAAGGTGATCCGTTCCATGTGTACCGCGCGCTTCGTTCGATCAATCCATCACCCTATATGTTTTATCTCAACTTCGACAGCTTCGTGATTTTCGGCGCCTCTCCCGAGGTTATGGTCAAAGTCGAAAACGGGAAAGCGCTGCTGCGTCCTATCGCGGGAACGCGTCCCAGGGGTAAGAATCCCGACGACGATGAGAATCTCATGAGAGAACTTATCGCGGACGAGAAGGAGCGCGCTGAACATATCATGCTCGTCGATCTTGGACGCAATGACCTCGGCCGTGTGGCGAAACCCGGAAGCGTCAAAGTGACCCGCATGATGGATGTTGAGTATTACTCTCATGTCATGCACATCGTATCGGAAGTGACCGCTGATCTGAAAGATGATACTGACGCGATCGATGTGGTGAAAGCGACATTCCCCGCGGGTACGGTAAGCGGCGCTCCGAAAGTCCGTGCGATGGAAATCATTGAAGAGATTGAGCCTGACAGAAGAAATCATTACGCAGGTCTTATCGGATACTTTAGCTACAACGGAAACTTTGACTCGTGTATCGCGATCAGAACCGCGGCGGTTGTCAATGAACGGATATATATGCATGCGGGTGCGGGGATCGTATATGATTCGGTTCCTGAGAAAGAGTACGAGGAAACGCTCGCCAAGGCGCGCGCGATATTCGAAGCGATCGAAAACGGGAGGCAGTGATTATGGTACTCATGATTGATAATTACGATTCGTTTACATATAATATTGTCCAGTATCTCATGAAAATGGGTGAGGATGTGAATGTGTACCGCAATGATGAGATTGATCTGAATGAAGCGAGTGCGCTTGAGTTTGATCATCTCGTGATTTCTCCGGGACCCGGTCGGCCGGAGGGTGCGGGTATTTCCCTTGAATTGATAAAGGACAGCGTGGGAAAGAAACCGGTACTCGGCGTGTGTCTGGGGCATCAGGCGATTGGACAGGCGTTCGGCGCGAAGATTATCAGCGCGAAGAAGATCATGCACGGAAAAGCCGATCTTATCCATCATGACGGTAAGACGATTTTCAAAGGACTGCCCAATCCGCTTCGTGTTATACGCTATCACTCGCTCGCAATTGACGAGAAAACACTTCCGTCAGATCTTGAGGTGAGCGCGCGTTCCTCGGATGGCGAGGTGATGGCGGTACGCCACAAAAAATTCCGCGTTGAAGGGGTGCAGTTTCATCCCGAATCGATAGGCTCAGAAGAAGGGATGAAGCTATTGTCCAATTTTTTTGCGGGTGAGCAGGAGCTGCTCCCGGTCAAGGCATTACTTAAAAAAGTTTCAACCAAACAGAATCTCACGACGCAGGAAGCCGAACGGATGATCGAGGGAATCGCGTCGGGCGAAATGTCTCCGTCTCAGATAGGTGCGCTCCTTACCGCGCTCGCCATGAAGGGTGAGACCGTCGATGAAATCACCGGATTTGTGAAATCACTGCGGAGCAAGGCTCTCCCGGTTAAGGTGACGCGCGACTGCGTTGATACATGCGGAACCGGCGGCGATTCATCCGGCACATTCAATATCTCAACTGCCGCGTCGTTTGTCGCGTGCGGTGCGGGTGCGGTGATCGCGAAACACGGAAACCGATCGATCACATCCAAATCCGGTTCCGCCGATGTACTTGAAGCGCTCGGCATCGCGATCGATATGCCGGGGGATAAAGCCGCTGCCGCGATTGATGAATGCGGCATGGCGTTTCTCTTCGCGCAGAAGTACCATCCGGCGTTCAAGAATATCGGCGGTCCGCGCAAGGAGCTCGGATTCCGCACGGTGTTCAATGTTCTCGGGCCGCTGCTCAATCCCGCCGGCGCTAAACGTCAGGTGATGGGAGTGTTTGATGGTACGCTCACGGAAACAATCGCGCGTGTACTTGATCGTGTCGGTGCGCAGCGCGCATTTGTCGTGCATGGCAGTGACGGACTCGATGAGATCACACTGACCGGTGATACGAAGATCACGGAACTTAAAGACGGATGGATCCGCACGTATCAGTTTGATCCGCGCGCGTACGGATTCGGGTTGTGCTCCGGCGCGGAGCTCAAAGGCGGTACGTCAGAGGAAAACGCCGCGATTATACTGCGGATTCTGCAGGGTGAAAAGGGCGCGAAGCGCGATGTGGTTGTTCTCAATGCCGCGGCGGCGATTATCGCCTCGGGATTAGAGGAAGATTTTCCGGCTGCGATTGAGCGCGCCCGCACGTCCATCGATTCCGGCGAAGCGTATAAAGCGTATGACCGTCTCAGGAAATATTCGGTGGTGAAGAGGGACTGGGAATGACAATCCTCGACCGCATTGTTGAAAAAAAACGAGACCGTGTAGCTCTTCGCAAGGTTTATCGTCCTGAATCATCGCTTGAGCGCAGTGTTCGCATGGTGAAGCCGTTTTTCCGTGAAGGCGGAACGATTATAACTGAATGCAAAAAGGCGTCTCCCTCAAAGGGAATCATGGTCAATGCGTATGACCCCGTCGCGATTGCTTCCGCATACGCACGGGGCGGTGCGCATGCGCTGTCGGTTCTCACGGAAGAGGATTATTTTATGGGAAGCGATGATCATCTGAAGGCGGTGATTGCCTCGGTTGATCTTCCCGTAATCAGGAAAGATTTCGTGATCGACGCGTACCAGATAAAGGAAAGTTATGCGCTTGGTGCTGACGCGATTCTTCTTATCGCGGCGATACTGTCTGACGCGCAGATGAAGGATTTCGCTCAAATGGCGTTCTCATTCGGTCTTTCCGTTATCGCGGAAGCCCATGATGAATATGAGATAGAACGCGTTGTGAGGGTGAACGGCGTCGCGGTCGGTGTGAATGCACGTGATCTCCGGGATTTTTCGGTGGATCTGTCAAGGGTAGAGCGGATGCGTTCGCTCATTCCGGGAGACAGGATCGCGGTGGCCGAATCCGGAATAAAGGAAGTTGATGATATGATGCGGATGCGTCGCGCGGGATATGACGCGTTTCTGATAGGTGAACGCTTTGTACGCGAAACCGATCCGGAACCGGCGGTACGCGAGTTTGCGGACGCGCTTGCGGGAAGGCGCTGATGAAGGTTAAGGTATGCGGAATAACCAGAGTTGAAGACGCGATCTGTGCGGCCGAAGAGGGTGCATTGATGCTTGGTTTTGTGTTGGCGGAATCACCGCGCCGCATTGAACCGGAGAAAGTACATGATATACTCAATGAACTGGAAAAACGTTCGCTACGAAAAAGGATACGGTCTGTTGGTGTTTTTGTTAATGAAGACATATCCGTTATCGCGGATATATGCGCGAGGAACAGTATTGACGCGGCGCAGATCCACGGCGATGAGAGTGCTGATATATGCAACAGTATCACCGTTCCCTGGTACCGGGGGCTCCGTGTCGACGAAACGATTACCGAAAACTCACTCCGTGAAATGCTCAGCGGATTGAACTGCGGGGAAATTCTCATCGATGCGAAGATTGAGGGACTCTACGGCGGTTCGGGACACAGAGTATCGGTTGATACCGCGCGGATGTGCCGCAACGTGGTGAAATGCAATGGCAAACTTTTTTATCTCGCGGGGGGCGTTACCCCGGAGAATGTGAAGGAAATTATAACTGAACTTTCACCTGACGGAATAGATCTGTCTAGTTCACTTGAAGAATCACCCGGAATAAAGTCGCATGCGAAAATACGCGCGTTGTTCAGGGCAATAGGATAATAGAAGGAGATTGAAATGAAAGAAGTAAAGGAAAGATATTTCGGAGAATACGGCGGGAGATTCATTCCTGAGGTGCTCCGTCCCGCATTCAACGAAGTTGAGGAGTATTTCTATAAATACAAGGATGATCCGGGGTTTCAGGATGAACTGACATCGGTACTGCGGGACTTTGTGGGACGACCGACGCCGCTTTATTTCGCGGAAAATCTCACAAACCATTTCGGCGGCGCGAAGATTTATTTCAAGATGGAAGCGCTCACGCATACGGGAGCTCATAAAATAAACAACGCGGTGGGTCAGGCTTTGCTTGCGAAACGAATGGGCAAGAAGCGCCTTATCGCCGAAACGGGAGCGGGTCAGCATGGACTCGCGACCGCCGCGGTCGCCGCGAAGTTTTCCATGGAATGCGAGATCTTCATGGGTGAGGTCGACATGGCGCGCCAGCATCCGAATGTGGTGCAGATGAGACTGTTCGGCGCGACGGTAACTCCCGTGAAAGAGGGATCGAAGACGCTTACCGACGCGGTGAACGCTGCGCTCAAACATTGGACTGAACGTATAGATGATACTCACTATATTGTGGGTTCCGTGTTGAGCGGCCATCCGTATCCTGAAATGGTGCGTACCTTCCAGAGTGTGATCGGCCGTGAAGTGAAAGAACAGATCATGAGTAAAGAAGGGCGTATTCCGGACGCGATGTTCGCGTGTGTCGGAGGCGGTTCAAACTCGATGGGGTTCTTTCATGAATTCCTGAATGAAAAGGTCCGATTTATCGGTGTTGAGGCGGGAGGCCGCTCATTCAAAGACGGTGACCATGCGTCACGTATGAACGGAAGGGGAAAGGTCGGCGTGGTGCAGGGGTATCGATCATACTTTTTACAGGACGGAGACGGTTCGCTTCTGCCGACTCATTCGATCAGCGCGGGTCTTGATTATGCGGGGATAGGACCGGAGCTTGCGGATCTCGGTGACCGCAAAAGGATTGAGTTCGTTTCCGTGAACGACGAAGAGGTTCTCGCGGCGGTTAAGCTTACCGCGCTTAAAGAAGGGATTACCCCGGCGCTTGAATCGTCTCACGCTCTTGCCGAGGCGTTCAAGCAGGTGGGCAAGATGAAGAAAAGCGAAGTGATCGTGGTGAATATTTCAGGACGCGGAGACAAGGATCTCTTTATCACCGCGCCGTATTTTGATACCGAATGGAAAGAATTTCTGAAACGTGAGATTGAGAGGCTTGATAATGGCAACTAACGGAATTGAAAGAATAAACACGGCGTTCGCGGGAAACGGAATTAAATTGATGACGCATATCGTGGGAGGATATCCGACGCTGGAGGAAAGCGAAAAAATCGTGCGCGCGATGTCAAAGGCGGGTGCGGATATCGTCGAGGTGCAGATTCCGTTCAGTGATCCGACCGCGGACGGTCCGGTGATTGTCGGCGCTAATGTGGATGCCCGCGCGAGCGGCGTCACGACAAAAAATGTTCTGGATATGAGCGGACGCCTCGCTCGCGAACTTGATACTCCGATCCTCATTATGACATATATAAACCCCGTGTTTGTCTACGGAGTGGAAAAATTCATTACGGACATAGCTTCGTTCGGAATTTCCGGTGTGATTATTCCCGACTGTCCCCCCGATGAGGATCTTGGTATTATAGAAGCATGTAACCGAGCCGGAATCGCATTTGTACCTCTTGTCGCGCCTTCAACCGATCATGAGCGCATGAAGTATCTGGGTTCGATTTCTGAATCGCCGTTCGTGTACGCCGTTATGCGGCTCGGCGTAACGGGTAAGAAAACCGAAATAGGAAATGATATTTCCGCGTATTGCGCGAAGGTCGCGTCATTAACCGGTAAAAAAGTCGCAGCCGGATTCGGTATCCGCGACAGATCACAGGTGGCGGATCTCACGGGGAAAGCGGACTGCGCGGTCGTCGGAAGCGCGGTGACAGAAGCGGTGAGGCACGCGAAAGAAACGGGAACGGATCCCGCCGAAACGGCAGCGGAAATAGTAAATAAATTGCGAATATAGGTCAGGTCGAATACCGTTGGGGCGCGGCATGCGAATAGTAGCGAATACCGTTGGGGCGCGGCATGCCGCGCCCCAACGGTATTCGCGCCCTTACGATTATCTGAGAAGACAGTCAATAATGCGGTTCTGAAACAGTTCCGGTTCTTCAATGTCAACTCGGTGCGCTGATTTTTCAAACCAGAAAAGATTCTTCTTTGGAGCATTTACAAATTTGGAAAAACGTTCCACGTCAGGGGAAGATGTGAGATAATCATACCTCCCGCAGAAGAAGAATACCGGAATTTGTACTGAAGGAATCTCTTTGAAAAAATCAGCTTGGGTATATGATGAAAGGAGATTCCCTCCCGAATGGGAAAACATGAGTCCGCGACGGAAGAGGTCATTGGTGTAATCGACTCTTCTGTACGGTGAATCAACTCTGATCGCGTTCGCCTCGTCCCATGTTATGTGGTGAATTGTTCCACGGTACTTGACGAGCAGTCTCTGATATCCGTCAAAGAATCCCGCGTTGCGCGCCGTTTCGAGTTCTTCCGGGTCGTTACCATTTTCGCATATCTGGCTTATTATCCAGTTCCTGCTTGTCTGTGTTTGTCTTGAAAAATTCACGATCTGTCCCACGCCGATATAGCCCGCGTAATGTTGCGGATATTTATGAATCATGCGCATCCCCAGCACCGATCCCCATGAATGTCCCAGCAGATATATTTTGTTTTTCTTGAATCTTTTCTTGAGATAGAGCGTCACTTTGAGGCAGTCATCCATGAACTGATTCATGGTGAGCGTGCTTCTGTTCACCTTTTCGTCGAGAGACATCCCCGTTCCTCTCTGATCATAATGAACAACTGTGAACGTATCGGTGAGTTTGTCTGTCGCGAAATGGGCCCATGGAATGATTGAGTGTCCGGGTCCGCCGTGAAGATACATGAACACAGGATTGCTTGGATTAGACGAGCGGACGAGAACCCATAATTTCGTGCCGTTAATTTCAACAGGTTCGAATGTATTGATCGCGAGATGAATTCGCGTAATGTCCGGAGATCCGGCATGTACCGCCGTTCCGAAGAGTGCGAGGATAACGGAGATAATGAGCCGTGTGAAGATATGATTGCGCGTCATCGTTTCCTGTCTCCTTGAGAAATGTCGTTGTGTGTTTCAGAAAATAGAAAAGATCCCTGATGGGGCGCGAATAAAGTGGGGGCGCGGCATGCCGCGCCCCCACTTTATTCGCCTATCTAACTACTATTTGCGTTCCTATTACTAGTTTTACTTGGTTCCGAAAAGTCTGTCTCCCGCGTCACCGAGGCCGGGGATGATGTATTTGTGATCGTTAAGGTATTCGTCGATATGGCCGGTGTATATCTCAACATCCGGATGAGCGGTCTCGACGACTTTGATTCCTTCCGGTGCTGATAAGATTGATATTACTTTTATTTTTTCGGCGTCATGGACTTTCTCATGCTGCTTTATCATGTCAATGGTGGCGACGATTGATCCTCCCGTCGCGAGCATCGGGTCAATGATAAAGAAAAGCGGATCTTTGAGATTCTCGGGAAGCTTTTCATAATAAGTGACAGGTTTCGCGGTTGCGGGATCACGGTAAATACCGACGAATCCGACACGGGCATCGGGGATAAGATTGAGAATTCCCTGAAGCATACCGACTCCCGCACGGAGAATCGGAACGAGGACTACGTCGTGTGCGACCGATCCGCCGGTGTAAGGGCACAGCGGTGTATCTATGGTGCAGGGTTCAAGCTGAACATTTTTCAGCGCCTCATACGCGAGAAGCATGGTGATTTCACTCGCGACTTCCCTGAAATCTTTGGTATTCGTGTTTTTGTTGCGGAGAATGGTCATTTTGTGAGTGAGAAGTGGATGATCTACCTGATAATGCATTGCGATGCTCCTTGTCTAGTGCGGCGGATGCTGCGGAATGATAACAGCGTCTCACCACGGAGGCGGGGCGACAATAAAAAAAAGACTCGTTGATATCTTTTTTTTGGGGATGATTTATTTTCCAGCGGTGGTCTGTTCGTGAATACCCTTGGAAAGACGTAAAATGAGATTGTGTCCCACTTTCTCATTCCAGTTGAATGTATTATAGAGTACGATAACGGCGATGTTCTGATTTATATTGAGTCCGATATACGCGCTGTAACCGGCTACCATTCCGTGCTTGTACGTGATGGTATAGGTTTTATTGTCGAAGTAGTCGATCACCCAGCCGCACGCTGATTCCTCATTCACATCTTCTTCCGGTGTCCGCACAAGAGGCATTCTCGTTTGAGAGAGAGACCGCGACACGGGACTGTTGATCATTCCGAGATGCGCTTTTGCGAAAAGGAGAAGGTCATCCGTTGTCGAATACATTCCTCCCGTCGGATTCATAACATCGCCCATATCCCATGTGTCGACGATGGTACCGCGCGCGAGAAATTTCGGCTGGTCGCCCGCGTGTCCCACGGCAAGGCGTTTTTTCTGCTCATCAGTGAGAGTGAATCCTGTATCTTTCATGTGCAGAGGAGTGAATATTTTTTTCTGAAGAAGTTCAGCGTACCTGCGTCCTGTTTTAACTTCAATGAGATGAGCGAGAAGACCTATGCCGAGGTTTGAATATACGTACTGCCGTTCTTCTTTAGGAGTGAGTTCGCAATCAGCGAGATAATCATACATCCAATCACGGTCAATATAGCCATACAGATTTCTCCCGGTGAGGAGAAACGATGTAACATAACGCATCTGCTGGAATGTGAAAAACTCGCGGGGCAGTCCCGATGTATGCGTGTCGAGTTCATAGAGGGTTATCCGCGCCGCGTCTTCGCTCAATTTTGTATCGGCCGGCAGAATGTCTTTGAGTGTGTCGTCGTATTCAAGCGTGCCGTCAGCGACAAGCTCCGCCAGAAGTACTGACGCGAACAGTTTGGAGAGTGATCCGATTTCGTAAATAGTATCACTGTCGGGAGTTGATGTTTCTCCCTCTATTCCTGTATGACCGAAGCCTGAGGTGTGGCTCAGACCGTCGGGAGTGATCACTCCGATTGACATCCCGTATATTTCACCGTTTTTGACGAGCGGTTCGGCAAGATCGGCGGCTTCGGTATGAACGGACATGCCGTTTCGGATGCGTTCAGATGATTTATCTGTATCGAAAATGATTCGGGATGAGAGTGATCGGCACGATGTTCCGCCGCACAGTGCAAGAGATGTGATCAGAGACACAATGGATATAGTGCGGATTATAGCAAATAATGATACTTTCGGGACAGCCGTCATCGAAGGACTGATCACCTCCGGGCGTCTGTCCTTTGTGGGCTTGGTATGTGGGGCAATGGGCAGAAGTCTGGATAAATAGCTGAATATTTGTCCAAAAAAGGTCATATTAACTGTAAGAATCTCCGGAAATGACGATTTTTACTTTTTTTTATAATCTTTACTGTCATGCAATCATTTTTTTCCAAGATTTTGAATTCAGCGCCGTTCCCCAGGGGAATTTGCAGTCTTGAGTATGGAAAAAGTGTTTATCCTCATCAGGAAATCAGCCGACATAATTCAGGAAGGCGAGTGCCCTTCAATTATTCCAGCGAGGTGGCTGATATGATGAGATCTTTGTGGACTGCGGCATCCGGCATGGTGACCCAGCAATTTAATATAGATACTATCGCAAACAACCTGTCCAATGTCAATACGACAGGATTCAAGAAGCAGCGTGCCGAGTTTGAGGATCTGATCTATCAGACTCAGCTTATGGCCGGAACCCCCGCGACTGAAGTTACAGAAATTCCGACAGGAATCCAGGTAGGGCATGGTTCGCGCGTCTCCGCGACACAGAAGATGTTTTCTCAGGGATCGCTCCAGTCAACGGAGAATAAAACTGACCTCGCGCTTGAAGGGGAAGGTTTTTTCAAGGTTCAGCTCTATGACGGAACGACCGCGTATACACGTGATGGTTCATGGAAGATAGATTCAAACCGCCAAATGGTTAATTCCAACGGATATCTTATGGATCCCCCGATCACATTCCCCGATAATTTTATCGCGGAGTCGGTATCAATGAGTCAGGACGGCCGCGTGACATGTAAAATAGTGGGAGAAGATGATCCTGTTGAAGTCGGTCAGCTTGAAATCTACCGGTTTGTAAACCCGGCGGGACTTTCATCAATAGGCGGCAATCTTTATAAAACAACTCCCGCGTCCGGGGAAGAAATCGCGGGACAGCCGGGAATCGGCGGCATGGCGAAGACACATCAGGGATTCCTTGAAATGTCAAATGTCAAGGTGGTTGAAGAGATGGTGAATATGATCGTGGCGCAGCGTGCGTATGAAACAAATTCTAAAGCGATTCAGACATCCGACAATATGCTCGGTATCGCGATCGGTCTCAAACGGTAATTGACATGATGCGCGTACTTTTCGCAACAATGTTCGTTATCGCGGCGGTTTCCGTCGCGTATGCGGATGTACGCGTGTTCCTTTATCCGCGATACTCGACAAACGAGAAATCAGTCAAACTGTCGGAAGTCGCGTGGATTGACGGAGACAGCGATGATGTGGCGAAAGCCCGTTATATAGAGATAGTATCCGCGAGCTATCGCGATGGATTTATTGATAAAAACGAGATAATCCGTGCTCTTCGTGCGCGCGGTATCGAAGAGTTCAGAATCATCGGTAATGCGGTTCGTGTAGTGCCGTATGACGATACCGAAGAGAAGCTCGATAAACTTGCGCAGCACGCGGTAAAAAAAGGTGATGCGGTAAAGTTATATGTGCGCAGCGGGAAAATCCTTCTCGAAACGCACGGTATCGCATCCGCTGACGCGCTTCCCGGTGACGAGATCGCAATAGAGCTTGAAGGCGCGAAAAATAAAAAGAAAATCGTAAAGGGTATTGTTCGTGAAGAACATACTGTTGAGGTTAAACTCTGAATGAAACGGATACTTTCATTTATATTTTTATGCGCGGGACTCGCCGCAGCCGTTGCAGTCGCCGAGGGTGCGACATTATGGCGCGATCGCAATATGTACACCGCGGGTCAGAATATCAAAGTAGGTGATGTAATAGTGGTGCGTGTCGATGATATCACGCGCATGCGTTTCAATATGACCGTGAATTCAAAAACCGGCGCGAATGTGACATCGAATCCGGATGTGAATATCACGGGTTTTCTGCCGAAAATCTCAGCTGATAAAAAGACGACAACCAATGATACGACAGAACTCACCGGAAAGGGAGATCTTGCGATAGATATCGCCGCGCAGTTAACCGCGCGCGGAAATGACGGGAAATTCACCATTCAGGGAACAAAAGAATACTCTTTCAACGGAGTGGTGAACAGATTCGCGGTAGGGGGAACTCTTGATCCCGCGCTTCTGAACGGCCGGATTATACGTTCAAGCGATATTGTAAATTTTCGTCTGACTGTTGATACGACCAAACAGGGGCTCGGTCTCAATGTGACCCGGCCTCCGCTCAAGGCGGATGAAACGCCGAAAGCGGAACTGACTGATCAGGAAAAACAGAGAATTATCGTGGATTATCTTAACAGGATGCTCAATGAACTCTCTCGGTAAAAACATAACACGAATCGCGTTGATGACACTCTGTCTGGCGGCGGCACTTCCGCTGGGTGCGGAAGTGAAAGTCAAGGTGAAGGACATTGTATATATTGACGGACTGAAAGAGAATCAGGTTCTCGGATACGGGCTCGTCGTAGGTTTACAGGGGACCGGCGATACAAAACCGGTTGTCACTCAGGATACGCTTAAGAACCTTCTCAAAAACCTCGGACTCGAGGAAAAGGAAGCGTTCAAGACAAAGAATGTCGCTGCCGTCGTCGTGACGGCTCAGCTTCCTCCGTTCGTTCGTGTGGGTGATCGTGTTGATGTGACGGTATCGTCGATAGGCGACGCGAAATCCCTTGAAGGCGGTCTTCTTGTTCAATCGGCTCTCAAAGGAGCGGATGATCAGGTATATGTGGTTGCGCAGGGACAGCTCGCGCCGGTACGTCAGAACCGCAAGGCGGGACGTACGGTAAAAACGGTCTTCAACGCGGTGCGCGCGGGGATTGTTGAACGCGCGATAGAGTCACAGTATGTGAATAATAACACCATCTCGCTTGTGCTCCGTGAATGGGATTTTGCGGTGGCGGACGAGATAATCAAGGCGATTGAGGACAAGTACCCGGACGCGAAACCGGAGCTTGATCAGAACGGCAAGATGCGTCTTGCGGTTCCCAAAGACATTCCTCTTCCGGAATTTATCGCGGGCGTTCAGGATATTGAAGTGACTCCCGATTCCCGCGCCCGTGTGGTGATCAATGAGAAGGACGGGACAATTGTGACTGGCGGGAATGTGAAACTGTCGGAAGCGATGGTTTCAAAAGAAGGGATAACGATCAAGGTTGAGGGAGAAACGAAAAGCGCGAGTGCGTTGTTTATGAAAGACGCTCCGTCGGTCAAGGATCTCGTTGAAGCGCTCAATACGGTTGGTCTTCCGACATCAGATATCATTTCAATACTGAAAGCTCTCAAGGATTCAGGTTCGCTTCATGCGGAACTGATTATTAAGTGAGGAAACTATGGACGCTGCGATAAACTCAATCGGAACAGGATCAATAGACGCGGGACGTGAACTCCGCGGGAAGGATATATTGCGTAATGCCGAACGCGCTTCGACGGCGTTCTCGGAAGAACTTGATGATGCGGTTGCCGCGGGTGATAATAAGAAAAGTGATTTTGACAGAGCGAAGGAACGCCGTGAGAAAAAGCTTATGGACGCCTGCGTTGAGGCTGAATCTCTTTTTGTGGGTCAGATGCTTAAGCAGATGAGACAGACCGTGCATAAGGGTGAGATGCTTCACGGCGGTCAGACTGAAGAAATTTTCGAAGATATGCTTTATGATCAGTATGCGCTCAATATGTCGAAGTCATGCAATCTCGGAATCGCAAAGCAGATGTATGATCAGTTGTCGAAACAGCTGTGATAAGTATATAATAAGATTGCATAGATATGAGCGGTGCATAATGCGCCGCTTTTTTAATTAGAGCCTTTCACGAATTAAATAATGCATTTAGTTGGAGCTGTGCAGAAATATCTTTACATTATATTGGGAAATGAAAGATATTTCGTGGCACAACTCCAACAGAGCATTTTACGGTGTGACTTGTAGCATACACCATAATCTATTCTAAAATGCTTGTATCATATCGTGAAATGCTATAGATGAAAGCCCGACATTGATCGCTTAAATTCAGCTGATGCACGTCATCCCTGTGATGTGTATGAAAAAAATGATTGCATAGATACCGTCTCCCGTGAGATTGGGAATATATGCACCCGTAGCTCAATTGGATAGAGTAGCGGACTTCGAATCCGTTGGTTGCAGGTTCGACTCCTGCCGGGTGCGCGTAAAACGTTCAGAAAAAGATCCTCTTTATAGATCCCATCGTCCGCATATCTTTCCTCAAAAGCACACAAAATGGAATAGTCACGTGTGATTTCAATGTACTGAGAATTACTCGAACAGATAGTTTTCCTGGAAGAAATCCGACGGTACCGCTTGTTATATTAAATCTGAGTCAACCATCGGCAATTGTTCACAGTTGTTCACAGTTACTCAAAGCTGCGGTGCAAGATCTGAATACGGTGAATTCTCCCGATTCAGGATGTGTGGATGTCTTCTTTGTGTGACAGCTTTCGACGTGTCCGCACCGCGATCTGACGGATCATTGACAGTATGTTATAATGCGGTCCCTGCGATATAAAGCAGATGTCTGATAACAGATATAGCTTCATAAGCCTCTCCTGAAAAATATGAAATACGTGCACCATCGTAATCTGCATGTAATGTTAGTCGCATAATCAGTTTAATTCAATAAAAATATCAAAAAATATATACATATTATATAATGCGTTGACATTTATCTAGTTAGGTGGTTTAGAAGTTGAATATAATAAAAAATGGAGTATATGCAATGGTACGGAGAGAATTGCTGTATATCATATCCAAAAGAATGATCATTCTTATTTCGCTGTCCCTTGTTATCGCGGGAGCGATCTTTTCAATTCCGATAATCACTCATACCCGGGTAATGTTTTTCTGGTTATGTCTTCTGTGCGGCATCATCGGCGGATTTGTAAGCATTCAGCAGAGAATGAAGAGATTAAGTGATGCGGAGCTGAGGCTTCTTACGGGATCATGGTGTCAGGTTCTTCTGACCCCTATATACGGGGGAATCTTCGCTATTCTGCTATATGTTATATTTCAGTCTCAGTTTATTTCGAGCATTGTATTTCCTGAGTTTTCATACCCGCCTATTCCGGAAAGCGGTGTTGATTCGCAATACTTTGTCGATTTTGTAAGAGACACCGTTCCAAAAAGCGGTCCTGACTTTATGAAACTGATGTTCTGGTGCTTTGTCGCCGGTTTCTCTGAACGATTTGTGCCGCGCCTGATAAGTGAAATTGAAGACAAGGCGACACCCGATAAGGACGATGCGGATTGAATTTCACGGTTTCAAGGCCTGTTCCGGTGGGGATCGGATTGCGCTTACGATTAGTTTCGGATGTGTTTTCATATTAGGTATTACTCCGTACTACGGTAAGCTGTTTAAATGGCTTCAGGTACAGACCTCGTTGTGACGCGATTATGTTAGTTCGCATATGGTAAATGACTATATTCAGAGATCCGTTATCAAGATAAACGTGCTGACGTCATTCAAAAACTTACCATAGAATAAAGGAGGGTCGACATGCAAAAAGATATGCATTATTATGGAACGTATATGCTTGCCCGAGCGGCGGGAATGAAGGCGGGCGCGGCTCATGTCGTCGCCAGTGCGTCGCAATTCGTAGATGATTCGGTTGAGTATGATATTGTTTTTGATGCTGACGGAAGTTCAATCAGTACGACGGTGACCGCTCATGATGTAGAGTGTCTCAAAAATTTTGAGAAGTATGATCAGCATTATACCTGGGTTCCTTTTCATTTTCTTCCGGGTGGAGACGGCGAAAAGATGAATGAGAAAATGGTGTGTGTCAGAGACAGCAGGATCGCAAAAGAAATGTTATCCCGGGTATTGCTTGATATCGTTAATAATGGAAAGGATGCACTTACGCGGATAGGTATTACCGCGCATGTATATGCGGATACATTCTCGCATTACGGATTCTCAGGAATAAGTTCAGATCTGAACCGGGTTATCACGTCAAGTATCGATTTCGAGGCTGTCAGCGATGATATGCGTAAATATATCAAAGGCAAAAATAAAAAGTTTTTCAGGAAGTATAGAATCGAAACTTCTTTTATAGCAAGGATTATCGACAGAATAACCGGAGGTGCCGCTGAATCGATTTCAAAGGCACTCGGACACGGGCCTGTCGCGACGTGTCCCGATCGGCCGTATTTGAACTGGTCATTTAAATATGAAAAACCAGAAAGAAAAACAAAAAGAAATAACCCCGCCACTTTTATTGAAGGATGCGCCGCACTTCATGCGTTTTTCAAACAATGCTGTGATGCTGTTCCTCTCATAAAAGATAATGACGGGGAGAAATTTGAATCAATAAAGGATCGAGTATCCGAAATAATAGTGTTTGAAGGAACGGAGAACGAAAGAATCGGTAAATGGAAAAATTATGTCCGTGGTAAGTACGCGGTTACTGACGGCGCGGGAAGCGGAATTCCTGAGTATAAGGGTGAGATCTGGAAGAGAGCAGGATCGAAGCATAACTCTTCGTCAAAGCTGTCCGATAACGAAAGAAATGAAGCGATTTCTTTTCATCGTTCCGCGGAGGAACACCAGAGATTTGTACTGAAAGAATTGCTTCCGAAGTTCGGTATGTCAATCGTATAGCCGTCGTTTGAGTGCCTTATATCGTGAGAGCTCTTCGCGTTCATTTTCATCGAGAGATTCGGTGATCCGGGTTATTTCCTGCGTGTAAGACGGAAGATGTATTTCTTCTATAGCTTTCTCGCGTTTTCTTGTCTTTGAGAGTTCCCGGGCGATACGGCGCATTGCGCATACAGATTCCGCGTATGCGATAAGTTCCGGTATCGCGTGTATGATTTCACCTGACAAGGTGTCTATCTCAGGCGAAAGGGGATGAGGAACCTTTTTTGATCGTTCCAAACTCAACGAAGGTATCTTTACTCCCATAATTCTTTTCTCTTCGGCGCGTATCACAATCTGTCCCGGAACGGGTATCGTCTCGTATGCGGCGGCACGGGGACCGGCTGCAAAAAGAGCGGAACGTGTTTTGTCATACAAAGGTTTCAAAAGAGCGGCAATCTTCCCGTATCTTTTTTCGTAATCAGACATTATGACGGTGAGTTCGCGGAGAAGGATCTCCCGTTTACGGTCGAGTATTTCCAGCCCTGTTTTCGCAAGAGAGGCCTCTCTCTTGAGTCGGATCAGATTTGATTTTGTAGGTTCAGTTCTTCCGCGCATGTGTTGTCTCCGGCAGATAATGCTCGGCTTGTTCTTTTGATACGCGGTGAAGCTCATTGCGAGGTATTTCCCTTAGAATCGTCCATCCTTGAGCGAGAGTTTCCTCTATGCCCCGGTTTTCGTCGAAATGCTGACGTATGAATTCACGTTCAAAGCGGTCGCCGAATATAAGGAATGATCTGTCGCGCTCCGTGAGGTCTTCCCGTCCTATTATCGACTCGAGACTCCTGGCTTTCACGGCTTCACTGTACGCGTAGTACAGTTGATTTGAGAGGTTCGGATGATCTTCGCGGGTTAGACCTTCGCCGATACCGTCTTTCATCAGCCTTGATAGTGACGGGAGGACATTCACCGGAGGGTAAATTCCCGCCTGCATCAGTTCGTGCGCAAGTACAATCTGTCCTTCCGTGATATAACCGGTGAGATCCGGAATCGGATGGGTGATGTCCATATTCGGCATTGACAGAATCGGGATCTGGGTGATTGATCCGCTTTTACCGTGGATGCGGCCGGTTCGTTCGTATAACGCCGCGAGGTCTGTGTACATATATCCGGGATATCCTTTGCGGGAAGGAACCTCTTCGCGGAAGCTTGATATTTCACGGAGCGATTCGCAGTAGTTGGTGATATCGGTGAGAATCACAAGGACATGCATATCATGATTGAACGCGAGATCTTCCGCGAGGGTGAGTGCGATGCGCGGGGTGAGAATCATCTCTTCGGGAGGATCATCCGCGAGATTGAGAAAGAGCGCCGACCGCAGGGACCGACCTCCGATTTTGAATGATTCAATGAAAAAATTCGCGTCATCGCGGGTGAGACCCATCCCCGCGAGTATTACGCAGAAATCACCGCCGGCGCCTGAAATTCCGGCCTGCGATAATATCTGAGCGGCCAGTTCGTTATGCGGGAGTCCCGCTCCGGAAAAAATACCGATTTTCTGCCCGCGCACGATTGAATTCATGCCGTCGATCGCGCTGATTCCCGTTTGTATGAATTCCCGCGGATACGCGCGTGCGCAGGGATTAATCGGCAGTCCGTTTACATCGATCCGTGTTTTTGCGACGATTGAACCCGCACCGTCGATCGGCTCACCGATTCCGTTCATTATGCGGCCGAGCATCTGCGGTCCGGAAGGGATGGTGAACGGTTTTCCGAGAAATGTTATTCCGGTGTTGTCGGGAGAGAGGCCCTTTGTTCCTCCGAACACCTGCACGAAGGTGAATTTTTCCGTGACGCGGAGTACGGTTCCCCGCCGTGTTTTACCTGACGCGTCTTTGCATTCGACGCATTCGCCGAGCGATATCGATTCGGATGCGTCCAGTACGAGAATTGGACCGGACAGAGAGTGCGCTCCGATGAATTCTATTTCGGCAGAGTCACGCATTGCGATCCTCCAGTAACGAGAAGATATTGTCGATCGAATCACTCAGCGCGGTAAACGCGTCCAGTCTGTCATTCGGTATGGACGTCTTGGCCCGCAGAATATCAGCCACGATATCAAGTGCGGATATTTCGTTCATCGAATGTCCTTTTGTAATCGCATCTTTTGCGCGATGATGGAATCTGAGAATTAATTTCGCGAGTTGAATCTGCTTTTCGGGAGGGCAGAACGAATCTGTTTTATCGAACGCGACTTGCTGGAGGAATCCTTCCTTGATGAGATTCCCCGTGAAGAGGATGAGTTTCTGTGTTTCAGGGAGCGCGTCAGGTCCGATCAGCATAACTATCTTCCGCAGTGTGTCATCCTCGGCGAGAATGTTGACGATCTCCTGCCGCAGCTCCTTCCATTCGGAACCGCCGCTGACATTTCCCCAGTGTGATTCGGCCGCACCGAGATAGCCTGTGTAGCTTTGAATCCAGTTTATGGACGGAAAATGCCGAGCTGACGCGAGATCCTTGTCTAGTGCCCAGAATGTTTTCGTGTAGCGTTTTGAATGCACTGTAACAGGTTCAGAGAAATCACCGCCCGGAGGAGAAATCGCGCCGATTACCGAGATTGACCCGCATCGTGTATTTGTTATGCGGCGTTTACCGGCCCGCTCATAAAATTCCGCGAGACGGTGAGAAAGATACGAAGGATATCCCTCTTCAATGGGAAGCTCTTCGAGACGTCCGGAAATTTCGCGGAGAGATTCCGCCCAGCGTGAGGTTGAGTCCGCCATAAGCGCGACATCGTATCCCATGTCGCGGAAATATTCCGCTATTGAAATTCCCGTGTATATAGACGCTTCGCGCGCGGTCACAGGCATATTGCTTGTGTTCGCGATAAGAACGGTTCGTTCCATAAGAGGACGTCCGGTACGCGGATCGGTGAGCGAGGGGAATTCCTCGAGTACCTGTACCATCTCATTGCCGCGTTCCCCGCAACCTATGTAAATGATTACATCGGCATCAGCCCATTTCGCGAGCTGGTGCTGTGTTATGGTTTTTCCCGCTCCGAATCCTCCGGGAATTATCGCGCTTCCTCCCTTGGCGATTGGAAAGATAAAATCAAGAACACGTTGCCCTGTGACAAGCAGTTCATCCGGTTTGACATATTTACCCGCGTTGCGCGGCGTGCGCACCGGATGGTGTTCCGAGAGCGTGCGTTCAATAATGGCGGAACCTGTGTTCAGACGGAAAATGACCGTATCAATAGTGTAGCCTCCCTCTTCAGCGATAAAATCAGCGGAACCAGCGTACGGAGGAGACATTACTCTATGGGAGAACGCTTCGGTTTCCTGAATAGTGCCGATAATTGAATACGGCGGGACATCATCTCCTATTTTAATAGATGGAACAAAATGCCATTGCCGTGACCTTGACAGCGGAGGCGGGTTGATGCCGCGTCTGATAAATGAATCTGTTTCGGCCATCACGGCAAGCGGGCGCTGTAGTCCGTCGTATATGGAGCCTATAAGTCCGGGACCGAGCTCAACGCTCAGCGCTTCACCTGTGCAGAGAATCGGTTCTCCGGTGGTGAGCCCCGTGGTGTCCTCGTACATCTGAATTACCGCCGTGTCGACCGATGAGCGTATAATTTCACCCTGTAATCCCGCATTTCCCACGGAGACCTGTTCTCCAATGAACGCATGGGAGAGACCTCTGCCGTGTATCACGGGTCCGTTTATCTCCGTAATGATCCCATTTACCCGGTCATTCACGGCAGAACCTCTCGGCGAATTCAATTCTCACATCGTCTTCTATTCTCCGGAATGATTCTTCATATGTTTCAGTACGAATTCTCCGTCCGTCTGAACTGCATATAATGATGCCGCCGCGCGCGGTCAGATCAAATGCGGCATTGATGATGGTTATATTCTGCGCGGCAAGACCCGACATGATTGAATCTCTGTGAGCGGAGAAAATACTCTCATACCGGGGAACAAGTGAGATGTGGATATTCTCTGAACCTACGGCGTGTGCTCCGTAGGCGCACATATCAGACAGCGTGTGTACGAATTCGCTCATCCATACGGAGTCGAGCTTCTCAAACACGCTTTCGCGGAGTTTTTGTATAAGAGAATCAATTGCCTTGCTTTCAGCCGTCTGTTTATCCGATTGCGCTTCCGCTTCCGCGATCAAAATTGCCTTATGTTTAGCGATATCAGCCGTATGCGTACTTTCCCTAATTATTGTTTCAGCTTCAGTTTCGGCCGCACGGATAATCGCCGCGCACTTTTCTTGAGTACCGGCATGTAATAATCCGATATCCCGTTGAGCGGCCGCATCTATTATATCCATCAATCCCATGATCCCCCCATGAGTTTTCTCAGTAACGCGCGTGATCCGGTTATATCAGTGGAATCATCGGAGTCAGCGGTAGAATTAATAAACGGAATTGATATGACCATACGCTTTGGATCATTCAAGACTGATTCGAGATCACGATTCATTGACAAGGCGAGTGTTTCAGAGATCAAAATTAATTCGTCGCGATCAGTGCGGGGCGAAATCAGTTTGAATGCGTTATGCGCATCATGACACACGAGATACTCGGCGCCGATAAGCGCGAATGTATCGCAGAACAGTTCTTCACCGATACATGTGATTTTCATGTTACACGAGTTTTCCAAGTATCATAATGGCGACGATCAGACCGTATATCGCAATACCTTCAGCGAGCCCCACGAAGATGAGTGCGCGTCCGGTGAGCTCCGGTTTTTCCGCAATGGCGCCCATTGCCGCGCTTCCGACGCTTTTTACCGCCATTCCCGCTCCGATACATGACAGTCCAACCGACAGAGCCGCGGAGAAGAATCCCGCGGTCATGGATGCGGGAGGAATTCTTTGAATTGCCGACTCAGCCGCCGTTATCTGATCCGGTGCTGCCGCGTATGCGTACACTGTTCCGATAAGCGCAAAAATTGCCGCAAGAACAATCAGCGACGCGTTGATGATCACGATTTTTTTCATGGTTTATCTCCTGTGTCTGAAGTTGTGCCGATTGGAATAAACCGGCGTCCCGATGTTGAAAAGAATTTTGAGTAAAACTCGTAGAACTGAAGGCGTACACACTGGATAGAAACGATAAGCGCTTCAAGAAGTATGACGAATATATTTCCCTCGATTGAAACTGATATGAAATACGACGGGCTGTCCGGTTGAGCGGACGCGATAATATACACCGCACTCATAAGGGCGATATGGCAGAGCCCGAAAGCCGCAATTCTCACAAATGATACGGTATTTGAAAGAAGTCCTAGCATTATTTCAACAGGACGGAACATGATTTCCGAAATATCCGCATGTCCGCGCCTGATGCTTACGATGAGATCTCCCGCCATCATTGAAATCAACGGCAGAGATACCGTAAGTATGATGACTGGAAGCGGCGGCTCGGGAAGAGTAGTTGAAAATGACGCGGTGATGATGTATGCGCATAACCAATAGAATACCAGTGAAAAAATACCCCACTGAGAAAATACCGCGTCAGCATGGTTCCTCTTCCAAATTGTCTGTATGATATTGAGTATTATGCCGGTACTGATTACTAAAATACCGATACCGATGCCGATTGAAAGAAATGCGCTTATGTGTGTATCCGGGTGGAAAAGCAAAGGAGATATAATGTCTTCCCTCCCGAATACTGATCCGAATAAAAATCCTCCGACGGCCGCTGCTATGCCGCTGTATATCATGAGCATTCCCGCACTTCGTATCGCTTTGCCTGAGGTGAGAATTCTGATTATAATGCCGATCATCGCAATACATGCGCCGTGACCCGCATCAGCGAACATCATTCCGAAAAAGAGAAGAAAGAAGAGTGCGGAAAACGGCGTCGGATCAATGTGTCTGTATGCGGGCCAGGAATAAGATGATACGAGTATACGGAATGGATTGAGAAATAAGGAATTGCCGAGACGTGAAGGAACTGTTTCATAAGAAAATACTTTTTCGGCTATAGCCGTCTCCGCCTTAATCATGCGAACTGAACAATTATTACCGAACAGATTGTTGATTGTATTGATTATATCATGTGCGGATGCGGATGGAATCCAGCAAGCGATGTGAGTGCAATAACGGGTATCGACACATTGGGCTATCTGCGCGGAAGCCGATATGTATGTATCAATGGCTGAATACGCGCGCTGAATATCAGGAATGACGGACGTGTATGTGTTGATCATATCAAGCAATCCGATTCTGATTTGTGCGAGAGCCGCAATATCACGAGGAAGAGATGCGCAATCAACGGGAACAAACTCACCGTATTTAATAATCTGCTGCATTAAATCGGTATTGGATGCGGATGCGGTGACTATGAAGACATGTCCATGAGACAATTCCGACAGGATAATAATAGTATCTGTGCCGGAGATTAATGACGGAACTTCATTGGTAATGATGACACCGGTGATAACCGTGATGTATGAATCGGAGTGGCATAGTGCGGGATCAATTCCCAAAGATGTTATCCATGTGAAAAAATCTCTTTTAAGTGATTCGTTCGCGATGTCGGTTCCTATCGATTTGACAGAGGTGAATGTTTCAATTATTTCATTAACACGTCCCTCAATACCTGATGTGTATTGAAGTGTTTCTGAAAGAAGGACAACCGATGTGTCAGAAGCAGTATATGATACGTCGAGAAAATCAAGAGCATTTTCAATGCGTGTTTTGAGAATAGATGCTGTCTCGATATCATTTTTAGAAAATATATGGCGGCTGACGGGCTGATCTGTAATCGCGGTGCTGTCTTCCATTTCCGCCATACCCGAATGTTGAAGAATGTCAATGATGCCTGTCAACGCATCATCGGTACAAACGACTTCAGTAAATGTCATACTGTCAGGTCTGATCATGTGCGTGTATCCTGCTGATATTGTCACAGAACGCGGTGATTCGTGTCCGCGCATTGATAAGATCAATGAAACGGCAGTATGGGGATTCAAAATCAGTTATGGAGTATTTATCATTGCGGTGAAATGAGTTTGATTGCGGCAATGACATCTTGATACGTCTCATGATGACAGAGTAATATGCAGGTATATCTTCTTTTTGGTCTATCGCGGATAATGCTTCGAATTTCATGCGGATATTTTCCGAAAATAGTATTCGCATCGCCGTGCTCAATTTAGCTGTCAGAGTGATTAACCGGGAAAGCCGGATCGCGTGTACGAAATACTCAACATAATGAAAATTATCAGGTCTTACGTCCTCATCCGAAAGAGCAGATCTGTAATCTATGGGTAATAAACTGGAGTACCAGCTTATTACATCGCCGAGTCCGTGAATCAATGACGGGTCGGGTGGTAATATTGTCGCTGTCGGCGGTTTGATTAACAGGTCAGTGGTTTTCTTGTCGTTACGATAACAGATAGTATTTTTTAAGAGAAGAAGAACGTTCCACCAATCCAGTTCTTCTCGAAGAAATACGAATAACCCGGAGGATGAAGAAGAAAAAAACCGAGATACTGAACGTGCCGCGAGTGAGTATCGTTCAAGAAGTAAATTCTCAATTTGAAATACCGATGATGGATTATCCGGCAGAGTCAGATTTCGAAGAATATTTCTGTAATCATTTAACCCCGTTGTTTTAAGTCTCTGGATATCGTCTTGTGACGGTAACGACTTCTTAAGAGCGCACCATGCGCCGAATGATGCGGCGGTTTCATGCGCCATGGCGCAGTATCCTTTCGGATATTTGTGCCGCGAATAAAGAGGATGATAGATTGAATGATGATTCAATAGTATTAATTCGGATTGAGCTTCGTTCTGATGATATTTCTGAAATATGTGAGCATTCTTTCTTTGTATCGGACGCTGATTCTGTACGGTGTTTATCAGCTGATATGCGTGCGTCGGAAATAATCAGAGAAGCTTTTGCTTCCGCTTTTGATATCGCCATTACGGCATCAGTTTTCTCTTTTTCTACAAGGGTTGAAAGCCGTGATTCGTAAATCAGGATTTCACGGAGCAGTGAACCTGTTGATCCGGCGGTCATCGTCGCCTCCTTCCGAATTTGTGAATTTCCCATATGACATATATGAGTAACGCCGCAAGCGCTACGATTTTAATAATTGCGTATACAACGCCGAGTATTACACTCCGATCCATGACGAGTATTCTATTGTGTTTGCCTGAGCGGTTCAAGAAAATTATTGGTTCGCCGATTAGTCATATAACAATATCATTTATATGACTTGAGCGCATTGCGGAACAATTAGTTAGTTGGAGCTATGCGGAAAAATCTTGCGATTAAATACGAGAGGCTTGATTAACCATGTTTTTAAGACTGACCTTGGGGGTAAAGACACGTGAACAACTACGAAACAGGTCGCAACGGATCGCAACGGATAAATTCATTTTGTAAAATGACCGTTGGAGGGAATGCACGATTTTCATTCCCTCATAACGTGTCAGTAGATTACGCCGGGATGCACCAGTGACGCGTAATCGTGATATGTCATTTTTACAAGTTCATCATGATCGCCGCCATTGAAAAAGATGATATCATCTTTCGTGAGATCTTTCGCGACGAACACATCCATTCCATATAAATTTCCAAACGGAGGCATTCCTCCCGGCTCACAGTCGGCGAAAATTGTATCAAAATCTTTTTCGCGCGCAAGATGTATATTCCTCGTTTTGAAAATGTCCATAAGATGCATAAGATCGATATATTCATCCGCCGGAATAACCATCATTTTATACGAGTTGTCGATTTGAACGATAACAGGTTTGGCTACCATCCTGCCCGGCAGATGAGTAACCTGTGCGGTTCTCTGAGCGGAGAAAGACTGCGGGTGATTGATTACTTCATAATTTACATTATTTTTTTTCAAAAAATTAACCATTTTATAACTTAACATGACGCGCCTCCTGAAATAGTCCATTTTATCGGATTTTCAATCGGGTCTTTTCCTCGTGCCGTGCAAGGTGCAGGTATCTCCGGAATGCGGAATCCGCGAATTTTTTGAGAATAAGACTCATGTCAGAACTGTACCATCTTTCACAGAATGACGGTATTTCCTCAAGACGCGGATTTACCACGAAGTGTGCTGCGGGTGACACGCTGAAACTGATATCGTTCTGCCTGATTGCAAGACCCGTATCTTCAAATGCTTTTCTGAGAAAATTCGCAGCCACGTAAGAGAACTGGTTCCCGAGCTCGACAATATCTTTTGATCCGTTGATAGCTTTCCTCATTGCGTGCTGTGACAGATGACCGAGAGAGCTGAAAGACCGTGACTCCTTCATAAAACCTCCTTCCCGACGAAGCAGAGTATAAAAGATAGTAAGTTGCCGGCCGGGAATCAAACGAAAAAATGAATTACGGATAAGACATCGAGCGATTCTAAAAGTAGTATTGTCCTGGTGGGTGAAGGCCATTTCCATGAAAAGTCTGTTACTAGGTTTGGATAGAATTTATAATGCCGGAGTGGCGAAACTCCGGCATTATAAATGAATCATGGGTTGTGCGGAAAAACTGCTATACCACTATACGTAAAGGAAAAGCAGTTCTATCGTTAGTGTGCGCCTTTATTGTTTCTGTGAAAGTGTGAACTTGGTAGCCACCGTGAGTGGTGTTCTTTGATCAAAATAAAAATTAACATATTCTGTAGAGTCTGCCGCGCCTTTCGCCTTCGTGGAGGATCGTCCGATTTCATTGCCGGTCACATCATATACTTTAATAAGAAATGAACCGGTGAAGGCTTTGTTGTAAATTACATATGCAGTGATCCCGTTTTCGCCCTTTGCATTTTTTTCATCTAGGCGAGCGGCACGTCCGATTTCAATTCCTTTATCTTTAAGATTCTTGTCGAGTTCAATGGTGACTTTTGCAAGTGATTTATCGAATCCGCTCGCGCCTCCCTTGATGACTTCCCCGACACCTTCACTGAGACTGTCAGCGGCGCTTTTGCCTTCTCCTTTCATGGCTTCACCGACTCCTTTCGCTATACGGGCTTTTTTCTCAGCGATAAACTTCGCGTTTTCTTCAGCAGCGTTTTTTTCTTCTTCCTTGCTTTTGCATGCGGTTACAGCGATTAGCGAGATAATTAATAAAAGACAGATTTTTTTCATATCAGTTTCCTGTGTGTGAGTAATGATTTAAGGATCATTATACTCAAAAATTCGTAAAAATAATGCAAACATTTTTCATCTAGATCGGTAGTGATGTCCAATAAATTTACGCGTAATGCAGATATGGTATCGATGAATAATGATATACAGCGGGTTAATCATCGCCTTGACTTTTATCGTATTGAAATTGTATGATAGCTAAATGAAAAGCAAATTATTAATGCCTGTCCCATTCATGGGAATAATTACGAGAATATTTGTATCATTGTTGATGTGTATGACTGTTTTGTACAGCGGTACTGCATCGCATGGTGAAAATTACGCTGGATCGGTTGAACATATTCGGCCTGTACGGATTCTTGTATTGAATTCATATCATTACGGATTTACCTGGACTGATCTCGTAATGAGAGGGATTACCGATACATTCAAAAAAAGCAATGTCCCTGTTTCCCTGCAGGTTGAATACCTTGACGCGAAAAGGTTCCCTGCCGCAAGAGTGAAGGAAAGTATTCGTGCATTGCTCAGTTTAAAAATTTCAGATAACCCCATTAGAGTAGTGATTACATCTGACAATATCGCGCTTGAGACAGCAATTGCGTTGAGACCGGATATGTTTCCTGATGCGGCGATAGTATTTTGCGGATTCAACGGTAATCCTGATGCTGTTACAGCCGGACGAAGAAATGTGACTGGAATTCTTGAGAAGTGGAACCCTCGTGGGACTTTGCAGGCTATAGAACAACTGCAGTCCGATGTCAAAGAAATTGTCGTGATTCATGATCAGACAGAAAGCGGACTTGGAACACGGGAAGATCTGTTGGATGTAATCGATACATACCGTGAGAGATTTAATTTCAGATTCATTACAGGAATGAGAATAGAGAATATTTTCGATGATATCTCGCATCTGGGAACTGACTCAGCGGTACTTCTTCTCGGGTACAATATGGACAGTGTCGGGAAGGTTTTCGACTCAGCTGATACCGGAAGGATATTTGCATCGCATTCATCGGTTCCGGTATACACGATGGATGAAACCCGTTTCAACGGCGGTGTAGTGGGCGGAAGGCTTCTTACGGGTGAACATCAGGGGGTTGTCGCCGCTGAGATGGCCTTGAAAATACTTTCAGGACAATCCGCCGATTCAATACCGATTATACGAAATGATCCCGGAGTATTTATATTTTCATACGAAGCACTGAACAGATATGATCTGAGATTGTCACGGTTACCAGCGGGAAGTATTGTGCGTAATCAGCCTGAATCGTTTTATTACAAGTACAGGATTCAGGTGTATGCTCTGACTGTCGTGTTCATCATGCTGATACTGTTTATTCTTATTTTGACATATAATATAATAAAAAGAGTACGCAGTGAGGAAGATCGCAAGCGGCTGGTTTCCGCAATAGAAGAAGCTGATGACGTGTTTTGCTTCTCATCGGTTGATGAACGTATCATTTATATGAACGCCGCGGGTACGAAATTGCTCGGATGGAGCCTTGAGGACGCGATAAACGGAAAAAGGCACTTATCTGAAATCCATCCGGATCGCATTACTGCGGAAACTAAAGATACAATTAATGAAGAATTAAAAAGAACCGGAAAGTGGAGCGGGGAGTCAGTAATCCGCGCAAAAGATGGCGGTGATATTCCTGTGTCTCAAGTGATTATGCTGCATAAGGATAATGAAGGAAATCCCCTATATTTTTCAACGATTATGCGGAATATTACTGAACATAAAAAATCAGAGGCCTCATTGCGGGAGAAAGAAGAGAATCTGCGGATTACACTTGATTCAATAGGTGACGCGGTTCTTGCCACTGATGAAAAAGGAATTGTCTGGCGTATGAATCCCGCCGCTGAAAGATTGATCGATTGTACCCAAAATGAGGCGATCGGAAAACCGTTATCAGATGTATTCAGTATAGTGTCCGCGATAAATGAAGGGGTGATGATAAATCCTGTTGAAGAGGTAATCCAATCAGGGGGAATCGTATATCATCAGGATCGGCTGTCAGTGCTGCAACGCAGGGATGGGACACGAAGAATGATCTCGGACAGTGCAGCACCAATACGAAATAGTGCTGATCGTATAGTGGGTGTTGTTCTTGTATTTCACGACAGAACAGAGGAATATGAACTTCAGGAGCAACTCAGGCAGTCGCAAAGGATGGAGGTAATCGGTCAGCTGGCAGGCGGCGTCGCTCATGATTTTAACAATATTTTGGCGGTAATACTAGGATCTGCTCAACTTCTGGAGTCCAGTTTTGAAAATGATTCAGAAGACTGTGTACTTGCCGGAGATATCGTCAATGCCGCTGTTCGAGCGTCGGAACTTACACGGCAATTGCTTGCCTTTTCACGTAAAGGACCAATGCAGATGGCCAGCGTCAATATTCATAAGATTATCGAGGAAGTTATTCGTCTTCTCAATAGAAGCATAGGGAAGTCAATACGCATAACCGCGCACCTGAACGCGCGGAAAGATATTATACGTGGAGACCCCTCTCTATTGCAGAGTACAATTCTCAACCTTGCGGTAAACGCGCGTGACGCAATGTCCGCTGGTGGAGAGTTAACCTTTGACACAAGTATCGTTACACTTGATGATGTGTACTGTCATACTGAGGGACGTGATCTCAAACCGGGAGAATATTTGCAGCTTGCGGTGATTGATACAGGTGAAGGGATGAGTGAGTCTGTGCTGAGCAGATTGTTCGAGCCGTACTTTACGACAAAACCGGAAGGTAAGGGTACAGGGTTGGGACTTGCTGCGGTCTATGGGTGCGTGAAGAGTCATAAAGGAAGTATCAAGGTGTACAGTGAACCGGGGAGAGGAACAACGTTTACATTGCTGTTTCCGCTGCTTGCCGTTCACCATGTTGATACTGCGGGAAATACAACCGGTCTGGTATATGGCGGTGGAACGATTCTTATTGTTGATGATGACGACATTGTCAGAAATATGACAGTAAAGGCTCTTCAGTCTCTCGGATATACGGTGATTCCGGTATCCGATGGATATGAAGCGGCGAAAAGACTTAAAGAAATGAATGATGAAATCAAACTGGTAATTCTGGATCTTCTAATGCCTGTTATCAGCGGGAAGGATACGTTCTATATGCTTAAAGAAATTGATGAGGATATCAGGATAATCATATGCTCAGGATTTATAAAACATGAAGTGATAGATGAATTAATGAAATCAGGAGCACGCGGATTTCTTTCCAAACCATTTCGGATAGATGAATTATCCAGGATGATCGGTAGTGTTGCCGGTGATTCCGCGGAAAAATCATATGCCGATGCATGATTTATATCTATTATATCTGCGTGGATACCGATTTCACATCCCGCATGTAGAGAGTGTCTGAAAACAAAAAACTCAACACCGGTAAGGATGCTGAGTTTTTTATTTGATAGCCTGCAACCAGAATCGAACTGGTGACCTCATCATTACGAGTGATGCGCTCTACCAACTGAGCTATGCAGGCGTCAGTGTTGAAACAATGCTGAAAAGGTCACTTTCTGTCAAGATTTTATGCGATTTTTAGTATATTTCTTAACATGACATTCATAAATGCCATAAATTAAAGTACTGTGTGGAAAATGACTCTTTTAAATTGAATATCATCTCATTGATCGAAGTGAGCACTGAGCACATTTTATAGCCGCAGTTAAGTGAAGGTTTTGCAATCCTATGAGCGAAGGATTCTGCCTAACAATGTATTTTCAAAACTCCTTTGACCATCAATTACTGAAAGGGTACGACCTAAGGACATAGGCAACGATTTGGCATCACGAGATAGGTAACGTTTTAATTTTAATAGTCCTGATCGTAGGTATAATGGATGAGAACAAAAATGTTTTCAAGTCAATTTTGCCAATGGGAAATGAATTGAGCCAAACATGTGCATTTTCCGAGTCCTCCCTTTTAATTCCAAGTTGATAACCACAGAACGCGTTACTGATAAATATCCGTTTGCTTTGATACATAAGAACGCCCCTGTTATTGATTCTACGAGCGCAGAAGCCGTTAGGATACTCAATATCATAAACAGTTCCACGATACGTGCGTTTTGATTTACGATATACATCAGCAGGACAATTCAGATCAAGAGCATCATGAGGACGAACAAAATTGAATTCATGTTTCCATTCATCAAAGATGATCTGGTGAAGTTTGAGGTTTCCATCTAGCTTGCCTTGTAATTCATTTTTCATATCACGATGCATGCGCTCATGAGATCAATTCTGGGCGGGTTTCCCTGGATCAATACGATCGATAATGATACCGAGAGATAGACACCACGCGGAAAGTTTGGTGAGACCGAGAACTGCAGCGTGGTGAGCAAATGGCGGTACGTTATCAGAACGAATAGCTTTTGGAAGGCCATACTTTTTAAAAAGGTCTTCAAACTCATGTTTTACTGAGGAAATATTGCCTTTTTCAAGAATCTTGATGCTGAGAATATATTTGGAGAAATCGTCACGAACAGTCAGTGGTTCACATTTTTCATTATTTGCGGCATACTAATATCCCTTAAAGTCAACAGTCCAAAGATCGTTGGGAGCACAAGGGGAGAAGCGATTTTGGAGGCGTTGAGTCGAATAGTGTCTTCGTCGTCGGGATGAAATAACTAGTCCCGCTTTCTTGAGTATACGATCAACCGTAGATCGTGAAATGTCGGAGCGCTTTTCTTTGTGATTGTTGATTAATATTCGATGAATCTTGCGAGTTCCCCACGCAGGTTTTTCTGTCTTGATGCGTATGATTTCGCAAATATCATCTTCGGAAGCCCGTTTTGGAGATGAGTGAGGGCGTTTCGGTTGATCGTTGAGACCTTTTAATCCATCAATTTGGAAGCGCTGCTTCCAAATGTAACCAGTTTTTGTACTAATACAGAATTCAGAGCAGAGTCTGGAGAAATTGACGTTCGGGTCAAAAGCTTTGAGTACAAATTCTTTTCTTTGATCCATAATGAGTAACTCCTTCCAGGGCATAACGCTCACCTCCTGTGGGGTTAATCATTATTATACCCGATAAAGTGTTACCTATGTCTTGAAGCCAATGTGTTACCCATGTCCTGGGACAACCCTCAGCAATTACACATAACGAACGCGGCTAAATGACGTTTTTGCGAAGCAAAAATGTGCCTTTAGACCGAGCACCGGATTTTGCGCAGCAAAACCGGAGCGCAGCTTTTAGCCACAGTAATATGAGTTTACTAGTTATTTCTGTTAAAACTCTTATAACTCCAATATATTAAATTCATCAATGTGCCAAATAGTAATGTAAAAACCCATGTTGTCGGATAATCAAAAGGATTTGTTATTCGTGAAAATATATCAACAATTATTTCATTTGGATTTGTTAAAACATCCCAACTATTCCATCTGAGAAATCTACCCAAATATATTCCAAAGCAAGAGATATATATTAAAACGAATGAAATTAATCCTGTAAATCGTATTTTATAAATATGTTTCATTAGTTCTTCGATAATGTACAAACTTATAAATCCATAAAGCATTCCTGTAAAACCATATGAAAGCAATAATATAAGATCATACCATCGGGGTACAGAACTTCCTTTCCCTAAATGCAATATATCAGTCAACACGTATGGGGCATTCGGGAAAAATAATAACCATAATATAATTAAAAACGTTAAAAGGTATTTATTTGAATATTTTTTATAATAGATAATTGATGCAATAAACCACGGAATAAAGGCAAGAAACAAATTCCAGAACATGAATAAAAACATTATTTTATTAGTAAAAAAAACTCTAGTAATGGAAAGAATAATTGAAAATACAGACAAAAGTGCCAGTATAAGTGTGCTCTTGTTTTTAAGAATATATCGAATATAGTCCAACATATGATCCCCTATTATTTTGTCTAACGTAAGCGGTTACAGGACATTTTGCCGAAGGCAAAATGTGCCTTTAGGCCGAGCACCGCGCGGAACGAAGTGAGCACGGAGCGCAGCGTGTAGCCGCAGAGTCTGTCGCAAAACCTTTCTTGTGCTTTACAAAAGACACACGTATATCATTATTGCAAGAAATATTTGCGTTCGGAGCACGCGCATGAAACACTTCAAACCTATAGACCATTCACAAAGTTTTTTAATCCCGATAAATCGGGACTCCGTCATTGCAAACAATCCCCTCATCGGAGCGCTTGAAAGATACTTCGATCGGTTCTTCGACGAAGAACCTTTTACTCGTGCAATTAAAAACGAATTAAACGGCGCTCCCGCATACCATCCGTCGGTTATGCTCAAAACTCTTTTCTACTCATACAGTAAGGGAATGTACTCATCCCGGGAAATTGAGTCTTTGTGCAGATCAGATTATGGTGCCATATACCTTTCGGCAAATATCCCCATCGATCACAGCACAGTCTGTCGTTTCATTTCGATTCACTCGAAAGAGATTGTCGAATTCTTCACTAAAATGACATACGTGCTACGCAAACTCAACCTTGTCGATTATGATCTTCTGGCCATAGACGGCACCAAAATACGAGCCAATGCATCGAAAGAGTTTTCGGGAAACGTCAGAGACTTTAAGGACAAAAGACTTCGCATCGAGAAAAAACTCAAAGCGGCACTCGATGATACATCCAGAACACATCCCCGTATTGAGATAAAGATAGACCGTTTCGAACGATCCCTCGCGAAGATTGATGAATTCATCTCGGGAACCGACGGATCAGACCCGACGAAGATCAATCTTATCGACCGGGATGCGCGTCTCATGAAAGATGGAGGAAACATTGTTGTAGGATACAACTGCCAGAACGCGATCGATTCCAGGCACCATTTTATTGTCGGCAACGACGTGACGAATCACTCGAATGACAGGAACGAGCTTGTTCCCATGCTCGATCGTCTTGATAATAGTTTGCACGACAAAAGCAAAGTCACCGCAGACGCAGGATACTTTTCATCGGACAACCTCATTCAGGCAGACGACCGCCATATCGATTTGTATCTTCCTGAAGGCAGGAACCAGGACGGGTCACAGAAAAAGAAAGACGATGATGCGGTCAAATCAAAGGATTGTGCTATTTCACGGGAAGGAGAAACTCGTTTTCTTACCTGTCCGGGAGGGTATCGGTCTTCGACCGGAGAATGTTCCAATGACGGAAGGAACTTCACTTATCGCTTCTATGTCCCGGCATCCCGATGTTCGAAGTGCTCACATCGGGAGAAATGCAATCCTCACTATACCGACAACCGGAGCAAGAGGTTCAATGTGAAACGGGAATACTTTGATTCGGCCGATCTTCGCGATGCCATGAAGAAAAAACTCTATTCAGAAGAAGGGCGATCAATATATAATCAGAGAGCATGTCTTGTGGAACACGTTTTCGGAGAAATCAAAACTCATAAACGCTTCACGAGATTCTGGCATAGGGGTCTTCCAAAAGTCAGAGTCATCTGGAATATCGTTTGTATTGCGTATAACTTCAGAAAAATGACCTCTCTTGAGGTATTTACATGAAAACCATCCCACGAGGATGATGAACCATTGAGCAATCGGGGTTCAGGAGGCGGATAGGACTTCCTGAATCCGGCAACGTTGATCAATCAAGCCGAATGTTTTCATTCACTGTCCTTGGTTGATCGTGCATGAGGGTTATTCAACAGTCTGCGCAGTTACGCGCAGTAGTATTTCACTTTGTTTTATCGATAAATTCCCCATAAATCCAATAGTATTGAGTTTTTGGTTTTTCGGATTTATTTTCTAAATATATCTGATCATATTCAGAAAATACTATTTTTACCATATACCAATAATTATTCCAATTATTAACTTTAACAGTGTTCTTGGTTCTTCCTACAACATATAAGGATTGTCCTTTTGCTAAACAATTAATCGATTTCATTTTATCATCTATATATTTAATGATATACCTGTTGGCATTAATATCCGGATAGTCACGGACATTGACTACATCTGTTGTAATTGCAGGATACTCATCCAAAACAATAAATTCTATGTCTGGATTAATTACTAAAAGACTTCCTTGTGGTAATTTTGTAGAGTTATTAATATATGATCCTATCAGATTGATATTTTTATAATTGTCAGTACAAACAAACATATCCGTATAAATATTATTTTCAACTTTGACAACTTTAAAATGTACGTCTTTATTAAGTAAGTGACCAAGTTTATTATGATTTACTTCTTTAGGAGTTATAATGACAATATTGTTATCAATTCTATAAGTACCTCGGATAATCCCTCCATATCCGAATTCTATAACAAACGAATCTTCCCAGAATCGTAATCCACTGCGTGAGTTTAATAAATACTCTTGATTTATTTGAATATCATTAGAAAAAACCGCAGATGGTAATGATATCAGTAATATAATTAGAATATTCTTGATCATTGTTTCCTCATAGTAAATTCTATTGCGCATAACGAACGCGGCTAAATGACGTTTTTGCGAAGCAAAAATGTGCCTTTAGGCCGAGCACCGGATTTTGCGTAGCAAAACCGGAGCGCAGCTTTTAGCCGCAGTTAGCCGAAGTACCGTACACGTTACAACATGGACGTTGTAACGGCGATCTTTCTTTGTCTTTTGTATTTATAGGAATCACTAAGTCAAAATGTCAATTGAATAATAGAAAAGACTCATTTCAATTAATTTGAAATTTGTTTTTTGAATTCGGTTTTATTAAGGATTGATATTGGCTTGGAATAATATCAATAGATTCAGATTATTGATGAAAGAGGTTTTCCTGTAAGAATAAGTTTCAAATTGAATTATGAGAAAATGGAGGAATTCAAATTACTTTTATGAATTTGATTTTCTCCCGGTTTTAGAATTCGTTTGGAAAACTACGGGAATCGAAACCAAATACAAGAGAATCATTCGATTCTAATTTCTTATTAATATTATAACATTTAGATTTGAATTAATAGAATCGATTTTGATGTAGAAAAATAAAGCATTTTTTCGCCCGACAGGGAAGGCGGGCGAACGATCTTTAAGGTATTTCGGCTAACGAACGCGGCTAAATGACGTTTTTGCGAAGCAAAAATGTGCCTTTAGGCCGAGCACCGGATTTTGCGCAGCAAAACCGGAGCGGAGCTTTTAGCCGCAGTTAGCCGAAGTACCGTACACGTTACAACATGGACGTTGTAACGGCGATCTTTCTTTGTCTTTTGTATTTATAGGAATCACTAAGTCAAAATGTCAATTGAATAATAGAAAAGACTCATTTCAATTAATTTGAAATTTGTTTTTTGAATTCGGTTTTATTAAGGATTGATATTGGCTTGGAATAATATCAATAGATTCAGATTATTGATGAAAGAGGTTTTCCTGTAAGAATAAGTTTCAAATTGAATTATGAGAAAATGGAGGAATTCAAATTACTTTTATGAATTTGATTTTCTCCCGGTTTTAGAATTCGTTTGGAAAACTACGGGAATCGAAACCAAATACAAGAGAATCATTCGATTCTAATTTCTTATTAATATTATAACATTTAGATTTGAATTAATAGAATCGATTTTGATGTAGAAAAATAAAGCATTTTTTCGCCCGACAGGGAAGGCGGGCGAACGATCTTTAAGGTATTTCGGCTAACGTAAGCGGCTACACGACGTTCGCCGCAGGCGAATGTGCCTTTAGGCCGAGCACCGCGCGGAACGAAGTGAGCACGGAGCGCAGCGTGTGGCCGCAGTTAGGCGAAGTGACAAATTATCATAGATTATATTTATTTTTTAAGAGTTTTTTCATTAAAATGAAAACCAACTATGGTTTTTGAATTATCTTTATCAAATACAAAAGTATAGTATAAAGTTGTATTTTTATGATGAACTATTTTAATGCTAGATAGTAAATTTCTTCCCTCTTCACTGGTAAATTTAAAATTCCATTGGAGTTTCTTGTATGATATTATTGGCCCAACTTGTTTAAATGCATTATCCATCATTTGAGAATAATTTTCAAATGTAATCCTTTTTTTCAATTCATCTGAAAAAATATCATTATAAATAGTTTTATAATTTTTTACTTTTAGACTATCTATGATTGCATTTGAAACATTCAAATTATATTCATATTTTTTTGCACTATCTGTAATAGGTTCTTCAATATCATCATCATAAATAGTACCTGAACTCATACTACTATTCGTACCAAGGTTACACGAAAAAATGGAAATAAACATTATCCAAATTAAAACGATGAACTTATTCATAAACAATTCTCCTGTAATGTATTTAAAATAAACAAGCATTGGCATTTCGCCTAACGAACGCGGCTAAATGACGTTTTTGCGAAGCAAAAATGTGCCTTTAGGCCGAGCACCGGCGGAATGTGTCAACATAGTTGTCGCGTGATTTGAATAATTCATGAAACCTTTTGCTCACTTTTTCTTCTCGTATCCGGTAACGGATTGAGATAAACAGCATCTTGCCCCTTCCACATTTTAGGTTTACTACTGAACCTTTCTTGATGTTTTAAATACGCATCGGCGTATGTGTGATTCCTAGTATTGTAAATTTCTTCGGCATCGCCGCGATGACGTTGCTCCGGCGTCACGTATCCGATTTGAGAATGGCGGTGTTCAGTATTATACCAGTTCACAAAATCAGAAAACCACTCGCGAGCATGAGTCTCACTTGTAAAATACTTCGGGTATCCTGGAGTATATTTTACCGTTTTGAAAAAAGACTCGATAAACGGATTATCATCAC